>ERZ772946.433-NODE-433-length-16508-cov-4.77263_pt1 | contig 16508 bp, 20 predicted proteins | sample MGYA00511680_ERZ772946 | MGnify/ENA primary metagenome ERZ772946 (study PRJEB29015, sample SAMEA2737918) | human oral metagenome | biome: human oral; feature: human-associated habitat; material: dental | place: China | collected 2016 ... | reverse complement strand
TATCGTCATAATCAGCTTCAGCTTGATTCTTGACAAAGGCTACGATTCGCTCCACATCTTCATCTGAGATAAAGGAGCCCTGCAAACGAACCGGATGGTTTTCATCAATAGGCTTAAAGAGCATATCCCCACGCCCCAAGAGCTTTTCTGCTCCATTTTCATCCAGAATGGTCCGACTGTCTGTCCCACTGGATACAGCAAAGGCAATCCGAGAGGGTACATTGGCCTTAATCAGACCGGAGATAACATCTACTGATGGACGCTGGGTAGCCAGAATCATGTGAATCCCAGCTGCACGCGCTTTTTGTCCCAGACGAATAATGGCATCTTCCACTTCCTTGCTGGCCACCATCATAAGGTCAGCCAGCTCGTCCACGATGACGACAATTAAAGGCAGGGGCACCTGCTTGTATTCTGACTGAGCATTGTACTCGGCTACTTTAGCATTGTAGCCAGCAATATTACGAGCACCGACCTTAGAGAAGAGTTCATAGCGATTTTCCATCTCATCCACAACCTTCTGCAGGGCGCGGCTGGCCTTGCGAGGATTGGTTACGACTGGAATAAGCAAGTGAGGAATGTCATTATAAACGGACAGCTCCACCATCTTAGGATCCACCATCATAAACTTGACTTCATCGGGTCTGGCCTTCATGAGAATGCTGGCAATAATACCGTTGACGGCCACAGATTTACCAGATCCAGTAGAGCCCGCCACCAAGAGATGAGGCATCTTAGCTAAGTCAAAGGAGCGGACAGAGCCGTTGACAGCCTTACCAAGTGGGATTTCTAGGAGCTTACTAGCATCCGTCTTCGACTGGTCCCAGAGTTCTCGGAAGGTCACGGTCGCAACTTCAGAGTTGGGCACTTCAATCCCTACTAGGGATTTCCCAGGAATCGGTGCTTCAATCCGTACATCCTTGGCAGCTAGGGCAAGAGCCAAGTCATCAGCCAGATTGGAAATCCGATTGACCCGAACTCCGACTGCTGGCTTGACCTCATATTTGGTGACAGAAGGTCCGATTTCAGCCCGCTCAACAGCAGCCTTGATCCCAAAACTAGCAAAGGTCTCTTCCAAAATTTTGATATTATCTCGAACAATGCGCTTTTCTTTGGACTGATTCTTAGGCTTGTCGGGCGCAAAGAGGTTGATGGTCGGCAGCTTGTAGTCCAGACTTTCCTTGGCAGTGAAGTCCACTTCTACGTCTACGTCCGCGTCTGCCTCCTCCATCTCTTCTTCCTCTTCTTCGCGACCAAAGTCCAGAGGTTCATGAGGGCCATACTCTCCCACTTCCTCATAGTCTGCCTCGTCAAAGTCCACAGCTGTATCTGACAAGTCCTCGTCATCTAAAATCTCTCCTGTTTCAGGATCGACTTCAGCTTCTTCTTGCTCTACTTCAATGGCTTGCATCGCTGCCTGTGCAGCTTTCTCTTCCTGCTCCAAGAAACGAAGCTGTCGCTTTTCTTCCTGCTTCTCTCTCCAATTTTGAAAGGCTGCCATAGCCTTTTCTGAAATGTCATAGATAGACCAAGGGCTCATAAGCAGACCGCCCAAAAGAATGAGCAGCAGGCCGAAGAAATAGGAACCAATATTTGAAAAAAGGAAAGAGATAGGCGCGTATAAGAGAGAGCCCAGCAGGCCGCCTCCTGCGAAGGAGCTAACCTTAAAGGCTGTCAGATCAGTCAAGACCCTGCCTAGAGTTGTGGATAAGACAGATGCCCCTTCTAGCTTCAACACACTGACAAAATAAGCTTGGAAAATTAACTCCAGTCCCAAAAAGAGGCTGATAAATCCTGAAACCGTCCCTTCGTGCTTGTGCAGCCACTTGAAAAAAAAGAGATAGCCAAAGCTGGCCAGAATAGCCAGATAGGCTAAGCTTCCCACCAAGAGGCGAATCATATTATAAATGGTAACCCCAAAGGCGCCCAGCTTTATAGCTGCAAACAAAAGAATAAGAGCCAACACAAAGGTGGCAATCATTCTCTTTATTGCTTTTTGTCTTTCTAATTCTGCTTTTGTCGGCCGACGAGTTGTCCGGCCTTTTTTCGTGTTTTTCTTAGTTGCCATAACCCTTATTATACCATATTTGAGCCTTAGATGAGAAATCTTTTATCTAGATCAGAAACAAAAAAACTTATTTATCCACGCAAAAAGAACTGGGCTAGCCAGTTCTCATTTCACTATCACAAAATTCTTATTAAGCCTCTGGCATAACCGCCCAAGCAATCAAGTAAGCCAAGACACCTGTACCTGCCACACAGACCAAAAGAATCCAAATAACACGAACCAAGGTTGGATCTAAATCAAAGTAGTTTGCGATACCAGCACATACACCAGCGATTTTCTTGTTTTTGACATCTCTTGTCAGTCTTTTCTCCATGGAAAACACTCCTTATTATTTTTACACTTTTTATTTTACCATAACATTTCTCTATGCACAAGTTCGCCTGCTATTGAACCCTCTCTTCAGATAAAATTTAATTACATCAAGATGAATTTGTTCACTCTACCTTACTTTTAACAAGTCCCAGCAAAACTCTTGTTCTTGTGTTAGAATATAAGGAAATTCTAATTAATTAACAGTAAAAACATATCAGGAGGAAGATAATGCGAGCCGGAGTCATTCTTTTCAATCCCCAAACCAAGCAAATACTGCTCATCCATCGCTGGAAAAATGGAGAAGAGTATTTTGTGATACCGGGCGGCGGAGCCGAGTCAGGTGAGACTGCAGTCAAAGCAGCTCAGAGAGAAATTCAGGAAGAGCTGGGTTGGAGCTTGTCTGAAAAGCAGCTGCAGACAGCCTTTACTTTCAGAAATGGCCACCGCTTAGAAATCTATTTTCGCGCCACTATCAGACATACATCAGCCCCAATGATTCAGGGCGAGGAAGCCCTTCGCAGTCATGCCCAGAACATCTATCAGCCTGAATGGCTAGATATAGAAGCAATTCGCAACCTGAACTTACGGCTAGCAGGACTTAAAAATCTGCTTCTGGATTGTCTGACGCAGGAGGGTTTGAAAAACTAGCCTAATTGTAGTAAAATATCAGTAGTTTACAATCTAATGCGAGAAAGGTTTTATATGAAAAAAATTCTTCTTATCAGCCTCTTATCAGGACTTGTCTTGGCTGGCTGCTCTGGTAAAGGTAAGAAAGAGGAGACTACTAGCTCCTCCAACTCATCCAGCAGTTCTTCGCTAGTGAGCTCTAGCTCTGACCCAGAGGAAACCAGCAAACTCCGTGAGCAATACAAGGATGCCATGACCAACGAAAATGCCAACTTCCCGCAGCTGTCTACAGAAGTTGCTGAAGATGAAGCGGAAGTCAAGTTGGTAACGACTGAAGGCGATATCCGCATCAAGCTCTTTCCAAAACAAGCCCCACTGGCGGTCGAAAACTTCCTGACCCATGCCAAGGAAGGCTACTATGATGGCGTCTTATTCCACCGTGTCATCAATGAATTTATGATTCAGACCGGAGACCCTAAAGGCAACGGCACTGGAGGCGAGTCTATCTGGAAAGGCAAAGACAAGTCTAAAGACTCTGGAAACGGCTTTAAAAATGAGTATTCTCCATATCTCTATAATATTCGAGGAGCCCTATCCATGGCCAATGCAGGCCCTGATACCAATGGCAGTCAGTTCTTTATCAACCAAAGCAAAAAAGACCTGTCTAGCCAAATGTCTACGGATTCCTTCCCTGCTAAAATCATCGAAGCCTATAAGAACGGTGGAAATCCTACTTTAGATGGTGGAGCTTATACTGTATTCGGCCAAGTGCTGGAAGGTATGGATGTGGTGGACAAAATCGCTGCCGCAGAAACAGACGATAATGACAAGCCTAAAAAAGATATCAAGATTGAAAAAATCGAGATTATCAAGGACTATGACTTCAGCAAATAAGCTTGCTGCCCAACCAATAAAGGAGGGAAATCAATATGATTATCTGGGGATATAAAGGTTATCAGAAAAACGTAGGACAGACCCAAAGCAATATCGAGTGTGCCAACTGCCACAACGTCGCACCTTGGGACATTATTGAAACCGGCCGAAAGTTTACACTCTATTGGATTCCTACCTTTCCTTACGGTAGAAAACATTACCTCACCTGCCCAGTCTGCCAGCACGGCAAACAGATTGAAAAGCAGGAAATCGAGCAGTTTTTGAATTATTAGCAACAGAAAGAGACGATTCTCAATGAATCATCTCTTTTCTTTTGTTTCATTTTATTAAGTCAACTGGTTAAAATCCCAAATCTGGTCCATCCAGCCTTCATAGAAATCAGGCTCGTGGCAGACCATGAGAATGCTGCCCTTGTATTCTTTCAGAGCTCGCTTAAGCTCTTCCTTGGCATCTACATCCAGATGGTTGGTCGGCTCGTCCAGCACTAGAACATTATTTTCTCGGTTCATGAGGAGACAAAGTCGAACCTTGGCCTGCTCTCCACCCGAAAGGACCTGTATCTGGCTCTCAATGTGCTTGGAAGTCAGGCCACATCTAGCCAGAGCTGCTCGGACTTCTGCCTGATTAAGAGCCGGAAAGGCATTCCAGACTGCTTCCAGCGGTGTCTGACGATTGCCGCCCTCTACTTCCTGCTCGAAATAACCCAGCTCTAGATAGTCCCCACGCTCGACTTGACCTGCGATAGGCGGGATAATCCCTAGCAGACTCTTGAGTAGGGTTGTTTTTCCAATCCCGTTTGCCCCGATGATCGCCACTTTTTGATTACGCTCAAAGGTCAGATTAAGAGGCTGGGTCAGCGGTCGGTCATAACCAATCTGCAAATCCTTGGCTTGGAAGATAAAACGACCTGGAGTACGAGCAGACTTGAAGTCAAAGGATGGCTTTGGTTTCTCACTTTGTAGCTCAATAATATCCATCTTATCCAGCTTTTTCTGGCGGGACATAGCCATATTACGGGTCGCCACGCGGGCTTTGTTGCGAGCTACAAAATCCTTGAGGTCAGCAATTTCTTTCTGCTGGCGTTCATAGGCTGCTTCCAGCTGAGATTTTTTCATCTCATAGACTTCTAAGAATTGATAATAATCCCCAGAATATCGGGTCAAGTGCTGATTTTCTACATGGTAGACGATATTGATGACGTCATTCAGGAAAGGAATATCATGCGAGATCAGAACAAAGGCATTTTCATAGTTCTGTAGGTAGCGCTTGAGCCAGTCAATGTGCTCAGCATCTAGATAGTTGGTTGGCTCGTCCAAGAGCAAGATATCCGGTTTTTCCAGAAGCAACTTAGCCAAGAGAACCTTGGTCCGTTGCCCACCAGATAGCTCCGTCACATCGCTCTCCATACCGTAGTCCATGACGCCCAGAGCCCGTGCAACTTCGTCAATCTTAGCATCTAGGGTATAGAAATCTCGACTCTCCAAGCGGTCCTGCAGCTCCCCCACTTCTTCCATCAGGGCATCAACATCGACTCCTTCCTCAGCCATGCTCATATAGATTTCATTGATACGAGCCTCGGTCTTGAAAAGCTCGTCAAAGGCCGTGCGCAAAACATCGCGGACAGACTGGCCTTGCTCCAAAACAGCATGCTGATCCAGATAGCCAGCCGTCACATATTTGGACCACTCAACCTTACCTTCGTCCGGCAGCATTTTACCCGTCACAATGCTCATAAAGGTTGACTTTCCCTCGCCATTGGCACCGACCAGACCGATATGCTCACCCTTGAGCAGGCGGAAGGATACATCCTCAAAAATAGCCCGGTCTCCGAAACCGTGGCTGAGATTTTTTACTTCTAAGATACTCATTTTTTCTCCTCTATCATTGATTGCAGTTCCTTGATTATATCATCAAAAGGGATTTTTTGGCAAGACAGAAGAAAAGTAAAAGCGAGCCACTTACGTCTCGCTTGTTTGTTCTCAATTCGCATGATGCGTATGCTTGGTAATCCACAGGGTCAGTTTGATCTTCAGCCAAAAGCCATAAATACCAAAGGTAACAATGGTCAGGAGCCACCACTTAATCCAATTTCCAAAAAGCTGCATGGCAGTACCGTCAAAGTAAAGACGGTGCCCGTCAATAACTGTATGTTTTATCTTCCAATTATACAGAATACACATGCCCCAAGGTGCACAAATTCCCAGTGTAAAAACGGTAATCAAGGTAGCCAAAATCACATGACCGATGTAGGAAAAGAGACCACCATCAAAATAAGACTCTTTGTACATACTATCTCCCCCTTTAAACCAACTCTTTCAGAAATTGAATCAGGGTTTCTGCAGAGCGTTTACCAGCTTCAAGAATAAATTCATCAAAAGTGACATTAGCATCATGGCTAGCTGTGTCGCTCATGGCGCGAATAACCATAAAAGGTAGGCCAATCGAATGTGTGGCTTGAGCAATAGCTGCGCCCTCCATCTCAACAGCCAAGACATCTGGAAAATGCTCCTTGATGCGGTCAATCTTGTCTTGACCAGCAACAAAGCTGTCACCTGTCGCAATCAAACCTACTCTGGCCTTTTGATGGGTCTTTTCCAAAATTTTCTTCATTTCAGCAACCAGATAGCGGCTCGCTTCAAAATAGAGTGGCTGCCGTGCCATCTGACCGTAATCATAGCCGAAGGCTGTTACGTCCACATCATGGTAGACCAGACGATCTGCGACCACCACGTCTCCGATAGCCAGACCTTCTGCCACTGCTCCAGCTGAGCCTGTGTTAATCACGGCTGTAACCTTGAAGTCATTGACCAAAACAGCCACGCTCATAGCGGACATGACCTTACCAATCCCGCTTTCGACCAACACCACTTCATGGTAGCCGATGGAACCCGTATGATAGACATGTCCCAAACGCAGGTGCTTTTGCGGATTTTTCAAATGCTCCAGCAGAATCTTCAACTCCTCAGGCATGGCTGCGATAATTCCAATTTTCATATAATACCTCAAATCATCTGATGAAAAAGAAGCTTAGACAGGCTAGGCTTCCTTTTAAGTGCAATAGAGCTGGTTTTTAAGGCCACCAAATAATAGCAGCAATCAAACCAATAAGCAGGATAACCACCCAAAGGAGAATCTTATTGAGTTTGGCTTGAAAGAGGCTCCGCTTTTGGTTTTCAATCCGACGGCTCTTAGTCACGGTCGGATCAACCTCAATGTGGAGAGTCTCATCCGTAAACTCCTCTTGGTTTTGAGCAGTCTGATAGCCAAAACGACTCTGATTCTGCTGAGACCGAGCTTCTTCATAACCAAAGCGGTTTTGAGGGCTCTGATAACCAAACTGAGTATCCTGTCGGCTAGACTGCTGTGAGCTAAAGGAGCTTCTGCCAGTTGAAAGAATCTTGGTTTCCTCGTCATCCATGAGAGGCGGCCCCGAAATATCCTCACCGCGGTTGGCCCGCTCAATGATTTCATCTGTTAATAAAGCTTTTCCCATTGATCTACGTTCCTATTTATTCAGATTTTTTTGTTCCCAGTACTGAAGGGCCATGATGGTCTTGGCATCGCAGATGTCACCGTTTTGCAACAACTGATGTGCCTCCTCCAGACTGACTTCAAAAAGTTCCAATGTTTCATCCTCGTCTTGGGGACGAGGGTTTTCGACCTTTGTCAAATGACTGGCGCTGTAGAGCTTGATTTTTTCATTGCAAAAACCGATGGCAGAGTAGAAATCATAGACTAACTCCAGCTGTCCAGTGTAGCCTGTCTCTTCTTCTAATTCTCGGAGGGCCGCCGCTTGGGGATCTGCATTCTCTCCTAGCTCCAGCTTGCCAGCTGGAATCTCGTAAGAAGTCGCTTCAATTGCCTTGCGGTACTGCTTGACTAAAATCATCTTATTTTCCGGAGTGATAGCAATCACAGCCACCGCGCCATTATGAAAAATCAAATCCCGTTGGGCTTGACCTTTGCCTTCTGGCAGCTCTACCTGGTCCTGAACCACTTTAAAAATCGGCCCCTGATAAATTTCCGTCCGTTGGACAGTTTTTTCTTCAAATTCCATGACTGAACCTACTTATTTTGAGGGTGATGAGGAAGACGCTTAGCATAATCTTCCTTGTTAATCTGACGGCCACGTCCCAGAGCAATGGCATCTGCTGGTACATCCTTAGTAATGGTAGAACCCGCACCGATCAGCGAGTTGTCACCCAGCTCAACTGGGGCAATAATGGTCGAGTTGGAACCAACAAAGACATTGTCGCCAATGATAGTCTTGTACTTCTTCTGACCATCATAATTGACCGTAATCGTACCTGCACCAAAGTTGACATTAGCACCAACTTCAGAGTTTCCAATGTAGGTCAAATGACCAGCCTTGGTGTTTTCTCCAATTGACGATCCTTTAACTTCAACAAAGTTGCCGACATGGACATCCTTAGCCAGACTAGAACCTGGACGAATGTGAGCGTAAGGCCCGACCGTCACTCCATCTGCTACACTAGACTCTTCAATCATGGAGTTGGTAATGACAGTCCGTTCTCCAATGACAGAGTCCACAATATAAGTACCATTGGTCAGGATTGTCTCTGCCCCAATCTTGGTCTGACCTTTCAGGGTCACATTTGCTTCAACCTGAACTTCAGGCGCAATCTCTACATCCACATCGATATAGGTCGCATGAGGATTGACAAAGCTGACACCGTTGACCATATGCTGCTGGTTAATCCGACGGCGCATAACACTTTCAGCTGTAGCCAAAGCTACACGGTCATTAACCCCCAGACTTTCATCAAAGTCTTTGAGCGTATAAGCACCGACTTTTTCACCATTTTCGCGGAAAATACCAATCACATCTGTGATATAGTATTCGCCTTGAGCATTATTAGTATTGATATTTTTGAGGGCTTCAAAGAGACGAGCATTGTCAAAGACATAAGTCCCCGTATTGATTTCCTTGATTTGCTGTTCAAAATCAGAAGCATCCTTCTGCTCAACAATTTTCAAAACTTCGTCGTGCTGATTGCGAACGATACGGCCATAGCCGAAAGGATTATCTGCTTCTGCTGTCAGGATAGTCGCAACATTCTTGTGGTTGATATGGAAGTCAATCAGATTTTTCAGGCTTTCTCCTGTAATCAGAGGAGTATCGCCAGCAATGACCAGCGTCTGACCTGTCAGATTTTCCAAAACAGGCTCTGCCATCATAACGGCATGACCCGTTCCCAACTGCTCAGTCTGACGGACAAAGTCTGTCTGACCTGCCAAGACTTGCTCGACTAGCTCTGCCTTGTGCCCAACAACTGTCACGGTCTTTTCTGGATTAATGGCATTGACACTGCGGAACACATGTTCCAGCATGGAAATTCCTGCAACCTTGTGCAGTACCTTTGGTAAATCTGACTTCATGCGAGTACCTTTACCCGCAGCCAAAATAATCGCGTAATTTGTCATCAATTATCTCTTTTCTGTAGGATATCACCTTTATTATATCACTAAAAGGTAATTTTTAAAAATTTAAAATCAAGCCATTCCCTTAAAAATCTGCAACGAAAAAATTTTTGCACAAAAAAATCAGCCTTTAAACAGCTGATTTTGCTTCTTTTTCTTTGATTTTCTTTGGAAGATGGACTTTTGCTTTGCCATAGTCCTTGAAAACAGCCCGCTGCTTGAAGTAAATCAATTCTCCATCTAAGGCTGTATCTTCATCCAAATCCATGGTCATATCAATAGAGCGGATGGTCCGAGTCTTAGGGTCAACCACAAAGGCAACCTGACACTTCTCAATATCGATGGTCGTATCATAATGTTCATCATTATAAGCATAGTAGAAGGCATCGATAAGGTCATAGGCCAAATCACCTTCTGCTGTCACCGAAAACTCATAGCCCCCGTCCACTTTTTTCTTAGTCAGTTCTGACTCATTATCTACCATGACCTGCAGCAAAGCCTTAAAAGAGGACATGCCCGAATAGCCATCAATATGTTTCCGTGACTCAGTGTCATCAATGGTCTCAAATCCATCCTTTTCTTCCAAGTACATCCGATCTTCGCTGAAATAATGGGTCAGTTCTTGATCATCATAGGTTTCGTAAAGCTTAGCTAAATAAGGTGAATCTGAGACAGTCAGCTGTTTAACCGTCTTGGCTTTTCTTTTTTTGTTGCCTTCTAGATAAGTCGACTCAGACAGCCGATCCATGTAGAAACTATCATGATCGAATTTTTTCAAGGATGCATCCACTACAGCAGACAGCTTAAAGCGGGATTCAAGAGCTTCTGCGATTCCTTCAGGCTTAAAGTAAGTATAGAGAAAGGTTCCGCCAATCAGTACAAAGCAGACACAGCCGTAAATGATAAAAAAATGAACCTTCTTCAAAATCAATCCTCCTAGAAGCTTTCTGTCGTTTTATAGCTTTTATTATAAGCTTTTTTGGACCTATTTTCAATCTTTTTTCAGAAACGGTCTCTAAAAGACTGTAGCGGAAGAAATGCTAATTGGTTTTTCAAACTTTCAAAGTCATTGTCAAATGTATCAACAAGGCAAGTATCCACTGCTTTTCGAATACCTAGTATCTCAGCCCTCTTTCTCATTTTTAGCCAACTGCTGGCGAAGCTTGCTAAACCATTCCAACTGAAAGCGGGCCGAATCAAGCCCAAATTCGAGCGTCTTCATTTCAAAATAGCCAATCTGAGAGATACTTTCAGCTAAATCAGCCGCCTGACTAGTCTCTATCAGCTCTGTAGCCAGATGGCTATTCTGCTCTAGATAGGCCTTTACCTTTTCTTGTTCCTCCGTAAAACGAATCGCGTCTTTGACAGCTTCAAACTCTTGGACTTCAACTTCCAGTCCCTCAATGGTCAAATCCAGCATCTGAAGCTGCTCCTTCTTAGGAAGATAACCCATAAAGAGGAATTTCCCCAAGTCCATATTCTTGTTCTTGCTCATGTCGATAGGCGTTTTAAGCCACTCCAAAAACAAGATTCGGCCCGAAGCGGTAATGGCATATTCCTTCTTCATTTTTCCTTTTTCTACGTACTCCGAATAAGTCACCGCCCCTTGCTGGGACAGCTTTTTTAAGGCTGCTTGGATACTGCCTAGACTGTCGCTGCACATAGAGCTGAAATTTTGCCGCATCACCTGACGAATTTCATAAACTGTAAAATGCTTTATCATGAGTAAGCCTAAAATTAATTTATCCATTTCTCCTCCAAATCACGATTTTTATATACCTAACAGTAACACTTTTGTTTCGATTTATCAAGGGCAAACAAAAAGCCTATTCAAAAATAGACTTAAGCTTGATCCAGCGGATAGACCTTGCGAAATTCTTCTAAGACGACACCCGTTTCTTGGAAAAATTCCAAACCGGCTTCCGCCAGACACTCCGTAAAAAATTCCTGATGGACTTGTTGCCAGTAGGCCAAGGATTTGTCTCCTTCTCCTTCCTTAAAGGCGTGTTCGGCTGAAACCTGATAAAAAGGTACCACAGAGACTTTGGTGATTTTAACGATACAGACGGCCTTGTCCTGACTGTCTAAAATGACATCAAAGCTTCCTGCCTGCGGCAAGGGCTCATTTTCAAGCTTATAGAGCTCATAGGCCGAAGCTGTAGCTGTCTTTTCACCACGAAGCACTAAGTCGGCAAGCTCATCTGCCAAGGCACCAAATGCCCAGGCGTCAATCTCATCGCCAATCTCTGGATTGATTTTCTTGTATGCCTGCCACATTTCTTTTGGGGTCATCTTTTCTCCTATCTTTCTAAAATGAAAATTATTGTTTATAAAAAATCTTCCTACAAAACTGTATCTTTATCAAAATCCATGAAATCATCATGCTCATAATAGTAAATTAGAGCCTGTAAACACTCTTGATCAGTCGCTTCTGCTTTCTGCTCCATGACTGACAAGAGAACATCCGCAAAATCTTCACCGTAATAAATCAGCTCCAGCTCTTGCTCGCTTACTTGTCTAGGGTAAACATCCCTATTATCCACCACTTGAGGATAATCAGCAAGCAAGTAGCTGTCCTGAAAGTTCAGTTCTCCATTTTCCTTAGCATACAAACAGAAATCATCATCTAGCTCTTACGATTTTACAGCCTCCATGATGTCTTTCAAGTCATAGGTTTGGTTTTTCTTCATTGGTCAAAAGTCCCTTTCCATTCATAGGCCGGATAAGCGCCTAGACACTGATAGCCCAAGCTTTCTGCAACCTTCTTGGAAGCTTCATTGAGCGCATCCCATAGAGGAAATAGTGAGCGTTTTTGAGCTTCTAAAATCATTTGGGCACCTAAGATTTTGGCCAAGCCCTGTCTTTGGTAGGCCGGCTTGGTAGCAATTTCAATCTCAAGGGCTCCATGATAAACCAATCCTGTCGAAACAGCAGCGATGATTTCCTCTCCTAAATAGAGCAAAAAGCCAAAGCCACCCGCCGCTTGAAAATGGTCAAAATCGGAAAAATCACCCTGCAAATCCTGAGCCCAGACTTCCTCAGCCAAACGCTCATAACTCTCCTTATCAATCGGACAAAGTTGGTAGTTTGCTGGTAGACTGCTCTGCCATTTCTCCAAAGCCTCTGTGTCAAAATCAGCTCTGTCCGCAAAAGCATAGCGAGTGAACTGCTGCATCCCACTCTGACTATCCAGAAACTCTTGCCAGCTAGACTCCTCGGAGATAATGACCTTGTCAGCTAAACTATATTTTTCGCTAAATTCCTGCCACAAATCCGGATCCACCTGACCAGCCGGAAAGGATTAAATTTCCTAGTTGGTAAAGGCAGGATGTCTCAGGCGCATTCATGAAGAACTGCCCTAGACCAGCATCCAAACCGTAAAGCACCATATTTTTAGTCCAGGATTGGAAAAAAGTATTTTTTACCTTCATTTTTTGTCTTCTTTCAGATGCAGTTCATTGATTTTATTCGTCCAGATATAGCCGTCAAAGCCTTCGGGAATATCTTTTAGACTATGGATATGATCGAAACCTTCTGATAAGTCGCTGCCGCCAGCTGTTAGCTCAACCCTTGTATTGACAGCTTCCATTCTTTCCATAAATTTATTTGGCCAACCCCATAAGAATTTGGCATATTTCAAAGGAATCCGCAGCTCTGCATTTTTCATTTCCTCAGGGATATAGCCCGTAAAGCCCAATAATTCATATTGGATAAGAGCATTAAGCATGCGATTTTTGGACAAGAGCTTGAGACTGCTGCTCTGACTGCGCAACCAATGAACGCCTTCCTCACTTGCCCCGCAAACACTGAGTTTATTTAGCCTCTCGGGCGAGAGCGTTTTTAGCTTTTCCCACAAGACTTTATAGGTTTCTAATTTCCCGTCTTTGACCTCAATCACAAACTCCTTGTCGGGAAAGGACTCAAAAACCTCATCTATTGTGGGCATCTGACCGACTCCTTTTCCTCTAAAAGGATAGTTTTTTCCGCCATCAGCCGTATAACCGTAACCGATATCCATCTTTTTGAGCTCAGCCATCGTGTAGTCCTGAATTTCTCCCTCAATGCCAGTTTTGAATTCCAAAGTTGCATCATGAAAAACTGCCAGTTGCTTGTCTTTGGACAATTTTACATCAAACTCCACTGCATCCGCTCCTAGGTCAAAAGCCGCCTGCATTGAAGAAATGGTGTTCTCAAGATAGGGATGTGTAGGAGGGTCAAGCATGGCTGCCGTATTGCTCTCCCAGTCCGCTTTAGATTCATCAAAGGTCTGCGCAAGCCCTCGATGGGCTAGGATTTTATATTACTTCCCCTCTTTATTAGAAAAGAGGCTTGTATTGTTTACCCAGATAAGAAATAGCAGAGTTAGACAAATCATATAAGTCTTTTTGCGTTTTTCCCATTTAAACATTTTATTTCCTTACTTCAAACTCCAACCACCGTCGATTTTGATAATCTCACCCTGCATAGCAGCTGCCTTGCCACTGGCTAGAAAGAGGCTAACATTAGCTATTTCCTGAGGGTCTAACCAGCGCTTGATCGGCGTTTCCTCAGCAACCCAGTCTGCCAGTCCGTCTGGCTCAAAGTCGGTGGCAGTCATAGCTGTCTTGACAGCGCCTGGCGCCAAGCCAAAGACTTGGATATTTTTATCCGCATAGTCTAAGGCTATCTGCTTGGTCAGGCCAGCCAGAGCATGCTTAGAGGCTGTATAGGCAGCACCGCCGCCGCCAGCCAGAAAGCTAGCAATCGAGCACATATTAATGATGATACCAGACTTTTTCTCCAGCATTTTCTGCAGATAAAAGCGAGTGATTTTCATGGTAGCGGTCAGATTGAGCGCAAAAATCTGCTCCCAGTCCTCGTCGCTGGTCTCGTGCAGGGGACGATAATCGTCCAAAATACCTGCTGTATTGCAGAGAATATCCACCTCGGGCAAGCTGGTGAAGAGCGGTGTCAAATCCCCTGTTAAATCCATCTTGACAAAACGAAGCTCATTGAGAAAGCCAGGGTTTTCATCCTTGTCCATCCCATAAACCCGGTAGCCATTTTCCAAAAAGGTCAGAGCCTGAGCTCGGCCGATGCCCGAGCTAGCTCCCGTCACCAATACTGTCTTAGTCATTCACTTCCACCCAATCTGTCGCCAGCACATCACAAGGAGTCGGACTCCACATGGAGAAGCCCTCCCCTTCGCCTGAAACATTGATGAGGAAATAAGGTGTCACTTCGAGAGCCACCCCATTCTGCTCAATCGTATCAAAGAGTTGAACGTAGTTCTCCGCCCCGCCCCAGCCTGTACGCACATATTTTTTCTTGGCCTTAAGACCTGGTAGAATTTCTTCAAATGTCATGTTTTTCTCCTTTTGTTTATCGATATTCATTTACAAATTCCTTGCTAGCCGTCAGCAGTCATAAGTATATTGGACGACTTTTGCTCGACTGTCAACAGGTTTATCTGCTACTTTGCAACAAAGTCTAAAATTAGACCTTCTTCTCCATCTCCACAAAGAGATGAATATCGCCATTACTTTCCTGCGGAATGCGCCTCACCACTTCAAAGCCCATGTTGAGATAAAGATGCTGGGCTCGGTGATTGAAGTCAGCCACAGATAGCCTTAGGACTTGGGGTGCAAAATTTTCCATGATAAAGTCCAGAATTTCCTGCAGAAATGTAGCACCCTGACCTTTTCCGCAGTGCTCCGGCTTCATCCCCAAACCAAGCTCCAAAATTCGCTCTCCTTTCTGCTCTAAGCAGAAAAATCCATAGAGTTCTCCTTCTCTCAGGACTTGAAAATAACGATCCCCACGCGCTTCTGGGGAGACCATTTCTTCATAATCCTCCAGGTCATTTTTCATATCATAAAAATCATAAGGCGCCTCATAATGCCAAGTATTGGCAATTTCCAAAGCATGCTGCTGGGTTAGTGGTTCAATTTTATTACCCATATTTTTTCACCTCCTCTGGGTGGGCTTCTCGCCATGCCAAATAATCATCAAAGGACTTGATTTGTGTTTTCTCACCTGTTGTAGAATCCGTCGCATAAACCTCCATTACATCCTGCCCCTTAGGTGCAAACCAGTGTAAAAGATTATCAAACCATTCTTTTTGGCTATACTGTTGAGGCCGGAAATAAAGTTGATCTATATCTTTCATATTCTTAGCGACTTCTGGATAAAGCTGAGCAAAGTTGGTATCGGAAATATCAATTTTATTTCTATAGTCAATCTCATACCTAACCACTGGTGTAATAGAACCATTAAATTCCCAAAGATGATATTTTGCTAATTGATTATCAAAACTATCAGAAAGCCCTCCAGGACTAAGACTGATTCCCCTCCAGCGAGGGGCATTCATTGCCATCTCATTTCTTCTTTTAACAACATCTTTAAAATAGAGTTGCCCACTATCAACATCCAATAAAAAGTTTTTCCCGAAATACTTCCCGTCTTCATAGCTGTAAAGCTCTTCTGTCAGATAGTCTTTTCCATCGCCATAGGCACTACCTAAGACTTCATTCAGTCTTAAATTTTCTGCCTGAATAATAGGCGATTCATACAAATTTAGTTCTTTCTTTGACAAATCAGGACTATTCAAATCGTAGCTGATTATCTTGTAGTATTCTTCTTTACCAATGGGAGGAGAAGTTTCAGTCTCCTCAGTTTTTAAAGAATGAACCTCTAAGGTTGAAATGTAATTCTGTCCATAGTATATACTGCCACGGTTTTTTTTAGCATCTGCAGCAACTAGAACAAATTTATTATCTTCAAAAAGTTGAATGCTTTTTAATTCTGCCTCCTTTTGTTCAAAATAAGTCTTACTACTTTCTTGAGGACTGAAATAGGAACTAAGTCCTGCTATACCTAGGACAAGAGCTACAATTGATAGATAAATAAGTTTCTTTTTCTTCATGCTAATTCTCCTTAGTTTCTCTAAAATTCCCAATAAAAGCGTTTCTGGTCCGATTTTTCGCTGCAGCCGAGGCTGCGGTAAAATTCATGGGCTGCGGAGCGGGAAATGCCTGAATTAATTCGAATCCCTGTGTAGCCTGCTTCTTTTGCCTCTTCACGCAAAGCTTGCATCAGCGCTCTGCCATGTCCCTGCCCTTGAAAATCCTTAGCGACGGCCAAAGCCAAGAGATTGAGCAAGGACGGGAAATAGAGACAGTCGTAG
>ERZ772946.427-NODE-427-length-16610-cov-3.17433_pt1 | contig 16610 bp, 18 predicted proteins | sample MGYA00511680_ERZ772946 | MGnify/ENA primary metagenome ERZ772946 (study PRJEB29015, sample SAMEA2737918) | human oral metagenome | biome: human oral; feature: human-associated habitat; material: dental | place: China | collected 2016 ... | reverse complement strand
TTAGACCTCCCTCCTCCGCAGGGCGAAACCCGCAGCGGGCGGGTTCCGTGCGTAGGGTGTGTGGCGGCGTAGCCGACACGCACGCGGGAATTTGACATCGGCAAACGCGTGCGTGCCTGCGGCACACACCCTACAATCTAATGATGTAGCTCACAAAATCGTCGCCACGCAACCGCATTGGATTGGGCGTGTTTACGGCTGAATGGTAAACAGTCCTTAACCAAACCTGCGAATGTAATCATCATGTTATGGCCAATTGTGAACAGCGCCTAGCCCTTACCCCCAATCCCTCTCTCACAGAGCGATTGGGGGTGATGGCAACAATCAATTGAAAAATCGGAATTTCGGCTTATCAATAATATCGCTCACCCCCTCCCCGGCCCTCCCCCGCTGCGGGCTTCGCCCTGCAGGGGAGGGAGATTTTTCAATTGTAAACAGCCCATAACCCAACCTACCCCCCAACCCAAGGAACCCCACCATGCAACACCCCGACAACCTCGTCTGGATTGACCTCGAAATGACCGGCCTCGACCCGCAAACCGACCACATCCTCGAAATTGCCACCCTCGTCACCGACGCGCAGCTCAACCTCCTCGCCGAAGGCCCGGTGATTGCCATCCACCAGAGCGCAGAAATCCTCGACAATCTCGACGACTGGAACCGCCAGCACCACGGCAAAAGCGGCCTGCTGGAGCGCTGCCGCGCGAGTGCCATCAGCACCCGAGAGGCAGAAGCGGCGACCCTCGCCTTCATCCGCCAGTACGTCCCGGCGAAAAAATCCCCGCTCTGCGGCAACAGCATCTGTCAGGACCGCCGTTTCATGGCACGCCTCATGCCCGAACTCGAAGACTACTTTCACTACCGCAACCTTGACGTCTCCACCCTGAAAGAGCTGGTGCGCCGCTGGTACCCGCAGCACACCTTCGTCAAAAACACGACACATCAGGCACTTGCCGACATCCAGGACTCCATCAACGAACTGCGCCACTACCGCCAAACCATATTTCGCGCATAGACCAAACAGAAAAACAAAACATCAAACAAAAAACAAACAGAAAAACTTGAAAACCCGCGTGCGCGCGCCAATAATAGCCGCCCCACAAACACGGAGAACCCCACCATGACAAACTACACCTTCGCCCCCCTGCCCTACCCCGCAGACGCACTGGAGCCGGTCATCGACAAAACCACGATGGAAATCCACCACGGCCGCCACCACAAGGCCTATTTCGACAACTTCACCGCTGCCATCAAGGACAGCCCGCTGGCGGGTGAAACGCTGGAAGCCATTTTCGCCAACATCAGCAAACACCCGGCAGCGGTGCGCAACAACGGCGGCGGCTACTACAACCACAATCTCTACTGGAACGTGATGAGCCCGAACGGCGGCGGCGCGCCGCAAGGCGAGCTGCTGGACGCCATCAACGCCGCCTTTGGCAGCTTTGACGCCTTCAAAACCGCCTTCAAGGACGCGGGCATCAAACAGTTCGGCTCCGGCTGGGCATGGCTGATTGTCGGCAAGGACGGCAAACTGGCGATTACCAGCACCCCGAACCAGGACAACCCGCTGATGGACACCGCCGCCGTGCAGGGCACGCCGATTCTCGGCTGCGACGTCTGGGAGCACGCCTACTACCTCCACTACCAGAACAAACGCCCGGATTATCTGGAAGCGTGGTGGAACGTGGTGAACTGGCCGTATGTCGCCGACCTTTACCGCCAGGCCAAAGCCTGATACGAGAAAACCGCCGCAAGGCGGTTTTTTTATGCGCTGTTGGTGCAGGCGCAAAAAAGGGCTGCCATTGCAGCCCTTTGATGTGGTTTTGACGGAGATTAGTCGTCGCGTTTGGCGCCGAAGCTGCCGCGCAGTTGCTGGCGGCTGTCGTGGAAAACGCCGCCCAGTTCGCGCGCGTTGTTACCGTAGAAGTGGCCGCTGCTGCTGACGGTGCCGTCGCTGTAGAACTGGTTGCCGCGAATGCGGGCGTCGATGTAAACCGGATCGAAGCGGATGTCGCTGTCGCGGTCGGCGCTGATGCGTCCGCTGACGGTACGGTTGCCGAAATTGACGTTGAAATCGGCATTGGCGACTTCGGCTGTGCCGTCGCGACCGACAACGGCTTCACCGTCGTAGCGGGCGCTGCCGCTGGTCGGCATATTTTCGGTAAACGCGCCCTGGCTGAAGACGTAGTCGGTGCCGCCGTGGGTAATGTAACCGAAGCGGCTGTTACGGTAGCCGTGGCCGCTGACGAGGAAGTTTTTGTAGCTGACGCCGTTAACCGTCGTGCCGTTGCGCGCCTTGATGTGCGGCACGCCGCTGGTGACGATGCCGATTTGGCGCGACGGCAGGCGTTTGCCGTCAACGTTCAGGGTATCGAGGTTGTTGCTGTTCAGCGTTTGCAAGTCGCGGCTGTCGGTGCGATTGCGACTGTTGGCGACGACGTAACTGTCGCCGTGGTAACTGCGACGGGCATCGTAATCGCGGTCATCGCGGCGGTGGGTGTCGCGGTCCGGATCGGACGGCAGGCGGTCTTTGTCTTTGTCATCACCACCACAGGCGGTGAGTAACAACGCGGTAATCATGGCGAATGCAACGGTTTGTTTTTTCACGGGACGTCTCCTGATAAGTTGGCAATGTCGTTGTGCTGCGACAACGGCGTCATTATCCCGCTTGCAACATGAAAGTTTTATGGCGCGATGGATTACGGTTATGAAAAAAGGGTCGCGAGGCGACCCTTGGTGTGGCAAACGCGGCTTTTAGTTGCTGCTGGTGCTGGTGCGCACTGCGCCAAAGCTGCCGGAGAGTGTTTGCATGCTGTCCTGGAAGATACCGCCGAGTTCGCGGGCGTTGTCGCCGTAGAAGCTGCCGGTACTGCGGACGGCGGCGTCGCTCTTGGTGCTGAAGCTGTTGCCGTTGATGTCCGCCGCGATGTTGATCGGGTTAAAGTCAATCTGGCCGTTGGCGTTTTTGGTAATGCTGCCGGTGAGCGTTTTTTCGCCGAAATTGGCGCTGAAGTTGGCCAGCGCGGTATCAGCGACGGCGGCACGACCAACGGCTGCGGCGCCGCTGTATTTGGCAACGCCCGCTGTCGGCATATTCGCCGTCGGTGCGCCCTGGCTGAAGATGTAGTCTTCGTTGCCGTCGTTGATGTAGCCGAATTTTTGGTTTTGGTAGATGGTGCCGCTGACGACGAACAGTTTGTAGCTTTTGCCATCAACGGTGCTGTTTTGCATTCGGAGCATATTGCCGGCGCGGATGTTGGCAATTTCCAGCGGCAGTTGTTTGCCGTTGATGTTGAGTACGTTGAGTTTGTCGCTACCGACACTTTGCGCGTCAGCAAGACCATTCGGCTGTTTGCCCAGCGGTACAACGAATGCCTTGCCCTGGAACTGCCCGACGGCTTTGTCCTTGTTCTGCTGGCCACCCTGATTAACCGGCGGCGGGATGAGCTGGCTGCTGCCGTCGTTGTTTTTGCCGGAATCGTTCGGCGCAGACGGGGTGTTGTCGTTTTTGCCGGGGGCGGTCGGCGGATTGTTGCCGCCGTTATTCGGCTTGCCCGGATCAACGGCAGGATTGTCGTTGCTGTCGCTGCCGCCGCAAGCGGTGAGCAGCAGGGTGGCGATGGTCAGTCCAAGTGCGTGTTTTTTCATGTGATGTCTCCATTGGAATGCGGATGTCGTCGCAGCGCGACAACGGCGGCATTATGGCGGGGCGGGCGGTGAAAATCCATGAAAGTCTGTTCAATGCGTTCTCCGCGCATAAAAAAGGCTGCGCGAACGCAGCCTTTGCATGGTGTTTTCGGTGAGGCCTCTCACTCGGCGCGGATGGCACCAAAACTGCCACCGAGGCTTTGTGAGCTGTCGTGCAGCACGCCGCCCAGTTCGCGTGCATTGTCGCCATAGAAGTAGCCGGTACTTTGTACGGCGCCGTCGCCGGTGCTGAAGCTGTTGCCGTTGATGGTCGCGTTGAACTTGATCGGGTTGAAGGCGACGCGGCTGTTTTGCAGCGGGGTGATGTCCGCGCTCAGGGTTTTCTGGCCGAAATCGGCGGTGAAATTGGCCGGTGCCGGGCCAACCGCACCGCCTTTGCCCAGCACGGCGATACCGGCGTAGCGCACGCTGCCGCTGCTCGGCATATTCGCCGTCGGCAGCCCCTGGCTGAAGATGTAGTCTTCGTTGCCGTCGTTGATATAGCCGAATTTGCTGTTTCTGTAGTTGGTGCCGCTGGCATAGAACAGTTTGTAGCTCTTGCCGTTGTAGTTGAGGTTGCCGTTAATCTGGGTCAGGCTACCGGCGATAACACCGGGGATTTGCAGCGCGACCTGTTTGCCGTTGGCATTGAGTACGGCAAGGGCATCACTGCCGACGTTTTTTGCTTCATTGATGCTGCCGGGCTGGCTGCCGCTGGCAACGACAAATGCCTTGCCGCGATAAGCGCCTGTCACCTGGTTGTCCGGGGCTTTCGGGTCGCTCGGCGAATCACTGCCACCGCCACCGCCGCAAGCGCTGACCAGGATGAGGGTTGCAATACCAAGTCCGAGGGTGTGTGTTTTCATGTCATGCTCCATGTTGTGAAATGTTGTCGCATGGTTGCGACGGCAGGCATTATGCCGGGCGGGAAGCAGCTTTGCCACATTTGCGGCATTACCGCCCGCGCAGCACCGCCCGCAGCGCCAGCATCAACACGAACCCGGCGGACTGGCAGAGCACGATGCTGGCGCCAGTCGAGGCATCCAGATGGTAGCTTAAGAGGACGCCGCCGCAGGTGGCCGCCACCGACAGTATTACCGCGACAATGAGGGTATGGTGGAAGCGTTTGGTCACAAGCTGCGCGCTGACGCCGGGGGCGATGAGCATGGCAACGACAAGGATGACGCCGACCGCCTGCATCGCGCCGATGGCGGTCAGGGTCAGCATGACCAGCAGGCTGGTGCGCAGCACGGGGACGTTCAGCCCGGCGAGGCGGGCTTGGGCTTCGTCGAAGGTGTAGAGCAGGTAGTCGCGCCATTTGACGGCAAGCACGGCGAGCACGGCGGCGCAGATGGCGATGACTTGCCAGCGCTGGCCGAGCGTCATGCCGAGCAGGTTGCCAAAGAGGATGTGGGTGAGGTGCTGGTCGGTGCCGCTTTTTTGGTAGAGGAGGAAGCCGGCGGCAAAGAGGGTGGCGAAGGTGATGCCGAGCAGGGTGTCGCTTTTCAGGGTGCTGCGTTCTTCGAGCCAGCCGGTGACGAGGGTACAGGTGAGGCCTGCGGCGAAGGCGCCGAGGATGAGCGGCAGGCCGAGGCTGTCGGCGATGACGATGCCGGGGAGGACGGCGTGCGAGATGGCGTCGCCCATCAGCGCCCAGCCTTTGTGGACGATGTAGCAGGAGAGCAGGGCGCAGGTGACGGCGAGCAGCAGGGCGATGGCGAGCGCTTGCTGCATGAAGGGGTATTGCAGGGCTTCAAGGACGGGATTCATGGCGCAGGTGGGCGAGGTGTTGCAGGCGGCGGACGGCGAAGACGGCGAGGAAGAGGCCGCCTTGCAGGACGACGACGACGGCGCCGGTGATGCTGTCGAGGTAGTAGCTGGCGTAGGTGCCGATGACGGCGGTACTGACGCCGATGATAAAGGCGGTAATCAGCACTTTGCCGAAGCTGCGGCAGAGGAGGAAGGCGGTCGCGCCGGGGGTAATCAGCAGGGCGATGACCAGTATTGCGCCGACGGTTTGCAGTGCGGCGACGACGGCGGCGCTGACCAGCAGGAAAAACGTCCAGCGCAGGCGGGCGACGGGGAGACCTGCGGTAACAGACTGGATTTCATCGAAAAAGTAGAGCATCAGGTCGCGCCATTTGGCGGCGATGACCGCGAGCGAGACGGCGCAGATGGCGAGCATTTGCCAGAGGTCGCGGTCGTCGATGCCGAGGATGTTGCCGTAGATGACCGCTTGCAGGTTGATGCCGGTCGGATAGAGCGAAATGATGAAGAGGCCTGCGGCAAAGAAGGTGGTGAAGACGAGGCCGATGATGGCGTCCTGCCGCAGCATCGGCAGGCGTTTCAGCACGAGCATCGCGCTAGCTGCGAGGATGCCGGTGGTGAAGGCGCCGAGGGCGTAGGGCAGTTTCCACAGGTAGGCGAGCGCGACGCCGGGGACGACCGCGTGCGAGAGCGCGTCTCCTATCAGCGACCAGCCCTTGAGCATGAGATAGACGGAAAGCAGTGCGCAAACGCCGCCGACCGCCGCCGCGCTAATCAGCGCCTTGACCATGAAGCCGTATTGCAGGGGTTCGAGCAGGGCGGTCATGGCTGGCTGCTCCTGTCACCGACGAAAACGGCGGGATGTTCGTCGTCGCTGACGATGCGCACTTGCGGCGCGACTTCGCCGAGGCCGATATTTTTCAGCATGCTGCCGAAGGCGCGCTCCAGATTATCGACGGTGTAGATTTCATGAATGTCGCCGTGGGCGATGAGTTCGCGGTTAATCAGCACCACTTCGTTGCAATACTGCGGCACCGCGCCGAGGTTGTGGGTAGAGACCAGAATCAGATAGCCCTCGTCGCGCAGGGTCTTCAACAGTTCCATCACCGCAAATTCCGTCTTCGCATCGACCCCGGTAAACGGTTCATCGAGCAAGATAATGCGGCTTTGCTGGGCGAGCGCGCGGGCGAGGAAAACGCGCTTTTTCTGCCCGCCGGACAGCGCGCCGATTTGCCGCGCCGCCAAATCGCTGATGCCGAGGCGTTCCATTGCGGCGGCAACCGCGTCACGGTCGGCGGCACGCGGACGGCGCAGCATTCCCATGTGGCCGTAGCGCCCCAGCATCACCACATCTTTCACCAAAATCGGGAAATGCCAGTCGATATTCTCGCTTTGCGGCACATAGGCAATGCCGTTCTGGCGCATCGCCTGCACCACCGGCAGGCCATTGACGCGGACGCTGCCGGACTGCGGGCGGATGATGCCCATGATGGTGTTGAACAGCGTCGATTTGCCGGAGCCGTTCACGCCGACAAGGGCGCAAACGGTGCGCCCTTGCAGGGAAAAACTGACATCGCGGATAGCCTGATGGCCGTTCGGATAAGTAACGCTGACGTGCGCAACGTCAAGCGTAATCGCGTCAGTGCTGGAAGCCATTGATCACCGTGTCGGTCGTCACCTTGAGCAAATCCAGATAGGTCGGCACCGGGCCGTCGGCGGCAGAAAGCGAATCCACATAAAGCACGCCGCCGTATTTCGCGCCACTCTCCTTCGCCACCTGCTTCGCCGGTTTGTCGGAAATCGTGCTTTCGCTGAAGACCACCGGAATCTTGTTGGCGCGCACCGTCTCAATCAAGGCGCTCACCTGCTGCGGCGTGCCTTGCTGCTCGGCATTAATCGGCCACAAATAGGCTTCCTTGAAACCCAAATCACGGGCGAGATAACTGAACGCGCCCTCGCTCGAAACCAGCCAGCGCTGCTCCGGCGGGATTTTCGCCACTTCCTCCTTCAACTTCGCATCCATCGCTTCCAGCTTGGCGAGATAAGCGGCGGCGTTCTTGTGATAATTGTCGGCGTGCGCCGGGTCATGCTTGGCGAGCGCCGCCTCAATATTCTTCACATAAATTTTGGCATTACTGACCGACATCCAGGCGTGCGGATTCGGCTTGCCATCGTACTCGCCGCCGTGAATGGACATCGGCTCGACGCCTTCGGTAACGACCACGGACGGCACATCCTTCACATTGGCGAAGAAGCGCTCAAACCAGCGTTCCAGATTCAGCCCGTTCCACAGCACCAAATCGGCCTGCTGCGCCTTGACCAAATCCTGCGGCGTCGGCTCATAGTCGTGGATTTCCGCGCCGGGCTTGGTGATGGAGAGCACCGTGGCGTCATCACCGGCGACATTCTGCGCCATATCGGCGATAACGGTGAACGTCGTCACCACCGTGAACGGCTTGCCGTCTGCCGCGAACAGCGGCGAAACGACACAAAAAAGCAGGGAAAAGAGCAGATTTTTCATGATTTACCTCAAAATGTGTGTGAAAGGGTTGGCGGGATCCCGGAGCGCATCATACGCCGACAGATTTTAGCTTTCAAATGAGAATGTCTGTTATTTGCGTAAAATACTGTATCGCAGAAAATTATCCTGGCACGCTGATTCCACGCGGAAATTCCCGCCAATCGGCGCGCTCCGCGCGCAAGTCATTGCAGAGAAGGACGCGGGCGCGTTCCAGTTGCCCGTCGCCACACAAAAACACATCCAGCGCGGCAAAACCATGCTCCGGCCAGGTGTGAATGCTGAGATGCGACTCGGCGAGCAGCAGCACGCCGGTGACGCCCATGCCGTCGCCAAAATGATGAAAATGCGCGGCGAGCGTGGTCGCGCCTGCGGCATCGGCCGCGCGCTGGAGCAATGCCTGCAACGCGGCGGCATCGGCGAGCAGGGCGGCATCGCAGCCGTAGAGGTCAAGCAGGGCGTGATTGCCGGGGGCGTAGGTCATGGGTAAAGCCATTTACATTAAGGGTAGCGACTATTGTGTATGTATAACGGGTAAAGCGGTGGCGTTATTTATGCCAACTGCCGCTGCTGTAGCCACCGCCGCCGCTGCCGAAGAAGCCGCCGCTGTGGCTGCGTGTGCCGCCAGTGTTTTCGAGGTTGCTCATGCCGTAGTTGATGATGGTGCAGAAAATCAGCACGCTGGCGGCGATGGCGTAGTAGGTGTTGCGTTTCATCCGGGGCTCCGTTCAGTCGTCATCATCGTCGTCTTTGAGGACGTCGTGCCAGTCGCCCCGTTTGCCGAGGCGGGTGAGGCCGACGATGGCGGCGAGGGGGATAAAGAGGGATATGCCGAAGTCGTCGCTGTCCATCGTCAGCCAGGCGGGAATGTTGAAGATGACGTAGATGACGACCATCACGGCGAAGACCGAGCCTTTGCCCGCCGCCGCGCCGTCGTCGATTTTCCGCCCGAACCATTGTCCGACCTGGTCGGTGCTGACGGCGAGGTTGCGGCTCCAGCTGAGTTCGCTTGCGCCCTGTTCGGCGCAGAGTTTGTCGTCTTCGCGGCCATAGTCGCGATGTTGCAGGGTGTCGCCCGGCTGGATGTGCCAGTAGAACGCGCCCGCCGCGCTCTCCACCCGGCTTTGGTAGTCGTAAAGTTTTGCCTTGCCGAGCGGGTCGCCGTTGCGGTCAAGCAACGGCCATTCGTTCAGCGTTTGCGCGAATGTCCATTCGCCGTCATCGGTTTCGGTCAGCCAGGCGAAGCCTTGCTGTGGCGCGTAAAGCAGGTATTCGCTCCAGACCACACCCTGCCTTCGCCGATCTCTATTTTGCGCACCACGCCGATGAGGGTGTAATGCGTGCCGTGGATGGTCGCTTCCGCGCCGAGCGGCAGGGTGTGGTCTTCGCTGATGACGCGGCGCGCGCTTTTTTGCCGCAATGCCAGGCCTTTGCTGTCGCTGGCGAGGTCGCTGCCGCAGGACGGGCAGAGGATGGTGTCGGTCAGGCCGCTTAGCCACTGTACCGGGCTGCCGCAATGCGGGCAGTTGCCGCTCGCGCGGCTGCCTTTCAGTTTGCCTGCGGTTTCGAGTATTTGCGCGTCGCTGCGGGTGTTTTGCAGTTTGAGGTCGGCAAGCGCCACGCCTTCGCCGGCGAACACTTCCGGCGGCTCGTCGGCGTAATCGATGGTGAGGAATTCGCCGCCGTAGCGAAAATCGGCGACGCGGTTTTGCCGGGTGCCGCTGAAGCGGTAGGGCAATTCGCCTTCGGCGGCGGCGCGGTCGAGGGTGATGTTACGCACGTCGGCGGCGAGAAAGGCCTTGTTGCGGAAGTTGTAGCGGCTGCTGCCCGCACGCAGGCTGGCAAAGGCGGGCGGCGGCTCCGGCGCGACCGGGCGGGTCAGCACGTACTGGTCGCCCGATTCGGAGAGCCAGCCGTCGCTGCCGTCGGCAAAGAGCAGGTACCATTCGTTCCAGACGCCCGCGTCGTAGCGCGCCTGCAAGCGGCCAACGAGGGTAAACGGCTGTTGGTGGTACACGCCGCCTGTGCCGATTTGCAGCGGGCTGAAGTCTTCGAGCAGCGCGCTGTCTTCGCCGCTGTCGGTGAGGGTGTCGCCGTCGCGGATGAGCAGGCTGTGGCAGTAGCTGCACACCAGCGTTACCGCGCTGGCGCTCATGCTCCGCACCGGGGCGCCGCAACTGGGGCAGTCGGTGTGAAAGAGCGCGGCCATGTGGTCAGCCCATCAGTTGTTTCAGCACTTCCGCCTTCGCCTGGTCGTAATCGGCGGCGGTAATCAGCCCCTGGTCGAGCAAGGCTTTCAGTTGGGTGAGGCGCGTCTGCGGGTCGTTGCCTCCTGCGGCGGCGGGGGCGGCATTGTTGGCGCCGGGTGTCATCGCGCCCGCCATTGCCTGGCCAATCGCCGCACCGACGCCGACGCCCGCGCCAACGCCTGCCAGCCCGCCTTCGTTCTGTGCGGCAAGCGGGATGGCGGACGCCGCCTGATACTGGGTGTAGCGGTTCAAATCGCCGACGACGCCCATCGAGATGCGTTCGTCCAGCGCCTTCTGAATCGCCTCCGGCAGGGTGACGCTTTCGACGCTGAAGCGCTCCAGCGCAAGACCGAGGCGGGCGAAATCGGGGGCGAGCAGCTCTGCCATTTTCTGCGACAGCAATACCTGGTTCGCTGCCATGTCGAGGAAGGCGATGCCGGATGAGCCGAAGACGCTGGCAAGCCGCGTCATCACCACGTTGCGCAGCGGCTCGTCGAGCTGCTCGCGGCCGTAGTCAGCGGCGACGCCCGTCACTTCGCTGAACAGCTTGGCGGGGTCGCTGATGCGGTAGTCGTACATCCCGAAAGCGCGCAGTTGCACCGCGCCAAACTCGCTGTCGCGCACCGTCACGGGTTGCGCCGTGCCCCAGCGGCGGCCGAGTTGCTGGCGCAAATTGAAGAAATAGACGTCGGATTTGAAGGGCGAGGCGAAGAATTTGTCCCAATTCTTGAGGTTGGTGAGCAGCGGCAGCGTCTGCGTGGTCAGCAAATGCGTACCCGCGCCGAACATATCGGCCGTCTTGCCCTCATCGACAAACAGCGCCTGCTGCGACTCGCGCACGACCAGCGTCGCCCCGGACTGAATTTCCTGATCCTGGGCGGGGAAACGCCACATCAGCGTGTCCTCGCCCGGATTCGGCCACTCGATGACATCAATAAACTGCTTGCGCAAAAAACCGAACATAAAACCTCCTTAACTCAAACAGGCCGCATTGAGCAGGCCAATCGACACCGACACCGCGCCCAAAAACGCGCCGACGGCAACATTGTTGCGCGCGAGCTCGCCGCCCGCGTCTTTGACAAAACGGGTGGCGACGAAATAGACCAAAATCTGGATGACCGCCGCGATGACGCCCCAGAGGACAAAATCGGGCGGGCTGACGCTCAGGCGGATGCTGGCGGCAAGCGCCAGACAAAAACCAATGAGCGCGCCGCCAAAGGACAAGGCGCAGGCGACATTGCCCTCGCGGCGGATGAGACGCAACTCGGCAGGCGGGGTGCAGTGCAAATACACGGCGGCGAAGACGAACACCATCGCCACCGCCAGCGCCATGTATTGCAAATAAAGCCAGTACTCACCTGGAGAAATGTGCATGGAAAGCTCCTTTCAAACAATGAAGATGCGGGGATTATAACGGAGGACTGGCGGAAGGTTTTTACATACATCCAGGCGGGGAAGGTGTATGTAAACGGATAGCTATCGCCCCTTGCGCGCGACGATGATGACGCGCTGTGGCGGCGGCAGGCCTTCCACCGTCGCGCTGAAATCAGCATTCATGAAATCGGCCAGCGAAAAGCGGTCAATCCAGTCGGTGGCGCGCTGCTCTGCGACAGTGGTTGCGACCGGCGCACCAGTGTGTTCAACGGCAAAGCCGAGGCGCGCCAACCAGCGGTGCAACGCGGCGACACTCGGCAGGAACCAGACGTTGCGCATTCCCGCATAGCGGTCGGGCGGCATCAGCACCGTTTGCACGTCGCCGTCCACCACCAGCGTTTCCAGCACGAGACGGCCACCGTCGCGCAGGGTATCGCGCAATTGCGCCAGGTGTTGCAGCGGCCCGCGGCGGTGGTACAGCACGCCCATCGACAGCGCGAGATCAAAGGCGGCAGGGGCGCAATCGTCCAGCGTCAGCGGCAGATAAGCGCAGCGCTGCACGCCAAGCAGCCGCTCCAGCGCAAGGAATTGCGCGAAGTAATGCCAGGAGGGGTCAAGACCGAGCGCCATTTTTGCCCCCGCACCAAGCGCGCGATAGCTGTAATAGCCGTTGCCGCAGCCGACGTCCAGCACGTGTTTGCCGGAAAAATCCACCCCGGCGGCAAGCAGCCGCGCGAACTTGAGGTCGCTGCGCCATTCGCTGTCAATGTGGACGCCGTAGAGGTCAAACGGCCCTTTGCGCCAGGGTTGCAATGCGCGCAATCCCGCTTCGAGATTGGGCAACGTGTCGCCGCTTGCGCTCACGGCAGCGCTTTGCAGATCAATCTGTTGGGTTTCAGACGACGGTAGCGCGGCGACGGTGGCGAGCCAGTCAGCAAAATGGCCGTGCGGGGTGGCGCGGGCAAGAGCGGCGCGCACCGCATCGTCTTGCGCAGCCAGCGCGGGTTTCAGGGCGAGGGCGTGTTGCCATTGGGCAAGGGCGGGGGCGAGGTGGGGCATGGTCGCGAAACTCATGGTTGTAGGTGGGTCTTGACCCACCCTCATCATTAGTGGTTTTCTTCAGTGGGGCAAGCACCACCCTACGGGCGGTTTTCAGACGCTCGCTACCCAGCCGCAGAATTGCAGGGCGCGAAAGCAAGGTTCGATGCGGGTGAATCCGGCCTGTTGCAGGCGGTGTTCGAGGGTGGCGGCGCGGTCGGTTTGCATGACGCGCTCCAGCGATTCGCGTTTTTGTGCGATCGCCATTTGCGAGTAGCCTTGCGCCGCCTTGAAGGCTTCGTGCCACTGGCGCAGGCGGTCGTCATCCGGGCGGGTTTTTTCCGCAAGCAGTAGCGCACCGCCGGGGCGCAGGGTTTGGCGCAGGCGGACGAGCAGCGCGTCGCGCGCTTCCGGCGGGATGAATTGCAGGGTGAAGGCCATGATGATGAGGTCCGCCGGGCGGTAGTCGAGGGTGGTGATGTCGGCTTGCCGGACGCGGATGTTATTGATGCCTGCGCCTGCGACGTAGGCGGCAAGGCGGTCGGTCATCGCCTGGGCGTTGTCGATGGCGTCAATGGTGGCGCTCTTCGGGATGTGGTGTTGCAGGGCGATGCTGGCGCCGCCCAAGGCGCAGCCGAGGTCGTAAACGTGGCCGTGCTCCGGGACGCAGCCTGCGCCGATGACGGCGAAGAGTTGCAGCAGTGTGGCGTAGCCCGGCACGGAGCGGTGAATCATGTCGGGGAAGACGGCAGCGGTGCGTTCGTCGAAGCGGAAATCGACCACGGCTTGCGGGGTGTCGTAGAGGGTGTCGCGTTGGTAGGGCATGGGGCGTGGAGCGGGAAGGTGGCAAGAAGGTGGAGTCGCCTTGATGGCGACGGGCGAATTATAAACAGCCCTTAGCGTTTTTTCTTCCGCTTCACTGCCGGGGTTTTCGGCTTGACCGCCGGTTTTGTGGCACCCGGCGCGAACAGTTGTGCCGCAAAGACGCGGCCGCTGTCCTGCGTCAGTTCGCCGGTCAGATGCAGCAGTTGCAGGCAGGCGGCGATGTAGCGGTATTTGGCTTCCGCCAGCTGTTCTTCAGCTTGTGCTTTTTCTTGTTCGGCCTTGATTTCGTCGATGGTGTTGCGCACGCCGACTTCCCGCCCCAGGCGGGTGGATTCGAGTTTGGCGGTGTTGGTGTGCAGCAGTTGTTGTTGTGCAGCGATTTGCGCCTGCTCGCCGTGGATGGTGGCGAGGGTCTGCCGCACTTGCAGGCGGATTTGCTCGGTCTCGGCTTCGAGTTCTGCTTGGCGCTGCGCGAGGATTTCTTGGCTTTGTTTTTCTTTGCTGCGGATTTCGCCGCCGCTGTAGATGGGGATGGTGAACTGCACGCCGACGTAGGCGCCACGGTTGCGGTTGTGTGCCGGGTTGCCGCCGTGTTGGGCGATGTTGTTGCGGTTGTCCTGGTAGCCGACGTTAAGGCTCAGTTGTGGCCAGTGTTCGCTTTGCGCGGTGGCACGGTCGGCTTCGCTTTTTTCGACTTGCAGGCGGCGGGTCTGGACGGCGGCACTGTTGGCAATCGCCTGGTCTATCCATTGGTTTTCGCTTTGTCGGTTGGCGAGGTCGGGCAGGGTTTTGTCCACAAGCGCTTCGGCGTGGTCAGGGGCAAGGCCGGTGAGGTTAGCGAGGCGGTTTTGTGCGGTGACGAGTTCGGTGCGCAGGCGGATTTCTTTGGCGTTGGCGGCATCGAGCCCGGCCTGGGCTTCGTAGGTGTCGATGATGGTCGCCTCACCGGATTCAAAAAGCCCTTTGGCTTGGGCGATTTGTGCGGTGTAGGCGCTTTTTTCGGCAGCGACGGCGGCGAGTTTTTCTTGCGCGGCGAGGATGTCGAGGTAGGCTTTGCCGGTTTCGAGCATCAGCTCGCTCGCGGTATTGTCCAGTTGGCTGTCGCCCAGGCGGGCGGTGATTTGTTCGGCCTGGTACTGGCGCCAGCGCGGGCCGTCAAACAGCGGCTGGCTGATTTGCGCGTTCCAGCCGTGGCTGCGGTATTTGTCGTAGCTGTCCTGGGCGCGGTTGGTGTAGGTGGCGTTGGCGCTTACTTGCGGCAGCAGCCGCGCTTTCGCCTGGTGTTGCGGCTCTTGCGCGGCGTCGCGGGCATGGCGTGCGGCGTCGTATTCGGCGGAATGGTAGCGTGCCGCCGTCCAGGCTTCGTTGAGGTCGAAGGCGCTGGCGGTGAGACTTGTATATATGAACAGGGCGGGGATGATGCGGGGCATGGTCAGCGTTGGCGCAGGCTTTCGTCGATTTTGGTTTGCAGCGGGCTTAACAGGTAATCCAGCACGCGGCGCTTGCCGGTTTTGATTTCGGCGGTGACGTTCATCCCGGCGGAGAGGCGCACCGGCTGGCCTTCGATGTTCAGCGTGTCGTGGTCAAGGGCGACGGTCGCGGCATAGACGAGGCCGAGCTGTTCGTTTTCGATGGCGTCGTAGCTGATGGTCTGCACTTTGCCGGTGAGGTAGCCGTAGCGGGTGTAGGGGAAGGCTTCTATTTTGATGACGGCTTCCTGTCCCTGGCGGACGAAGCCGATGTCTTTGTTGAGGATGAGCGCTTTGACGTTCAGCTGGTAGTCGTCGGGGACGATGACCAGGAGCGGCTGCGCGGCGGTGACGACGCCGCCGATGGTGTGCGTCGCCAGTTGTTGTACGGTGCCGCTGACCGGGGCGGCGAGGCGCATCAGCCGTTGACGTTGTTGTGCCTTGTCCAGTTGGGCTTGTATTTGTGCGCTTTGTTCATCCGCCTGGCGCAGGGCGTCAAGGGTATCGCGGCGGATGGTTTGGGTATTGACGGCGCGGCTGTCTTTCGCCTCGTCTATCGCCGCCTTGATTTGTTCGCGCTGGTTGCGTTTGCTCTTGAGGTCGTTCTGGTTTTCGATCAGTTTGCTTTTTTGTTCGAGGTAGGCGTGGTTGGAGATGAAGTTTTGTTTGACCAGTTTGCCCAAATCGTTGGTGCGCTTGCTTTCGATGCTGCCGAGGTTGGCGAGTTTGTCAATTTCGGCATTGACCACACGCGCCTCGGCTTCGTGCTGGCGGATACGGGCGCGGATTTGCTGGTCTTGCGCTGCCCAAGCCTGATACTGGTTGCTCACCAGTAGCTGCGCCTGCACGAAATCGGCTTCGTCAATGCCTGCCTGCAAGGCAGCGGCTTTGTTCATTTGCGGCGGACGGTTGTGATCCAGCGCAGCAAGTAGCGCTTCATTACGCCATTTGGCGAGTTGCGCCGCGTGCAGCGCTTTTTCCGACTGAGTAACGTCGGCATCGCTGCCGACCGCGCGCAGCTCCAGCAGGGTTTCGCCCGCCTCAACGTGTTGTCCGTCGCGTACATGGATGGCTTTGACCTCCGCCGTCTCCAGCGGTTGAATCACCTTGCTCTGCCCGCCCGGCTCGGTTTTGCCCTGGGCGACGGCGACAATATCCAGCTCGCCGAACCACGCCCAAACCAGGGCGAGTACGGCAAAGAGCATAATCAGCCGCGCCGTCCACTTGGGCAGCGGCGATACCGGCGTTTCGGTGAGCTCAAGATGCGCGGGGAGAAAATCGCGCTCGTGCCGGTCGCGTTCGGGCGGTTCCAGCTCCTTGCGCACCGCCCAGACATTGCGCCACACGGTGAGATAACGCTTGAGCAGGTCGCCCCACGCTTCTTTGCGGATGCCCATTTATGCTGCCCCGGCTCTGTTCAACGGATACATATATATGTCTCACCCGTTCTGCAACTGGTGCAAATAGCGGTAATACCCCTCTTTGCGCCGCAGCAGCTCCTCATGCGTGCCTTCCTCGACAATCCGCCCCTTGTCCATCGCAATAATGCGGTGGGCGCGGCGCACGGTAGAAAGACGGTGCGCGATAATCAGCACGGTGCGGTCGCGGCAGATGGCATCCATATTTGCCATGATGGCGCGTTCCGATTCATAATCGAGCGCACTCGTCGCTTCATCCAAAATC
>ERZ772946.420-NODE-420-length-16721-cov-33.1402_pt1 | contig 16721 bp, 17 predicted proteins | sample MGYA00511680_ERZ772946 | MGnify/ENA primary metagenome ERZ772946 (study PRJEB29015, sample SAMEA2737918) | human oral metagenome | biome: human oral; feature: human-associated habitat; material: dental | place: China | collected 2016 ... | reverse complement strand
AGGGAGATGGACGCGGGGGAGTGGATGGTCGGCGGTGGCCAGCTGCTCCCTGTTCTCTGCTTCTCATCCCTCCATGGCTGTTCTCCGTTGGCTGCTGCCGTTGGCCTGGCTTTCGCGCCTCGCGTTGCGGTTGGCTGCGGTCGTGCAAGCAGACGGAGCTTGGGGGAGAGGAGGCAGCGTGCGGCCTGAGCAGCCAGCAGGTGAAGCGGAGCGATGCCCTGCGTGGTGCGTCGTCAACCATGATGTGGCGAGTGATGAGCTTGATGGCGTCGTCCACGAGAGTGCTCATCTCCCCGTGGCGGGCGTCGTCCCCCAGCGCGGGCACGGCAGCGACGGTGTACCCCAGCGGCAGGCAGTACCGACCGAGCTCTACCTGGTGCGCTACCAGTACGCCGGTGAAGCGGATGAGTGGCTCTACCTCGGCGACGGGCACCACGGGCTGGACGTCAGCCCTGAGACGGCGCAGCGGCTGAGATGGGTGATTGGCCGGATGATGGATAGTGAAGCCGAGCGCCGTTGAGTTAGCGCTAGCAGTACCTACGCTCCCTGCTGCCCTAGTTCGGGAAAGTGGGCTTCCACCAGGCGGAGGCGACGGTCAAGGTCGCGGTAGTGGCTGTCTTGCGTGGTGAAGACGCTCTCGTGCATCGTGTCGCGCACGCCGGATTCGACGATCATCTTGCGGTTGATCCGTGCAATGTCGTGCTGGATGCTCGCCTGCGTCGCTTTCATGTCGGTGAAGTCCTCCTCCAACTTGGCACCTTGCTCCTCCACGGTGTGCTGCAGGTCAGCCTGCATCTTGGCAATGGTCTTCTGTGCATTGACGATGTGGCCTTGCTTCTCGTTCATATCGCCGTATTTGGTGCGCAGGTCATCCAGGCTAACTTGCAGGTCAGCATGTTTGGCGACCAAGTCTTCCTGCCCTGCCTTCAGGCTGTCGTATTTGGCGACCAGATCGTCTTGTCCTGCCTGCAGCTTGTCAAGGCGTCCATCAATTTTTTCAAACCGAGTGTCTATCTGCTCGAACCGCTTGTCGATCTCGTTGAATTTCTCGGTTACGGTTGTCGTGAGTGCTGTAATTTGCTGTGATAGTTCTTCATTCGTCATACTTCTATTTAAACATAAAGTGGGTGCGCAAACAATGTCGGGATGCTTATTTCTGTTGCATTCAAAACTGACGCTGAACTGGGCAAATGCAGGGGTTTGCTGTATGTAGGGTACCCTTCTGTCGACGCCCTTTGCGGACTGATTGTCTGCGGCGTCTCGCCCTGCTGGCCGACTTATCTGCGCACCACTTGCCATGTTCAGGCAATACTGTTCGCGTTTGCTCTTTTCGTTCGCATTTTGCTATACTATATCTATTCATGGCCAGCAAAGATGTACTGTCGCTGTATCGTCGGCTGCTCAAGACCAAAGCAGCGTTGCTGGCCGTCTCCTTCACCTTGATCGGTATTCTGCTCATCATGCTCAACGCCTGGCTGGCGACGCTGAGCCTGGGCAACTGGAGCTGGCTGCATCATCTGCCGCTGGATGAGGTCGGTGGCCCATTGCTTGGGGCTGGCCTGGTCTCCACCATCCTGGACTACTCCTACCGGCGCGACCAAGAGGACGTCGCCATCCAGCGCACCCAGCAGGCCATCCTTGACCTGTCGCCGGCCAAGCTGTGGAGCGTCCTATGCGAGGGCCTTGCCCGCCACCCCTCAGAGCTGGCTCGCTTCACTACGCCCGAGCGGCTCGACGATGCGGCGGCGGCCATCATGGCGCAGCGACTGGGCGATGAGCAGTTCGCCCGCGAGATCTACCGTGACATCCGCGACCAAGCCATCCGCGCCGCCGAGCGGTGGTACGACGTCGAAGCGCGCGTTCGGCTCTCTACTGCAGTAGAGAGGAGTACCGCAGGTACTCCTCTGTTCGACGTGACGGTGGAGTGGGAGTACACCACCGTGCCCAGTGGTAGTGAGCGCCGCTTCGCCTGCGTATCCGATCGGGCGGCGTACAACGCGCTGCGCGGCGACATCCCTGCCACCTCCACCTGGTTCATGGCACCGCGCCCTGGCATGGACGCCCGAAGCCAGGAGTCCTACGAGTTACTCGAGCTAACCGTCGATGGCCGGCCACAGCCGATCCGCCGCACCGTCCAGGCAACTGGCCAGACCTATCGTGTTCAGCTGGACGCCGCAGCCCAGAGCGGTAAGCCGGTACGGATCCGGCAGATCTTCCGTACCAGCACGCCTGCCTGGGGTCACCGGCTGTTCTTCGAGCTGCCACAACCTGCGCGAAACATGTCGCTAGCAGTGGACTACACCAACACATCTATCGCCGACATCCGTGTCAGCGACACCGTTGCCACCTTCCAGCCTTCCCAACTCGTCCACACGCCTGAGGCAGCTGTTGGCAAGGTCGTATCCCTCAACGCTCGTGGCTGGCTCCTGCCCAAGACCGGCTTCGCAGTGACTTGGACGCTCGAAGCAGAGCTGCCCCACGACGCTGAGCACCGTGAGGCAGCCTGACGGATTGCAGTCACTCGCCGCCGCTCATCGGGCACACCTCCTCACCGCTCGGCTGGCATCGTGACCTTGATGCTACTCATCAGTCTGTAGACCTTCAAGTAGCAGGTGGCCAGGCTGAGAGATGTGGCTGTTGGTGATCTCCAGAAGACGGTGGGCAGGAACCTGCGTGCCTACCGGCTGGAGAGAGGTCTGAGCCAAGAAGCCTTCGCAGACCAGCTTGGCGTCCACCGCACCTACATGGGTGGTGTCGAACGCGGCGAACGCAACCTCACCCTCAAGAGCCTGGAACGACTGGCCGAGCAGATTGGGGTGGAGGCTCTGACGCTCCTGGGGAAGTAGTGCAGGATTGAAGGGGTTGGGAGAGCGGGGTGCTGATGCTTGTCAGCATTGATGACAGCAACCTGTATTTCTGCTGATTGTTAGGTACTGTCAGATACATCATCAGCTGATGCAACGAAGGGGTTGTTATGTCCTTGCCGCTACGAAATCTAAAAGCACTGCGAGACGCCATGCGAAGGCAAAGATGGGTGGTGACGTGCTTTGACTTTACTTACAAACAGCGGGGGTACTACGTCACAGTCACCGACTACGTCAACAGCCCAAAGCCGGATGACTTCGCGCTCGTTCACCTGTGCTTCATGAGGAAGACAGACATTACAGACTCGCTCTCGGTGCCAGCAAATCGGAACGGGATTATAGTAGACCCACAAACGCTAAGAGAGTTCTTTGGCATTGAGTGGGCAAATAACGTAGGTAACCTGCTACGTCAGTTTACCGAGCAGTTTGGTAAGTGGATTCCTGTCGAAATCAAGGATCTGAGCGAGGGACAAAAGAAAGCCGTTGTGCGACAACTAGGCATCTCGGATGCTAGCGACGATCCCGACAAGATCTACTGCATAGATGTGAGGCGAAGCGGCACAAGAGCCGATGGCAGCCTGAAGGAACGTTCGTCGTTCAACTCACAAAAGAGCGAGTTCTTGCGCCCAGAACTCTATGCCAAGTTTAAAGATGACTTGAACTTGAGTTTCTGCTATTCGGTTGACCCATCGGCGGAGAAGACCGATAGGCAGATCATTGCGAGTGTCGCTGCGAGAGAATCGACTCAACTTCGTCGAAAGTAAAACTCATGCCAGGAGGCTGAGGCTACCACTTGCATCTTCACTATCTTTGCTGGTGAGAGAGGCTCTCCGTCGCCATTGACACTGAACGCGTTCCACGTCTTGGCGTAGTTGATCTGTTGATTCTTGCCGCTTGAACCCGAATTCCTGGTAGTAATCAATGGCTCTTGCCTGTTGAGGGGTAGAAATTCTATTCACAGTTACACCATGCATAGAAGTGAATATTAACGCCAGTTGATTACATTGAGGTTTATTCACAGGGTTGGTCGGCTCCAGCATCTGCGCAGGTCAAAGCACCTTTGCCGGACGCTATGAATAGGCCTTATTGTGTGAATGATTGCCTCGGGCAGATTAGTTTTTTTGTTGATGGCTAGCATCCTACAACAAAGTCAAAGTAGTCGCGATGAAACGCCTCCCCCTCCTCTTCTTCTATAATAGTAACTAAGGTTTCGAGTGTTTTAATCTCTGTTTCTGTCAAGTGTTTGTTTTGCTTAGATAAGTTAGAGGCGACGCAGAGACATATGTGCTCTAGTGAAATTGCCCACTCGCCGACCCTGGCGTATTCTCTCGCTTCTTCGGCTTGTAATTGAGACAAGTAAGGAGATTCGTCAATATAACTGTAAAGTGCTATCGTTTGTTTAACTTGTTCGCTCATGGACATAATATAACACGCTCCAATTGATTTGCCAAGGTTATTTATGCCTATAGTTGTCTGTTGGGTGCGAGGTTATTATACCTTCACCAGAAGGCTCTACGATGACGTTTACTTCAACCTCGTCAACCATGAACTTTGCTTTCCATCTCGTTCTGATATGTTCGTGTTGTTGTCTGGCTTTTTCCAGTGTTGCGTCAGTAGGGATGGTGGTTTTCCAGTTCGTTGACGGGTTGACTACTATCTGTGATGTAACTTTCATTATTTTCTGGGCTGTCCACTCTTTAGGGAATGCATTTTTGCCACTTACACCCGGATACAAATGCCCTTTGATAGTCTCCGGCCTTTCTTTGTATTGAATGTCATCTAAGGGGCCGTAAAGAATGTGGTTGGTGCGTTTGTCTGTGGCTAAGTTTCCTGCGGTTAGGCCATAAACGCTGTCGGTGGTGGGGTCAATGACTCTCGTCCTCCAGCGTTCTTTTTGTTCAGTTATCCAGGCTTTTAATATTGTTACCTCAGTGACGTACTGGCGCACTGCTAGTGTGCCTATAGCTTGGGTTACGGTGTTGGCAACAGCGGGGTGACCTTGAATTCTGATGATTAACTCGTCGTTAGCATTGTTGTATGCAGTGATGCAGCCTCTGGTGATGTTGTCTATGATATACTGAGTTGTCTTGAGGTTGATCGTCGCTATCCAGGCGTCGTTACTGCAGTATTTGGATAGTTGACTGGAGACATCGCTGATAACTTCGCTAAGTCGGCTGAGTATTCCTTGTGTGCCACTGGTTGAAGTGAGTAGTTCTCGGCCTCGATGTAGTTCGTCAATCACTTCCTGAAAGTTGTGCGACATTGCGTGTTGTCCTTGGTGTTAGTCTTCCGGGGGTGGGTCAAGTGGAATTGCTTCGATATTATCTATTGCGTCGTTAATGCTTGTTTGACAGTTTTTCAGATATGCTTCTATTGCCGTCATTTGCTGCAGCATCACTTCGGTGAGTTGATGGCCGTCGGCGGCGCTCTGGGTAATTGCAGCTACGTCGTGAGCGCTCGTGTCGGCGTCTGCTACCAAGCCAAGTGCGTTCTGTAGCTGTTGGAGAAGTTTCTGCTGCGCCCCCTCGCTAATGGTTTCTGGCATAAGGGGCTACTGCTGTGCGTGCTGGACGAAGTCGTCTACGGCGGAGCTGAGCTGGCTCATGGCGGCGGCGCAGCTTTCGAGAGCTTGGCTGGCGGTGCGAACTTGCTGGGCGGCGCTCTCGCCCGTTTGGGAGGGAGCGGTGACGGACTGCAGCTCATCTGCCTTCTGAGACAAGGACTGGGCGGTGGCGCTGGTGCCGGTGCTGAGCTGGGTGGCGTTGCTGCCGATCTGCTGGGCAGCTGCGACGACGTTGGCGAGTGCGGGCATGGCGGTGCTCCTGTTTCGTGTCTTAGAGGTTGATGACTTGCTGGCAGCCGTCTGCAGACGCGTTAAGCGCGCTCTCGGCGCCGCCGAGGCTGTCGAGTGCCTGGCTGAGAGCGGCGAGCATGCGCTGCTCGTGGCCGGCGTTGTCGCCTTCCAGCTCAGACGTGACGAGAGTGATGGAGTCCTCGGTCTTGGTCTTGAAGCTGGCGATCTGCGAGAGCTGGTCTTCGATCTGCTGCTTGATGGACTCGACGGTGGCGAGGACATCGGCGAGAGACATAGTGCGGGTACCTTTCGACGCGGTGGTGGAGAGATGGAGATGCTGAGCCTGGTTGCGGTACGTTCCGTCAGCTGATGCGGCTGTACGGGATGACGAGCTGTGGGTTGCTCATGGTGGCGCTGTCCCAGATGAGGGCGCGGTTGTCCTGCGGTGTCCAGCGCAGGATGGGCTGCTTGAAGGCCTCACGGGCTGAGGAATGGTCGAGGTGCATGGCAATGCGGATGTCGAAGTTGTTGTCGCCGCCGAGCCCGACCATGGCTTTGAAGGAGGAGTACTTGTTCCACCAGCCCAGGAGGTGGATGCCGGACAGCGGGCCATTGGCGAAGAGCGTCTTGATCTTGGTGGTGTCGCTGCGCCAACGCTCCAGGCCGAGGCCGATTACGTAGACTGGCGGCGCGCTGGCGTTGTCGGCTGTGAATGCGGCTCGCTCAACCAGTTCGTCGATGAGTGCGTCCGCTTGGTGCTTGTCGACAACGCGGTAAGTCCTGCCGAGCCTGGTGAGTTGGCGCTCGAAGGGGCTGCGCACGTTGTCGTGCTCTGGTGAGTGCCAGTCGCCGGCGAGATCGAGGACGATGATCTCGGCGGACGGCGTGCTGTGCAGGAGGGAGAGCGCAGCGTTGAGCAAGATGGTGTGGCCTGGGCCGGTGCCGAACAGGGCCAGGTTGCGGCCGACGTCGGTGGAGAAATCCGCTGCCAGTGGCGCGACGCCGACGGTGATACGGCGGCCGAGCATGGCGTGCCTGCTCTGCAGGTTCGTCAGGAAGCGTTCGTCGTCGTGAAGGCTGAGGCGGTGTTCGCCTTCGAAGACCTCTGGTGGGGTGACGGTGCCTTGGGCCTGCTGCCACCAGGCGGTGCGCAGCTCGGCCAGGATGGCGTCATCGGCGTAGGCGATGGTGGTCTTGCGGTTAGACGACAGTTCGCCGTAGTCGAGGTTGACAATGGCTTCTCGAGACCTGATGTGGCTGGCGGCGTCGTTCTTGAGGCCGAGCGTAGCGTGGGACTCCGTCAGGGAGTTCTTCAGGGCCAGACGCACCGGGATCTGAGCGAACAGTGCCTGACCAGTGGTGCCCCCGAGCATGCCGCCACTGCCAATGGTCTGGGAGGCCAGGATGAAGTGGATGCCGCAGGCCCGGAACAGCCGGGCACCTTTGATGATGAGATCGCTGGCGGTCGTGGCGACGGTATCTTGGTTGGCAAAGAGCATCTGGAACTCGTCAATGACCACCACAATGCGGGGCATGACAGCCTCAGAATCAGCCAGGCGGTACTGGCGGATGTTCTGCACACCGGCGGCTTTAAAGGTGGCCATGCGCTGGCGGTAGATAGCGAAGAGATGCCGAAGAACGTTGACGCCGTACTCCCTGTCGGCGTCCAGCCCCAGGACGCGGGCGTGCGGCAGGAAAGAACCAGTGTGCGGGTCTGGGGCGAAGGCCTGGAGGGTGACACCTTCCTTGAAGTCGAGCATGTAGAACTCGACCTCGCTGGGGGAGTAGCGCTGGCACAGGGAGTGCACCACCACGGAGATGAGGTTGGACTTGCCCTGTCCGACCGCGCCGGTGATCAGGGCGTTGTGGCGCTGGTTGAGCTCGTCGCCGAGGGTGACCTCGATGGTGGACATCCCGTAGGTGCCCACCGCGAAGCTGATGCCATCTCGACTGGACTGCGACCACGGGGCATCGAGCGGCTGCACCTCGCTGAAGGCCACTGGCTCCACCTGCGCGTTGGCAACCGCTGAGGCGACGTGTCGGCTGACTGAGATGAGGTCGTCGGCACTTTGCGGGTTGAACTGCCCCCGCACTGCGCCGTCATCGTCGTAGACCGTGCGCTCGTCAATATCGCACAGCTGCGTCAGATTGAGAATCTCCTCGTTGACATTGAGCTTCATGGAGTGGATGAGGAAGGTAACGCCAGCAGCCGGGCCAGCCTTGAGCAGGACGGTGAGCTTGTCCTTGATCTCGTCACTCAGTAGGTCGTAGATCGTCGAGAGGACGACCAACTTGAAGCCTTCCACCTTGGGTGAGAGCTGTTGGCGGAAGTCCAGCAGGCTGTCTGTGCGACCCTGAATGACGTTGAGCACTGAGCGCACATGCTCGTGCAGGTACTTGATGGTCTCGTTCAGCTCCTGAACGTCGTTGATGTGGCGCAGGATCTTCTCCCCGCCACTGTTGACCTCCTGAAATGGTGCTGCGATTCCCCTAAGCGCATCGTCAAAGACGAGCACTTCCAACTGCCCTGGCGCCGTGTGGGCCAGTGCATTGGCGAGTGCGAACTGGGCAAAGCGCACTGAATCGGCCTGGTCATAATCATCGATCCAGATGTGACTACGACCGATAAAGTCCAGATGGCCACCTCGGAGTCGCAACTGATCGGCTACACGTGTATCCATGGTGATAATTCCTTGACGCTGTCGAGTTAGTTAGATTCAATGTCCGTTTTCATCTCACGCAACTGGCTCTCAAGTGCCTTGATCTCGACGGCACCAAGTGAACGCGCGCGCGCCTGAGCAGCCCGAGCCTTCTTCTGCGCAGCGCGAGCATCGCGGCAGGCCTTCTCGTATTTGCTCGTATCCTGATCATGATTCTGTAAGAGCGTGAAGTACGCCAGCGCCCCGATCAATGGGAGTATGAGTCCTATGCAAAGCGTGTTGTCTCCAGTTGAATAAGCGGCGATGCCGATAAAGGCTGCAATGCCGAGAGACCATAGTAAAATGCTGACGCTTGGCGGTTCGCCAGGCTTCAGATCGTCAGTATCAGCTAGCTCGTCGCTCGGGGCGTTCTTGATTGCGGCGATACGTTTTTCGATGAGCTCTAGGCGGCTGATGTGAGCCTCGACGAAAGTTGATAGCTTCGACACCATGTGTGGCGGAATATTCTGATTCGCGATATGGTCGCGCATGCTGCGGAAGTCATTCAAGGAGTTGACGACGTCACTTTCCTTGAGGTTGCCTTTTTCGTAAGCTCGAGTAATTTTGTCGACACTGCAGTCGAAGTGTAGACATTTTAACTCTAGTGCCAAGTAGCATGCTAGGTATACTTTGTTGAAAAAATCTTCATCAATTTCGGCACCTACCTTCAGTGCGATCAGGCAGATGTCAATAGCTTTGTCGTACTGCTTGAGTGTTGTGTATGAGTGCGATGCTCTCCATGCTATATCACAAAACGTAAATGGGTTGGCTTCTTGAAGAGCGCGAAGGAAGCATTCGATGGCATTGGTGTGCTGGCCGATTGCCCGGAAGCAGACGCCGCGAGCGAAGTTGACGTCGGCGACGTACTCTTTTTGTAGGTCGAGGACGTACGCTTCGTCGGCGAACTCCTTGGCCTTTCGGTACGTTTGTCGCTTCTCTGTGTCGCTTCCCCATGCCTCGGCAAGTTCTACCCAGGCTGACACGACGTAGGTATTTGGATTGTCTTTTTCTGCGCTGCGGGCTTTTGTGGCTGCAATCTTAGCCGGGCCGTTGTCTTTAACGAAGTAATACTTCCACGACTCATCGATCCAGTTGATTTGTTTGTCGGATTCAACGGCCTTCGGTCGCTGCTTCAGGGACTCGTCGTAGGCGTGTCTCGATTCGTCGCTTTGAAATATCTGAAGTGCTTCTTCTATGAGCCTGAGCTTTTCGTTTGCCTCTTTGCTGCTGCGCCCGCTTTGTAATCCAAGTGTTCGCCATTGACGTTGAACTCTTTTAAGATCCTTAAGAAGTTTTTGGGTTGGATCTTCTCTGTGAAGTGCGAACTCTTCGTAGTAGTCAACCACGCTGTTCGTCTGCTCGTATGCCATTTCAGGGGTTCCTAACTCAACGATTCGGGATTCGGAGAGGAAAGCGAAGCGAGTCGCGGACGCATCGTTGCGCACAGGCGCTGGTGCTGCGTCTGATTTGCACTCGCTTGGCGGAACCGAGATTAGTGAGACCGTGGCGTAATCGACCAGTATGAGTGTTGAGACTAAGAAGTAAGACTTACCAAGAGGTGCTGATGCGTGGTATCGCGCGTGCGATACCGAACGAACAGACCGTGTTGGTAAATGAGCACAAGAGTGGTGGGCTCATGTTGTGGCAATTCACGGCAGCCCCATAGTTATTGCCGAATCGAAGACACTGACTGAGAGGTAATGTGTCTATGCCGCTTCTCACTATGTGGTTGATTGAGGAGTGGGTGGGCGATGCTGAGTCGCCGCCATCGGTGTTGAGGCGTCAACTGAAATGTCGCTTCACATACGATTCTTGTTGTGATTGCTGGGAAAGATCGCTCCACTTGCCTGCTGAAAGATTCTCGAGAACTACCTGATAGTCGCGATGGAGGTGTTGGTAGCGCTGCGCCGTAACTAATCTGTCTGCGGGTGTTGGCCGGACGTGTGCGGTGGACGCCTGCTGAATTCATTTGCAGCGGTAGGGAGAGTGTTGTGGATCAGGCGTGCTCGATCATTGTGGTTGACGACCACGACATCATTGCTAAGGGCTGTCGGCTGGTGTTTGAGGATGCCGGACTGCCATGGTCGGTGCGCTGGTACGCCAGTCTGTGTGATGTGGAGTGGCCCGATGGGCGGGTGCTGGTAGTCCTGGATCTGCGACTGGAGGACGGCTCCACGCCAACGCAGAACCTGCACGAGATCGAGCAGCGCGGCCTGCCCGTCATCGCCTATACGTCAGCGGAGAGCCCGATCTTGGTGCGTGAGGCGATTGCCGGGGGAGTGCTTGCGATCGTGCGCAAGTCCGGGCCGTCGAGCGACCTGGTGCTGGCGATCCAGGACGCGCTGGATGGCAGGCCGAGTGCGGGCCTGGACTGGGCAGCGGCGCTAGATGCTGATGAGGACTTCGTCGTCGACTACCTGGCGCCGATTGAGGCTGACCTCCTGGCGCACTATGCAGAGGGAGAGAAGTCTGAGACGGTGGCCCGCATCCTGAGCCTGTCGAAGAACACCGTCAACACCTATGTGGCGCGCATCCGAGACAAGTACCGCGCCGCTGGGCGCCCAGCGGACACCCGCGTCGACCTTTTCCGCCGGGCAGCTGAGGACGGGCTGGTGAGCTACTATGGCTGACCGCCTCGGCAGGGCCGCTGAGCGAGTCAGTTGCTCCGGTGAGTACCGGCTGCATGTCCGCCGTCTGGTGGCGTTGTTCGCCGGCCTTGGCGTCCTGGAGATTGGCATCCTGTCGGGCCCAACGGTCTACTTCACCGAGGGTGCGAATCCGATTACGGCCGCCCTGCTCCTGGCGCCGATAGTGGTGCTGGCGGTGGTGATAGCCGCCGTGGCGGCGGGCACGATCCATCTGCGCCGCTGTGGGAGGCCGCAGCGAGACCTGCTGCGCAGAGCCGACCGGTTGCTGGCCGGCCTGCTCACGGTGCTTCTCGGCGTCTATGTCGCCGTCGCCTGTGTCCTTGCTTCGACGCGGCTGCTGCCGATTGCGGCGCCGGGCGACGCGCTCGCGCGGATGCACCCGATGCTGGGGTGGTACTTCGTCATCGCTGCTGCGGCAGCTGTGGTGCTGACGCGTCGGTGGCGCTTCATATTCGTGGTGGCACTGGCGCCGCTGCTGGTCATGGTCAACGCCATGGCGATCGGTGAGCTGCAATTCGTCTCCGTAGAAGACGTCATGCTCGATATGGCAACCAATCTGGCCACCATCGGTGCACTGACTTGGCTCCTCCGACTGGCCGAGACTTCGGATGCCAGCGGCGCTCGGCAGCGTGCCCAGGCCGTGGAGCTGGCGGCTCAACAGGCCAGCACCCAAGCCCAGCATGAGGCCAACAGCTTCATCCACGATCACATCCTCTCGGCACTGATCGCCATCGCCAACGGCCTGCCCGACCGGGCCGCTCTCCGCGGTAGCGCCCGCCAAGCGCTCGACTCACTCAGCACTAGCATGACGGTAACCAGCCCGGTTGCTGCCAGGACACTACTCAACGACGTTGCCGGACGGGTTGGCGTCATGGCTGGCGATATCCGTACCGACGTCGTTCTCGCCCGCGAGCACGAGATACCGCCCGAGGCAGCACAGGCGATCACCGAGGCCACGCTGGAGGCCGTGCGCAACTCACTGCGCCACGCCGGTAACGAAGGTGCTCCTGTGACGCGCACGATGACTCTTACCAGCGACACCTCCGGCGTCACGGTTGAGGTGAATGACAATGGATGCGGCTTCGACCCTGCTGTGGCGGGGCGCGGCAGGCACGGCGTGTCTGGCTCAATCGTCACCCGCATGCAAGATGTCGGCTGCCACGCGACCATTAACTCAGCACCGGGGGAAGGCGCCTGCATCACCTTGCGATGGCGACCTGTCCTGGATTCGGCCGATCAGCAACGATCCGAGCGCGATGCCGCCCAGAGCGAGGTAGCCAGTTGGGAGCGGTCGCTGTCTGCCTCCATGGAGTCCGCTGGTGCCCGTGCCATCGCCGCAGGGCTCGTCCTGGTGCATTTCGTCCTGGTTGTTTACGAATGTGCCGAGCACAGCTATTGGTACTGGCCTCCAGTCGCGCTGAGCTTCATCGCACTGCTGCTGCCTGCTGTCCTTCTGCTTAAGAAATGGCCGGACGCCCTGCTGCCGCGCTGGGCGGCCCGGTTAACTGTCATCGTCATCGGCGTGGTCAACTTTCTCGTGCTTCCACAGATCGTCACCACCGGCTGGCCCGGCTACGCGTCCTGGTGCACCGGCGCTGGTAACGACCTGAGCTGCGGCCTGCTGATGCGCGGACGCCCCGTGTATGCCTGGGCGGGCAGCGCAGCCACGACACTGGCCACCGCCTACTGGGTCATCTCCACCGGGCGGCCACTATTCATGATCTTCACCTACATGCTCGGCCACTACTTCACCCTCGCCAGCTGGCACGGCGTCGCCCACCTGTCTACCCAAGCCACCACGCAGATCGCCGCCACCCAGCGGGAAACCGCCCGGCTCCAGGCGCAGCAGCGCGCCCACGAAGAAGCCGACCGCATCATGACCAGCCGCATGGCATCCGTCCGCCAGCGCGTCACACCCCTCCTGACCCAGATCGCTGACGGCAAAGCACCAACGCCGGAGCTGCGCCGCCAGGCCTACCTGCTCGAAGCTGAGCTGCGCGACGAGATCCGCGCCCCGTTCTTCACCGGCACCAGCATCGTGACAAGTGCTCATGCTGCCCGCCGACGCGGCACCGAGGTCATCCTTCTAGACGACTCTGGCGACAACACCGTCATCGACGACCGCACGCGGGCCAACGCGGTCAACTACGTCACCAAGTTCCTCGACCTCACCCAGAGCAACCGCGTCGTCATCCGCCTCAACCCACCCCGGCGCCCCACACTCCTAACCATCGTCACCGACGACACCCGATACCGACTTGATAGGCAAGGCGTGCCGATGACCGAAGGTGTGGGCAGCCAGGTGAACTGAGTCTGGCGACACCGTCTTATTCTGACTGGATGAAAACTATCGCGCCGACGTGGCGATTGGTTCCAGATGAAGTAGTTGCTGGGTACTGTTGAAGTCGATGATCTTGGCGACAATGTGCAAGTTCTGGCCGGCGCTGATACTGTTTGGGATATTGTCGCCGGTGAGATTAAGGTTATAATATGCGCAGTTTGCAAACTGGAAGCTCGGGCCGTGCGCAGAGTCCGTGCTGTAGTCTCCGGCGTAGATGAGGAAGTCAAACCGCGTCTTGTATCCGTTGTGGGAAGCTACATTAGCGACGTTTCCGTCGAACTCAACTGTGCGCCCCTTGTACTTTGATACGAACTGCTCGACGGTGGCGTTATCGGGTTGTGGGCTCTCGATGAGGGCTCGGAACTCCTCGTTGTTCTCGACCGTGATGTTCTCGTTGCTCGCCGTGGGAGATGGAGAGGGCTCCGGCTCCTGTGAAGGCTCGGGGCTTTGGGGTGCTGGGGATGTGGATGGTTGGTCGGGAGTGGGTGTTGATTCGGTATCCCCCTTTTCCTTCTTGGGGAATGTGTGGTAACTGACAACCACTGGAGCGTCCGCCGCGAAGGTGTCGCTCGTGGAGAAGGATGTTTTGCCGCCGATGGACACCTCTTCGACCTGGCCGTCCTCTGTGAGCCATCCGAGGATCAGGTCGTCAATCTCTTTTGTCGAGACGTTGGTGAACCCTGCCCCTTTGAACTGAGACACCATGTCCTGGTAGTTGCTGCTGCTCACCTCGGAAGACTCGACTGGGGCATTGATCTTCTTGTTGGCGCCATCGCAAGCTGCAAGGGATGCGGCCAAGATGCATGCGGCCATCAAAGCAACAATTTTTCTCATGGTAGTCCTCGGGGAGCGACGCCGGCGGGGAGTCGACGTCAATTGTGTTGCCGGTCGGCAAATTTAGCCATCAGTTCGTATAGCGTTTTGGGGCCGACTTCTCGTGAGATAATGATGCCACTGCGCTTGCGGGAGGAGCAACTCTGATATTTCCACCTTTGTCGTCAAATTTTACTGCCTTCATGCAGGCGCTTTAGATGCATCGAGCATCCTGCTTCGTGGTTTCACTCCTCATCCCTAGCTACCTCCACCATCACGATGGTGCGGTAGGTGGTCATGCGGGTGTGGAGGCCGGGGGTGAGGTGGCTGTGGTCTTGGTAGAAGACGGTGCGCATGGGGGCGTCCTGGCCGGTGATGGATACGGCCAGGACGGCGTCGTCTGGTTCGACGGCCTGGGTGTCGGGCAGGTCGAGGGCGAGGCGGTGGCGGCGCATGGTCAGCCCGTCGCGTGAGACCTGGGGGCTGGCGATCTGCTCTAGATCAAGCGTGAGTTCTCGTGGGCTGTTGCTGGAGGGGTAGTGCCAGACCTGGATGAGGGGTGCCTTGGCCGGTAGGTCGCTGTTGGTCATCTGGTCGATGATGACCATCAGGCTGGTGCCGCTGCCGCCGAGCTGGATGCTGAGTGTCTCGGTGCCGAGCCGTCCGGCGACCTGGGCGAAGTAGACCAGGTCGCGGGCGAGGATCGGCATGCCGGCGTCGCTCCAGCGGCGGGCGGTGCGTTGGTCGCGCCAGTCCTGGGGTGAGAGTGCTTCGGCGGTGAGCTGGAGGCGGTCAAGGACGGTGTCGGCCGGAGCGGACAGAGAAAGGGCGGCGGCTGCCTCGTTGCGGCCGCTGTGCTGGTAGCGGGCCAGCTCGCGCTGAAACAGTAAGAAGGCGTCGAGCAGGTCGTCGCCGCCGCAGACCTGCCGCAAGGTGGCGAAGGTGCTGAACTTCTGCACCGTCAGCTGCCCGTAGGCCTTGCGCAGGGCCAGCAGCTCGGTCAGGACCTGCTGTTCCAGTGCGGCGCGCTGCTCGGCCTCATCCGTGGTGTCGCCTATGGGGAAGACGCCATGTGGCAGCGGGGTGGCTGGCTCCGGGGGCGTGCTCATGGCCCCTATTCTCACCGACTGGTTTGGCACCGTGCTGTGCAGATGCAGCACGGTGCACTTTTCTGTCACGACACCGCCAATGGCGGCGGGTTCTCCTAGATATGCCAGTTCAACCGGACGCTTGCACCGAGGTCGCCTCTGGGCGGCGCAGCAGGCAGATGGCGTGATCTGGGTGGCCACCGGGCCGCAACTGTCATTCCAGGCGGTGGCAGTGGAACCGCTCCAGGGTGAGCAGTTGCCCCAGCCGTCGTCTTCTCTTCTCTCTTCTTCCTTCCTCTCTTCTAGAAAGGACTCCTCATGGCTTCTACCAATCTCAGTCTCTTCTCGCCCCAGCGCACCCGGATGGGGGTGGTGCTGGGCAATGGCCAGGCCCGGGTGACCAGGCGGGAGATCGAGCAGGTCGCCGCCCAGGCAGAAGTGGCCGCTCAAGCCGAGCAGGCCCGGGCCTTCCTGACCTCCCAGGTACTGACCAACATCGCCACGCTAGTGACCCAGGCCGAGGCCCAGACCCGCATCGCCCCCGGTGGTGCCCAGTTCTACGAAGCGATCATCACGGGGTACGCCCTGGGGGCTGGGCAGAGGATCGGGCAGCTGTAGGCGGCGGGGCGCTGCGGTGCGTCGCTGATCCAGAGCGCGAGCCCACGCGTGACTGGTGGCACTGAAGCAGCTCTGAGTTGCCATATGGCAGCAGCGCTGGCTGCTCGGCTGGGTGGGACTGCCGCCGCTCGGTGGGTCTCAGGATGGCCGGGCTAGTACCGCAACGTCGCCAACAACGCCGCCAACCCGGTGGTGAGCGCCCCGTCTCGTGCCTGCTCTCCTTCTCCTCACTTCCTTCTCTTCTTCTCTCATCTCTTCTCATCTTCGGAGGTTTCATCATGACGGTCGTCATCGGGATCCTGGCCCTCATCGGCTTGGCGGTGGTGGGCGCAGTCGGCTGGGCGTTCGCCCAGGGGGTGCGTGACGGACTGGCAGCCTGGTGGGAAACACCACCGGGCGGAGCGAGTCAGCCGCTGCCCGTAGGCGCACCGCCGCTCTCGCTTTCCGCCGCATTGCCGAGCAGCTACCAGGCCGGCCAGCTCGCCGGTGAGGTCGCAGCCAGCTGGCGCTTGGCACACCAGGCGGCCAGAGCAGCTGGAGCAGGCGTTCCGGCCAGCTCATCCTGGGCAGCCGCCCTGGCTCTGGGCAGTGAGCTGAGCCAGCAACGCCAAGAGGCCGGCCGGGCTATGCAGGCAGCCATGGCCCAGGTGCTGCAGGACAACGAACAGGCAGTGCGGGAGGCAGCGGCTTCTACCGCCACCGACAGAGCGCACGGCACCGACGATGGTGATGACCGTGACAGCGCGTCTCCTGGAGCAGAGCCAGGCAGCGCGAATGGTGACGGCAACAGTAGTCAGTCGGCGGCTGGAACGCCCCGTCCCACCTGGCCGACTCACGCGCCCTCGCGCCGCCCGCC
>ERZ772946.413-NODE-413-length-16859-cov-9.38086_pt1 | contig 16859 bp, 20 predicted proteins | sample MGYA00511680_ERZ772946 | MGnify/ENA primary metagenome ERZ772946 (study PRJEB29015, sample SAMEA2737918) | human oral metagenome | biome: human oral; feature: human-associated habitat; material: dental | place: China | collected 2016 ... | reverse complement strand
CCTGCGGCAGGAACATCTTGCCTTCGCCGAACAGGTCGCCGACGACGTTCATGCCAGCGGTACAGACTGGAATTCTCCGATCAGTCATCGTAAGCATTCGGCCGCGCGTAGGCGGCGGCCTGGGCCGACGTGTTCTTTTGCATAGGCACGGCGCCATTCACATCCGGATCGGACCGATAGACATCGTACTGGGCGCTGTCCACAGTCGGCGACTGCGTCTTCATGACGGCACCGCCGGCCTGGCGATAGGCAGCAGCGTCACCCCCATCACCCGCCTCGCCACATCCCGCGAGCACGCCCACCAGCAGTAAGACTCCCATCGTCCACGCACAAGCTTCATTCCTGCAACACCCGGTCATCGCCTTCCTCTTTGCGAAAAGACAAGAAAAGCATCTCTATTTGTAATAGATACCAAACTATTCAAATAATGTAATTCAGATGCCCGGAAACATGCCTACGATTTTTTGTAGCTATTGTTCGATGAAAGCCAGACGCCGATGACGACGCAGTGCCTGGCGCACAGGTGACACCATCTTTCCCACGGCATCTTCCATCATCGGGCACGCCGATTCCTTATCGACAGGGTCCATTCGGTTGAGTACAGATAGCCTGTTTATTCAAGAAATAGTCTGCTTTTGACACCTACCGCAATGGAGCATCCTCTGCCTTCAGGCGATGTCGGCGACACTTCTACGACCATCCGTTCCGGCCCGCCCATTCGCACCCAGTGCTGCGCCCAGGACCGAGAACGCATTTTCTAGTAGCAACTAGTCATATGTTTCTTTTGAACATCATAAGTTACTATCAATGACTTGATACATTTCTAACATGTTCAAGGTGGCAATCATGAATGCGATTCCGGCGATCCGACTGGCCCTGGGCCCCCTCCTCCTGCTGATGATTTCAGCCTGCGGCGGCGCCGACGACAGCCCGACAGCCACCACGACAACGACCAAGACGGTATCAACAGAGGGCACCACCGACGGCCCGTCCGCATCCACATCGGTCGACGCAGCCGATGCCTCCCAAGCAAACACGGACGGCAGCACGGCACGGAGCACCGAGCGCGTTGACAATACCGTCACGACCCGTTCATCGTCGACGGAGACTGCCAACAGCAACGTTCAGGCTAACGACGCCCCTCTCTCCGAGGACAGCCTGCGCGGCGACGTTCTGGCCAGGGCATTGCAGACCTCGACCAACCAGGCGGACGCCCACGGCCGGCAACAGGAACATCCGACCTCAGCCGTGCTCTGGAACGCCTCCTGGCCTAATGGAAAGAGGCAGGACAACCGCTGGTCCATTCCGGACATGGTGGTGGATCAGCGCATCATCCCGGAAGAGAGCAGCGCCGGATCGAGCTGGGCCATCTATCGGATCCGCTCCTATCCAGCCCGGCCCGTCAGCTACGGCCTGAAGTATGAAACGGTGGAACTGCAGCTGCACACCTCGGCGCAAGGGCTGCCTGACGATATCCGGAGCACGGCCGCCGACACCGAGCTGTTGCGACTGGATCGACACCTGCAGCTCACCGTCTTTCCGGCCACCGCAAACCAGGAAACGGAAAGCGCCGTCACCCAATCCATGCTCTCGCCGGCCGACTTCAGCATTCGCCGTAATGCCCGCCTGCGCTGGAATGAACCCCTGCATACCTGGACACTTACGCAGACACCGGACCAAGGCAGGCCTTCGGTGCAGCTCAGCCTTGTCAGAGGAAAGGCTTCCCGTGACTTCGCCATCTGCCTGACGGCCCGGCTCTTCAGACCGGACCTGCGCCGTACCTGCACACTGTGGCAGATACCCACGGACTGGACCCCCGCCGCCCCCCTCGTCTACCAGGGCCAGCACGTCGTGAACAGGATACGGATCCACGCCCGCACCGAGAACAGCCGCCAGCCTGGCCATGGCTACCTCATCGATCACTGGCAGTCGAAGACCACCGGACAATAGATGCACGCTGCCCGGACACCCCATCAGCACACACACGAGTCACGGCTACCCCACACCTGGGCAGCCGGACCAGAGAAATGGGATACAGTGCCGGATCCCCTTGCTTACGCCTTCTCATGAAAGCCCACGTCATCGACTTCACCGAGCCCGGGAACTGGGCCGCACAGATGCGGGGCGACGTGCTCTTTGCCTGCCTGGGCAGCACGCTGAAGGATGCCGGCAGCCAGGACGCCCAATGGCAGATCGACTACCAGGCCACGCTGGACGCCGCCATCGCCGCCCGGCGCAACGGCACACACACGCTGGTCCTCATGTCGGCTGCTGGTGCCGACGCCAAATCACGCTTCTTCTATCCGCGCATGAAAGGTGCGCTGGAGCATGCCGTAACGGAACTGGATTTCCGGCACTGATCTTCCGCCCACCCCTGCTGCTGCGCCCGAACAGTAAGCGGCCGGTGGAAATCTGGAGCGCCCGAATACTGCGCGGCCTGAACGCTCTAGGCCTGCTGCGCAGCCAGCAACCGCTGCCTGTGGGACAGCTGGCGCAGGCGATGCTGACCGCAGCGCTGGATGCTGCTGCCCGTGACAAGCCCGTGCATCGCATCTTTGCGCCGAGTGACATCCGCGGGCTGCTGGGGTAGGAGACGGCAGAATGGAGGCGCCAGCTTTGGCGCGTTCGCTGTCACGATACGGTGGATCTCCTCGAACAGCGTGCTGTCGGCGGGAATGTATTCGTCAATGGGATAGGAATGCATGGCGACGATCCTGCCTTGACGGGAAGACCTGGCCTGTCACGGCCATGGTGCTGACATGCACATGGCCGCGCTCAGGCTCAGGATGGATCACTTCAGGTTTGTTCTGAAGAACTGCTCAAACTTGTCGAAGGGGATCTTGCCGGACTGCTTGTCGTAGAGATCAACATGGGAGGCATCCTTGACGAGGAACAGCTCCTTGTTCTGGCTTCCCAGCGACTTGAAGGCGTCCTCGCTGAAGTAGCGAGAGTGTGCTTTCTCACCATGCACGATCAGGGCTGGTGCCTTGAGCTCACCCGCACGCTGCAGCATCGGCATGTTGATGAAGGCCAGCGGCGTAGTCCTGGACCAGCCGGTTTTGGAGTTCACCGACCGGGGATGGTAACCGCGCGGGGTCTTGTAGTAGTCGGCGTCTGGGCATTGTGACTGGCAGGCGGTGGCAGGTGCTCTTCGGCGGCCGTGTGGGCGGTCGTTCCACTTTCCGCATCCGCCCACCGCTGCAAGTTCATGGCCTGTTTTGCCTTGTAGCGGCCTTCCACATCCATCATCGGCGCCGTTCTGTCGTACTGGCCGTTGGGGTCCATCCTGATCTCTCGACCCGCTCCGCACAAGACGACATGCGAGGCATGGTGCGCATCACCCTGCCAAAGCTGACACACAACGCCGCCATCCTGAGCAAGCTGCTGACCCGATGCGAGGGCTATCCCGAACTGGTCATCGACTGGCGGGTGGACACGGCAAGACTCGACTCGGTAACGCACCAGATCGACATGGGTGTACGCATCGGTCCCCAGCCGGACGACATGGTGATCGCACGCAAAATCTGCGACTACGCTGACCGGATTGTCGCCGCACCTGCCCTGCTGGCGCGGCACGGCGTCCCGAAGAGCCTGGAGGAGCTGCTGGATCGCTTTCCTGTCAGCAGCCTGATCAACGTCGGGACAAACCAGTCCTGGGGCTGGCCCTTTCGTGAAGGCCTGCACGTCTTTCCGAAGCGGGCACGACTGGTGACCGATGACAACGAAAACGAGCTGGCCGCAGCCCTGGCCGGGTATCTCTGCACCTACATCCCGGATGAGCTGTGCCACGCCCATCTGGCCAGCGGCGCACTGGTGGAACTGTTTCCCGAGATACCTCGCACCCCCTGGCAGATGTACCTCTATCGGCCCCAGCGGACCGTCACCTCACCGCGCGTACTGGCCGTGTTCGACTGGATGACGGAGATACTGCGGGAGGAGTACGGCGCGTGAAGCAAAGCCCCGATCTTGTGGAGCAAGGCTGACGCCGCACGCGGTAGACGGTGGGAGTTCTCAAGGTACCAGCCAGATTGACATGGGTGTACACATTGAGATGTATCCGGCAGATCTGTTGATGGCGCAGTATCTGCGACATTTCAGACCTGACGACTGGGCCTCCAGTGCTCTGCCAGAAAGTCCACAAACGCCCGGATTTTCGGGCTGACCGTGGTGTCGCCGTAATAGACGGCATGAAACGGTTTGGCTTCGTTCAGGGCACGGTCCGGCAGGAGTTCATGCAGGTCGCCGGCGGCGATGTCACTGGCCACGACGAAGTCCGACAGGCAGGCGATGCCATTGCCGGATAGACAGAGCTGACGGATGGTTTCTCCGCTGTTGGCAGACAGCTGGGGCGCGGCGGCATAAGGGGCATGACCGCTGTCAGCAAACGGCCAGTTGTTCAGGGTTCTGGGTTCGGAGAAGCCGATGAGGGTGTGCCGCGACAGATCGGCAACGCTTTCCGGCGTACCGTATCGGGCAAGATAGTCGGGCGCAGCAACAAGCTTCAGGCGACTGTCAAACAGGTGTCGGGCGCGCAGCGCAGAATCGTGCAGGCTGCCTGCGCGGATGGCGATATCCACGCGCCGTTCGATGAGGTCGATATAGCCTTCGGACGAGGTAAGCTGCAACGACACCTGCGGATAACGCTCACGAAACGGGCGCACGAGCGGGGCAATGCGATGCAGCAGCGTGGGCGTGGCGGAATCCACCCGAAGAATGCCCTGCGGTGTACCGCCCGAGGAGAGGAGCTCCGCCTCTGCGGCCTCAATGTCATGCAGTATCTTCCTGGCACGCCTGAAGAAACGGCTGCCTTCTTCGGTAAGCCGCAGCTGGCGTGTGGTGCGGTTGAGCAGATTGGTGGAAAGTTTCTCTTCCAGCCGTTTCACGGTGCGGCTGACGACGGAGTTGGCCAGGCCCAGACTTTCTGCCGCACGGCTGAAACTGCCGCTTTCCACCACCTGCACGAATACGGCCAGCTCATCGGAATGGCTCTTCATTGTTGCTGATACTGGAAAAGTGTTTTGCGATTATTGCCATTTTCCTGCATGAAGGATAGACGGACAATGGCGTGTTTTCAACACGACTTCTGAGGAATCCGCATGAACATTCTGTTGATTGACGGCGGACAGGCCTTCCGTTTCACCGAAGGCCGTCTGAACCACACACTGCACCAGACCGCCCGAGAGACGCTGACGGCACTCGGCCACACGGTCAAGGAAACCGTGATTGAACAGGGCTACGACAGCGCGGCCGAGGTGGAGAAATGGCTGTGGATGGATGCGGTGGTCTGGCAGATGCCCGGCTGGTGGATGGGCGAGCCGTGGACGGTAAAAAAATATGTTGACGAAGTGTTCAGCGAAGGCGTGGGCGAAGACAAGCTGGTTGCCAACGATGGCCGTCACCGTGTCAACCCGACGGTGGGCTACGGGACGGGTGGATTGCTGCACGGCAAGAAGCACATGATTTCATCCACCTGGAATGCGCCGATCGAGGCGTTCACCCGAGAAGGCGACTTCTTTGAGGGCGCAGGAGTGGACGGCGTGCACTTCCATTTCCACAAGGCCAACGAGTTCCTCGGCACCACGCGGCTGCCCACGTTCACCTGCAACGATGTGGTGAAGAATCCGCAGGTCGAACGCTACCTGTCCGACTATCGCGCGCACCTGGAGAAGGTGTTCGGCAAGGCATAGCCGCGGGGCGGGAGCAATGGAAAAGCAGCCTGAAAACCTTGGAAGAGGAGGTTCAGGCTGCTTTGCACAGACAGGAAGAGATGGCTCTGGGTGATGCGCGCTACCAGGGCGTGGAAAGGCGGCCGGAGAATGCGCACGAGGATGTGAGCTGTGGAGATCTGCTGCAGGAGATCGAGCGCCAGACGATTTCGCAACGTAAGCCGACAGGATGGACGAAAGCGTACCGAGGCCAGACAGCACGAAAGGAGGTCGGCCGCAGTACCTGACGGAGACGATGGTGCAGATACGGGTTCTGAAGCGACTGTACAACCTGTCAGACGAGTAGATGGAGTATCGCTGCTCGGCAGGATGAGCTGCAAAAGCGCTTCTGTGGCTTGGACAATACATTGAGGAGGGTACCGCACAGGAGGACAATCCGGCTCAAAGTGCCCTGCTGTCTACGGTTGACAGTACATCTCAATCCAGTGTGACCTTTGATGCGATGGCTCCGATCGCTACAAGCCGGGCCAAGCATCATGATGGCCTCAATAACATCACGGAACAAAGCGAATGCTCGGAATTCAAATGGGGCCTGCAAATGTCCGTCCGATCGAACAATGGTCCGAAGTCTGACGGCACAGCCGGGCGCTCAACGACAGCACGACAGACTGATCATCACCAGGGCGTCCATCGGACACCGGCGATGAGCTGGCGTTCGATGAAGCGCCCGTATTCGGTATCGGACGCGCCGTTCATCAATGACGCATACGCAAACAGCTGCAGCTGATCGGTTGCATACCATTCGGCATTGAGGGTCATCTGGCCACTCCTGTCATCGAGATTACGGATGTACAGCAAACCAAGATTCACTTGATCCCAGAGGTTCTGTCGTTGCAGCCGGAACATCATATAGTGCCTACCCAACTGTGACAGCGGCACAGAGGACAGCGCCTGAATGTTCTGCAGGCGGAGGCTGGTCGCTGATGTGGGGAGGAGCGGAGTCGACAGACTCGCCATCGAGAATGCCATCTCCCGCTCGCTGTCGCTGAGACCGGAGCCATGACGATACACGTCAACGCCAAAGGTCGTGCCATCTTCAAAGCTGTAAGCACCGCCCAACAGCAGATCCATCGTGCCCGCACGGCTACTGTCGGGCCCCAGCATGCCTGTCTCGGCGTGGGGGTAAGCCCGTAGATAACGGCCCTGGCGCAGCATCCCATCCCAATACAGCAACCAGGCGTCGTTGAGTGTCCACTGACCATTGACGCCGAATGCAACTCTGCCGCCTGCCTGATACTGAAGGAGCAGACTTGAGGAGACAGCATCGCTCGTGTATTCGAGCTTGGCCAGCAGGCTCCTCCTGAAATCCGTGATGTCCTGGTTGCCCTTGCCAATGTTAGCAATGATCGACAGGCTGTACTCGGCATCCAGTTGATGGTCGAACTCAAGATAATCGCGGGCCGCCAGTTCGAGTTGCGGGGTGATCTGGCCGCTGTTCAGATGAAAGGGCGCGCTGGGCGCGACAAACAATGATGGGCCCCAGAAGTTGACGTAACGTCCCATCATGAAGCTGCTTTCATCGGTGTCGTACTGCACTTTGGCGTACTGAAGGCGTGCGCGAAAAGAGTTGTCGTTGTCCGAGACGCCCGCTACCGACAGGCGGCTTTGTTGCGTCCATATACGAGGACTGAGTTCGAGGCTTGCCGAACCGAACTGCATGTTGATCTCGGGTCGCAACTCCGTCCTGAATTGCTGGCGCGGGATTCGATACACCTGGATACCGGGATTGAACCTGGCCGACTCATCGAGGTGCTGCAGCCGTGCATAACCTACCACTGCGAGATTTGCGTCAGGTGACAGATCGTCCCACCAACTGGCGTTGGCGCTGCCGGGCATGCTGGCCATCAGCGTCATGATGAGCAGGCTGGCGGGGGCGAAGACGCGCTGTTTATGGGCAGGCCTTGGCATCGATTGCATCGGTATCGAAAATCGCTGAACAGGCGAATCGGTTGGGGGCAGGAGCGTACGCTGGTGCCGGGTGTCAGCGCGCAAACTTGCTGGCCGGTATCGATCCGACCCTGATTTCGCTGTAGCTCAGTCGTGTCACCTCGGCTGGCTTGAGTGCGTCCTTGATCTCCATCTGGCTGACAAAGGGCAGGGTATCGCCTTCGTACTGGATCTTGTTGCCGTACTGGAAGGCGGCGGTCTTCAGAAGCTTGCCGGTCTTGGAAAGAAACTCGGCCTTGACACCGACCTTGGCTTTGGTGTCGATCCAGTAGCGCACCTGGTCATAAGTCACGCTGCTGTCCTTGCTGCGAAGCTCGAATCGCCTGGTTGCCTTGCCGTCAATGCTTTCGTCGGTGACCGAAACAATTTCATAGTCCCGGGCGTAGTTGGTCGAGGCAACGTCCCCATTGGAGGCACCACCGCTCAGTCGTTGCCGCTGGGAAATCGGGACTGCCTTCGACGCATTGGGTGAGCTGAACCACATGTTCTTGCCACGCTTGAGCAAGCGTTGCCCGCGTATCTTGTTGGGAGAAAGAAAGTCCGCGACCCATGCGTCGGGGTTTGCATAGAGCTGGATACCCTGCGAGTCGGTCTTCTCGTCGTTTTCGTAGACGTCCACCGCAACACGCCACGAAATGCCGGGCAGGTTGCCGCCGCGGGTTCTGTCCGCATCGCGCAGCAGTTGAACATCGGTTTCCGAGCCTTGTGCCTGAACGCCCAGAGAGATGAGCGTCAGGGAGGTAGCAAGGCAAAGGTGCTTCAACGATCGGTTCATCATGACGAAACTCTTTGATGGTTCGGTGAATCGGATGATGGATCAGACATGACCCAATGAGTCGGTGATGACGGCATTGGCGGCCTTGCGGGCAGGAATCGCGCTGGACATCACGGCAAACAGGCAAAGCCCGACAAACACACTGGCCAGTATCTGCGGCACCAGATCGATCAGCAGCCTGACCGGTGATGAAGAATTGGGCGGTGTGTACGTCAAACCTATGGCGTTGAGTGTCGTTGCGACCACCGCTGTCAGCGCCAGACCCAGCAGGCAGCCCATGATGGCCAGCAGGAGGCCCTCGAAGGAAAACAGTCGCAACAGCAGGTTACGCTGCATGCCGATGGCCCGCAGCGTGCCGATCTCGCGGGTACGCTCGATGACGACCATGCTCATCGTGTTGATGATGCTCATCACCACGATGATCAGCACGATCGTAAAGATGAAGATGAAGATCATGTTGAAGAGATTCTTGACCTGGCGGTAAAAGCTCGACTGCTCATCCCAGGTCCTGATCTCGGTCTTGATACCCGCGCTCCTGAGGCGCTCTGATGCTTGGATGACCGCTTCCTGGGTGAGATCCTTGTTGTCGAGCAATACCGTCATCCGATCGGCGCCCTGTGTGTCCAGAAGCTGCTGAGCAAGCGACATCGGCATGACCACGGCCTTGTCATTGGTGGCGGCGTTGCCGGTGTTATAGACATCTTCCACGCGGAAGTCCATTGCATTGGCCTGACCTTCGAAGGTGCTGCCAAAGATCACGCCTTCGTCTCCCTTGGAGAAGCTGAGCGCCTTGGCGAGGTTCTTGGCGACCGCAATGCCCGTTTCGTCATTGGGGGAGAGAACGCCGGCGCGATTGTTCGCGAGCCCTTGGCTGAGTATGGTCAGATCCTTGGGAGCGATGGCGTCGCCAATGAAGATCGTGGAGGTGTTGCCGTTGCTGAGCAGGCCGCTGGCCGAAAGCCTTGGACTGATGGCGACAAGCCCCGGCAAGTCTTTCAGGGCGTCCTTGATCTTCATTTGATCCTCGGCGTCGAAGATGTAGTTTTCGGGAGTGGTGTTGCCGAGATCAAAGTACCCGGGCTTGGCGATGGTCAGATGACCGAGCTTTTCGCCATGGATTGCCTGCTTTGAGAGGCTGCCATAGACGTTGGCAACGTACCCGCCAAAGAGCGTGACAGCCGCGTAACCCAACATGATGGTGAGCACCGTCGCAATGCTGCGGCGTCGGTTGCGGGACAGGTTTCTGAAGGCCAGTCTTAACAGCATCCATGCCTCCCTTTGGTTTGCACGATGGCACCGTCGCGCAGTTGAATTCTTCGTTCAGCGACATCAATGAGCAGCGGATCGTGTGTTGAAAAAATGAAAGTGACCTGATGCTCCTTGTTGAGATGGGACATCAGCTCAATGATGCGCTTCGTGTTCTCGGAATCGAGGTTGGCGGTGGGTTCGTCGGCGATGACAGCCTTGGGATTCGTGACGAGCGCACGTGCAATGGCCACGCGCTGCCGCTGACCGCCGCTTAGCTTGTCGGGCCGGCGATCGGCATGCTGACCCACGCCAACCTCATCCAGCAGGGTCTGGGCGCGGGCGGCAGCCTGATCGTGGGCAACACCTTGCAACTGCAGGGGCAGCATGACGTTCTCAAGCGCGCTGATGACCGGGATCAGGTTGAAGCTCTGAAAGATCACACCGATCTGATGCAATCGCAATGCGGTCAACGCCTGGTCGTCCAGTTGTCCGATATTCTGACCATCGAACCTCAGCGTGCCCGAAGAAGGGCGGTCGACGGTGGAAAGCATGTTGAGTAGCGTGGTCTTGCCCGAGCCAGAAGGGCCCCAGATCACCATGAAGTCGGCGGGGTCGATTTCAAGGTTGATGTTTTGCAAAGCTCGGACTTCTGTTTCTCCCAACCGATAATGTTTGCTGAGATTGTCGAGTTGAAAGAGGGGCATCGGGGTCTCCATTTTCCTCAGTGCGCCGGACGCATGGATCACACGCGTGACCCCATCAATGTTCTGTCAGGGCCAAGGCTATGCGGAGAAGGACTATCATTCGGACGTATGATCGCGCGTACTACCTGGCTAGCTCTAAGTGGCGTTTCTGTCTATCCTACGCAAACTATGAGGTCAACCCCAAGTGTCGACCTACAAATATTTGGAGGAAAGGGCTAACGAATGTTAAGAAAAGTCTGAACGAACCTCTCTGGGACGCGAAACGAGGCCGGGCGCTTTCGTCTAACGAAAACCTGACCTCAAACAGGCGATGACTGCCCATGATCAGGCCGTCTTGGCGGCCTCAGCGCCCGGTCTCGCCCTTCATGGGCGCACCTCGGGTGGCCAGCTCTCTTTCCTGTGGCATTCTCCGACCGTTTTTCGAAAACTTCACTCGGAAATGCAAGTCGCCCAGCATGAGCTTTCCGCGAATTCTGGCCATCGACGAGGATGGCATCCTGAAAACCGATTGCCGAGCGCATCTGGAGAAGGTTTTCGGCAGGGCGTAGCAGCGGGGCGCAAGCCATGGGCATCCACGGTACTTTCATGTCGGTGAAGAACGCGCCTCCAATACCTTCATCAGCACCTTCAGCCCATCTTCCAGCTGCTGCCGGGTACGTGGCGGCAACTGATCCAGGATCATGCCTTCGTTTTCGACATGGGGCACCACGGCCTTCTCGATCAGCGCCTTGCCCCGGGGCGTGAGCTGCACCAGCTGGCTGCGGGCGTCCTCCGGATTAGGTTGACGCTGGATGAGGCCCTTTTCTTCCAGGCGCTGCAAGCGGTTTGTCATGGTGCCGGAGGTGACCATCAGCGACTCGAACAATGCCGTGGGCGTAAGACGGTAGGGCTTGCCGGCCCGGCGCAATGTGGCCAGCACGTCGAACGAGGCCGCATTCAGCCCATGCTCGGCAAACACGGTTTCCAGCCGGGCCTGCAGCAGCGCCGTGCAGCGCTTCAGGCGCCCGAACAGGACCATGTTGCCGGATTCGAGTCCGGGCATTTCCCGCTGCCATTGGGCAACGATGTGATCCACGGCATCGGGGGCAGGATCTGCGGACGACGTCTGAGACTGGCCTTGTACCTTGGCGTTGGACATGAGGGAAAGCCTGGACATTGCTGAGCTGCGGGAAAGTATAGCGACCATCCATGGGCATTCCGATCCACCCCAAGCATTCCGATTCAGGCATCTTTATCTTGACATCAAGATAATTTACCGCATAGGATGCTGCCCATCCTTTGACAGCATCCATCCGCACGAACCCGCCATGAACGACACGCATCGGGGAAGCCCGATCATGGTGATCCTGGCCACGGCGCTGGCCCCACTCATCTGGGGCAGCACCTATCTGGTCACGACCGAATTCCTGCCCCCTGGGCGCCCCTTCACCGCCGCGCTGCTGCGCGTGCTTCCGGCCGGATTGCTGCTTCTGGCCTGGACACGGGAATGGCCACGCTGGCGGGACATGGGGTGGCTGCTGATGCTGTCCATCCTGAACATCGCCTTCTTTCAGGCCATGCTGTTCGTGTCGGCCTATCGGTTGCCGGGCGGAGGCGAGCCAACGCCGTATCATTGCAATTTTAATCGACTATACCGTCGCATACGGGACGACAGAACGCAGAAAAGCCGCCCGTATCGGCGGCTTTCGTTATTCGTTCTGGGAATGCAGGGCATCCAGCCTTCGCGGCACGGGTGGTCTTTCTGCTCGGCATACGTCGTCCTCCTGTCAGACGTCATGGTATGCCCTCACACACAAAATTCCGGATATGCTCTCTCAAAAATTACCAAATATCAAAGAGTACCAATATCGGCCAAGGGCTTCTCGAAAGTCCATGTTCTGACACCTTCAACATCACGAACATCCAGCTGCCGAAACCCGTTCTTTTTGTAAAAACGGCAGTTGCTTTCTGTATGGGTAATCAAGGTAAGGCGCTGGCTTTTCTCCTCTTTGGCAAGTGCCTCAAGTCCCTCTGCTATAAAAAGACCGCCGACCCCCTTGCCCTGACAATCAGGCATCACGCCCAGCAGTTCAAGATAAAGGCTTCGAACGCCAATTCTCTTAGCTTCTTTACTACCTTCCCCGAAGACTTTTTGAAAGACTAGAAGCTGGCTGATATATTTCCACATCCTCCAAGCTCCTGCCCACAAAAATGAAAGCGTACTGACAGGATGGCAGCCAAGTTTATGAATGGTAGCGACTGCCAGAAGACGGCCGTCCTCTTCAGCGAGCAGGCAGATATGATGACGCATCGCTACCTTAACCATAACTGCATGCAGTCTGTTTAGAAAGTCAACATAGGACTGGCTGCTGCCAAACAGAGGACGGAATTTTTTCCTATAAACCTCATGCTCGGCAAAAGCAGCAGTTAAAACCGAGGCTGCAGCGGCAAGATCTTTTTCATCCGCCTTTCTAAAATAAATCACGATGATTTACTCCATAATACATGGGTTGGGACCTTTGCAAAACTTCAGATTTTAGCACAATTCAAAGCAACAGCACCGCAAAACGCGCAGACAATATGGAAATATTACCAGTATGCCCGCCAAAGAGAAGCGCATGGCGAAGAAATGAGCCAAAGATGAAAATTTTCAAATATAGTGGATTAAAATCGCAATGATACGGCGTTGGCTCGCCTTGACGTACTACCTGTACGCCTTGCGGCTCGCCGCCTTGTCTCATTTTTATTTTAATCCACTATATTTGAGGAGACAACATGAATATTCTGTTAATTGACGGCGGCCAACATTTCGGTCATTCCGCCGGCCGCCTGAACCACACGCTGCACCAAACCGCACGCGACACGCTGACCGCACTCGGCCATGCGGTGAAGGAAACCGTGATTGAAGAAGGTTACGACAAAGATGCCGAAGTGGAAAAATGGCTGTGGATGGACGCGGTGGTTTGGCAGATGCCCGGCTGGTGGATGGGCGAGCCGTGGACGGTGAAAAAATATATCGATGAAGTGTTTACCGCAGGCGTGGGCGAGAACAAGCTGGTGGCCAACGACGGCCGCCACCGTGTAAACCCGACGGAAGGCTACGGCACGGGCGGCTTGCTGCATGGCAAAAAACACATGATTTCATCCACTTGGAACGCGCCGATTGAGGCGTTTACCCGCGAAGGCGATTTCTTTGAGGGCGCGGGCGTGGACGGCGTATACCTGCATTTCCACAAGGCCAACGAGTTCCTCGGCACCACACGGCTGCCCACATTCACGTGCAACGATGTGGTGAAGAATCCGCAGGTCGAGCGCTACCTGTCCGACTATCGTGCACACCTGGAGAAGGTGTTCGGCAAGGCGTAGGTGCGGGGCGCAGGCCATGGGCATCCACGGTACCCTCACGTCGGTGAAGAACGCGCCTCCAATACCTTCATCAGCATCTTCAGCCCATCTTCCAGCTGCTGCCGGGTATGTGGCGGCAGCTGATCCAGGATCATGCCTTCATTCTCCACGTGAGGCGCCACAGCCTTCTCGATCAGCGCCTTGCCTTGGGGCGTGAGCTGCACCAGCTGGCTGCGGGCATCTTCCGGATTGGGCAGGCGCCGGATCAGCCCCTTGTCTTCCAGCCGCTGCAAGCGGTTTGTCATGGTGCCGGAGGTGACCATCAGCGACTCGAACAATGCCGTGGGCGTAAGACGGTAGGGCTTGCCGGCCCGGCGCAATGTGGCCAGCACGTCGAACGAGGCCGCATTCAGCCCATGCTCGGCAAACACGGTTTCCAGCCGGGCCTGCAGCAGCGCCGTGCAGCGCTTCAGGCGCCCGAACAGGACCATGTTGCCGGATTCGAGTCCGGGCATTTCCCGCTGCCATTGGGCAACGATGTGATCCACGGCATCGGGGGCAGGATCTGCGGACGACGTCTGAGACTGGCCTTGTACCTTGGCGTTGGACATGAGGGAAAGCCTGGACATTGCTGAGCTGCGGGAAAGTATAGCGACCATCCATGGGCATTCCGATCCACCCCAAGCATTCCGATTCAGGCATCTTTATCTTGACATCAAGATAATTTACCGCATAGGATGCTGCCCATCCTTTGACAGCATCCATCCGCACGAACCCGCCATGAACGACACGCATCGGGGAAGCCCGATCATGGTGATCCTGGCCACGGCGCTGGCCCCACTCATCTGGGGCAGCACCTATCTGGTCACGACCGAATTCCTGCCCCCTGGGCGCCCCTTCACCGCCGCGCTGCTGCGCGTGCTTCCGGCCGGATTGCTGCTTCTGGCCTGGACACGGGAATGGCCACGCTGGCGGGACATGGGGTGGCTGCTGATGCTGTCCATCCTGAACATCGCCTTCTTTCAGGCCATGCTGTTCGTGTCGGCCTATCGGTTGCCGGGCGGGCTGGCCGCCATCCTCAATTCCACACAGACACTGATGGTCCTGGTGCTGACATGGTGGGTGGGCAGAAAGCAGCCACCGATCATGGCGTGGGCCTCGGCCGCGCTGGGCGTGCTTGGCATCGTGCTGCTGGTGTATTCACCGCAGGCACGCTTCGACACGCTGGGCATCATCGCTGCCCTGGCCGGATCGGCCTCCATGGCCACGGGCATCTTCTTTTCGGCACGCTTTCAGCATGGGCTGTCGGTCCTGGCCTATACCGGCTGGCAGCTGCTGCTGGGCGGGCTATGCCTGCTGCCAGTGGTGCTGGTGCTGGAGCCCTGGCCCGAGCACTTCACGGCAGCCAACGTGGGCGGCTATCTGTACCTGTGCCTGGTGGGTGCGGTGCTGGCCTACGTGCTGTATTTTCGGGGCATCAGCCAGCTGCCGCCCGCCATCGTGTCGTCGCTGGGGCCACTCAGCCCCGTGTGTGCCTTCGTGCTGGGCTGGGTGTTCCTGAACGAGCAGCTGGGCGGCCGTGCCCTGGCCGGCTTCGTGCTGGTGCTGCTGTCCATCATCGGCGTGCAGCGGGCCATGATGCCCAGGACAGGGATAACCTCACAACCCGCCCGCGAGCACGACTGCTGAGCCCGGGGCCATTCTGCCAAGTACCGACGAATCAGCCCATGTCCTACATCCTTCAACTTCTTGAGTAGCGCACCTCGTGCATCCCGGTTTGCAAGCGGCAGCGTGCCCAATGTCGAGCTTCATGAGAAGATCCTGGCGCCGCTGAGCTCCATGTTTACGAAGATCTGATCACTCCCGCAAACCGTAACCGCCTGTAGCATCATCCCCAGCACCAGCGAAGAAGATATCGCTCACTTGGAGTTCACTTTCTCGTGCAACCACGTCTTGATCAAAGACTGATACGGCACGTCCTGAGCATTTGCTGCCATCTTGATGGAATCAAGCATGTGCTTGGGCAAGCGCAACGAGATCGTTTGCGTCGTAGGCTTGAGATTCGGGAACATGGCAGTCTCTGCCTTGCTCCAGTCCAGATACTCTGTCGAGTCATTCCTATCCCAGAATTCCCGCTCTTCCGACTCGGAGCTGAATTCCGGGATATGCTTATTTGGCTTGCTCATAAATGGCTCGCTCCTTTCTATGCATGTCCCGGGCGGATATGATGCGTATCAAGGTCTGACTTTGCCTCAGGGTAAACGTTATATGAAGCAACCTGCCATCGTTTGTTTTCCCCAAAGCGTGAAATCGAGGTTCATGCTGGCTGTGCTTCATGTCTGAAAGCAACAAAAGCGGGGCATTGAAGAACACTTGCTCAGCTTCTCCGTTATTCACCCCGTGCTTGCTGTTCTTGATGACGTTTCCCTCATCCCAGTCAAACCCCGTCACAAGAGACAGATTTATCATGTCGTGTATATTATCATAATATACGTTCTCAGACAAGCTAGATGAAGTTCTCACTCCCGCAGCCCATAGGCCTTCATCGATTCGGCCGTGTAGCGCAAGCCGGCCGCGGCATGAGGTTTGAAGACCTCTGCCAACCGTTGCTGCGCCCCTTCGCTCAAGGTGATGTCCAGCGCGCGCAGGTTCTCGTCCAGCCGCCCAGGGCTTCGGGTACCCGGGATGGGCACAATGTTGGGCGAACGGGACAGGACCCAGGCCAGTGCCACCTGAGCGGGAGAGATGCCTTCATCAGCCGCGACCTTTTGCAAGGCCATGGCCAGTTGCTGGTTGTGCGAGAAATGCGCTGGCGTGAAGCGTGGCATCTGCCGACGAAAGTCACCTTCCGTCAGCCGCGCTGGGTCGAAGTCCAGTGCTGCCAGAAGCCCGCGGCACACGGGGCTGTAAGCCACCAGCAGGATGCCCAGGCGCCGACAGGTGTCCAGCACTCCGTTGCTCTCGACGTTACGGGTCATCAGCGAGTATTCGTACTGTCCTGCTGCCAGGCCATGACGCCCTTTCGTATGCTTGCGCAATGCGGCATCGGCCCGTTCAAGGGTGTCGGCAGAGACCTCGCTCAGACCCACGGCGCCGATGCGTCCCTGCCCGATCTCGTCGGCCAGTGCGGCCATG
>ERZ772946.408-NODE-408-length-17037-cov-5.64633_pt1 | contig 17037 bp, 9 predicted proteins | sample MGYA00511680_ERZ772946 | MGnify/ENA primary metagenome ERZ772946 (study PRJEB29015, sample SAMEA2737918) | human oral metagenome | biome: human oral; feature: human-associated habitat; material: dental | place: China | collected 2016 ... | reverse complement strand
GCAGAGTTCCTGCGCGAGGTCGCGCGGCGCGGCGTTGCCATCTTCTACGTCAGCAACCGCTGGAGCGAAGTCAACTACGAGCCGACCATCGAGAACCTCAAGGCACTCGGCTTCCCCTCCGTCGACGCGGAGCACGTTCTCCTCATGGAGGATCGGAAGATGAGCGACAAGCAGCCGCGCTTTGATCGGATCACAGAGGACTACGATGTCGTCGTCTATATGGGCGACAACGCGGGCGACCTCCCCCTCGGGACCAAGGGAATGAACCGCGCCGCACGGAATGCCGCCATCGACGCGGCGCAGGAGGAGTTCGGCACACAGTACATCGTCTTTCCGAATCCCGCCTACGGCTCGTGGGTCAGCGCCCTCTCGAAGGACTACATGACCATGAGCCCCGAGGCGCGCGAGGACTTCTATGCAAAGACACTGACGGAGTAACAGAATACAATGAAAAGAGCCCGTCTCTGCTTTCTTGTTGCACAAGGGAGCAGGGGCGGGCTCTTCTGTGTTCAGCGATGAAAATATGTCATACGTAGGCACATCAGCGTAAAACAACAAAAGAAAAAGCCGATCCCAAAGAATCGGCTGGAAAAGATCCGCATGAGAGCATGTGCGGTGGTGACGAGATCAAGCATTGGCATCCTCCGCATCCAGATCATTCATCAGGGCAGATAGTGACGGGCAGCGCTTTGGCTCGACTTTCCCGCTCATGATATCGCGCGCTTCCTGCATCGCAAGAAGTGTCTCTTTGTTGTAACGGGGATGTTTGGGCTGGAAAGGAAAGCCGCCCTCCATGATGGATGCATGAAGAAAGATATTAATTGCGTCGGTCACAGAGATGCCGAAACTGGAAAAAACATGCTCAGCCTGTGCCTTGATCGTTGGTTCAATGCGCATATTGATCGCTGCAGTCTTGGACATGGTACCAACCTCCTTTTCCGAGTTGTAACGCAAAAGTGAAGCAAGCGCGATACAACGCTTCTTTCCGGCAGCCGATATTTATGATTTTGTCGGTGTGCAAGGCGTCCGAGGGAGCGACTCTAAAAACAAAGACGTATCTTCTGATTTCTTTGAAATATGTTATAATAGGGACGCAAGTTTGATCGAGCCAATTTCTATGGGAAAGATCTGGTGGAGCAGAGTGAAGATATTCGACAACGTCACAAACACGGTGCGCGACGATCTGCGGGCAGAGATTGTGCGTGGCAGCAGGGTGTCCATTGCAGCGGCGTGTTTCTCCATGTATGCGTATCAGGAGCTGCGGGAGCAGCTGGCGTCCGTGGAGGAGCTCCGCTTCCTCTTCACCTCGCCCACATTTATTCGAGAAAAGGCAGCAAAGGAGAAGCGCGAGTTCTACATCCCGCGCATCTCGCGTGAGACGAGCCTTTACGGCACGGAGTTCGAGGTGCGCCTGCGCAACGAGATGACGCAGCGCGCGATTGCGAAGGAGTGCGCGGACTGGATCCGTGCCAAGGCGCGGTTCAAATCCAATACCGGCGGCGAGCAGATGATGGGCTTTATGACGACCTCCTCTGCTGAGAAGCAGACCGTCTATGTCCCAATGAGCGGCTTTACGACCGTGGATCTCGGCTGCGAGCGCGGGAACAACGCCTATAACATCGTGCAGTGCATGGACGAGCCGCAGGCGACACAGATGTATATGCGCACCTTTGACGAACTCTGGAACGATCCCGTGAAGCTCCAGGACGTAACGGATGCCGTTATCGAGAACATCAGCACCATCTACGCCGAGCACGCCCCCGAGATGATCTACTTCACAACGCTCTACCATGTGTTCAGCGAATTCCTGGATGACATATCCGAGGACGAGCTTCCGAACGAGGCCACGGGGTTCAAAGAGAGTAAGATATGGAGTATGCTCTACGATTTCCAGCGCGATGCCGTACTCGCGATCATCAACAAACTCGATACATACAACGGTTGTATTCTCGCAGACAGCGTCGGCCTTGGCAAGACCTTTACCGCACTTGCGGTCATGAAATACTATGAGAACCGCAACAAGAACGTCCTTGTCCTCTGTCCGAAGAAGCTCGCGGAGAACTGGAACACCTACAAGGACAACTACGTCAACAATCCCCTTGCAGCGGATCGTCTGAACTACGATGTGCTCTTTCATACCGACCTCTCGCGCAGCCACGGCCAGTCGAACGGACTCGATCTGGATCGCCTGAACTGGGGCAACTACGACCTCATTGTGATCGACGAGTCGCACAACTTCCGCAACGGGATCGGAACGCACAGCCGCACACAGGAGAACCGCTATCAGCGTCTGATGGAGCGCGTCATCCGCGCGGGTGTTCGGACGAAGGTGCTTATGCTCTCCGCGACGCCGGTCAACAATCGTTTTACCGACCTGAAGAACCAACTCGCCCTCGCCTACGAGGGGCACGCGGCAAATCTCGATGACCGCCTCGGCACATCCAAGGGGCTCGAGGACATCTTCCGGCAGGCGCAGAGCGCATTCAACACATGGAGTAAGGAGGTGCCGGAGGAACGCACGACGGACACGCTGCTGCGCAAACTCGATTTTGGTTTTGTTTAGCTGTTCAACTTCATTTTACAACGAACCCATTGAAAAAAGGCAAGGAAGATAAATAGCCTGCTAATTTCGACCCAGAAAGGCTTATTGGAATGCCATGATAATAGGTTGCTATTTATGAAGAGGAAACTATATGAAGAAAATAGATGCGCAATACAGCTATAATTTTATTGATCTCTTTGCGGGAGCTGGAGGGCTTTCGGAAGGGTTTCTTCAAGCTGGTTATATTCCTGTAGCCCATGTAGAGATGGATAAATTTGCAGCTAATACTCTTGAAACGAGAAGTGCCTACTACTACCTTGAAGGCACAGATAATCTTGGTCTATATAAAAAATATCTATCTAGGAAAATATCCCGCGATGAGTTTTTGAAGCAGATTCCTGCTTCGATAACAAAAACCATAATCAATGAAACGATGTCTGACGAAACATTGCCATCAATTTTCAAGACGATTGATGGAATAATGAAAATACGAGGCATCTCAAAGATTGATGTCATTGTGGGGGGACCGCCCTGTCAAGCATATTCCTTGGTGGGCAGAGCGCAAAGCAGTCACATGGAAGTGCCGATGGCGGAAGACCCTCGTAACTACTTGTATAAACTGTATGCGCGGTTCTTAAAACGCTATCAGCCTCGTATGTTTGTGTTCGAGAATGTTACGGGTATTGAATCGGCTAATGGCGGAGCTACCTGGAAGAACATTCAAAAATACTTAAAAAGAGTGGGATATGAAATTGAATGCCGTGAGCAGAACGCTCATACCTTTGGTGTACTCCAAAACAGACGTCGAATGATTATCGTCGGATGGTTAAAGAAAAGCGGTCTGAAATATCCCGATTTTCTTGAATTAAAAACTGACGCTATAGTAAATGACCTCTTCGCTGATTTGCCAAAGCTGCATCCCGGAGAGAGTTCCGATAAGTACGCAAAAACCAAAGCCACAAGCTATGTTATGGAGTCAGGAATACGGACGAAGGATGACGTGCTGACTCACCATAACTGCCGACCGAATATAGATCGGGATATCAAGATTTACAGGCGGGCTGTTGAATTGTGGAATGACGGTCATAAACGCCTGAATTACAATGATCTTCCGGATGAATTGAAAACGCACAAGAACAGGCATTCATTTAAGGACAGGTTTAAAGTTGTCGAGGGCGATGAATCGTGCTGCCATACTATTCTGGCACACCTTTCAAAGGACGGTCATTATTTCATTCATCCTGACATTGAGCAGAACAGATCAATTACCGTCCGCGAGGCGGCAAGAATACAGTCTTTCCCGGACAGCTATTTCTTTGAGGGACCACGAACATCACAATTCGTCCAGATTGGGAACGCTGTGCCTCCGATGATGGCAAAAGGGATAGCGATGGGTATTTTTGAGCAACTGTATAAAGGAGATTCAGATGGAAGGTAACCTGCTGCTTGAACAATTCAGCAGATATAAAAAGCTGGAACTTCAGGCTTCTCCGTTCCACTTCCTTTTGGATACGAATATTGAATTGAATCCCCATCAGATCAATGCCTTCTGCGCTGCTATTCAAGCGTTAAAAACAGGGGGCATTGTTCTGGCGGATGAGGTTGGACTCGGAAAGACCATTGAAGCCGGACTCGTACTAAAATATGTCCTTGAGACTGGCGCAAAGCGTGTCTTGATTGCGCTTCCGGCATCCTTGAGAAAACAGTGGGAACTGGAACTTGAGGATAAGTTCGGCTTGGAGTCGGTGATACTTGACAGGCTGACGGTGGAAAAAGACAGTTCTGACTGGCGCAAGAGACTCACCGACAATAAATCTGTCCGAATTGTTCTTACCTCCTATGACTATTCATCCAAGCTGATGAAACGGTTCCCGGAGGTGAAGTGGGATTTTATCATCATCGATGAGGCGCATAATCTAAGAAACGTATTTCACGGTACTAAAAGGGCAAAGAATCTGTATGAACTGTCAAAGGGCATACCGAAGATTCTGCTGACCGCTACACCACTTCAAAATTCGCTGACAGACCTTCACGGGCTGGTATCTTTTATCGACCAGCGTATATTCGGCAGTGAGAAAGTCTTTAACAAACGCTACATCGGGGGACAGGATTACTCTGACCTTAAGCGTGAACTTTCGCCGGTTCTGTACCGTACCCTCCGTAAAGATGTAGCAAAGTACATGAATTTCAAAAAGAGAACCTGCAAAACAGTGGATTTTACCCTGTCGCAGGATGAGATCGAACTATATCAGCGGGTAAACGACTTCTTGAAACGTGAGCTGCTATACTCCATACCGACCTCAAACCGCGGGCTGATCATCCTTGTTATCAGAAAGCTGCTTGCTTCTTCGAGTTTCGCTTTGATAGAAACCTTTGAAATTCTGAAGAACAGACTCGAAAAGCTATCCGAGGGTAGCAAGTTTGCAAATGCGCAGGAAGGCTTCGGCTTATTCTGGAGCTATGTTGAGGATGAAATCGATGAGTCAGGCTTTGAGGCGACAGAGGATGAAGATACCATTGTTCAGAAACAGTTCATCCAAGCTGAACTCGATGAGGTGAATATCATCATTGATGTTGCAAAGCGCATCAAAGCAAACGCAAAGCTCAATGCTCTGAAGACTGCCATACAGATTGCATTCGACTACCAGCAGGAACAAGGAATCCCGCAGAAGATAGTAATCTTCACGGAATCAAAGCGTACACAGAAGTACATAGCCGCAGGGCTTCGTAAGACAGGATTCGAGGACGAGGATATTCTCCTCTTCAATGGTGATTTTGATGACACTATGACAAAGGAAATATACAAAGCATGGCAGGTCAAGAATTTCGGCAAGGCAAACTACGGCCGCAGCGTGGAATATAAACACGCCATCGTAGATTACTTCCGCCATAACGCAAAGATACTAATCTGCACGGATGCAGGCTCCGAAGGCTTGAACCTCCAGTTCTGCAATACGGTAATTAACTACGACCTGCCTTGGAATCCGATGAAGATTGAGCAGCGTATCGGCCGTTGCCACCGCTACGGCCAGAAACATGACGTTGTGACAATCAATTTGTTGAATACGCAGAATGCCGCTGATCGGCGTGTTTACAATATCCTCTCGAAGAAGTTTGAACTGTTCGAGGGTGTCTGCGGTGCATCGGACATTGCTCTTGGCGCATTGGAGTCAGGCACAAGTTTTGAGAAAATGGTATTGCAAATTTATCAGACCTGCGACACCACAGTAGAGTTTAAGAAAGCCTTTGATAAACTGGATCGCAAGCTGAACGCAAAGCGGGACAAGAAAGCAAGAGAACTCCGCTCCCTTCTGCTTACTGAAAGCAGTGGTGCAAAGGAACAGGCGCTTGACGCTACAAAGTCCGATATTGCAAGGTATCTGCATGATGTGGAATACTGGAGTTCCTTTGAAGAGCCGGAGGTTGACGGCGGTCTTCATTACTGGAAGGTCGATAATTGGGGAGAAAAAGTCCTCGGATCGCATGGAATCCTGTTCATAGGAGCCTTCTGCGATTCCTCGAAACTTCTCTTCCCGGTAGTATTGCTTTGTGATGAAAAAGGGGCATATATAGACTTTGACGAGGCAGACCTTATCTCCGGACTTGAGCAGATAGACGATATGGATGTGCGCTATTTCACCCCGACAGAATCCGAGATGCAGCTCTATCAGCGTGTTTACGACAATCTGACCGCAGAGATGCTTAAACGCAATCAAGAACAGTCAGAATCGATTAAAGCCTATAACCGCAGAAAGATCGAAAACTGGGAGCGCATTCAGATGGAACAGCTGATAGCGACGTACCAAGATATGAATGCCGAGATCGAGGCACTAAAGGAAGATGAACGAGCCTCAGACAACTTCTATGAGAAGATAGACATACGAAAAAAAATAACCGAGAAGTCCAAGGCGCTTGAAAAGCTGCAGGAATCTTTTCACGAGAAAGGTAGCGGCTTCAAAGCCGAGGGCGAACGGGAAATCGCAGAGTTTGAAAAACAGTTTGATATTAACCCGATTCTGTTGGTTAACATCGTACTGAAGTTTTAGGAGAAATCATTATGCAGAAGACAGGAAGACTGGAACTGACTTGGGTGGGCAAATATGAGGATAAGGTTGTAGAACCGAGAATTTTCATGGAGGCTGTCGATAAGTCTTATGGTGACCCATCAAGTGAAAATATGTTAATCCACGGAGATAACTTAATTGCATTGCAAGCTTTGCAACAGGATTTTTCCGGAGAAATAAAATGTATATATGTTGACCCCCCATATAATACTGGAAGTGCTTTTGAGCATTATGATGATAACTTGGAGCATAGCATATGGCTTAGCCTTATGAGAGAAAGGCTTATTCTTCTTCGAAAATTATTATCTGAAGAAGGGACAATATGGATTCAAATAGATGACGAAGAACAGGCATATCTAAAAGTTCTTTGTGACGAGGTTTTCGGTCGTGGAAACTTTGTAAATATGATTTCCGTAAATATGAAGAATATTGCTGGCGCTTCTGGAGGAGGCGAAGATAAAAGATTAAAGAAGAATTGTGAATACATCCTAATATACGCCAAGGACTATTCGCTTCTTCCGCTGTTCAATGGTCCATATGTTTACACCGAGATGTCAGAACTGATTCAGCAGTATCTTGATGAAGGGAAAAGCTGGAAATATACATCTGTTCTGGTTAATCCTGGAGAGAAAGAGTATATTGGTTCAACCGTTGATGGGGACGGGAATGAAATAAAAGTTTTTAGAAGAATCGGTGTGGAGACACTATCAGTCAATCAGCTGGCAAAAAGAGAAGGATTGACACTAAAAGAAGCTTATCAGAAATATGGAATACATGTGTTTCGTACCACGAATGCACAGACCTCGATCAGGACAAGAATTATAGATTATCGTAGAGAAAACGCTATAACGGATCAGGTGCTTTCCATCGAGTACGTCCCAAGGACAGGAAAAAACCGAGGCAAGGTTTATGAGCAGTTTTACAAGGATGATGTCTGCAACCTTTTTGTTTGGCTTAGAGATACTTCGGAAGTCATTGATGGAGAACTGTACAAAAAAGATTTGCAAGGTACCTACTGGGATATGAATGCATGGATGAAAAATCTTACTAAAGAAGGATCTGTTGAGTTTGGAAATGGAAAAAAGCCAGAGCAATTAGTGCGACAGATATTAGAGATGACAACATCACCAGGTGATTGGGTGCTTGATTCATTTTTGGGTTCAGGAACGACTGCAGCAGTGGCTACTAAAATGAACAGAAAATGGCTTTGCATTGAACTTGGAGAACACGCCTATACTCATTGTAAAGTTAGGCTTGACCGTGTGATAAATGGTGAGGATTCCGGAGGAATTACCAAGTCTGTTAACTGGCAAGGCGGCGGTGGATACCACTTCTATGAGCTGGCACCGAGCCTTCTTGTTGAGAATGATAAGCTGCCGATTTACCAGATCAATCCTTCCTATACCTTCGAGATGCTCTGCGAGGCAATCTGTAAGATTGAGGGCTTCCGCTATAAGCCGCAGGATGTGTTCCACGGTCATTCTTCAGAGAAACGGTTTATTCACATCACTAAGGAATTCATTAACGCCGGATATATAAAATCGCTGTCCGCGCGACTTGCCGAAGGTCAGTCGCTCCTGATCTACGGAACAAAAGTACAGTCGGATATGGTCTTGCCCGATAACATCGCGGTCAAGAAGATTCCGAAAGACCTTCTGGAGAAATGCGATTTTGAAAGCGAGGTGCAGTAAATGTCTGAGATAGTAACCAAGATCAAATACGCAATGAGCCTGAGAACTCCACAGGAGGAGGCTCTCTCTTACCTTGATGCCATCAGTTTGCATTGTGATTACAAGAAGGACAGCAAGGATGTCGTTGAGACGGCTGCAACGGAATACTGTGAGAAACAGCGCAATGTTAAGGCTGGGTTTGAATTCCCGTCATTCTGCTATGCTATGGCCACGGGTATCGGAAAGACCCGTCTGATGGGAGCAAGCATCTATTATCTGTACAAAACGAAGGGCTACAAGCACTTCTTCATTCTTGCGCCCGGAAACACTATCTACGAAAAACTGCGCAAGGACTCCAATCCGAACCATCCGAAGTATATTTTCAAAGGTCTCGAATCGGAAATGGGAAGACCGAAGGTGTATGATGGGGAAAACTATGATACTTATCCCGTGAAGTTTGAGCAGATGTTTATGCGAATTGAAAAGACTTCGGAGATCCAGCTTTTCATTTTTAATATTGGAAAAATCTTCAATAGCAAAACGGACACGCAGTTCAATTTCCATAAGTTTAAGGAAACGCTGGGGGCTTCTTTTGCCGATGTGTTGGCGCAGTTTGACGACCTTGTTATCTGCATGGATGAAGCGCACCGTTATTATGCCCCGGCTTCAATGAAGGCAATCAATTATCTGAAGCCGGTTCTCGGACTTGAGTTTACCGCCACGCCGAAGACCACATCGAATGTCATTTATGCCTATGATCTTGCTCGTGGCGCTGTCGAGGGATATCTGAAGATTCCTGTCGTTATGGGACGCTCCAACATGGCGGGATATAACCAGGACGATATCGAGGAGATGAAAATCCGAGACGGTCTTACGCTTCATGAGCATCGCAAGGCTGTGCTGCGCGAGTACTGTAGCGAAAACGACCTCGACTATGTAAAGCCGATTGTTCTTGTAGCCTGCAAAGATACGGATCACGCCAAGAAAATCCGTGCGTTGATAGACAGTGATGATTTCCAAGGTGGAAAGTATAAGGGCAAGGTTATCGAAATACATTCAAAGCAGACTGGCGAGGAGTCGGAAGAAAACATCCGTCTTTTGCTCTCTATAGAGAGTGCTTCTAACCCGGTTGAGATTGTTTTGCACGTTTACAAGCTGAAGGAAGGCTGGGATGTCAATAACCTCTTTACGATTATTCCGCTCAACGCAGCAAAGAGTGATATCCTCGCTATGCAGACTATTGGTCGTGGTTTAAGACTTCCGTTCGGTGAACAGACCGGCAACGAAGACCTAGACTCTCTTGATATCGTTGCCCACGACCACTATAGAGAACTCGTGGATGAGATTAAGAGCAGTGATATCTTCCGTTATCGTGACCTTGATAAAGCGAGTGTAGAGCCGTCAGAGTCCGTGGGAGTATCTGCCACCGTAGATGATGGTCAGCTTTCTCTGCTTGATTTTGCCATTACTGCATCCGGCGTGAAGTCCTTTGCTGAGGTCAGTAATCCGAAAACCCAGCTTGAGATTTATCAGGAATATGTGAAGAACTTTATGGCTGCGCAAAAGAAGGACAAGAATGGAGACCTTGGTCAGATGACTCTCTTTGACCTTCATCCTGAGATGCTTTCCGGTGACTCTGCTGAGACCACAGCACCCGCACAGGAACAGCCGCAGGCAGCTACCGGCGGTAAACTAGGCAAACAGCCTCTTAGCAAGGACGAGTTTGTAAAGGCGGTTTCGGAGTATTCAGCGAAAGCTATCTCTGTTCCGAAAATCCTTGTGCAGACCACTTCGGAGGTGAAGTTTAATCGTTTTGAAGTGAAGCGTACAATCGCTGACTTTGAAGTGGCTATGGCTAAGATTGAGCGTTTTGACGCTATCAATCAGCAGCTTCTTTCTGTCGTGGATGCGCAGGTTCTTGAGGTCAATGATGCTACGAATACTCTTGCTTGTATGCTCCTCGATTCCCTCAGCGAGTTGTCTTATGACGATGCAGATTTTGTTATTGATGTGGTTGAACAGTATTTAAGCCAGATATCCGAAGACGGAGAAAACAAGCGGAGAATCGTTCGCCGCTATGCTTCTTTGATTGTGTCCGATATCCGCAAGCAGATTTATGAGCATATGGATAGGAAAACTCAGGATGTCCACATCATTCAGAAAGACCTTATCCTGTTCCGTAAGTTCGTAAAGAACGTCAAAGAGGACGGAAAGGTTAAGTACGATAAGCCGTTCTCTGATAAGAGCAACATCAAGAAGTATCTATTTACCGGTTACAAGAAGTCATATTATCCGGCGAATGCTTTCGACAGCGATACAGAGCGCCTGTTCTCCATTATATTGGAGGAAGACCCGGATGTTATCCGTTGGATCAAGCCGCCGCTTAATCAGCTGGGCTTATTCTGGAAAGCCGGGCAGCAGTACAATCCTGATTTTCTCGTGGAAACAACTGCCGGAAAATTCATGGTCGAGGTTAAGGCTCTGAATGAAGTGACATCGGATGAGGTCGTATCAAAGGCAAGAGAAGGCATAAAGTGGTGCCGCTTTGCTTCAACGGCAGACCCGGATCATAAACCTTGGGAGTACAAGCTGATTTCAGATGACAACATTCATCTTGGCAATACCTGTAAATATACACTCGGTACGGCTCATGCCGTGAAGGAGGAGGCATAATGGCTGACAGATTTAAATATTCAGAGGTCAGGCAGAAAATCATTGACGCCATAAGAACTGACCTTATCGGCCCCAGAGAAAAGGAAGAGATCCTTGAAGAGAATCCTCGCTATGCCTATCTCGTGGGTATGCTCGATATTCAAAGCGATGACGAGGATTACTCTGGCGCTGGAGAGCAGGAAGTTGACGCTGATATGGCATTTGAAGATGGTGAGGATTTTACGGCCGGTGAGGATGACGACAACGAGCCTATTTCAACCACACACTTTCAACTGCCTTCGTCTATTGGTATCAGTTTCTACATCCAAAGCGATGCAGAGAGTATCCATCTTGATGTGACATGGGGAGACTATGTAAAGTCCTCTGAGAAATATACCGGCAAGGATGAAAAAGAACATAGCCGCACCATATATACGCGCCAGCCGATGGAAGAAACGGTTCATGTTCAGTTTAAGGATTTTACTCGCACAAAGGATTACCAGCTTGTCTGCGACTCCAATGTCCATGTTCATGTGTCCCGCATTTCTTTGAAGGGCGGCTATTCTCTTGTAACGGCATATGTCATTAATAAGAGAAAAAATTCTGCCAACAGCGCAGAAGCGATTATGTTCCAAGTGGAAATCAAGGCTTATGCAGAGAACGGCTCTGCCGCGTTTATCGCAGAGCATATTTGCAGAGAGCTACTCGCCCCCGATGAGTTTTATTTTGAACAGCGCCCGATCATGGGACGTGGACGTGGCTGCGCAGCGGTTTGGGATACTCCTGTTGACGGCAGAACAACATATGTGAAATCAGCGTTTATACCTGAGTATGAATTTCCGGGTGTCAGCGCTGCTTTGGATGGATTTGACCGATACTTCTTCTCGACATGTACTATGTCTGTAAAATCGAAAAAAGAAGACACCATCGGAAAACTTAACACACTGGCTGAATCATACGAAAAGTGGATTAACTCAACACTTCTCGGAAACGCAAGGATGAGCACTCCTGATTTTAAGGATAAGATTGGCAACAAGGTTATTGACCGCTGCCAAGATGCTCTGAAGCGTATCCGTGAGGGAATCAGCATTATTGAAAATGATGCCATTTCATTTGAAGCTTTCTGCTTTATGAACCGTGTAATCTTCTTGCAGAACAGCATCAAGGGCTACGCAAAGAAGCACGGCACAGGGACAGAGTGCAATTTCCAGGATTTTATTAATCCAAAGAATCCTGATAATAACTTCGGATGGCGTCCGTTCCAGATTGCCTTTATTCTGATGAATCTTGCCGGAATTGTTGATCCGAAACATAAAGACCGTGAGGTCGTTGATCTGCTGTACTTTCCTACAGGCGGCGGTAAAACAGAGGCTTACCTTGGTCTTATGGCATTCGTTATCGCCAACAGAAGACTCAGAGCGTCTGATGGAGAGGAATACAATCGAGATGGCGGCGTGACCGTTATGCTCCGATATACGCTCCGTTTGCTCACCACACAGCAGAGAGACCGTATTACAAAGATGGTACTTGCAGCCGAAATGATCAGGCGGCAGGCATATCCACAGTTTGGCAAAGAGCCTATCAGCATTGGATTCTGGGTAGGAGGCGGAGTAACGCCTAACAAATTTGATGAGTTTATTGAAAAGGCTGATAATCCACAAGCCTCAAGAAGCGCAAGGAACCACGTCTATAAGCAGCTTCTTACCTGCCCGTTTTGCGGAAAGCCTCTCAAAGAAGAGAACTTTAACATTGACACCGACAAGAAGTCCATCGAGATTTTTTGCTCCGATCGAGATTGTCAGTTTTACAGATATAAAAACGACAGGATGCCAATTCCGGTTTATCTTGTCGATGAGGAAATATGCGCCAAGTGTCCGACTATTATTTTATCGACTGTTGATAAATTCGCACGACTGCCTTGGGATGTGAATACGAATGCGCTTTTTGGCAGAGTGGATAGAAAATGCAGTCGCGATGGTTATGTTGCGATTGGAGCAGAACACGGACGTCACAACAAAACGGCTTCGTTGCCGGCATCAACGATGGTCAATATTAGACCGTTCCTGCCGCCGGAATTGATTATCCAAGATGAGCTGCATCTTATTACGGGACCGCTTGGTACGGTCTACGGTGCCTATGAAACAATCATCGAGGATATGTGCATTCACGATGGCATTAAGCCGAAGTATGTCGTTTCGACGGCTACAATCAAGAATGCGGAGGCACAGATCAGATGTCTTTACGCAAGAAAGAATACGACACAGTTTCCACCGAACGGATTTGAAATTGGAGACAGCTTCTTCATCAGAGAGATCTCCATAGAGGATGATCCATTCCGAAAATATGTGGGCGTCTGCGCACCTGGTCAGTCTGTTAAGACAGCTTTGCTACGTGTTTACGCCATTATCCTGCAGGCTGCTTATACATACTCCCTCCAAGATGAATACAAGGATGTGATTGACCCGTACTATTCTCTTGTCGGCTACTTCAACAGTATCCGAGAGCTTGGCGGTGCGGTCAGACTTTTACAAGACGACATTCCGAAGAGAATTTATCGTATCAAAAATAAGTACGGTTTGGATAAGCAGCGGTATTTGAATCACAAGGTAGAGATCACTTCCCGTATGTCATCGTACAAGATACCGGAAAAGCTGAATCAGCTTGAAACGACTTGTGCTTCAAAAGACTGTCTGGATACGGCTATCGCTACAAATATGATTGCTGTTGGTATGGACGTTGACCGCCTTGGACTGATGGTTGTAACAGGTCAGCCGAAACAGAACTCGGAATATATTCAAGCAACAAGCCGTATCGGTCGTGCATTCCCTGGACTTGTGGTTACGCTCTACAATGCGTATCGTCCTCGTGACTTATCGCATTACGAGAATTTTACCGGATATCATTCGCAGCTTTATCGTTTTGTCGAGGGAACAACGGCGACTCCATTCTCTGCCAGAGCAAGAGACCGTGTTATGCATGCGCTGATAATATCTGCGATACGGCTGAACTTCCCGAACATGGCAAATAATCCGGATGCGGCGGCTATCGGTTCACTAACTACAGAGCAGCTTGATTCTGTGAAGAAGCTGATTATTGATCGGCTTAATATCATAAAGCCGTTAGCACGAGCAGATGCGGAGGAAGAAATAGACCGCTTCATTGACTGGTGGAAACTGCAGGCGGCACAGACGAAACCGCTACGGTATTACGTTGTCGGAACTGAACGCTATAACAGGTTGATGAATCCGTATGACCAGCCGCACGATGAGAACGAAAAAGCTACACTTCGTTCCATGCGTGAGGTCGAGAGCTCTGCGAATATGTCCTATTACACGGAGGATTGACATGGCTTTTGATAATAATAAACTTGGAGAGTTACGTCCAAACCAAATCATAACCACCTTTGGCCCCGGCTCGGTAGTCGATGCGGTAAAGGACTCGGTTACGATTCTTGACATCTCCTACTGGAAACAGAAGGGACAAAAAATAATCGATGGCAGGCTTGCATCATACTTAGGCGTTGATTGCTTCTATATGCCTCGGACAAGTTTTTCAGGTGATGTTCCTGTTGTGACCTTCCCATACTGGCACGTATGCTCTAATTTAAAATGCGGCAAGTTGTTTGATGCCAGAAAATATTTTGACTTGGATAAGTATCTCAAGTATGGCGTCACTTGCCCTGAGTGCCATCGTCCAGCCTATCCGTCCCGTTTTATCACAATCTGCGAGGATGGTCACATGGCAGACTTCCCTTGGAAGTGGTGGGTACACAGAGGCGAGTCTGATTGCAATGGTAACTTAAAGATGTATTCGACAGGTAATACTTCCACGCTTGCGGATATGTGGGTAGAATGCTCCTGCGGTGCGAAACGTAGCATGAGCGGCGCAACACAGCGAGATAATTTCGATGGCGTTGCCTGTCCCGGACATCATCCGTTCAGACCGAATGTGAAGAACCATAAGTGCAACAAGCCCATCATTCCATCACAGCGAGGTGCGTCTAATGTATACTTTGCCGTGAGCAGAAGTGCGATCTCTATTCCGCCGTGGATTAATCCGTTGTATAACCTGATTGATGAGCATCTGCGTGATATAAAGCTTGCAAAGCAGCTTATGGGAGACGATGGAATAACCAAAATATATGAGATGTATTTCTCTGCTTACTCAAGGGATGAGTTTAATGATGCGCTTGAGCGTCGTATGAGTAATATCAAAGAGTTCACTGAAATTAAGCAGATGGAATACAACGCCATCACACATCACAATGACCCTGCATATGAATCAAACAAGAAGCACTTCAAGGCTGAAGAGGACACTCTGCCTAGATTTTTGCAGAAGTACTTCAGCCGTATCATCCGAGTGACCAGACTTAGAGAGGTTCGAGTCCTTCTTGGATTCACAAGAGTAGATGCTCCTGATCCGGATGCGGATGAGCAGCCGAATGTCGTAGCATTAAGCAAAGGCAAGCAAGAACGCTGGCTACCTGCGGCGGAGGTAAATGGCGAGGGCATCTTCATAGAATTTAATAAAGATACGCTTGCGGCATGGTTCAACTCACCTGCAGTGAAGGGCTTGTCTGAAAAATACTCCGATTCCTACAGAGAGTTTTGCGAGTCAAAAGGTTGGACAATCACGGTCGTGAGAAATGCAGTTTATGTTCTGATGCACACATTTGCTCACTTGATGATTAAGCAGATGTCTATGTCATCGGGATATTCTTCTTCAGCCATTAGAGAAAGAATCTACTTTGGTGATAAAATGGCCGGCATTCTGCTCTACACAGGAAGTTCTGACAAGGAAGGATCACTCGGCGGTTTGGTTGAGCTTGGCAATATCGATCAGATGACTAATCTTATGCGAGATGCTTTCCAAGAGGCTCTTGTTTGCACGAATGACCCGGAATGCATGAGTAATTTGTCGGCTGGCAAAAACTCAAACGGCGCTGCCTGCCATTCATGCTGCATGATATCTGAAACGGCGTGCGAGAATGGAAACAGGATGCTTGATAGAGGTCTTGTTGTTCCTATCCCGGGACGTGAGGAATGCTCATATTTTAAGGAATTAGTAGGTGACTTATGTCAAGTGGAAATCTAAACAAAGAGATATTTTTGAATACGGTCAAAAGCGATGTGGCAAATGGAACGACTAATGCCGTATCGATGCTGAAGCGAAGTTGCTCGGAATTATCTGATGCACATTGCGATGATGTCATAGGAACGATTATCGATGCTATGAATATGTCTGAGGCAGATAAGGTATCGCTCGTGGTCACGGCACCTCCGTCTTTTTCTATCAATGCGAGAACTACAATGAATGTGGTTCAGTCGATGATAAATGGAGCAGAAAGAAACATGCTGATCACGGGGTACTCCTTATCCTCATATTTCTCGGAACTGGTCGATACAATCGTTCTTAAAAGCCAGCGAGGGGTATTTGTGAAATTCTTTGTAAACGATATTGATAAGCAGCCCGGATTCGAAAAGATACTTCGGTACAAAGGACGATTCCTGAAAATATATAACTACCATCAGGAAGATGATAAGATGGCTGCGCTTCACGCAAAGGTCATTTCAGTTGACCGGCAGCAGACCTTGATAACATCTGCGAATTTGTCCTATCATGGACAGCAGGGCAATATAGAACTCGGTACGCTGATAGAGTCAAAGCAGATTGCAAGGCAAATAGATGATGTGTTCACTAAGCTGATATTTTCGAAAGCATTCAGTGAAGTATAAATCTTCTGGTTATTTCTAGCATATTTTGATTGTCACTCGATAGGATTTATTTTGAGGATTCACAAGGATACAAAGTTTCACGTACAAAGTCGCTAGAAAACTGAAAATGAGCAAAAAGAGGGCTTTCGGCGAGAAATTATACTGCTGAAAGCCTTTGTTTATTCGCGTGAATTGCAAGAGCAAGTTCATCAAGAAGGATTTTCAATAGTGTACACTTCATTCAAGAAAGTGCTAAACAGTTCTGCTGGTGTTTGATAGCCGAGAACTCGGCGAGGGCGGCTGTTGATCTCATCTGCTATGCTTAGAATGTCCTCGTCACTGTATCCGTCGATGTCCGTTCCTTTGGGAATATATTGGCGGAGGATGCCGTTGTG
>ERZ772946.407-NODE-407-length-17071-cov-8.58786_pt1 | contig 17071 bp, 12 predicted proteins | sample MGYA00511680_ERZ772946 | MGnify/ENA primary metagenome ERZ772946 (study PRJEB29015, sample SAMEA2737918) | human oral metagenome | biome: human oral; feature: human-associated habitat; material: dental | place: China | collected 2016 ... | reverse complement strand
CGCTCACCCCGGTGCTGGCCCGCATCGCCCTCGTGCGCCTAGCCCGGCAGGATCCGGCCCGCGCCGCTGCCCTCATGGACGCCAGCAAGACCCCCGACGGCCGTGCCCTGAAACTGGGCACCGCCGACCGCGCCTTTGTCTGGTCGCAGATCGCTGCCGCCGGCATGTTCCGCCTTGATCCCCAGGCCTCCGCCTGGGCCGAACACGCCCGGAATGCCGCCATCAGCGACCACACCCGCGTCTGGCTGGCCCGCGCCGCCCTGGCTGAACAGAACTGGGCAGGACTGGAGCGCACCCTCCGCGCCATGACCCCCACCCTGCGCCACAGCCCCACCTGGACCTACTGGCACGGCCGCGCCCAGGACGCCCTGGGCCACCACAAGCAGGCACGCCACATCTTCCAGGGCCTGGCCACACGGCACGACTACTACGGCAAACTGGCCCGCGAAGAACTTGCCCTGCCCCCGGCCGCCCTGCCCACGCCCAAGGCAGCCCCGGCCAGCCTCGTCAAGGCCATGGATGACAACGACGGCATCCGTCAGGCCATGGCCTTCTACGCCCTGGGCCTGCGCAGCGAAGGCAATCGCGAATGGAACTTCCAGATGCGCGGCCGCAACGAACAGGAGCTGCGCGCCGCCGCCACCTGGGCCGCCCGCCACGGCCTGCTCGACCGCGCCATCAACACCGACGAACGCATCCTCACCGGCCAGGCCGACTACAGCCTGCGATTCCCCACACCCTTCGCTGAACAGCTGCTGACCATCACCAGCCAGCATGCCATCGACCCCGCCTGGGTCTACGGCCTCATCCGCCAGGAATCCCGCTTCGTCATGCAGGCCCGCTCCCACGTCGGCGCCTCCGGCCTGATGCAGATCATGCCCGACACCGCCCGCTGGGTAGCCCGCCAGATGGGCCACACCACCTACCAGGCCGGCCAGATCGACGACCTCACCACCAACCTCACTTTCGGCAGCTACTACCTCAAGCGGGCCCTGGACGACCTGAGCGGCTCGCCCGTCCTGGCCACCGCCGGCTACAACGCCGGCCCCCGCCGTGCCCACACCTGGCGCGCCAGCCTGTCACGCCCCCTGGAAGGCGCCATCTTCACCGAACTCATTCCCTTCACCGAAACCCGCCACTACGTGAAGGCCGTGCTCTCCAACACCGTGGACTACGCCACCCTCTTCTCCGGTCAGCCCCAGTCGCTCAAATCCTGGCTGGCCACCATCACGCCACAGCCGGTGGGGGTGGCACAGTTGCCATAATGTCGGCAACGGCCATCGAGGCATGGTCGAGCCCTCGGAGAGCCCGGCCCCTCCCTCTCAGCAGGAGACGTCATGACCATCCCCGATGCCCGTGCCCCCAAGTTCCAGACCTACCGCGTCGGCGGGTCCGTGCGTGACGAACTGCTGGGACGACCCGCCGGCGACCGTGACTGGGTGGTGGTGGGCGCCACGCCGGAACAGATGCTGGCCCAGGGCTTTCAGGCCGTCGGTAAGGACTTCCCCGTCTTCCTGCACCCTCAGAGTCACGAGGAATACGCACTGGCCCGCACCGAGCGCAAGACCGCGCCCGGCTACAAGGGCTTTGCCGTGCATTTCTCGCCGGATGTCACGCTGGAAGACGACCTGCTGCGCCGTGACCTCACCATCAACGCCATCGCCCGTGCCGCCGACGGCAGCCTCGTCGACCCCTTCCACGGCCAGGCCGACATCCAGGCCCGGATCTTCCGCCACGTCAGCCCCGCCTTCCGCGAAGACCCCGTGCGCATCCTGCGCCTGGCCCGCTTCGCTGCGCGCTTTCCCGATTTCACCATTGCCCCCGAAACCCTGACGCTGATGCGCGAGATGACGGCAGCCGGCGAAGTCCATGCCCTGGTGGCCGAGCGCGTCTGGCAGGAACTCTCGCGGGGCCTGATGAGCCAGCGCCCTTCGCGCATGCTGCAGGTCCTGGATCAGGCCCATGCCCTGCGCATCCTCCTGCCCCAGCTGCCCGAACCCGACACCCAGCCCGACTGGCTGACGGCCCTGGATGCCAGCGCCACGGCCCACGATCCGCTACCCGTGCGCTTTGCCATCCTGCTGGCGGGCATGACCGTTCCGGCCGATCCCCAGACTGAGGGCACCCCCCATGGAAAAGCACACGTTTCCTTGGAAGCCCCCCAAAGCGCCGACAAGAAGAAGATGGTGACATCCGTCACCGAACAGGCCAAGGCCCTGCGCGCCTCCAACGAGTGCACCGACGCCGCCACGCGATTAGCCAGCGAAATACCGGGCCCCATCCCGCAGGCAGCTCGCCACTGGTTCCTGTCTCCCGATCGCCAGAACGCCGAAGCGCTGCTGGCCCTCTTCAACCGTCACGACGTCTGGCGTCGCCCGGAACGGCTTCGACTGCTGACGACCATCGCGCAGCAACTGGCCTTGCCCGATCATCCGGCACAGCTTGCCGAACCCGATCAGGCCATCTCCCTCATGCCGGAGAGCGACTCGACGCAGCCTGTCCGTCCCGGACAAGGCGACAGTCCGTCATTACCTGCCACCGTCAATGGCGTGTCCGGAACAATCTCACAAGATTCGGTTTCGAACATCATTCATCGTATTGAAGGGGCGCTTTCCATTGCAGCCGCTGTCGACACAGGCGCCATCGCCCGCCAGCATCAGGCCAACCCTGGCGCCATCCGCGCTGCCATCGATGACGCCCGGCGTGAAGCCATCTCGGGCTACCTGGTATCCAGGTCATGATGGGCGACAGACGCACAACCTGTCGCCCACTCCTTTTCATGCATCGCGGGATGCCTCCATACGATACAATCCTGCCCGCCAGACCGCTGGCATGAAGCGCGCATGCATGTATCCGCCATCCCGCATGGCAGCGCGTGTCCATGACACGGCTTCCGGGGCATTCCGCCCCCGTGGTTCGAAAAACGCCCACGTTAAAAAACTAGGGAAGACCTGAACCTCCCCTCCGGGCAGCATTCGCCCTGGGTCACAGGAAGGATCCGTTCAGGAACGCCCAGAGGATCCTTCCATGTCATCCCCCCAAAAAGCCGCCGTGATCTTCTCCGGCGGTCAGGACTCGACCACCTGTCTTTTCCTGGCACTGCGCGAGTTCGGCCCGGGCAACGTCGAGGCCATCACCTTCCAGTACGGCCAGCGCCACGCCATCGAGCTGGACAAGGCCCGCTGGATCGCCGAAGACCTTGGCGTGAAGCAGACGGTCATCGACACCTCGGTTATCAAAGCCATCACCCACAACGCGCTGCTGGACGAAAGCACCACCATCTTGCAGGAAGACGGCCAGCCCCCCAACACCTTCGTGGACGGGCGCAATGCGCTGTTCCTGCTGTATGCCGCCATCCATGCCAAGGCCCGGGGCATCCACACACTCTACACCGGCGTGTGCGAAACCGATTTCAGCGGCTACCCGGATTGCCGTGATGTCTTCGTGAAGTCGATGAACGTCACGCTGAACCTGGCCATGGACTACACCTTCGACATCCGCACGCCGCTGATGTGGCTGACCAAGAAGGACACCTGGGCGCTGGCTGACCGGCTGGGTGCCTTCGACTACATCCGCCAGCACACGCACACCTGCTATCTGGGCGTGGAAGGCGGCTGCGGCCAATGCCCCAGCTGCGTGCTGCGCGAACGCGGCCTGCACGAATACCTGACGAAACGCGATGCCGCGCAGGCGAAGGAGCAGCGCCATGCTTAAGATCGCCAAGGAATTCAGCTTCGACATCGCGCACATGCTGGATGGTCACGACGGCAAATGCAGGAACCTGCACGGACACACGTACCGGCTGCAGGTGGAGGTGGGCGGTCCGCTGCACACCAGCGGCGCCAAGGCCGGCATGGTGATGGACTATGCGGACCTGAAGGACATCGTGAAGCGCCACGTGGTCGACCCGATGGACCACGCCTTTCTCTACGACACCGGCAGTCCGCGCGAATGCCGGGTCGCCACGCTGCTGCAGGAACTGGATTCCAAGGTCCATGGCCTGCCCATGCGCACCACGGCCGAGAACATTTCGGCCCATATCTTTCATGTCCTTCAGGCCCAGGGCCTGCCGGTCAACCTCATCCGCCTGTGGGAAACCCCCACATCCTATTGCGAGTACAGCGGATGAACGCCGAATCATCCACCGACCGCCCGGCTTCAGAACATCACATTTCCAGCAGGCAGTCCATCGAGCATCCACACCCGTGCACCGGGCAGACGCACACACCGCTGCATCCGCTGACATCCGTACAGGTCATTCCCGCTGACGAGCTGATCACGACACGGCACATCGCCATGCTCGGGCAGTTCCATGCGCCGCGCTCCCCGTCGAAGCGCGTGCCGGTGGCAACACCGGAAACGGCAACGCTCCTTGAAACCCCCTACCGCATCGTCGAGATCTTCGAGACACTGCAGGGCGAGGGCTTCAACACCGGCATGCCCAGCGTCTTCATCCGCTTCGGCAAATGCAATCTGGCCTGCCCGTGGTGCGATACCGACTACAACCGCTTCGGCACCATGACGCTGGGGGACATCCTGGCCAAGGTTCGGACATTCTCTGCCCGCAACGTCATCATCACCGGCGGGGAACCCACCATCCAACCTCACCTGGAGCGCCTTCTGGACTGCCTGAAGACCGAGGGTCATTTTCTGGCCATCGAGACCAACGGCCTGAAGCCGGTGCCGCCGCAGATCGACTACATCGCCACCAGCCCGAAGCGCCTCTATCAGCAGGCCTACCAGAAGCGCCACATCAAGTTCGCGCACGAAGTGCGCATCGTGGTGGATGGCGACGTGCGCGCCTTCTGTGCCCAGATCGAGGACAGCATCCGGGCCGACCGATACTATCTGTCGCCCTGCGACGTGGATGGCCGGATGAACATGCTGGAAACCATCACCCAGCTGGGGCAGCTCAACCAGCGCCCCGGCCGCCCCCGGTGGCAGCTCAGCATCCAGACCCACAAGCTGGCCGGCATTGAGTGACAGTCCTCACACCGCCCGGTCTCCGCCAAAGCCCAGCACCGAGGCCGCTTCACGCAGATTCTTCTCGAAGGCAATCACCTTGAAGAGTTCGCCCATCTCGGCCTCGGAAATCAGCTGCTGCACCGCCTGGGCCTGCGCGAACCAGAAGCTCTCGGGCTCACGGGGCAGGTCGGCCAGCTCGTCCAGCAGGCCGGCATTCAGCAGGAAAGCTGCCATCGAGGTGTAGCCCACCAGCGAGAAGCCCTCGGCCGTGGCCGCCCGGGCCAGCGCCGTGAAATCCACGTGCGCCGTGATGTCGCTCAGCCCCGGCCACAGGAAGGGATCGGCGTGACTGCGGTGCCGGTAGTGGCACATCAACGTGCCCTGATCCCGCTGCGGGTGATAATACTCGGGTTCAGCAAAACCATAGTCCAGCAGCATCACCACGCCGGCCGTCATGCAGTCGGCCAGCGTGCGCATCCAGGCCTGCTGCGCCGGGCAGACTTCCGAGCGGTAGGGACTGTGCCACTGGGCCCCTTCCGGCCCCAGCCGGTTGCGCAGCGCGGTCACGGTTTCCGTCAGCACTGAATCGGCCGGGCGCGGCGCCCAGACAAACTGGCCGTCCACCCACGTCACCCCCATCTCCTGCAGCTCCGCCTCCGCGTCGGCCTGCCACTCAAACAGCTGCACCGGCATGGCATCCAGCAGCTCGTTGGCCACCACCACACCGGCAAAGCTTTCGGGGAAGGTATCCAGCCATCCCACCCGGTCCATCAGGCCCGGGGCCAGGCTCTTCAGGGTCTGACGCTGGTGCTCGCGGCGTTCGGCCGACAGCTCCAGAATCAGATAACGCACCTCATGGTGCCCCACGTTGTCCAGCGCATTGAGCAGCTGCGCAGCCAGCATGCCGCTGCCACCGCCCACTTCCAGCACCACCTGGCCTTGGCCTGCCAGCGCCGGATCCTTCAGCCACGGGGATACCTGCCGGGCCAGGGTGGCCCCGAAGAGCGGCGTGAGTTCCGGCGCCGTCACGAAGTCGCCTGCCGCGCCGAAGACCTGGCCGGGGTTGCTGTAATAGCCCAGACCCGGCTCGTAGAGCGCCATTTCCATGTAGCGCGCAAAGCTCAGCCAGCCACCGTGGCGCGCAATCTCGGCCGCAATGCGGGACGACAGTTCCTGGCTGACCGCCAGGGCCTCGCGGTCGGGCACGGGCAGGGCAGACTCGACGCGGGAATGAGACAGGGACATGACGGCACCATTCAGGAAAGAAGCCGAGCGCAACGCCGGCCGATAACATGCACCCCTCATGCTACAGTGCGCCGCCATGGAACACGCTCCGTCCACCCCTTCTGCCTTTGCAGGGTCTCCCGTCGACAACAGGGTGGCCTCTGCCGACACACGCGCCACCGCCACGGCGGGATCCGCGGCTTCGCCACGCGTCGCGCTGGTCACCGGGGCGGGCAAGCGCCTGGGCCGCGCCATTGCCCTGGCTCTGGCGCAGGATGGCTGGGACATCGGCGTACATTGCCGTGATTCCGTGGTCGAGGCGGAACAGACTGTGAAAGACATTCAGGCACTGGGTCGTCGGGCCGTGGTGCTCCAGGCCAACCTGGACGATGCCGGCCAGTGCCAGACGCTGGTGCCCCGCCTGGCGGATGCGCTGGGCCCCGTCTCCGGGCTGGTCAACAGCGCCTCGCGCTTTGAATACGACGACATCCGAGCATTCACGCCCGAGAGCCTACAACAGCATCTGGTGCCCAACCTGATGGCACCGCTGCTGCTGGCGCAATCCCTGGTCAGTCAGCTGCCTGCGGCACCAGTTCAGGGGGTCATCGTCAATCTGCTGGACCAGAAGCTCTTCAACCTGAATCCGGACTTCCTGTCCTATACGCTGTCCAAGGCCGCCCTGTCTACTGCCACCACCATGCTGGCGCAGGCGCTGGCGCCCCGGATGCGCGTGGTGGGCGTGGCGCCGGGCCTCACGCTGCCCAGCTACCTGCAGGACGAGGCCACGTTTGCCCATGCGCACCGCACGCTGTCGCCGCTGGGGGCGTCCAGCACGGCCCAAGACATTGCCGATACCGTGGTCTTTGCCATGAAGACCCGCTCGATCACCGGCACCACGCTGCTGGTCGATGGCGGCCAGCACCTGCTGGGCCTGCCACGTGATGCCAGCCTGATGGACAGAGCGCCCCTCACGGGTCGCTGACACGCCCGCCCCACGTGCTTTTTTTGTAAAAGGCGGGCCACATGGAGCGCAAAATCCGTCACTCGGCCCCTAAAGCCGCTATGATTGCGTCCTCGGCAAAGTCTGGACGGGCATTGCATGCGCAGACCTCCCCGAGCCGATGTCCTGGACAGCAGGACGCCCGGGCGGACGCGATGTCCGGCCCTTCGTTTCCGGTCGCATCCTTCCTTCCATCGCCGACGATCACGACGCCATGCAGGCCAGTCATTCCCAGCCCGCCGAGAGCGCCAGCTACGCAGACCGGCCAATCACCCAGACCATCCGCATCGAAGAGATCCGTCGCCCTGGCACGGGCAGGCTCCCCACGCAGGAAAGCCCGCTGGACGAAAAGCAGGCGGCCTGGCTGGGTGGACTGGAAACGCTGCACGGTGATGCAGACGCGGGCGCCCCGTCGGCCAACCCGGGCGGCTCAGCCCCTGCCGCCGCTCGGACGCAAGTCCCGGCAGGCCATCCCGCTGTGCCGCCCGCCGCATCCCGCCCGGCCCTGCGCGACACCCGACGCGAGGACCACGAGAACAACAAGCTCTCCAAGCGACTGTACCGGCTGACCGGCCAGGCCATTGCCGACTACGACATGATCGGCCCGAACGACCGAGTGATGGTCTGCCTGTCGGGCGGCAAGGACAGCTTCGCCATGCTGGACATCCTGCTCGGGCTGCAGAAACGCGCGCCGGTGCCGTTCTCCATCGTGGCGGTGAACCTCGACCAGCGTCAGCCGGGCTTTCCGACCGACGTGCTGCCCAACTACTTGCAGAAGCTGGGCGTCGAATATCACATCGAGACGGAAGACACCTACAGCACGGTGCAGCGGGTCATCCCCGATGGCAAGACCAAGTGCTCGCTCTGCTCGCGGCTGCGGCGCGGCATCCTGTACCGGGTGGCGTCCGAGCTGGGGGCCACGCGCATCGCGCTGGGCCACCACCGCGACGACATCCTGGCCACGTTCTTCCTGAACCTCTTCTATGGCGGCCAGCTCAAGACCATGCCGGCCAAGCTGGTCTCGGACGACGGCCGCCATGTGGTCATCCGGCCTCTGGCCTATGTGGAAGAGAAGGATCTCATCCGCTGGGCCGAGGTCCAGCAGTATCCGATCATCCCGTGCAACCTGTGCGGAAGCCAGCCCAACCTGAAGCGCGCCGAGACCAAGGAGCTGCTCAAGTCCTGGGAAAAGCGCTTCCCCGGTCGCCTGGAGACGATCTTTTCCTCCCTGGGCAGGGTGCGGCCGTCCCACCTGATGGACCGCACCCTGTACGACTTCAACACCCTGCGTACCGGCGACGACGCCGAGGATTGAGGTGAACGGACCCATCTCCTGGTTTTCCAGCACACGTCGGCTGATCCGGATCCTCTGGACGGTCCGCCGTTTCGGCCTGGATGAACTGGTGGTCAGCGGCGCGGCCAGCAGCTCGCGCTCACCGTGGCTGCTACGCATGACGCGCTGGCTGCGGATGGGCACCATCCGCGAACCACGCGGGGTGCGCCTGCGAATGGCCTTCGAGAGCCTAGGGCCGATCTTCGTGAAGTTCGGCCAGGTGCTGTCCACCCGGCGTGACCTGCTGCCGCCCGACATCGCGGACGAACTGGCCTTGCTGCAGGACCGGGTTCCGCCCTTCCCGGCCGATCTGGCCGTGGCCGAGATCGAACGCGGGCTGGAGATGCCTCTGGACAAGGCCTTTGCCGAGTTCGGCCGCGAGCCCATCGCCTCGGCCTCCATTGCCCAGGTGCATCGTGCCCGCCTGCACGACGGCATCCAGGTAGCCGTGAAGGTGCTGCGCCCGGGCATGCTGGACGTGATCGAAGACGATCTGAGCCTGCTGCGCACCGGCGCCACGCTAGCCATGCGCCTGTCGGCCGACGCCCGGCGGCTGCGCCCGATGGAGGTGGTCGACGAATTCGACCACTACCTGCACGACGAACTGGATCTAGTGCGCGAGGCCGCCAACGCCAATCAGCTCAAGCGCAACTTCGAGGGTTCCACGCTGCTGCGCATCCCGCAGATGTACTGGGACTACTGCCGGCGCAACGTGCTGGTGATGGAGTGGGTCGACGGTATCCCCATCGGCCAGCTCGACCGCATGCGCGCCGCCGGCATCGATCTGGAAAAGCTCTCGCGCGATGGCGTGGAGATTTTCTTCACGCAGGTCTTCCGCGATGGCTTCTTCCACGCCGACATGCACCCGGGCAACATCCTGGTGGGCATCGGGCCGGACGATTTCAATCGCTACATTGCGCTGGACTTCGGCATCGTCGGCACACTCTCCGACCATGACAAGCGCTACCTGGCACAGAACTTCCTGGCCTTCTTCAAGCGCGATTACCGCCGGGTGGCCGAGCTGCACATCGAATCCGGCTGGGTGCCGCCCAACACGCGGGCCGAGGAGCTGGAAGGCGCCGTGCGCGCCTGCTGCGAGCCGGTGTTCGACCGGCCGCTACGCGAGATCTCGCTGGGCATCGTGCTGATGCGCCTCTTCCAGGCGTCGCGTCGCTTCAACGTCGAGATCCAGCCCCAGCTGGTGCTGCTGCAGAAGACGCTGCTCAACATCGAGGGCCTGGGCCGCGAGCTCAACCCCGACCTGGATCTGTGGGTCACGGCGCAGCCCATCCTGGAAGTCTTCATCAAGCAGCAGGTGGGCTGGCAGGGCTTTGACAACAAGGTCCGCCAGGAAGCCCCCCGCTGGGCACAGCTGGTGCCCGAGCTGCCACGCCTGCTGCATGCCGCGCTCAAGACCCAGGCCGAACCGGCCATGGACCCTGCCCAGAAACGGTTGCTGGAACACATCGCCCGTGACCAGCGAAGAACGTTGCGCTGGCTGCAGGTGGGCATCGTGCTCCTGGCCATCATCCTGGCCCTGCAGATCTGGCGCCATCTCAACTAGCCCCTTGGCACCGCCGTCCGCCGGCGCGCGGTGCCATCCCAGATTCTCCTGACCCTTCGCCGCCGGGCCTGCCAGGCCCATTTCGTTCCTCCTCCGCTTTCCAGGAGACCCCCATGCTCGTTACCCTGGTTGCCTGCTATTTCGCAGTGACGATCTGCATCGGGTTCTACGCCGCACGGCGTGTCAAGAATTCGGCCGACTACCTGGTCGCCGGCCGAAGTCTGCCGCTTCACATGAACACGGCCACGGTGTTCGCCACCTGGTTCGGCGCCGAGCTGATCCTGGCCGTCTCGTCCACCTTCCTGAAGGAAGGCCTGCGCGGAGTGGTGGGCGATCCCTTCGGGGCCGCCTTCTGCCTGATCTTCGTGGCAATCTTCCTGGCCGCCCCCTACTACCGGCTGAAGCTGATGACGGTGGGTGACTTCTACAAAAAGCGATACAACCGCACCATCGAGCTGGCCTCAGCCGCTGCCATCTCCATCTCGTACCTGGGCTGGAGTTCGGCCAACCTGGTGGCCCTGGGCATCGTCATCCACACCGTGTCGGGCAACGCCATCACGCTGGAGCAGGGCATCGTGCTGGGCGCAGTCATCGTGGGCGTCTACACGCTTTTCGGTGGCATGTGGTCAGTGGCCTTCACTGACCTCTTCCAGACCGTGATCATCGTGGCCGGGCTGATCTACATCGCCTGGATGCTGGCTGGCATGGCAGGCGGCGTCGACAAGGTGGTGGCCACCGCCCGGGCCTCCGACCGGCTGAAGCTCTTCCCCAGCGCGTCACTGCACGACTGGCTGGGCTTCATCGCCGCCTTCGTCACCATGGCACTGGGCTCCGTAGCGCAACAGGACGTATTCCAGCGCGTCACCTCGGCCCGTACCGAGAAGATCGCCCGGCAGGGCACGCTGCTGGGCGGCTCGCTCTACCTGCTGATGGCCTTCATCCCAATGTTCATCGCCGTCTCGGCCCTGCTCATCGACCCGGGCATGGTCAAGCAGATGCTGGCCAACGAGAACGATTTCCAGCAGGTGCTGCCCACGCTGATCCTGCAGCGCACGCCGCTGTTTGCCCAGGTTCTGTTCTTCGGTGCACTGCTCTCGGCCATCCTGTCCACAGCCAGCGGCACACTGCTAGCCCCCACCGCCGTCCTCACCGAGAACGTCATCCAGCCGATGTGGGGCCACAAGCTGTCCGACCGCAGCATGCTGGTGCTGCTGCGCATCATCCTGATCGGCTTCACCTGCTGCGTGACGCTGTTCGCCTTGCAGAGCGAATCATCCATGTATCAGATGGTTCAGGACGCTTACAAAGTGACGCTGGTGGCCGCCTTCACACCACTGGTCTTCGGCATGTTCTGGCGCCGTGCCACCCCCCAGGGTGCGCTGCTGTCGATGATCTGTGGCGTGGTGGCCTGGCAGTACGCCGAGCACTTCATGTCCGATGCCCTGGTACCGCCGCAGCTGGTGGGACTGGGCAGCGCCATCGCCGGCATGGTCGTCGGTTCGCTGGCTCCCACCCTGATGGGCGGCCAGGGGCACCCCGAGATCGTCGACCTGGCCCGCCAGCCCGAGGTGGCCGACAACCCACCGGCCTGAGCGGCTCCCGGGGGGCTGCAAACGGTAACAAGTCGGTGTGCAGAACCCCTTGGTTGCACCATTACTTCACGGCAGGGTCAGTCGTTTCGGCATACACTGCTGGCCTGCATGTCGTGGCCACCTGACATCGGCATGTAACATGGCCCCCACACAATGGGGCTATGGCCAGGGTGTATGGGTGCTCCTGGCCACGCCTTCCCCTGCTCTTCTTTCCTGAATCCCCAGAAATCCAGATGAACATCGTGATCCTGGCTGCCGGCATGGGCAAACGGATGAACTCCGACCTGCCGAAAGTACTGCATCCGCTGGCCGGCAAGTCCCTGCTCGGCCATGTCGTCGATACCGCCCGCACCCTCGACCCACAGCGATTGGTGGTGGTGTATGGTCATGGCGGCGAGCAGGTCCAGGCCGCATTCGACGGGCAGACTGACGTGCAATGGGCCCTGCAGTCCCCCCAGCTGGGCACGGGCCATGCGGTGGCCCAGGCCGTTCCGATGCTGGTCGACGACGTGCCCACGCTCATCCTGTACGGCGACGTGCCGCTGGTGAAGGCCTCCACCCTGCAGCGCCTGGCCGAAGCCGCCCAGGGTGGCAAGCTGGCGCTGCTGTCGCAGCATGTGGCCGACCCCACCGGCTACGGCCGCGTGGTGCGTGACGCCGCCGGCAACGTCAGCCGCATCGTCGAGCAGAAGGATGCCGACGCCGAGACGCTGAAGATCAATGAGATCAACACCGGTATCCTGGTCTGCCCCACCGGGCCGCTCAAGCGCTGGCTCACGGCCCTGAAGAACGACAACGCCCAGGGCGAGTACTACCTGACCGACGTGATTGCCGCCGCCGTGGCCGATGGCACCGGCGTCGTCACGGCGCACCCCGACGCCGAGTGGGAAACGCTGGGCGTCAACAGCAAGACCCAGCTGGCCTTCCTGGAGCGTCGCCACCAGCGCAACCTGGCCGACCGCCTGACCGACAGCGGCGTCATGCTGGCCGACCCCGACCGCATCGACATCCGCGGCACGCTGGAATGCGGCCGTGACGTGTCCATTGACGTGGGCTGCGTCTTCGAGGGCACCGTCCGGCTGGGCAAGGGCGTGAAGATCGGCCCCAACTGCGTGCTGAAGGACTGCACGCTGGCCGACGGCACCCAGGTGCAGGCCATGTCGGTGATCGACAGCGCCGAGGTGGGCGCGCAGGGCCGCATCGGCCCGTTCGCCCGCCTGCGTCCCGGCACGAAGCTGGGCGAGGACAGCCACATCGGCAACTTCGTCGAGCTCAAGAACGCCACCACCGGCACCGGCAGCAAGATCAACCACCTGTCCTACGTGGGCGATGCCGAGATCGGCTCGCGCGTCAACATCGGCGCCGGCACCATCACCTGCAACTACGATGGCGTCAACAAGCACAAGACGATCATCGAGGATGACGTGTTCGTGGGCAGCGACTCCCAGCTCGTCGCCCCGGTGACGGTCCGACGCGGCGCCACGCTGGCGGCCGGCACCACGCTCACCCGCGAGGCGCCCGCCGACTCGCTGACGCTGAGCCGCGTGCAGCAGACCACCCGGCCCGACTGGAAACGCCCGCAACGCAAGACCAAATGAACCTGGCGGCAGCAGTCCGCCGCGCCAACCCGACAGCAACTAGAGAATCGAAACCATGTGTGGAATCGTTGGTGCCGTAGCACAGCGCAATGTCGTCCCCATCCTGATCGAGGGCCTGCGCAAACTCGAATATCGCGGTTATGACTCCGCCGGTCTGGCCCTGCTCGACCCGGAAGGCCACATGAACCGTGTCCGTGCCGTGGGCCGCGTGGCCGAGCTGGACACCCGCGCCAAGGAAAAGCACGCCGACGCCCCCACCGGCATCGCCCACACCCGCTGGGCCACGCACGGTGGCGTCAATGAGGGCAATGCCCACCCGCACATCTCCACGGGCTCCGACCTGCAGATCTCGGTGGTGCACAACGGCATCATCGAGAACCACGAAGAGCTGCGCAGCGCGCTCAAGGCCAAGGGCTATGAGTTCACCTCGCAGACCGACACCGAAGTGGTGGCGCACCTGGTGCACTCGCTGGTGCTGGGCGGCCTGTCGCTGACCGATGCCGTGGCCAAGGCCATCAAGCAGCTGCATGGTGCCTATGCGCTGGCCGTCATCAGCAGCCGCGAGCCGGGCACCGTCGTGGGCACCCGCCGCGGCTCGCCCCTGCTGCTGGGCGTGGGCGGTCAGGGTTCGGGCAAGGGCGAGAACTTCCTCGCCTCCGACACCTCGGCCCTGCTGCAGGTCACCAAGCACGTCATCTACCTGGAAGAAGGTGATCTGGCCACGCTCACCTGCGACGGCTACATCATCCGCGACGCCGCCGGCAACGTGGTGACGCGCCCGGTGGTCGAGAGCCAGCTGTCCGCCGATGCGGTCGAGCTGGGCAACTACGACCACTACATGCAGAAGGAAATCTTCGAGCAGCCTGGTGCCATCGGCAACACGCTGGAGATGATCGAGTACGCCAGCTCGCTGCAGCCGGGCCTGTTCGGCGCCGACGCCGAAGAAATCTTCAAGCGTACCCGCCGCATCCTGATCCTGGCCTGCGGCACCAGCTATCACGCCGGCATGGTGGCCAAGTACTGGCTGGAGTCCATCGCGCGCATCCCCACCGACGTGGAGATCGCCAGCGAATACCGCTACCGCGACCCGGTTCCGCAGGACGAGACGCTCGTCATCACCATCTCGCAATCGGGCGAGACGGCCGACACGCTGGCCGCCCTGCAGCATGCCAAGGGCAACGGCATGACCGACACGCTGTCGATCTGCAACGTGCCGGAATCGGCCCTCATCCGCAACAGCAAGCTGCGCTTCCTGACGCGCGCCGGTCCCGAGATCGGTGTGGCTTCCACCAAGGCCTTCACCACCCAGCTGGCGGCGCTCTTCCTGCTCACCATCGTGCTGGCCAAGATGCGCGCCCACCTGACGCCCGAGCGCGAAACCGAGCTACTGGCCCAGATGCGTCACCTGCCGGCCGCCATGAAGCACGTGCTGGCCGTCGAGCCCGCCGTGAAGGAATGGGCCAAGCGCTTTGCCAAGAAGGACCACGCCCTGTTCCTGGGCCGTGACGTGCACTTCCCCATCGCCATGGAAGGCGCGCTGAAGCTGAAGGAAATCACCTACATCCACGCCGAGGCCTATGCCGCCGGCGAGCTCAAGCACGGCCCGCTGGCGCTGGTCGATGCCAACATGCCGGTGGTGGTGGTGGCGCCGAAGGACGCGCTCATCGAGAAGCTGAAGTCCAACATCCAGGAAGTGCGTGCCCGCGGCGGCGAACTCTTCGTCTTCGCCGATCGCGACACCCACATCGAGCCGTCGGACTTCGTGCACGTCATCAACCTAGTGGACCATGCCGGCCCCCTGTCGCCGATCCTGCACGTGGTGCCGCTGCAGCTGCTGGCCTACCACGCTGCCCTGGCTCGGGGTACTGACGTGGACAAGCCGCGCAACCTGGCCAAGTCGGTGACGGTGGAGTAACTCCCCAAGAAAACGGCTCCTTCGGGAGCCGTTTTCTTTTGATGGGTCGTTCTCACAGGCCCCCGGTTTCCCGGAAAACCTGCTGAGCTCAACATGAAAGGCCGGCCGGCTATGCCCGGTCGCCTTCCTCCGAAGCCCGAGGCTTGTCGACAGCCTTTCCGGCGTCCTCCTCCTCTTTCCTGGCCTTGGCGCTTTTCACCTCGGCCTCCACCTCAGCGGCCGCTTCGGCCGCTTCTTCAGCCTTGGCCCGCGCCAGCTGTGCCCGCGCCTCGAGCAGCGCCTCCTTCGGCGCATCCTCCACCGTCATCGCCACCTGGGCCGGCAGCTCGCCATTTTCCAGGGCTTCGTGCACTTCCTCATCCCGGTCACGGTCGGGCGCCACGTACAGGTCCCAGGCCGCCATGAACAGCGCAGCGATCAGCGGCCCGATCACGAAGCCGTTGAGCCCGAAGAGCGACATGCCGCCGATAGTGGAAACCAGCACCACGTAATCGGGCATCTTGGTGTTCTTGCCCACCAGCACCGGGCGCAGCATGTTGTCCACCATGCCGATCACGCACACGCCATAGGCCAGCAGCACCACGCCCTGCCAGGTGGCACCCGTCGCCAGGAAGTAGAGGGCAATCGGTCCCCAGATGAGGCCCGAGCCCACGGCCGGCAGCAGAGACAGGAAGGCCATCACCACCGACCACAGGATCACGCCCTGGATGCCCAGCGCCCAGAGGATGATCCCGCCCAGCACCCCCTGCACGATCGCCACGGCCACGTTGCCCTTCACCGTGGCCTTCACTACCGCCGAAAACTTGCCCAGCAGATGATTCTTCGGCTCGTCCTCCAGCGGAATGGCACGATGGAACATCGTAGCCAGCTGCCCGCCATCACGCAGCAGAAAGAAAAGCACATACAGCAGCACGCCGGTGCTGGCCAGGACATCCACCGTATTCTGGCCGATGTTGACGGCCTGCGAGGCCAGGAACTGGCCGATCTCGCTGCTGCTCTGGGCCAGGCGATGCTGGATGGATGGCAGGTCCAGCAGGCCCTGGGCATCCAGCATGCGGTGCAGCCAGCCCGGCATGGCCTCGATGATCTTGCCCAGGTACGCCCCGAAGTTCAGATCGCCCGACCGGATGCGGCTGTAGATCTGCGCCCCCTGATTCACCAGCGACATGGTCAGCCCGATCACCGGGATGATCACCATCATGATGACCGCACCCAGCGTGATGAACGTGGCCGTATTGGCGCGCTGCGGCATGCGCCGCATCAATGCCCGCTGCATGGGTGCAAACAGCATCGCCAGAATGACGGCCCACATCAGCGCGCTATAGAAGGGCAGCAGGATGGCCAGGAACGCCAGCGACACCAGCGCCAGGAAACCCACGAAGAAATAACGTCGGTCGGAAGCGAGTTTCATCGGTCAGAAAGGAAAGGGAAAGGGGCCTGCCAAGGCAATGCCTTGCATCATAACCTGCCCCCTCCTGCGCCATCCCCCTCCAGCGGACATCCAAGGGAAAGCACCAGCCCCCAAGCGAAAGACAAGGCAAAAACACGTTTCAGGCGGAAAAGCACCCTTCCCCCGGCCGCGGGCGCCGCTATCATGGACGCGCCCTCTCCAACAGACCAAGCAGACCCAACAGACATACAGGAGTCCTCATGAGCGACCAGAGTCTCAGCCAGCAACTGTTTTCCCAACTGCAGGGTGAGCCCATGCAGAAGATCGCCCAGCAACTGGGCACCAGCACCGAACAGGCCAGCTCGGCCGTCAGCCAGGCCCTGCCGCTGATGATGGGAGCCCTGGGCAACCAGGCCCAGCAGAGCGGTCAGGGCGCGGCCGGCATCGCCTCGATGCTGGGGGCCCTGGGCGGTGGCCAGGGGGGCAGCCA
>ERZ772946.405-NODE-405-length-17100-cov-3.82752_pt1 | contig 17100 bp, 21 predicted proteins | sample MGYA00511680_ERZ772946 | MGnify/ENA primary metagenome ERZ772946 (study PRJEB29015, sample SAMEA2737918) | human oral metagenome | biome: human oral; feature: human-associated habitat; material: dental | place: China | collected 2016 ... | reverse complement strand
AGACGTGCTTTTCTTCGTCGATAATATCTTCCGTTTCACCCAAGCAGGTTCTGAGGTGTCAGCCCTTTTAGGACGTATGCCATCAGCGGTGGGTTACCAACCTACCTTGGCTACCGAAATGGGTGCAATGCAAGAGCGCATCACCTCTACTAAACACGGTTCTATCACTTCAGTACAAGCGGTATATGTACCTGCCGATGACCTTACCGACCCTGCGCCGGCTACTACCTTTGCTCACCTCGATGCCACTACCGTACTTTCGCGTAAAATCGCTGAGCTCGGTATCTACCCTGCAGTAGACCCACTCGACTCTACTTCGCGTATTCTTACCCCCGAAATTCTCGGTAAAGAACACTACGAGTGTGCGCAACGCGTGAAAGAACTCTTGCAACACTACAAACAATTGCAAGATATCATCGCTATCCTCGGTATGGAAGAACTTTCCGAAGACGACAAGATTGCAGTAGCTCGTGCACGCCGTGTACAACGTTTCTTGTCACAGCCTTTCCACGTAGCCGAACAATTTACCGGATTACCAGGAGCTTACGTAGATATCAAAGATACTATCAAAGGCTTTAATATGATTCTCGACGGTGAACTCGACCACCTCCCTGAAGCTGCTTTCAACCTTAAAGGTACTATTGAAGAAGTAATTGAAGCTGGTGAAAAAATGCTTGCTGAAGCGAGTTAATTAGAATCTCATATACTTTGTCAAAGTCCTTAATTGCGCCTATGCGGCTTGCACCTTTGACAAAGTTTTAAACAATAACAAAAAAAGCCCGTGCGGCTCACACTTATGACAGTAGAAATCCTCTCTCCCGAAGCCCTTTTGTTTAAAGGTGAAGTAACCGCAGTGAATGTTCCTGGGGCTAAGGGACCTTTTGTAATATTAGACCACCACGCCCCTATCATTTCAATGCTTACCGCGGGCGAGGTTACCCTTTTTGAAGGTAAAAAAGAACTGAAATCTTTTACAATTAGCGGGGGCACTTTGGAGTGTAATCACAACAAGGCTGTCATCCTCGCCGATTAGTAGTGTAGTAATTCATATAAAAAATCCCAAGTATTGTTTTCAACAATACTTGGGATTTTTATTTTCTACTCCTTATTTCCTAACCCTCTATCTCCTACAAAAAGTATCCTCTCTTCAACACTTCCTTTTAAAATTTGATATTTTATACCTCGGTCGTCTAATTGTCTTTGAAAGAATGTAAAAACACTTTCACGTTCGTAAGGTTTGTCGCGTAGGTCGTCGGCTTGCCAAGGTACATCTATATAGGTAAGGAAAATAGCATCGTAATGATGGGCAAGAGCAGCGTGCTCTATCAATGGGTCGCAATAGCCATAGTAAAGATACGAATAAATCATCAGTTCTAACAGACAAGTATCGCAGAATAACACTTTATTAGCTTGCTCAATGCGCTTGTTTTCAAGAGCTATTTGTCCGCGGGCGATAGGCAGTAGGTCATCGGGGGTACAAGTGAGGTGCTGGGTATCCCACTTGTGCTGCAAATAAGTGCGCATATACTCCTCAACCCATACGGTTTGGTAACGCTCGGCAAGGGTACGACTCAGCGTAGTTTTGCCCGTACATTCAGGACCTATAAAGACGATACGTTTGAGGTCACTCTCTCGTTGCGCAAGTGTTTTTTCCATTCTATATAGCCCATTATGGCGATGATAGTGAATAATAAATACTGAAAAGAAGTGAAAAGCATTCCTTTTTTGAAGTAGAGCGGTACCGAAATAAGATCTCCGAGAATCCAAAAAATCCAATTCTCTATCTTGCGTTTTGCCATTAGCCACATTCCTACTAAGAAAATGGCAGTAGTGAACACATCAACATATTCGGTAGGGAGGAAGTTGTGAAAACCTAAGGAAATGCCCTGCATTGAAAAATCGTTTTTGATATAAGGTTTGAGGTAATATACTATGGTTACAAAACTCAAACTAAACAAGCCTAACAGACTGCAAATTTGCCAATCACGGCGCGTAGTAACCGAAATAGTAATCACATTATCGTGTGCGTTCTTTGCCCATAACACCCAGCCGTAGATGCTCATCGCTGTATAATAAGCATTGATGAGCATATCACCCCACAACACATAGTGCCATAGCAAGTACACAAACAACACCGTACTGATAATCCCCGTAGGGTATACCCAAATATTTCCTTTTTTAGCATACCACACACTGAGGAATCCAAAGATAACCCCAATAATTTCGAGTACTACCAAATGTGTCTCTACTCCTCTATATTGCGCAAAAAAATCAGTCATTCGTCATTCGTAATTTGTCATTCGTCATTAGAAAAACGGTTTATACTCGTGGCGGTCGGATTTTACGATTTTTATGTACATCAATCCGCGTTCTACCAGCTCGAGTGCTTCTTCTATTTCGGTAGTGAGCACGCTCATTACTTGGGCGTAGTCGCCATACACTTGAGTGCTAAGAGGATTTTCTTGCACGATAAGCCCAGAGGCGCGCAATTTTTTGATAAAATGAATGATAGGTTGCTCGAAATCATCTTGCAACGGACTGAAGGTAAGTTCTACTGATACTTTCATACTTATTATTGATTAATAACAAAAAAGGCTACCTGATGTAGGCAGCCTTTTGCAAGTGCGGGTGAAGGGACTCGAACCCCCACGCCGTGAAGCACTAGATCCTAAGTCTAGCGTGTCTACCAATTTCACCACACCCGCAAAATGATGAACTTTCGTTTGATTGACGCGGCAAAGGTACAACAGTTTTTTGAATCTGCAAATTTTTTTAAGATTTTTTTATCTCGCCCATTCCACCATCAAGTGCAATTTTTTAAATTGCTTTTTGATAGAACAAATCTTTAGTTTTTTTAACCTTTAGCAATCATACTATTTGTTAGCTAAAAATTGCTATTTAAAAAAAACTTCGTACTTTTGCACTTCACTAAAACTAATTGATTATGTCTTGGTTTAAAAGAACAGCAAAAGGAATACAAACCTCAACTGAGGAAAAAAAAGATATCCCTAAAGGATTATGGTATAAATCTCCCAGCGGTAACATCGTAGAACAGGACGAGTTAGCCACCAACTTCTACGTAAGTCCCGACGATGGTTACCACGTGCGTATAGGCAGTAAAGAGTACTTCCAAATATTGTTTGACAACAACGAATTTCAAGAACTCAACCCCGAAATGACTTCTAAAGACCCCCTCAATTTCGTGGATACCAAAGCCTATACTCAACGCTTAGAAGAAGCTACCCAAAAAACAGACCTTAAAGATGCCGTACGCACGGCTGTCGGTAACTCCAAAGGCAAACCTATAGTAATAGGCTGTATGGATTTTGCTTTCATCGGGGGCTCTATGGGAAGTGTAGTAGGTGAAAAAATCTGCCGCGCTATCAACTATGCTATCAAACACAAATTACCTTTCTTGATGATTTCTAAATCAGGAGGCGCCCGAATGATGGAAGCTGCCCTTTCACTAATGCAAATGGCTAAAACCTCTATCAAACTCGCTCAGCTCGACGAAGCCAAACTGCCTTATATCTCCCTCTGTACCGACCCTACTACGGGAGGTATTAGCGCTTCATTTGCAATGTTAGGCGACATCAACATCGCCGAACCAGGTGCCCTCATAGGCTTTGCAGGTCCGCGTGTAGTGAAGGACACCACAGGGCAAGACCTCCCAGAAGACTTCCAAACTGCTGAATTCTTACTCGAACACGGCTTCTTAGACTTCATCGTAAACCGCAAAGAACTCAAAGACAAGGTAAATCTCTACATCGACTTAGTGATGAACCGCCCAGTGAGATAAAGGGTAACCCCAAAAAGACCAACAACAATATGAACACACTTGTCTTAAACAAAAATATTAATTTTGAAGAGTATCAACAAATAGTTGATTACTTTGCTACCATAGGGATTGAGGTAACCAATCCTTATGAATACCCCTCTCTAATTACTGATGAGGATAGAGAAGCAATTGCTTTAGCTCGCGAAGATGTTAAAAATGGTAATTGGATTGATGGAGGAGAATTGTTTGAAATTATCAGAAAAAAGTATGCGAGTAAAATGGTCGGGTAAGGCAAGAACAGAATTAGAAAACACTTTAGACTTTTGGAGTGAAAACAATAAATCCGATACTTATTCTGTGAAAATAGCAATTGAAACAGAAAAAGTTCAGAAAGAAATAGAAGAAGACCCTTATTTTTTAGCTCAATACATAGAAGAAGAAAATGTTTACCAAAGCATTTTCTTTAAAAAGAAGTTTATACTTTACTATGAAGTCAAAGAAGATGTTGTAATAATTCTCAGATTCAGAAGCGCTAAACAAAAACCCTTATTTTAAATCAAAGCCCTCGCTAACTTTACTCACATACCCAGCTGCGCCAACTCGCTGGCTTTACTTGTTACTTCTTACCTAATAAAAATGACAACATTCAAAGCACCCAGTAACATCGCCCTCGTAAAATATTGGGGCAAAAAGGGAGAACAACTCCCCGCAAACCCCTCTATTAGTTTTACACTTACGCATTGTTATACCGAAACTTCTATCGATTATGAACGTAGAAGTGAATCTTCTATAGCTTCAGGCGATCCTTTTTCTTTTAACTTTAGCTTTGATGGACAACCTAAACCATCCTTTCACCCTAAAATCAGCACTTTTTTCGAGCGTATTCTCCCTTATCTACCTTTTTTAAAGGATTACCATTTCAACATTGCCTCTCACAATTCATTTCCACATAGTAGTGGTATTGCCTCTTCAGCGAGTGCTATGGCTGCCCTTTCGGTATGTTTGATGAAAATAGCTAAAGAATTAGGCGAAACTTATGCCGAAGAAGCCTTTTGGCAAAAAGCATCTTTCTTAGCGCGCTTAGGTTCGGGTAGTGCTTGCCGTAGTGTAAAAGGCAGTATCGTTGTATGGGGCGAACATCCTGCTATTGTAGGCAGTTCAGACGAGTATGGCATTACCTATCCCCTACCCGTTCACGAAGTTTTTCAAAATTACCAAGATACTATTTTACTCATCGACCGAGGTCAGAAACAAGTGAGTAGCACCGTTGGGCACAACCTGATGCACGGTCATCCTTTTGCCGAGGCTCGTTTTGCACAAGCCAACGAGCATATAAACCAACTCGTTAGCAGTTTTGCTTCCGGTGATTTAGACCATTTTATGGAGATTGTAGAAAGTGAAGCCCTCACCCTTCACGCGATGATGCAAACCAGCATTCCGTACTTTATCTTAATGCGTCCCAATACCTTAGAAGTTATTCAGCGTATTTGGCAATACCGAAAAGACACCAAAGTACCCCTCTGCTTCACTCTCGATGCAGGCGCCAATGTACACTTGTTATACCCTAAAACTTCTATTACAGAAGCAAAATGGTTTATAGAAGAAGAATTAGCGCAATTCTGTGAAGGACGACTCTACATTCACGACGAAGTAGGTCAGCTTATTTGAGATAGCAAGATAGGTAAGGCACTCCTGTCAATCTCTTTGCTGGCAGTAAGCAAGGTTACCATTTTGTGTGCTTTCAGCGTTTCGCAAAAAGCAGGAAAATCCACATTGTGTTTTAGTTCTTCGGTATAATCCTTTTTAAAAGTGTCGAAATCACCGTCTTGGTGATAGCGTTTGCGCAATTCGGTGCTTGGGGCGATTTCCTTTGCCCAAAGGTCTAAAGCAAGTGCTTCTTTTTTAATGCCGCGTGGCCAAAGGCGGTCGGCAAGTACTCTAAAACCATCGTTAGGGTCGTTTTCTTCATATACGCGTTTGAGATGTATTTCCATTGTTTATCCGTATTAGTTCGTACAAAGGTAGTGAAAAAAGTAAATATTTCGTACTTTTGCCGCTGATTTTTCAATATAAACAATGACTACCCACCCACAACATCTTCTCAAACGTCTTTTAATTTGGCGTGTAAAACATATTTCCGATAGGCATTTTATCCTCATTCTCAGCGGGGTAATAGGTATTGCTACAGGCTTAGCGGCTTTGGCAATGCGCTCGTTCACGCACCTTATTCAGTGGCTGTTAGACGGTAAACTCGCACAAACAATTACCTACGGTTTTTATTTTATCCTCCCGATGTTAGGTTTTGCCATTGTGTATTTGGTAAAAAAATATGTAATACGCCACGATGTAAATCACGGAATTCCCTCAATTCTCTATGCAGTAGCGCATCAAAAAGGGATAATGAAACGTTATCAGGCGTATGGCAGTATCCTCACTGCGCCTATCACTATTGGTTTTGGGGGGTCGGTAGGGCTCGAAGGGCCTATGGTAGTAACAGGAGCAGGCATTAGCTCTAATATCTGTAGATTTTTTCACATCAACCAGTCAAACCGAATGTTGCTCTTAGCGTGTGCCTGTGCAGCAGCTTTGGCAGCTATCTTCAAAGTGCCTATTGCAGCCATATTGTTCGCTATCGAGGTTTTTGGCTTAGATTTAACGCTTTCATCGCTCATACCGCTATTTATTGCTTCCCTTTGTGGGGTATTCACCTCTTATTTCTTCTTTGGTAGTGAAGTGCTAATCCCAATGACGATTACACGTGCTTTTTCATTGCAAGGCATTCCGTTTTACATTCTTTTAGGGGTTGTAGGCGGACTAATGTCGGCTTATTTTACCTATATTTATGAAAAAATCAACGCTGCTTTCAAAAAAATCTCCTCCCCTTGGCTGCGAATTGTGGTAGGTGGAGCTCTTTTAGGGTTGCTTATCTACATAATGCCACCACTTTACGGCGAAGGACACGAGATTATCAATCATTTGAAAGAGGGTCACCCCGAATTATCACTGAGTAGTAATATTTTCGGTTGGGATTTATCCAATGCGTGGGTGATTATACTACTTTTGGCGGCGCTCACCTTTGCCAAAGTTGTCGCTACCTCACTTACCTTTGGGGCAGGAGGCGTTGGGGGTATCTTTTCGCCTATGTTGTTTATGGGCGGAGTGATGGGCAACTGCTTGGCACGGATTATCAACGAGTTTCCTATTTTGGGTTACAAGGCAGCTTTGCCTAACTTTACTTTGGTCGGAATGACTGCCCTGATGACGGGCGTATTGCACGCACCTCTTACAGCCGTTTTCCTCATCGCCGAAGTAACTGGAGGTTATTCGCTGTTAGTACCCGCGATGCTCACCGCCGCGGTATCCTTTTCGGTAGCCAAATATTTCAATAAATATTCTGTCTATACAATGGAATTAGGCAGAAAAGGAGAACTCATCTCGCAAAATAAAGACCAGTCAATACTTACCCTAATGGATTTCAACCAAGTGATAGAACACAATTTCACCCCCGTATATACCGATATGAAACTCCGCGAGGTAGTGTACAATGCTGTGCGCGAATCAAACCGCAACATCTACCCCGTACTCGACCGCGAAACGGGTACGCTACAAGGCGTAATCCTGCTTGACGATATCCGGCACTTGATTTTCGAAACCGATTATTACGACAAGATTCCTGCCGTAGAACTAATGCAAAAACCACCTGCCATCATAGAAATGGGCAAGGACAAAATGAGCACTGTAATGGATAAGTTTCAACACACCGGCGCGTGGAATCTACCCGTAGTGAAGAACGGCAAGTACGAAGGTTTTGTTTCCAAATCAAAATTACTGAGCATCTATAGGCGAAAATTAATCTATTTCACCCAATAAAATATTGCTTTATCAAAATAATTGTGTAACTTTGCGACTTTAGAATATCAGTTATAAAAAATGATTGTAAATTTTAGCATTCAAAACTTTGGATCTATCAAAGAAAAACAAACTCTATCATTTGAAGCCGATGCCTCTAAGCATTTAGAAGATACTTATGTAGTCCATACAGCAGGCAAACGACTGTTGAAGTTGGCGCTTATCTATGGCGCTAATGCTTCAGGGAAAACAACGGTACTCAAAGCCCTTGATTCCTTAAGGGATTTAGTTGTGAACCCTAAAGAGAAAAAGACAGATATTTTGTATTTTGACCCTTTCCTTTTTGATGCTCAAACACCTCAACAACCTACAAAGCTATCTATAGAATTTGTACACAAAGAGGTTTACTATCAATATGAAGTAGCTTTTACAAGGCAAGCAGTCATTTGGGAAGCCTTGTTTAATACTTCTAAAAAAATATTGGTATACAAACGCACTACTGATATAAAAGAACAACTCACCAAAATTAGTTTTGGCGATAATATAACGATTGATAAGAATGCTAAACAAGTATTGGAGCTCAATACTCTTTGGAACAATACCGTATTAGGAGGGTTCTTAAAGACAAATATCAACCTTAAAGAGTTTAGACGAGTGGCTGATTGGTTTGCGAATTATTTAAAACCTATCATAGCACCTCAAACGCAATTAGGCCACTATATAACCGAAAAAATAGATGAAAGAGAATTAGCAAAAGAAGAAGTTCTGGAGATTTTGAACAAGGCCGATTTTAATATTTCAGATATTATTATTCAAGAAAATAAAAAGCAAAACAATCTTTTCTTAGAACATACTATTGACAATATCTCTTATAACTTGCCCTTAAATATTGAATCCGAAGGCACCAAACGCTTCTATGGCTTTGCAGGACTCTTAGCTCTTCTTATCAAAACACCTACTATTTTCCCTATTTATGCGTTAGAAAGCTCCTTACACCCCGACCTTTACACTCATTTCTTGCTTTCCTTCCTGCAGAACGCTCAGCAGTCGCAACTTATCGCTACTACTCATAACCGTGAACTTTTAGGCGATACCGATATTTTCAGAAATGATGTAATATGGTTTACTGATAAAGGCGAAGATTGCGCTACCCAACTCTATTCCTTAGCCGATTTTGATACTTCTACTATAAAAAATATGCTCAATGCCTACAAAATAGGAAAATTCAGCGCTGTACCTCGTTTGTCCGATACTTTTATTGATGTAGCACAATGAGAAAAAGAAAAAACATACCCACCCAACAAGCCTTTGCTGTAGTAGTAGATAGCGAAACTGAATATTGGTATTTACAAATGCTTAAACGCAATGAACCCAATATTCTTTTTGATATAATGCCTAAATTTCTACAGAAAAAAAATGTCACCCAACAATACAAATTGGTTACAGAATTATCAAAAAAAGAATATGACAAAGTTTTCTGGATAATTGATTTAGACATCTTGCTAAAAGAAGAACGTGAAAAGAAAGACACCCCTTCATCACTCCAAAAGTTTTTAAACTATTGGCAGCAACTTTCAAAACAAGATAAAGTTGTTGTGATAGTGAATAATCCTTGTTTAGAATATTGGTTTTTATTGCATTTTCAAAAGACTACTAAAGTGTTTACAGCTCGTACAACAACCGAAAAACAAGTTAGCAAACATTTACGAGGTTATGAGAAAACAGAAAAATTCTTTAAGAAATCTGATGATATTTACAAACAACTAAAACCTCATCTTCAAACAGCTATAAACAATGCTACTACTTTAGGAACCTTTGACACTTATAATCATTCAAAAGCAATATCCGAAATGCCTTTGCTTTTTAAACCCTTACAACTATGAGCCCACAAACTGTACAGAAATTCTCTGATGAGTTCCTTCCCGAAGAAAAGGAACTTATCGTGCTCATTGAAAGTCCTACCAATGGAGCAACTTATTATAATGGAGCTTGGGTACCTTCTAACAACCCTTTGGCGTATATCGAGGTAGCTACAGGTGAACTTTACGAAGGGAATATCCGTTTGGAATGGTTGGCAACTGATGAAAGTAATTGGAAGTATTACTTCGCTCCGTTAGAAGCCTTCCGCATCAAAGTACGCCCTAAAAAGCCGGAATTCTCACACCCTGAGCAACGTTGCTTTATGTTGGTAGCAGTCTTGGAAGAGAACGTAACCGAACCTCGTTTCGATCCTATTATTGAGGAGTACAACACCGAAGTTACTTATGAAGATGAAGATTTTAGTTTAGAACTCAACCGAGAATACGATTGGTTTGAGGGTGAAATCCTCTACACCGATGAAGAAGTGCAGTTCACCGTAGAAACTACCGAACTAAGTGAGCTACAAGATATCTTAAAATCTTTCAAAAATGCTACTAAGGGCAAATTCAACAGATGGGTAGCAACCCTCAAAACCTTTGCCACTGAAAAGCTTACTCCCTTAGCTAACAAATGGCAAAAAGAAGCAGATGCTACTACCCCTGAGATTACTCCCGAGCGTTTTGCTCAGCGTATGAGTATCACAAGTATCATTCTTTTTGAGGAGGAACGTTTCTGTATCTATTTTGATGACGACGATATGTTCTGGGGGCACGCCATTGCCGTATACGGGAACCTCAACGGCGAGCTCGAAGAGGCTACTATCGAGGGGTAAAATGATTGACAAACAAATAAACCCTATGGACTCACAGTTTCTCATATACCAAAATCAAGAAGGAGATGTTAGATGAAAATTCAGTTATCCGGAATTTCCGGACAACTGCTACTGATGGAAAAGAATATCAGGTAGAATATTACAATCTCGATGTGATCATCTCAGTAGGTTATCGAGTAAAATCACAACAAGCCCATAGAGAAATCTGCTCAAGAGTATGAAAAATACCAAACTAAGCAACGCCAAATAGAACGTGAAAACAGCCTTAAAGAATTAGAGGACGACCTGAAACAATTAACAAATTAATCCTTTCTTCCTTAATCTAAAAAACAGTGATTTCAAAAAATACCATAGATAAAGTATACGACCAAATGCGGGTGGAGGAAGTCATCGGCGACTTCGTCCAACTGAAACGTGCAGGGTCTAATTACAAAGGGCTTAGTCCGTTCTCCAACGAGCGGACGCCCAGCTTTATGGTCTCACCTGTAAAGCAAATATGGAAAGACTTCAGTAGTGGCAAAGGCGGGAATGCTATTGCCTTCCTAATGGAGCACGAGCATTTCACTTACCCCGAAGCCATTCGCTATTTGGCTAAAAAATACCATATCGATATTGAGGAAACTCAGCAATCTTCCGAAGAAAAAGCACAAGCCGATGAGCGCGAGAGCCTCTATATTGTCTCAGAATACGCCCAACAATATTTTCAGGATACCCTCTTCAATACCGAAGCCGGTAAGGCTATCGGTATGACCTATTTCAAAGAGCGCGGTTTTACAGAGGAAACAATCCAAAAATTCCGCTTAGGCTTCTCCCCCGACGAGTGGACTGCCTTCACCGATAACGCCCTTGCCAAAGGCTATCAGTTGGAGTTCTTAGAAAAAACCGGACTCACCATCGTCAATGGCGACCGTAAGTTCGACCGCTTCAAAGGGCGCGTAATGTTCCCCATTCACTCTATGAGCGGACGCGTACTGGGCTTCGGAGGGCGCATCCTTACCAACGACAAGAAACAAGCTAAATACCTCAACTCTCCCGAAAGTGAGATTTACCATAAAAGCAAAGTGCTGTATGGCATCTTCTTTGCCAAACAAGCCATCGCCAAAGCCGATAACTGCTATCTGGTTGAAGGCTATACCGATGTGATTCAAATGCACCAAAAAGGCATCGAAAATGTGGTAGCATCGAGCGGAACCGCACTTACGCAAGACCAAATCCGTCTCATTCACCGTCTCACGCCTAACATCACGGTGCTGTACGACGGCGATGCCGCTGGCTTACGCGCTTCCATTCGTGGGGTAGACCTCATCTTAGAGCAAGGTATGAATGTGAAGGTCTGCACCTTCCCCGAGGGAGACGACCCCGATAGCTTTGCCCGTAAAACCGCCTACGAAGACCTCGTGCTATACCTCGAAAACAACGCCACCGATTTTATTCGCTTCAAAGCCTCCCTCCTAATGAAAGAGGCGCAGAACGACCCTATCAAAAAAGCCGAAACCATACGCGATATGGTAGAGAGCATTTCCAAAATCCCCGACCTTATCAAGCGGGAAGTATATGTGCGCGAGTGCGCTACCATTATGGACATCTCGGAACAAGTGCTCTTCTCTACTTTGGCGCAAATTCTCAAAAAGGACTTTTATGAAGGGCAAAAAGTAGAGCGCAAGCAAAAAGCCGCGATGCAAGTAGTGCAAACTCCCGAAGAAGCACAGAAACGCACCGTAAACCGCTTAGAAGTCTTAGAGCACGACCTCATCAAAAACCTTTTGCTCTACGGCAATAGAGAATGCGTATTCACCGATACCATACTCGTGGAAGAAGAAGACGGCACCCTCAAAGAACAGCAGGTACAGCAAACGCTGAAAATCTACGAAAAGATATTCCTCGAACTTCAAGAAGACGAAATAGAACTCGCCAACCCCGATTTCAAACAAATCTACGAACTGTTGATGGGTAAACTCAGCGAAAACCCTAATTATGACGTCAATCGCATCGCCAACGAGTTGCCTATAGAACTAAGCGAAAAAGTATCGGGAATGTTGTTAGACGACGAAAACAATCAGCTACACAATTGGAGTAAACGCGACATCGTCCCCAAAGCAAAAGATGCTCATCTTGAAACTATTGTAGGCGATATCATTCTCAATATTAGGAGTTTGTTAGTACACCACCTCATCCAAAGTCTTACGCAGCAAATGGCACAAGCTAACGAGGAAGAAAAAAAAGAACTTTTAGAGAACGTAATGAACTACATCCAGCTGCAAAAACTCTTAGCCAAACGCCTCAATATTGTAGTGAATTATTAGTCGTTAGTAATCAGTTTGAGACTCTCTTACCTCTTATCTCTTACCTCTTACCTAAATATCACCAGCTTTTTTCTTAGAAAAATATCACTTTGGAACGATTTTAGCTACACATTTTTACGAAAAGCAGAAAATTATCTTTTTTATGAAACGCCTATTATTCTTTAGCGTGTTGAGCGCTCTCCTTTTTGCAGCTTGCAACGATACTAACAACGGTAAAAACGATACCTATTTGCCCCCTTCAGTGGGTCCTATCAACAGCGTAGCTGTAGTGATTGACAACGACTTATGGGAAGGCACCATAGGTGATACCATTCGCCGTTACTTCGCTGCCCCTGTCGACGGGCTACCTACCGAAGAACCTACCTTCACTCTCCATCAAATCCCCCCCCAAGTATTTGAAGGCAATACCCGCAATAGCCGCAATATCCTCATCGTTCAACGCGGTGATGAGAAAAAAGCGTTTGTAAAAGAAAATCTCTTCGCTAAACCTCAAGTAGTATGTGTAGTACAAGGCAAACAAGTACGCGACATCGCTTGCAAAGTTGAAGAATACCACAAAGAGTTTGTCAATGAGTTCAAAAATAATGAACTTATCGAAACACGCAAACGCTTTGATAATTCCCTTAGTAAAGACAAACAAGTAGAAAATACCTTAGGTGTTAAATTCACTATGCCTAACGTGTTTAATATCCAAAAGTACGGCAACAACTTCTTTTGGATGGAACGCCCTATCAAAGGCGGTAAAGCAAGCATCATCCTCTACGAAATGCCTCTTGGTAGCATCCCTACCGATGAGGAAGGACGCGCCAAAGCTATTGTGAAAATGCGCGATTCTATAGGCGAAAAATATATCCCAGGCCCCGAAAAAGGTATGTATATGGTTACCGAAACCTACCTTGCTCCCAGCATCAGCGAGGTGATGATCAAAGGACATAAAGCCATTGAAAGCAAAGGTTTATGGGAAGTAAAAGGCTTCGCTCTTGGAGGCCCTTATATCAACTACATCATTGAGGATAAAGCCCATAACCGACTCTTAGTAGTGGAAGGTTTCCTATATGCTCCAGGAGTCGCCAAACGCGATATGCTCTTTGAACTCGAAGCGATTGTCAAATCAATTGAATTTACTCGTTAGTAACTAACTATGAAACACTTTACAGAACGTTACTCCCGCGAACAATTTCAAACTAAAAGTGACATCCTAAGCACTTATCACTCATTAGATAGAAAAATTAATTACTCCCCTTATCTTTTGAGAAGCCTAAATGATTTTCAAAAAGCTTACTTCTTTGCAAAATTTGATAAAAAAGAACTCCCTACAGAACTTTGTGTACGTAGCGCAAAGTTTAACTTCGCTTTACAAGTATGGGAAGTAGCCCAAAAACTCACTCAGCAATGGTACCCTTTCCATCTCAATCATGAATGGGTAAAAACTAAAGACCCTCTAAAAAAATTAGTTTTTACCCACAACAAAAGAGCTGAAGCTGAAAACTATTTTAAAGAAATGCTCATCGCCCTATGCGACAGCCCGCTAATCATATCTTCTGAAAGCATTCATTTCTCCCAAAATAACGAGACCTTACAACTGAACGCTTGTGTAAATGAACCCGAAATCAACAACAACATTATAAATAAAATTGCTGACCAATATCGAAACAACAAAACATCTTACTTCTTCAATCAATATAACTGTAGGTTTTCTTATGATGAGATAAAAGACTTTTTTGTATATTGCGATACCGAACTTTTAACTCTCCTCTACGCCAAAGAAACAACCCCTACCCTCACAAAAGAAGAAAATAAACTCTTTAATGCTGTAGATAATTTTGATTGGAAAAATATTGAAAAAACAGTCTCCGAAGGAACAAACATCAACTGCATCAACCACTTAGGATGTACTCCCTTTACCCAATTATTCGATTCTGCTACTTGCAAAATAGCCGAAAACACACCCAACGCTAATGAAGATCTAATTATACAGCAAACTATCTCTTTAGCCGACAAAATGCTTTCATTAGGTGCTGATATCAACTTCTTTGGTTATGATGGCATCAATGCGCTACAAGTTACCTCATATACTCACAACCCTAAACTGATGAAATATCTACTCAGTAAAGGCGCTAATCCCAATATCAATTATTTCTTAGAAGATGGTGACTACTCCATTATTTCCTCAGCGTTAGACAATATCCTAAGTGACTATGGCATTGAAATAAACGAAGATGAAAAAACAAATTTAGACGCTTGTAAAAGTTTGCTAATAGACGCAGGAGCTATTCGCGAAAAAAACTAAATTCTAAAATCCAAAAATTTCTTCATTATTCATTGTTAATTATCAATTGTTTTATACCTTTGCACCACAAACAAGTAATAGCTAATAGGTAGCACTTTACCTCTTATCTCTTACCTCTTAACTAATAGAAACTATGCTAAGTATATTTTTAGGGGTCGTAGGACCTTGGCAAATCATCATTATTGTAGCCCTTATATTATTGCTCTTTGGAGGCAAAAAAATCCCTGAACTAATGCGCGGTTTGGGCAGTGGTATTCGCGAGTTCAAAGATGCCGCTAAAGACCCCAACGAAAAGAAACCAGAAAACACTGAGAAATCAGAAAATTAAAACCTCATTATGGAAGCACTTGTTTTAGAAGACACTCAAATAGCTGAAAATGAAGTTGTTCATAAGTCTACTACTAAAAGTGAAATAATAGAATCTACCAAGAAAAAATCACTTTTAGATTATGCTAAAGAATTAGCTAAAAAACCTCTTTTTACTATTGCAGAAGAGGATAGAGATTTAGTGTATGGTTCTAATATGATGACAAGATTGTTGCAAGAAGAATAATTATGAACTATTTTTTAGATACCAACATCGTCATCATATTATATGAAGGACGCTATACCGAATTAAAATCTCCTATATTGAGAATTTTAGAAGATTCTCAAAATCTTTTCTATGTAAGTTCTATTTCTCTGTTAGAAATAGCACAATTATATAGAAAGAAAAAGTTTAAACATATTGATTATGATTTACTTGATACAGGAGATAAACTTATTAGAGCAATTTTAAATACGATCCCTATTATAAAAGTATTGCCTTTTAAAGAAGAACACGCTCTAATAGCTTCAACTCTTACATTTGTACCAAAACATAACGACCCTACCGACCTTGCGATTATAGCTCACGCTATAGATCAAAAAGTTCCTATTATTACTTGTGATGATAAATTTCCAGAATATCAATCACAAGGAGCTGTAGTAATTCACAACCCTCGCTAATATTTAACACTATGATTTTAACAACAACCCCCACTCTCGAAGGACAACCTATCAAGCAATATTTAGGTATCGTTACCAGTGAAACTATCATCGGAGCAAATGCTATTAAAGATTTTATGGCTGGACTTACCGACTTCTTTGGCGGACGCTCCTCTACCTACGAAAAAGTCCTTATCGAAGCTAAAGATTCTGCCCTTGCTGAACTCCAACAACGTGCTGCCCAAAAAGGTGCTAATGCGATCGTTGGCATCGACCTCGATTATGAAACCGTAGGCGCTAACGGCGGTATGCTAATGGTTACTGTTAGCGGCACTGCCGTAGTTATCTAATTAGCAAATTGACAAATTGACAGATTGGCTCATCAACAAACTAATTTCTTGGTATAAAGTTGCGCAAAGGTCTTTGCCTTGGCGTGGCACCGCTAATCCCTATAAGGTGTGGCTCTCCGAAGTAATTTTACAGCAAACGCGCGTAGTGCAAGGTCTGCCTTACTACCAGCGTTTTATCAGTCGGTACCCTACCATCACCGATTTAGCCAATGCCCCCGAAGAAGAAGTGCTCAAACTATGGCAGGGCTTAGGCTATTACTCGCGCGCTAAGAATCTACACCACACAGCGCAATATATCGCTACTGAATTGCGAGGTGTCTTCCCCAAAACCTATAAAGAACTTGTAAAACTCAAAGGTATAGGTGATTATACCGCAAGTGCCATTGCTTCCTTTTGTTATAACGAACCTTGCGCCGTAGTCGATGGTAATGTATACCGTGTGCTCTCTCGTCTTTTTGGTATTGCAACACCTATTAACAGTCCACAAGGCACCAAAGAGTTCAAAGCATTAGCTTACGAATGTTTAGACAAGCACAATCCCGGCACTTATAACCAAGCCCTAATGGAGTTCGGTGCCTTGCAGTGCACTCCTCAGAGTCCCGATTGTGCAAATTGTGTATTACGTGACCACTGTTGGGCTTTTCATCATCAGCAAGTAGACGTCCTACCCGTAAAAATCAAGAAAATCACTATTAAAAAACGCTATTTCAACTATCTCGTATGGCTCAATCCTTACGGACAAACCCTTTTGCAAAAGCGCAAAGGCAAAGATATCTGGCACGGGCTCTATGAGTTTCCACTACTCGAAACTCACGCTCCTGCTACTACCGAAGAAATAGCCTCTATCTTACCCTCTGCTACCGTGAGCTTGT
>ERZ772946.398-NODE-398-length-17213-cov-7.57501_pt1 | contig 17213 bp, 13 predicted proteins | sample MGYA00511680_ERZ772946 | MGnify/ENA primary metagenome ERZ772946 (study PRJEB29015, sample SAMEA2737918) | human oral metagenome | biome: human oral; feature: human-associated habitat; material: dental | place: China | collected 2016 ... | reverse complement strand
CTCGACGCCGGCCTGGCGCTGACCGCCGGCAAAGGAGGAGGCCGGGTTGTTGAAGCCGATGTCGCTCTGGCCGTACCAGGCCCCGATGGCACCCTTGTCGCCTTCGTAGCCGGCTTCGGCACGCCAGGCGTTTCCGGCCACTTCACCGGCGGTCTGGTCGGGGGTCAGGTTGTAGCGGCGGCCGCTGACCGAATCGGCGCTGGAGCGGGTGCGGGCGATCTCGGCCCGGACCCAGCCGTTCTCGCCCAGGGTGGCGCCCACGTTGGCGCTGCCCATCTCGAAGGGGGCCAGCGGGTTGCGGTCCTTCACCCAGGCAGCACCGATGTCAGTGCCCTCGGTGGGCTGGAACTGGCCGTTGGCGCCATAGACCCAGTACTTGCGGCCACCCTGGTCCACCTCGTAGGTGATGCGCAGCGAGACCGGGTTCAGGTTCTCGTCGAGCGACGGCACAGGGCGGTTGAGCAGGATGCGACCGCTGAAGGGTTCGAAGGTGTAGTCGATGAAGCGGGTGAGGGGTTTCGTCTCCAGGATGCGCGCCGGGGCGTAGCGGTCGCGCACCACCATCACCACCTGCTCGGTGCCCAGCACGGCGTTGGCGGCGTTGGTGACGGTGTAGGGGCCGGAGATGCCGCGGCCGGGGAATTCCTCGACGACCTGGCGCAGGCTGTCGTGGGCAGCAAAGCTGTCGAAGAAGCCTTTCTTGCCCTCGATGTGGCCACGGACGCCGGTCATGGCACGTTCGTACTGGCCCAGGTCACGGCTCTGGAGGCGGGCGACCTTGCCCTGGCCGGCGCGCTCGGAGAAACCGCTGCCGGTGGTGATGTCACCATACAGCAGGTAATTGCGGTCCTTGTCCAGGCGCACGTACAGGCGGCTGTTGCTCTGCGCGTCGAAGCCCACCAGAGAGCTGTCACCGTAGACGGGGTACCAGCGCTCGGGGTCCAGATCGCGGAACAGGCGGTTGTTGTCGGGGTGTTCGCTGTCGTAAGCCATGGTCAGCAGCATGTCGCCGCGAACCTTGCCTTTCAGGAAGAAGGCGCTCTGGGCGCCGGCCGTGCGCTTGCCGTTGCCGCTGCTGCGCGTCCAGTTCTGAATCTGGTCTTCGAAGCCGTCGCTGGGGCGTGCTTCGTCCAGGCGCAGCGAACGGTCACGGCGCAGCGAGATGACGCCTTCGACGAAGCCGGCGGCGATCATGTCACGCAGCTCGGGCACGAAGTCGATCTGACCTTCCACATGCACGGGGCCAGCCGAGACGCGCAGTTCCACGGTCTGTGGGGTGGGGGGCGCGAGCAGCAGCACCTCGGCGTGGCCATTGGTCAGTGCCACGCGCATGCCGGGTTCCAGCGGGTTCAGATCGGCCGGAAAGAGGCCCTTCTCATCGCTCTTGGCTCCGGGCAGCTGAAGGCGTCCGGCCGAGACTTCGACGTTGACGAAGCTCTCACCCATGACGCCCTGGTTGTCGGCGTCGAAGGCGCGGATGCGCAGCTTCACGGGGCTCTGGCCATCGGCGGGCACGTTGTTGCGGTCCACCTCGACCGTGATGCGGGCGATACCGTCCTTCAGCGGCTCGATGGGCGTGATGTCCTGCATGATTCCGGCCGGTGCCGTGGGCAGGATGGCGCGCTGCAGGTCGGTGCGGTTGGATTCCAGCGTGGTGGCGTCCAGTGTGTCGGCCCAGCCGTTGGGGGCGCCCAGTGCATAGACACCCAGCAGTGGTGCTGTCCAGCGCAGCGCGTGCCGCTTTGTGCGGGCTGTTTGCTTACGGGAACGCTTGACCTGTTTCTGATTGCCGCTCATCTGAGCCCTCTGTGTGCAGGGTGCAGGCCACGCCTGCCGTATGCCCGTCCTCCTGCAGCCTGCCAGGGCACATCCATGGCGCTTTCCGGATCTGCAGGAACATGGGCGGTTGTCCGAACGTGAACCGCCTGCGAGAGCCCTTGAAACCGCATCGTTCATGTCGGGTAGTGAGGCTTATAACTACCTGTCATGCCGATATCACGATCGCGTGATGGTGACAAATGTGTTTCCAGCCCTCGGCCAGCGGATTTTCATTGTGTCGGTTTTCTCTTGAGGAACCGAATTTTCGGCGCCCGTTTTCAGCGTGAAAGGAACGCTTTTTCGGGGGCAATCGATCGATGGAAAACGAGGGGTGACGGAAGGTGGCAGGCGTTCTGGAGGTGCGCTGCCTTTCGGGCTGTTCTGTTGTTATGTGGCGGCATCTGTCATGCCGTACCATGTCCGGAATGAACGGACGATTTTTAGGGGTTAGCGGTGCCTGATTTTATTGATGTGGCTTTTCGGCTTCCTGTCTCATGTGTTCCCATCTTGTCGATTTGTCGTCTTGTCGCCGTGGATTCTTTGCGCTTTTGTTGTGCCACTTTCTAATTTTTCCTGGTGGCTGTCTTTGTCCTGGTGATTGGTGCGCAACGGGTATCGGATGGTCGGATTGAAAATCCTGATGGAAGGCATTTCATGTCCGTAGCGTCAGGGCAAAAAAAACCCGCCGGAAGGCGGGTTGGTGGGCATCGGGGAACCGATGCCGGGAGCTGGGCGGTTTGTGTGCCCAGAGGGCCGGGGCAGCAGGGAGCGCTTGCCGCCTGGCAGGCCGGATCAGGCCTTGGCAGCGTCGAAGCGGCGGGCCACTTCGTCCCAGTTGACGACGTTGTAGAAGGCCGCAATGTAGTCGGGGCGGCGGTTCTGGTAGTGCAGGTAGTAGGCGTGCTCCCACACGTCCAGGCCCAGCACCGGGGTGTTTCCGCTGGCGCCAGCAGCCTTGCCCATCAGCGGGCTGTCCTGGTTGGCCGAGCTTTCGACCACCAGCTTGCCTTCGGGGCTGACCGACAGCCAGGCCCAGCCACTGCCGAAGCGGGTGAGGGCGGCCTTGGTGAAAGCGTCCTTGAAGGCGTCGAAGCTGCCCAGGTCACGGTCGATGGCGCTGGCCAGGGCACCCGTGGGCTTGCCACCCTTGTTGGGGGCCATGACGGTCCAGAACAGGGTGTGGTTGGCGTGGCCGCCACCGTTGTTGCGCACGGCGCCACGGACGGCTTCCGGCAGGCTGTCCAGGCGGGTGATCAGCTTCTCGACGGGCTCGTCGGTGGGCAGACCGGCGCCTTCCAGGGCGGCGTTTAGGTTGTTGATGTAGGTCTGGTGATGCTTGGTGTGGTGGATTTCCATCGTCTGCGCGTCGATGTGCGGCTCGAGCGCATCGTAGGCATAGCCAAGCTTGGGCAGGGTGTAAGCCATGTAGAGATCTCCTGAGGATGTGAGTGATAACCCGGTCGGCCGCCATCCCGGCAGCGGCAGGGACCGGGGGAAACCTGGGGCTGGCCCCGGCGGGTCAGACCCGGCTGAAGATGAGGGTGGCGTTGGTGCCGCCGAAGCCGAAGCTGTTGGACATGATGGCGTCGAGCTTCATGTCGCGGTTCTCGCGCAGGATGGGCATGCCCTCGGCCTTCTCGTCGAGCTTCTGGATGTTGGCGCTGGCACAGACGAAGTCATTCTGCATCATCAGGATGGCGTAGATGGCTTCGTTGGAGCCGGCGGCCCCCAGGGCATGGCCCGACAGCGACTTGGTGGAGCTGATGGGCGGGATCTCGCCGTTGGCGAAGGTGGCGCGGATGGCTTCCAGCTCCTTGGTGTCACCGGTTGGGGTGGATGTGCCATGGGCGTTGATGTAGTCGATGCCGCGGCCGTGCTGGGCCAGGGCCATCTGCATGCAGCGCACCGCGCCTTCGCCGGAGGGCTGCACCATGTCGTAGCCGTCGGAGGTGGCGCCATAGCCGGTGAGCTCACACAGGATGTGGGCACCGCGCGCCTTGGCGTGCTCGTATTCCTCCAGCACTAGCATGCTGCCGCCGCCCGAGATGACGAAGCCGTCACGGTCGGCGTCATAGGCGCGGCTGGCCACTTCAGGGGTGTCGTTGTAGCGGGAGGAAAGTGCGCCCATGCCGTCGAAGAGCATGCTCAGCTGCCAGGAGACCTCCTCGCCGCCGCCGGCGAAGACGATGTCCTGCTTGCCCAGCTGGATGAGCTCGGCGCCATGGCCGATGCAGTGGGCGCTGGTGGAACAGGCCGAACTGATGGAGTAGTTGACACCCTTGATCTGGAAGGGTGTGGCCAGACAGGCCGAGACGGTGGAGCTCATGCACTTGGTGACGCCGTAGGCGCCCACGCGCTTGGCGCCGCTGGCGCGCAGCACGTCGGCCAGTTCCACCTGTGCTGATGATGCGGCGCCGCCGCTGCCGGCGACGATGCCGGTGCGCAGGTTGGAGACCTGCTCGGGGGAGAGCCCTGCCTGGGCGATGGCCTCCTTCAGGGCGATGTAGGAGTAGGCGGCTGCACTGCCCATGAAGCGCAAGATCTTGCGATCGATGTGCTCCTTGGGATCAAGGGCGATGTTGCCGGCCACCTGGGAGCGCAGCCCCATGTCCCGACAGACGGGGTCGAAGGTGATGCCCGACTTCAGTCCCCGCAACGATGCCAGGACCTCCTGGCAGTTGTTGCCCAGACTGGAGACGATGCCTATACCGGTGACGACGACTCGTTTCATGTTTTGGCTCCCGGATGCTTGCGTGACAGGCGATGGGCGGGGTTCCTCGGCACGGAGTTCAGAAGTCGTCCGTGCTGGTGAACAGACCCACGCGCAGACCGTTGCCTTCGTAGATCTTGCGGTCGTCCACGCTCATCTCTGCATCGGCGATGCCCAGCACCAGCTTGCTGTTCATCACGCGCTTCATGTGGATGTGATAGGTGATCTTGCGGTGCTTGGGCAGCACTTGGCCACTGAACTTGACCTCGCCGCAACCCAGGGCGCGACCGCGGCCGGGGGCGCCGGTCCAGCCCAGGAAGAAGCCGACCAGCTGCCACATGGCATCCAGGCCCAGACAGCCTGGCATGACGGGGTCGCTTTCGAAGTGGCAGCCGAAGAACCACAGGTCGGGGGTGATGTCCAGCTCGGCGATGATCTCGCCACGACCGTACTTGCCGCCGTCGCGGTTGATCTCGACGATGCGGTCGACCATCAGCATGTTGGGCAGGGGCAGTCGGGCATTGCCGGGGCCGAACAGTTGGCCCTTGCCGCAGGCGATCAGTTCTTCTTTGGTGTAGCTGTTTTGGGGAACGAACTCGGTCATGTCAGTCCTTGGGACGGGCGGCGGCGCGCGGGATGGCCTGTGAAGGGGCCGACCGGGCAGGGGCCCGGCCCGTCGGTGAGGCCGTTTTCAGTAGAAACCCTCAATGGTATGCGCAAATTGACCATTCTTGATAAATGGCGATGGTGCATCGGGTTTTTTTGCCGAATGGAACCGTCCGGCGCGAAGAATGCCTGCTGCCCCGGCCGGCTGTCAATTGGCGGCAACCAGGGGCATGGATCTGTTCGATTTTGTGTCAACCCCGCCTGACACCGGCATCCTGACATCAGCCCACCCGGACTTGGAGATGCGGGGGCGGATGCCGGGGCCATGCTGGAAGCCGAGGTCTATGGTGACTTGATGGCGCCTCAGCCGCGTGCCGGCGGGGCCACGGAGACGCCCTGGACGTGGTTGCGCTGCAGGGCGGCGGCCACTTCGCCGCTGGCCTTGGCGTGCTCGACGAAGCTGCGAAGAAGGGCTTCGGCGCGGGCGCTGCGGCTGCGAGGCAGGCCCATGGCCTGTTCGATGACCATGAAGTGGCCGGGCAGCAGGCGCAGGCCGGGCACGCGGGTGGCGTCGGCCTCCAGTTGCTGGCGCACGCCGGCGGCCACCTGGTGGTTGCCCGCCAGGAAGGTGTCGACCACGGCCTGTGACGATGCGGCGCGTACCAGACTGGCGTGCTGGATGTGGCGGCTGAGGTAGAGATCATAGGCGCTGCCCTTGCCGACCACGATGTCACGGCCAGGGGCGTCGACCTGGGCGTTGTCGGTGAGCGGCGAGTCGTTGCGCACCAGGTAGGCGCCTTCGATGAGCACATAGGGTGCGGTGAAGGCAATGCCGGCGCCACGGCTCGGGTCGATGGCGAAGAAGCCGATGTCGGCCCGCTCCTCGGTGACGGCGGCCACGGCCTCGGCGGCCACTTTCACGGGGATCAGTTCTAGTTCCAGACCCAGCAGGCGCGCGAAGGCGCGCGCCAGGTCGACCGATACGCCGTCGGGCTCGTCGTTGTCGGGCTGTTGCCGGGCCAGCACCGCATTGCCCAGGTTGATGACGGCGCGCAGCTTGCCGGTGGGTGCGATCTCGGCAATCAGGGTGGGGTCGTCAATGGGGGTGAGGGTCATGGCGGGTCTCCTGTATGCTGATGCTATGCACGTTCCGTGAGCTTAGCAGGCGGGCCGTTTCGGAGCAGGGCTGGTTTCCCCGCGGATGGCGTTGAATAGTCCCGGCATGGCGTGCTGTTGGCGATGATGAAGCGGGAAGGATGTTGTCTCGATGGTGCGAAATGTTGCCGAAAGAAAGCGCCTCGTGGCAAATCGTGGGGTGCGTGGGTCCGGGGTTTGCCCTGCATGACGGATAGGGCCGATAATGCCAAGATAAACCAGCATGTGATCTCGATCGATGGAGGAAGTCTGTGAGCGGAAGTGATGCAGCCGAACTGAACGCGGAATCGGCAGCACCGGAGCCGGTCGCGCAGGCCACGACGGCCGCCGAAGTGGCGGCGCCTTCATCCAGGCAGTCCTCGTCCGGAACGGCCGAGGTGCCGTCTTCGGATTCACCCTTGCTCAACCAGCAGTTCTCCACGCTCAACAGCCTGCGCCGGGCGCGTACCTGGGTGGATGTCTATCTGGTTACCGGCACTTGCCTGCACGGACAGATCCGCTCCTTCGATTCCAACATGCTGCTGCTGCAGACCCGCAGTGGCGAGGTGGCACTCTATCACCATGCCGTCAGCAGCGTGATGCGTGCGCAGAAGCGCGGCGGAAGCGCCAAGGTCAGCAGTCGCAGGCCGGCGCGTGGCAACGCCAAACCTGCTGTGGGCCGTCAGGGTGATGGTACCGATCAGAGCCGTCGTCCGGATGGCGATGGGGCAGCGATGCGCTCCTGGCGCCAGCCGGCCATTGAAAGTCCCGCGCGTCCGCGTGTCGAGATCAACCGCGAGGCCGGTGGTCGCATCGAGGGCTCGCGGCTCACAGCGTCGCGGCCCAGCGTGGCACCGCGCCGTCCCGCTGCACCACCTGCCGGTGTGGTGGTCGTCCGTCACAAGCGCGTGCGCACCATCGTGAAGCCCGAAGACGAGCAGTGACGCCCGTGCGATCATTGGGGGCCGACGAGCTTTCGTCGCCCCTTTCCGGATCGCCGCGCCCATGTTCAGTTATCGCCACGCCTTTCATGTCGGCAACCATGCCGACGTGCTCAAGCACGCCATTCTGGTGGCTATCCTGCGCCACCTGGCTCTGAAGGACAAGTCGTTCTGGGTCTTCGATACGCACGCCGGTGCGGGGCGCTATCGGCTGGATGCTGCCCAGACGCGCAAGAGCGCCGAATACCGCAGTGGCATCGAGGCGCTGTGGCAGGCCCGGAAGCTGCCGGCGCTGCTGGCCGACTATCGTGACGAGGTGGCGCGTTTCGACGCTGAACAGGAGGAGACTTCTCGCGAGCGTTCAGCCCAGAGACGGGAATCGGCCGGCGCAGGGCGCCATGGTGATGTAGTTGGTGAGGCTGCCGCTGTCCGGAGATCCGCAGCTGGCATAGGCCAGTCTGCGCACAAACGCGCAGCACAGCCGGCGGGGCGGCTACCCCGCTGGTATCCGGGTTCGCCCTGGCTGGCGCTGCAGCTGATGCGCCCGCAGGACCGGTTGCGTTGCTTCGAGGCGCACCCGACCGAGATCCGGGTCCTGCACGACAACCTGGGGGCTGCGCACCGGCGGCAGGTACAGGTCTTCGGCGAGGATGGCTTTGCCGGGCTGAAGGCGCTGCTACCGCCCGTCTCGCGCCGGGGGCTGGTGGTCATCGACCCCTCCTACGAGGACAAGCGGGACTACGCGAAGGCACGCCGCACGCTGATGGAGGCGCTGGAGCGCTTTGCCACGGGCACGATGATGCTGTGGTATCCGCTGGTGCGTCGGCGCGAGCTGATGCTGCTGCTGGACCAGCTGCCCGGGCTGCCGGGCGTGGCCGACTGGCTGGACGTGCGCCTGCAGGTGGGCGCACCGCCCGAGGACGGTTACGGGCTCTATGGCAGCGGCGTCTTCGTCATCAATCCACCCTATACGCTGGCGGCCGAATTGCAGGAAGCCATGCCCGTGCTGTGGCAGTTGCTGGGGCAGGACGCTCAGTCGGGCTGGTGGATGGAAACTTCGGGGCAGGGCGGACGGGATCGCGCGCCCCAGGCCCGGCCATCCCAGACGCGGCCGTCCGAAGGGCAGCCGCCCCGGGAGCGCTCGGGCAGAGGCCGCCCGGAGCGGGAACGCCAGGACCGGGCGCGTCCGGCCCGGCGGCGCTGATCGGGCTTACTGGATCGCTTCCAGCAGCTTGTCGGCACGCTTGCCGTTCATCATCATGCGGCCGCGGTTGGCCTTGAAGGCTTTTTCCACGGCCTCACGGTTGGTGGCCTTGCCGGCCTGGATGATGCCGATCATGGCCATCATCAGGTGCGGGGGGCAGTCGTAGAAGTAGAGGCCTTCCTTGTCCACCTTCAGCGTGAAGGGCTTGTCCAGCTCGCTTTTCCAGGGGGAGATGCCCTCGGGCACGGCCAGCGAACGGACCTGGTGGCCGGAGTTGGTGGGCTCGAAGATGACGGTGTCGCCCACGTCCACCTTGAGGTAGGCGGGCTCGAATACCATGCCGCCTTCCTTGCCGTTGTTGAGCATCTTCACGACGTGCTCGGCGGCGTGGGCGGGGTTGGCCAGCATCAGCAGTGCCGCAGAGGCGGCCAGGGCGGTCAGGGTCTTTTTCATGATCGGGTTTTCCGCAAAGGAGGGCCCGTACAGCGCATGCACGGGCAGGGAGGGTTCGGGGCGTCCGGCTGACGGTGGGTCTGCCGGACGGGGCTGATGGGAAAGATCAGCTGGCGATGCCGGCCGTGCCCTGGGGGGCGGTGCCCCTGGGCACGGCGTCGTCCTCGGCCTGGTAGCGGATGGTGCGCACGTGCGGATGGCCGAAGCGGTCGATCTGCACGTCCACCGGCACGTCGTACAGGCGCTGGATCAGATCGGCCGTGATGACCTCGGCCGGTGGCCCGTAGGCCTGCAGCTTGCCCTTGTCCAGCACCACCAGCCGGTCGGCGTACTGCGCCGCCAGGTTCAGGTCGTGCAGGATGGTGACGGTGATCCAGTTGTGCGCGCGGGTCTGCTTGTGCAGGTGATCCATCAGCACCACCTGGTAGCGCATGTCCAGCGCGCTGACCGGTTCGTCCAGCATCATCACTTCGGGCGAGCGCAGCAGCACCTGGGCGAACAGCGCCATCTGCCGTTGGCCGCCACTGAGCGCGTAGATGGGCCGCTCGGCAATGTGCAGCAGGCCCACGGCTTCCAGCGCGTTCAGCGCCGCCAGCACGGTGTCGTCGTCGACCCGCATGCCCAGACGGTCCAGTCGGCCCAGCATCACCACCTCCAGGGTGGAGAGATCCAGGTCCAGCCGGGTGTCCTGCGGCATGTAGCCGAAGCGCTGGCGCCAGACGGGCAGCCGCTGCTCGCGCTGGTCGTCACCGTTGAGGCGGATGTGGCCGGCGCTGGGATGCAGCTCGCCGAAGAGCGCACGCATCAGGCTGGTCTTGCCGCAGCCGTTGGGGCCGATGATGGCCGTGACCTCGCCGGGGTGGAACTGCACCGAGTAGCCGCAGGCCACCGGGTGTGTGCCGGCGTGCAGGTGGAGGTTCTCGACTTCAAGCATGACCGCGCCTCCATCCCAGGATCAGCCAGAAGAAGAAGGGCACACCGATGATGGCCGTGACCACGCCGACCGGGAACAGCGCCCCGGGAACGATGATCTTGGACAGCACCGAGGCGGCCGACAGCATGACGGCGCCGCACAGCATGGACAGCGGGATGAAGAAGCGCTGGTCCTCGCCCACCAGCATGCGGGCGATGTGCGGGGCCACCAGGCCGATGAAGCCGATGACGCCGACGAAGCTGATGGCGGTGGAGGTGAGCAGTGCGACCAGGATGAGCGTCTTGGGCCGCAGCTTGGCCACGTCCACGCCCAGACTGCGGGCACGGGCCTCGCCCAGGCGCAGGGCCGTCAGCTTCCAGGCATCGGCCAGCAGCAGGATGGTGCACACCACGGTGACCGTGCCGGTGATGGCCAGCGACCACCAGGAGCTGCGCTGCAGGCTGCCGAAGAGCCAGAAGATGATCTGCTGGTTCAGTTCGGGGGACGACATGAACTGCAGCATGGACATCAGCGACTGGAACAGGAACAGCAGTGCGATGCCCGCGAGGATCAGCGTCTGGGCGTTGACCTGGCGGAACATGGCGATGCCGAACAGCACCGAGGCGGCCAGCATGCACATCAGGAATGCGCCCAGCGGCACGCTGATCAGCGAATCGATGGAGATGCCGATGGCGTCGGCATGCAGGCCGAGTGCGGCGCCCAGACCGGCCGCGGCCGCCAGGCCCAGCGTGTAGGGGCTGGCCAGCGGGTTGTCCAGCAGCGTCTGCATCTCGGCGCCGCCCAGGCCCAGGGCCGCGCCCACCACGATGGCCATCAGCGCCACCGGCAGCCGGAAGTCCCAGACGATGGTGACGAGGCCGTCGGCCGCATCGGGGTGGTCAAAGCCCAGCGCCGGGAAGGGCGGGTGCATCAGGATGTCGATGACTTCCCGGAAGGGCAGCAGTGACGGGCCGGTGAAGATGTCGGCCAGCACGGTGCCCAGGAGAACCAGCAGCAGGATGCCCATCCAGAGCAGCCGGCGAGATTCACGCCGGCGCTGGACGGCCAGAGCCTGCTGCAGTTTCCCCGACGGATTGGCAGGGGAAGGGGCGTTCATGCGATCACTTGGCGTCTTTCAGGCCCGTGTAGAACGTGCCGTTGGGCGTGACCGGCAGGTAGCGCTTGTAGAAGCTGATGTAGTTGGCCTGCGGATCGATGTCCTTGAACAGCTCGGGGTAGGCCACCTTGGCGATGTACTGGATCGACGGGTAGTCGGTGATGCTGCGCGAGGCGCCCTGGTACACGCCGTAGATGCGCTTGTCCTTGATGGCCGGCAGGCTGCCCCAGCCCGGACGCTTGGCATAGCCTTCCAGACGTTTCTGCGCTTCGGCCTTGTCCACGCCTTCGCCCATCAGCATGGCGTTGGGGTTCTTCTTGGACTCGGTGCCGGAGATCAGGATGACGTCGGGCCGGGAGGCGATGATCTGCTCGGGGTTCAGCGGACCCCAGTACTCCACGAACGGGGCGGCGATGTTGTCGCCACCGGCGGTGGTGATCATCGGACCCCACATGTTCTTGCCGTACGAGAAACTGTACTCGCTCGGCCCCTTGTTGCCGAACTCGACATAGACTTTCGGCTTGGCCTTGCCGGCCTTGCCGGCCTTGGCGATGCGGTGGGTGATGGTCTCGACGGCTTCCTTGTACTCGTGGGCGATCTTCTTGGCGCGGGCCTGCTGGCCGGTGATCTCGCCAAGGAGCAGCGTGCTGGCCACGTGGTTCTTCAGGTCCTGGTCGTTGTAGTCCACCACGACGACGGGGATGCCCGACTGTTCCAGACGATCCACGTCAGGTCCCAGGCCCTGGTACTGCCACTTGGCCAGCACGATCACGTCCGGGCGCAGCGCGAGGGTCTTCTCGACGGAGAAGCTCTGCACTTCCACCTCGCCCACGTCGGGTAGGTCCTTCAGCGACGGGCGATGGGCGGTGTGCAGCGCCCAGTTGGCCGGACGCCAGCCTTCCCAGGCCTCGCGCGAGATGCCGACCACCTTGTCGAAGGCCTTCTCGGTGCCGACGGCCATGTAGTCCTCGAAGTAGAAGCCCAGCAGCACGCGCTTGGCCGGCGATTCGATCTTGACCTTGCGACCCTGGACATCGGTCACTTCCTTCTGGGCGGCCTGGGCGGCGCCCATCGACAGCGCAGCGACGACAGCCGCCAGCACGGTTTTGGAGAACGAAACGGTTTTTGCCATGGTTTGAACTGACGAGAGGATGGAGGGAGGAGGCCGGGCAGGTTCCGGCGTGGGGGGGAGGCGGCTACGGGTCCAAGGCTACAGAGCCGGGCGGGTTCCCGGATGTAGGCTGTCTGGCCGTAGTGTGTTGGAAAGACGAATGAAACTCGTTATTTCCTATATTTTTTGATGGTAATCAATATGAAACCCCTTGTTAAGAATGTCCCCGCACCATGAGGGGCTATGAGCGCGTGTGAGGGAGGGGTTATTGGAGGCCGGGCTATTGTGCCCCCGGGCACACCCGTGCGCAGGAAAGGCCTTGTTCTGTCAGGCGTATTGATGGAACGCGGTACGTGAACCGGTGGGGGCAGAGGGGCGGTATGCCGGCTGGCTGCCGGACACGGAAAGGGTGCAGGGGCGCCCCTTGCGGCGGCGATTCGTGATCAGCCAGTGTTTGTGAAATAAGCGTTGATGCCGTCGCCAGCCGATCAGCCCAGCGCCTGCGCGGCCAGGGCACAGACGGTGGCGCTGCGTGCTTGTGGCGTGTTCTGCGGCCCGTTGCCTGCAGGGGCATCGGTGTCTGACCGGCTGGCGGCCAGCCGGATCATCGTGGTGGGCTGGTCCACCAGCGCCAGACCATGGGCTTGCAGCCAGTTGGCCAGGATGTCGGCATCGTGGCCATGGTCCTGGGCGGATTGGCGATCATGCCCTGCCTGAGCCTGAGCCTGAGCCTGAGCCTGAGCCTGAGCCTGAGCCTGTGCGTGGCTGTGGCTGGCCGGAAAGGCGCGCGTGTCCGCTGCCAGGTCGATGCGGACGAAATCGCCTGCACGCTCCTGGGTGAGCCGCTTCACCAGCGCTACGGCGCGGTCTGCGCCATTGGCCAGCAGGGGGCCCACCACCCAGCCGCGTCCGAAGCGGCGCAGGATGCCGTAGCCGCACAGACGGCCGTGTGCGTCCACGCTCACGGCACAGCGTTCATCGGCATCCATCTGTGCTAGCAGGGCCTGCAGCAGCTCCGGGCGCACCAGACCGCGTTCGCGCCGGTCGTAGGCCAGCAGGGCGGGCAGGTCCTGCGGTTGCAATAGCCGGGTCAGCTCGTCGGTCGCGATGGAGGACGTGGGCCCGGCCTCTGCGGGGGGCTGCCAGTGCCCGTGAAACTGTCGTGCATGGCCGATGGCAGAAAAGCCCAGCGATTCATACAGCGGCCTTCCCTGGGTGGTGGCCTGCAGCATTACGTCACGGCCTTGCAGAGCCTGCAGCAAGCCGCTGAAGAGCCGCTTGCCGATGCCACGACGCTGCCAGGCATCGTCGACGATGACCATGCCGATGCTGCCCTGTTCACGTCCCCATTGCCAGGCCAGCCCGCAGCCGATCAGTTGCCCATCGGCACGCACGGCCAGGGCTGCGCCGTGTGCCTTCGCCCAGGTAATGAACTGCTGCCAGTCGGCCTCGCGGTGAGGCCAGCGCAGCGCCTGGCTCAGCTGCCAGCAGGTGTGGATGTCGGCAGCTGTCAGAGTGTCTAGGGCGAAAGGTTCTTGCATGGGACAGGCGATGCGCGGGCAGAGAACGGGGCGGGTTACTTGTTCTCGTCCTCGGGCTGGGTGATGAAGCCCACTTTCGAGAGGCCGGCCTTGGAGGCATCGACGATAGTCTGTGCCACGTAGCGATAGGGCGTGTTCTCGTCGGCGCGCAGGTGGACGTTGGGTTGCGGGTCCTCGGTGCTGGCCTTCTTGAAGCGCTCGGCGGCCTCCTCGCGGCTGATCTGGTCATGGCCCCAGTAGAGGTTGCCGTCGGCATCGATCGAGAACTCGATCGTGGTGGGCTTGTTCTCGGTAGGGTTGGTGGTGGCGCGCGGCAGCGCGAGCTTGACCGAGTTGGTCAGCAGTGGCGCGGTGACGATGAAGATCACCAGCAGCACCAGCATCACGTCGATGAGTGGAACCATGTTGATCTCGCCCATCGGGGTGCTGCTGTTCTTGGAATCAAAACTGGCAAAGGCCATGGTGGATCGATCCTTCGGTGAAGGGGCACCGCCGTGGCGGCTGGCGCCCCTGGAACTGGAATGACGGGCTTGTTCAGGCTGCCTGCTGCGGCTTGCTGCTGTCGACGTGCGTGTGGCCGCTCAGCGTCTTGCCGGAAGACAGGAAGGTGAACAGCTCGAAGGCGAAGGCGTCGAGACGCGCCGTCAGCACCCGGTTGCGGCGGGTGAGCCAGTTGAAGCCAATGACCGCCGGCAGCGCCACGGCCAGGCCCAGGCCGGTCATGATCAGCGCCTCGCCCACGGGGCCGGCCACCTGGTCGAGCGAGCCGGAGCCGCTCAGACCGATGTTGACCAGGGCATGGTACACACCCCAGACGGTACCGAACAGGCCGAAGAAGGGGGCGGTGGCGCCCACGGTGGCCAGCACCGACAGGCCGTTCTCCAGGCTCACGGTCTCCTCGTCCAGCACCTTCTTGATGGTGCGGGTCAGCAGGTCGGCCGTGGTGCCGGAATCCGCCATGCGGTTGGACGGCGCCGTGCGGGCATAGTGCTGGATGGCCTGCAGGGCGTTGGCGGTGACGCGCGAGAACGGGTCATGCACGCCATGGGCGACGATGTCCTTGGCCACGGCCTGCATGGACGGTGCCTCCCAGAACATTTTCAGGAAGCGCTCGGCGCGCGAGCTGCGGATGAAATGGGTGATGCCTTTGACGAGGATCAGCGTCCAGGACACCACGGACATGCCCAGCAGGATGACCAGCAGCGCCTTGCTGACGAAGTCGCCCTGCGCCAGGAAGTGGGCGAAGCCGAGGGTGGGGGTATCGTTCACGTTCAGTTCTCCAGTTCGAAGACGATTGGCATCCGCACATAGGCTTCACGCGGCTTGCCATTTTCCTTGTGGGGTGAGAGGAGGGCATTGCGGGCCGCATCGATGGCGGCCTTGTCCAGGCGGTCGGAACCCGAGGATTGTTCGAGCTTGATCTCCTTGGGCCTGCCATTCACGTCGACCAGCACGCGCAGCATGACCTTGCCGGTCTCGCCGGCGCGCTTGGAAAACGCCGGGTACACAGGCTTGGGCTGGCGTATGTAGGTGACCTGCGAGGAGCCCAGCACCGGCGGCGGACCGACGGGACCCGGCGTGCCGGAGCCTGGCTGCGGCGTGGCACCGGCCGGCGCATTCGGCTCTCCCTGCACGGGAGGTGTGGGTGGTCCCGGAGGCAGGTTGGAAGGCGCAGGCGGTGCAGGCTCGGCCGGGGGCGGCTCGGGCGCAGGCTTGGGCGGCGGAGGTGGCTCCTTGGGTTTCGGCTTCGGTTTCGGCTTGGGCTTCAGTTTTGGCTTCGGCTTCGGCTTGGGCACCTCGTAGACCGGGGCGGGTTCGGGTGCCGGCGGCGGCTCGGTCATGACCGGTTCGGGCTCCGGCTCAGGTTCGGGCTCGGGTTCCGGAGGCGGCGGCGGAGGTGCGGTGGGCTCGGGAATGACGGGCGGTTGCGGCGGCGCGTTGACCAGCTCGACATAGACGGGATGATCTTCGCCACTGGCAGCCTGCAGCACGTTGTCGGTGATGCTGATGCCGTACAGTAGTGCTGCATGCAGCAGCAGGACCCCGCCGAAGGCGGGCAGCATGTGCCAGTGCGGAGGGGGACGGTCCAGCGCGGGGGCTGATTCCAGATCCACGGCGCGGGCCTCGCGCCGGTCGGCTGTCTGGGGGGCCTGCGAGGAAGCGCCCGGAGCCGACGGAGGGGAGGACGGTGGTTTCACACGAGAGCGGATGGAGGTTGCTGGGAAAACGGCATGGGTCGACCGATGCTCCGTCACCTGGCTGAGAGACTGGCCGGCCCATCAGGGACGACGTGCTCAGGGCAAGGCAGGGGTTGTCTCCGGGTGGAACCCATGCGGCAAGAGAGCGAACAGAAGCACGACCCGAACAGGCGTGCTCCTGGGACTTGCCGGAAAACCAGCAGGATGCGGACGCAGGCGCGTTCGGACGGACGGTGTCGAGGCGTTCCGGGTGTTGCGCGCTACCGGGCGGCTTGTTCTGGAATGAGCTGCGCAATGGTAACGATTCTCATTGGAATCCTAAAACCGGCCGCTAACAATTCTTCCCGGGATGAGGCCGGCTTGCAAGCATGACCCGATGCTGTGAAGGGGTTGCCTGGGCCCTATTGTTGCAGCGGTTTCGCAGAATGCGCAACGGTCGGCGACCATTCGTCAGCCGGACTGGATTTTGCAGGGGATGCATCTTGTCCTGAGACGGTTGTCATCGATGCTGACGACTGTGTCGTGGCGCGTACCTGACGCGGAGAATCCGGCCAAACACTCTATACAATCGTCGGATGCACATCCAAGACTCTTCTTCCCTGTCCGACTGGCAGCGCCAGCGGCTCTCCATCCACGTCGACCGCGCAGTGACCGAACTGCGGCGAGGGCGGCCTCTTCTGATGGTCGATGGCGACAGCATTGACAGCCTGCTGCCGAAAGGGGTTCAGGGCCCCTCCAACGTCTGGCTGTTTGCGGCGGTGGAGACGCTGACGCCCGAAGGCTGGGCGCGGTTGCGGCGGCTGGGGGGCCATGGCTTTGACTTGCTGCTGTCCGGGCAGCGAGTCGAGGCGCTGGCGCGTCGGGAAGGCTGGTCGAATCTGCTGCCCCAGAAGGGTGGCAACCTGGAGCGCCAGGACTTCGAGCAGCCTTTCGTGTTGCTCATGACGCCGCAGGATCACCACAGTTTCGGGGATCTGTCATGGATCCGGGCCTTTGCCGGGCTGGATGGCGCGATCTCGCGCGAGGCGGCGCTGGCGTTGCGCTACCGGGTGCTGTCCCTGGCGGGTGACCCTCATGCTTCGGACTGGGGGGCACCGGGCAAGGAATCCGCGCCGGCAAAACCCGATGACGATGGGGCCTGGCGGACGATGCCCCAAGGCGTCAATCCGCCCTTGCAGTTGGCCCGTGAGGCGCTGGCGCTGGCCCGTGAGGCCCGTCTGGCACCGGCGGTGGTCTGCTGCAAATTGTTGTCGAATGAGGCGCACGGCTTGCTGGATGCTGGTCTGATGCGTGTCGACCCGGCGCAGGTACAGGCCTTCGTGGCCGCTCGCCCCGTCCAGCTGGAACAGGTCAGCGATGCCCCGGTGCCGCTGGCCAGCGCCTGGGCGGCCGATCGGGCGGCTGCAGCCCGGAGGGATGGGGCACAGCCGGTCGGTGCAGTTGGGGGCGATGCCGCCCAGTCGGGCG
>ERZ772946.397-NODE-397-length-17253-cov-7.57344_pt1 | contig 17253 bp, 15 predicted proteins | sample MGYA00511680_ERZ772946 | MGnify/ENA primary metagenome ERZ772946 (study PRJEB29015, sample SAMEA2737918) | human oral metagenome | biome: human oral; feature: human-associated habitat; material: dental | place: China | collected 2016 ... | reverse complement strand
CGCCCTCTTCCTCGTCCAGACGCTCCTGGGTGCCCTGGCCGAGCACTACCGGGCCCCCAACCGCACGCTGGCCCGCGCGCAGGCGTTGGCCGCCGACATCGACCCCCATCTCGAGGCACAGGCACTGCCCGTCCGGGTGGAGCCCATGGCGCTGGCCGATGCACCGGCGGCGGACGTGCTCATCAACGCCACGTCCGCCGGCCTGCACGGTGATGGGCCCGCTCTGCCGACCCGGCTGTTCGAGGGCTGCCGACTGGCCTACGACTGCATCTACGCCAGACAGCCCACGCCCTTCATGCAGCAGGCTATGGCGGCCGGGGTGCCACGAGTCAGCGACGGCCTGGGCATGCTGGTGGGGCAGGCGGCCGAGAGCTTCCGTCTGTGGCGCGGTATCAGGCCCGATGTCGCTCCCGTGCTGGAAGCACTGCGCACTGCACGCTGATGCGCTAACATCACAGATTGCGTGCTGAAAGCTTGGGTGGCGCAACGCCTGCAGGCTGCCAGCCGGGTACACGGGCAGCGCCGCCTTCGGGCTGCGCGCTCCGACCCGGTTTCTGCATTTTCTGACCCTGTCGTCCAAGGTTTACGGGCTGTCTGCTAGCCCATGCACGCTCAAGCCTGGCCACTCTCGTGCCCGTGGCCTTTCCCTGCCTGCCGCCGTCCGGACCACTGCCTCCTCTCCCGACGACTGCGGCCGCTCGCCTGAGCCCGTGCCATGAATACCACCCCTGTCGATCCCCGCTCGGCTGCATCGTCCGTGCCCGAAGAGACCGCAGCCGACACGAGCTTGTCATCCCATCCTGACCAGGCGGTCTCCTCCGTGGCTGCCTCTGAACCGGCTGAAGCACTGGAAGAAAGCACCATAGCCGTTCAGACCAGCGTTCTCCCGCGCGACGCCGAAGAGGCGCAGCATGCTCTGGCTGAAGTGCAGCTGCTGCTGGAGCGCCATGCCTTTGCGCAGGAAACGGCTCGCCACTACGCCGAGACTGTGCGCCAGGCCGCGCAGGAGCCCGATGACGAGGATGACGCTTCGTCTCATGACAGGGCACATGCCCATGGCGAGACGTCACATGACGCGTCCGCCGTGGCACGGCACGCATCCGATACCGACGCCGGGGCGTCCGTACCCGCGTCGCAGGATGACCATGGCGCCGGGCATCTCGCAGACCCGGAGCGGGCCTCGGACACCGGGCAACGGGATGCCCATCATCAGTCGATCCGCCATCACGTCCATTCGGGGCAGCACAGCGCCCTGGCGGCCGTCGGCATGGGGCCGTCCACCGGTGTGCTGAAGTCTGCCGATGTTCGCGTCAAGGGGGGGGCAGGGCTGATGGGAGACGTGGTGGCGAGGTCGGACGACGGGTCCAGGCCGGAGGTCGAGCGGAAAGGGGAGGCCGCAGCGGAGGGCGATAACGTATCGACGCCTGACACCGGATCGACATCGGAGGCTGCATCGAAGGACGAGGCGCGTCCGGACGAATCTCCCTACCTTGCCCAGCTGCGTGATCGCCTGGCCAAGCTGCACCCGGCCGACATCGCCTACGTGCTGGAAGCGCTGCCGCCGGAAGAACGGCAGCTGGTCTGGGATTCGGTCAAGCGCGAAGCCGATGGCGCTGTGCTGCTGGAGGTTTCCGAGCCGGTTCTGGAAGACCTGATCGACCTGATGACCGAGGACGAGCTGGTCTCGGCGGTGAAGGAGCTGGACGCCGATGATGTGGCCGACCTGGTCGAATATCTGCCGCCGGCGGTGGTGGAGAAGATCCAGCGCGAGCTGACCCCCGAGGAGCGCGAGCAACTGCGCGCCGCTATGTCCTACCCCGAGGACTCGGTGGGAGGGCGCATGGACTTCGAGTTCGTGCGCGTGCGTGAGGACGTGACGCTGGAAGTGGTGCTGCGCTATCTGCGCCGCTTCGACGAGCTGCCCCAGCATACCGACCAGGTGTTCGTGGTGGATCGCAATGGTATGCTGATGGGCAGCCTGTCCATCGAGCAGGTGCTGCTCAACGAGCCGGACATCGAGGTCTCGGCCGTCATGCACCGTGACATCCTGTCGCTGGACGTGGACGACGACGTAGGCGATGCCGCCCAGGCCTTCGAACGTTATGACCTGATCTCCGCTCCGGTTGTCGACACCCACCACAAGCTCATCGGTCGCCTCACCATCGACGAGGTGGTTGACGTCATCCGTGAAGAAAGCGAGACCGACGCCCTGAACCAGGCCGGTCTGCAGGAAGAGGAAGACCTTTTCGGCTCCGTCTGGCAGTCGGCCCGCAACCGCTGGCTGTGGCTGGCCGTCAACCTGGTTACCGCCTTCCTGGCCTCGCGCGTCATTGGGCTGTTCGACGACACCATCGAACGGATCGTTGCCCTGGCCACCCTGATGCCCATCGTGGCCGGTTTGGCCGGCAACTCCGGCAACCAGACCATGGCGCTGATGATCCGCTCGCTGGCCCAGGGGCAGATCAACGGGGGCAACTTCGGCCGCATCGTGCGCAAGGAGCTGACTGTCGCACTGCTCAACGGCGTGGTCTGGGGCAGCGTGGCGGGTCTGGCCACCTGGCTGCTTTACCATGACACCGACGCTGCCCGCCTGCTGGGCATCGCCATGGGCGTGGCCATCGTCCTCAACCTGCTCATCGGCGCCGCCCTGGGCGTGGTGGTGCCCTTTGCACTGAACAAGCTGGGCCGCGATCCCGCCCTGGGCTCGTCCGTGCTGCTGACCTTCTCCACCGATGGCCTGGGCTTCCTGATCTTCCTGGGGCTGGCGACGATGCTGTTCTGAGGAGTTTGTATAGGAATATATGTCGATCAATAGTCATTTATAGGTATGTATAGCCAGTACAGGCTATCATTACCAATATTTCGCTATCAATCGTGGATCAGCTGCATGGACGAGTATCGGAACCCTTTCAACCCCGGCGCGGGGGTGCGGCCTCCTGAACTGGCTGGGCGTGCTGACGTACTGCAACAGGCGATCACGGCTTTGGAGCGTGTCAAGCGTGGCCGTCATGCCAAGTCGCTGATGATCCTGGGCCTGCGAGGGGTAGGCAAGACGGTGTTGCTGAACCAGATCGCCCAGGAGGCCGAAAGCAAAGGATACTTGGAAGAGACCGTCGAGGCGAGGGATGGCGAAGATTTGCGCCAAATGCTGCAGCAGGTCATGCGCCGTGTTCTGCTCAAGCTGGATCGGGGGGAACAGGCCGTCGAAGCTGTCAAGAAAGGCCTGCGCGTACTACGTAGCTTTCTGCGTGGTGTGACGGTCAGCTCCGGGGGGGTGGATGTTTCGTTGGGCGTGGATCCAGAGCCTGGCCTGGCTGATAGTGGGGAGCTGGAGACGGATGTTGCCGACTTGATGGTGGCAACGGCCAAGGCTGCTGCAGCTGTTCAGAAACCAGTAGCCCTGCTTATCGATGAACTGCAATATGTTTCCAGATCGGAGCTTGCAGCATTGATTCGCGCGATGCATGCCGTAAACCAGCAGGGCCTGCCGCTCATCCTGTTTGGCGCTGGCCTGCCACAGCTGGCAGGGCAGGCGGGAGACGCCAAAAGCTATGCAGAGCGTCTGTTTGACTTTCCGCGCCTGGACAGGCTGGAGGAAGCCGACGCCCATGCGGCCATCCGGGAGCCGATCGAAGCAGAGAATGCTTCCATCGAAGAGGAGGCCCTTGCAGAAATATACAGTCAGTCGCGGGGATATCCCTATTTCCTGCAGGAGTGGGGGTATAACGTCTGGAATATCTGCAGAACGACACACATTGTCCGGGCGGAGGCAGAAGAGGCTACCCGGGTTTCACTGCGCAAGTTGGATGGATCATTCTTCCGGGTACGTTTCGACCGCTTGACACCGACTGAGCGGGAGTACATGCGAGCTCTGGCCGGATTGGGGCCAGAATCTCAACGTTCATCCGACGTGGCGGCAGAAATGGGGCGCAAGGCCAACAGCGTTGCCCCTGTACGTGACAACTTGATCAAGAAAGGAATGCTCTATTCTCCCGAGCATGGAATGATCGCGTTCACAGTGCCCTTGTTCGATGAGTTCATGCAGCGCGCAATGCCATAGCTCCATCGGATGGATTGACTTCCCTTGAGGTGCATGTGACCGTTGCCTATATATCCCCCACATGCTGAAGCCCGTGGGCGCGAAGCCTCCGAAAGGAGGCTTCTGCATTTCTACGCCATGGATGGTCTCAGCGCCCGTACATCACCGTGATGCTGGAGGCGCCCAGCGCGTGGGTCTGGGCCACGAAGCCGACCAGCGCCGGCGTCGAATCGGCCGTCACGCCGGGCAGATCAGCCACCTTCAGGGCCGTCAGCGTGATCACATAGCGATGCGCCCGGCCCGTGGGTGGGCAGGCACCCATGTAGCCCGGCTTGCCGCCGTCAGTGCGCGTCTGCAGGGCGCCCGCGGGCAGCTTCGTGTCACCGACGCTGATGCCGGCCGGCAGTCGGTCCACCTTGGCCGGAATGTTGGCCACCACCCAGTGTGTCCACCCGATGCCGCCGGTGGGGGCATCCGGATCGTGCATGGTGAGCAGGAAGCTCCGGGTGCCCACAGGGGCATTCTTCCAGGACAGGGCCGGTGACTGGTTGTTTCCCGTGCAGCCGAAGCCGTACTCGGCGCTCAGCAGCTGCTTGCGGGTGAAACCGCCGTTCTGCAGGTCATCGGCCTGCAGCGTGAAGGAGCCGGCAGCCGACGCCGTGCCCGTCAGGGCAAGCAGCGTGGTGGCCAGCAGGATGTGTTTTTTCATCATGGTTCTCTCAATCACTGTGCCAGTCCGACTTCCCGCCGCGCTTTTCCAGCAGCCGGACGCCTTCCATCACCATGCCGCGGTCCACGGCCTTGCACATGTCGTAGATGGTCAGCAGACCCACTTGCACGGAGGTCAGCGCCTCCATCTCCACCCCGGTGCGGCCCGTGCATTCGGCCGTCACCTCGCAGCGCACGCGGCTGCCGGCCTCGTCCAGGGTGAACTCGGCCGCCACACGTGACAGTGCGATGGGATGGCACAGCGGAATGAGGTCGGACGTGCGCTTGGCCGCCATGATGGCCGCCAGTCGGGCCACGCCCAGCACGTCGCCCTTGGCGGCACTCCCTTCGCGGATGCGTGCCAGCGTGGCCGGCTGCATGCGGATCCAGCCCTCGGCCACGGCCGTGCGGCGGGTTTCGGCCTTGCCGCCCACATCCACCATGTGGGCCTGCCCCTGGGCGTTGAAATGCGTCAGATCGTTCATCGTGCCATCATAGCAGGAGGAAGGATCCCCCCTGTCGTCGCAGGGGCGGGGCCGGACGTTGGAAGACCGTAGCACGCCATGGTGTGGGGCCCTCCGGGGCTCCGTCCGGGCAATCCGAACACGAGAGAATCTGTCGATGAGGCATCACGAGCCGGAACAGACCGGGCGCCTGGGGGCCGACAACGGCGCAGCAGAAGGCCGGGCACACGCGGCACAGCACGCCGGGCCAGCGCAGCCCGCCAGGCCTGCGGGGCACGTGGCACGCGCATTCCGCCGTCTGGGCCGGGCAGGGCTGCTGGGTCTGGCGCTGATCATGGCCATGCCGGCATCGCTTCATGCCCAGATCGAGCGCCTGCCCGACCTGGGCTCGGCCGACAGCGACGAGTTGTCCAACCCGGCCGAACGCCGCCTGGGCGAATCGGTGATGCGTCAGCTGCGTTCCGACGGCACCGTCTACGACGATGCCGAGATGAACGACTTCATCAACCGCTTCGGCAGCCGGCTGACCGGCACCGAGCCGGCACGCGGCCAGCCGTTCCTGTTCTTTGTCGTGCGCGACGACAGCATCAACGCCTTTGCCCTGCCGGGCGGTTTCATTGGCGTGCATACGGGCCTGCTGGCCGTGGCCGGCAGCGAATCCGAGCTGGCCAGCGTGCTGGGGCACGAGATGGGGCACGTCACCCAGCACCACATTGCCCGCATGCTGAAGAACCAGAAGCAGGCCAGCATGCTGGCCATGGCCGGCATGGTGCTGGGAGCACTGGCCATCCGCAACAATCCGGATGCCGGCATGGGGGCCATCACGCTGGGCGAGAGCATGGCCACGCGCTCCATGCTCTCGTTCTCGCGCGATGCCGAGCGCGAGGCCGACCGCATCGGCCTGCAGGTGATGCGCGAGGCCGGCTTCGACGTGAACGGCGCGCCCGTCTTCTTCGGCCGCCTGCAGCAGCAGAACCGGTTCAACGAAGGCGGCGACACCACGGCCTATCTGCGCACCCACCCGGTCACGGCCGAGCGCATCAACGACCTGAAGCTGCGCATCCAGCAGCTGGCCGCCACCGCCAGACCCCCGGCCGATTCCGTGGATTTCCGGCTGATGCGGGCACGGGCGCGCGCCGTCAGCGCCGACAGCGTGGACAAGCAGACCGAGGTGCGCCGCCATTTCGAGGCCCAGCTCAAGACCGAGGAGGGCAGAAAGGACCCGGCCACCTGGTTCGGGCTGGCCAACGTGGCCTACATGCGGCACGATGCCATGGCCACCGAACAGGCTCTGACGCAGGCCGAGAAGCTGCTCGACAAACCGCATCCGTACATCGTGCGGCTGCACATCGCCAATCTGCTGGCTGCCGGCAAGGTGGCCGAGGCCGAGCAGGCCTCGGCCTCGGCCACCAAGGATTTCCCCGGCTCCCGGGCGCTTCTGCGCCAGCGTGCCGAAGTGCTCAATGCGGCGAAGAAGTGGGATGAGTCCATTGCGCTGCTGCGCAATGAAACGCGCCTGTACAAGAGCGACGCCGAACTGTGGCGCATGCTGGGCGAGGCCTACCTGGCCAAGGGCGAGAAGGGCATGTCGCACCTGGCGGCGGCCGAAGGCTACCTGGCACTGGGCTACAACCAGCCTGCCATCGAGCAGCTTCGGCTGGCACGCAACGCCGGCGACCTGGATTTCTACAACGGTTCCATCGCCGACGCCAAGCTGCGCGAAGCCGAAGCGGCCTGGATGCAGGAGCAGGGCGAGGAGCGCCGCTGAGCCCGCTCAGGGGCGGGTCAGCACCGCCCCCGACCACGGGGCCAGCACCAGCGCACCGCGCCGGATCTCGGCGCCTGCCAGGCCGCTGCCCTCATCGATGAGGCCATCCGCCCAGCCACGCGGCAGCGGCAACCGTGCCTTCTTGCCGCTGAAGTTGAAGACACACAGCAGTGCATCGTCGTCCAGCCGGCGCTCGTAGCCGAGCAGTTGCGGGTCGGCGGGCAGGAGCTTCAGCCGCCCCTTCAACAGGGCGGGGTGGGTCTTGCGCCAGGCCAGCAGGTTTCGGTAGAAATTCAGCATCGAATCCGGATTGCGCGTCTGCTGGTCCACGGCCAGTTCACGGTGCTCGGGCGGGATGGGCAACCAGGTCTTCGGTGCATCCGAGAACCCGGCATTGGTACCGCGCTTCTTCCACGGGAACGGCGTGCGGCAGCCGTCGCGTCCCTTGAACTCGGGCCACATGCGAATGCCATAGGGGTCCTGCAACTGCTCGAAGCTCAGCTCGACTTCAGGCAGGCCCAGCTCGTCACCCTGGTAGATGCAGGGGCTGCCGCGCAGCGTCATCTGCATGACAGCTGCCAGCCGGGCCACGGCCTCGCCGCCTTCCTTGCCACCCCACCGGGTACGGATGCGTGGGCAGTCATGATTGGAAATGGCCCATGATGGCCAGCCATCCTTCACGATGCGGCCAAACTTGCCGAACACCTGATGCAGGAACTCGGCAGAGTGGGGTTCGTACAGCAGATCGAAGCTGTAGGCCATGTGCAGCTTGTCGCCGTCGGCCGTGTACTGGGCGATGACCTCCAGCGTGTCGTCCGCGCCCACTTCGCCCACCGTGGTGGTGTCGGGGTACTGGTCCAGCAGCGCGCGCAGCCGTTTCAGGAATTCCAGATTCTCGGGCTGGGTCTGGTCGTATACATGGCGCTGCCAGTCGTAGGGGTTGACCAGTTCCGGATCAGGCGCTTTCACGCCGCGGCGCGAGCGGGGCGGATTGTCGCGCAGTGTCTGGCTATGGAAGTAGTAGTTGACGGTATCCAGCCGGAAGCCGTCCACCCCCAGTTCCAGCCAGAAGCGCATGTCGGCCAGCAGCGCATCCTGCACCTTGCGGTTATGGAAGTTCAGGTCCGGCTGGCTGGACAGGAAATTGTGCAGGTAATACTGCATCCGCCGCGTGTCCCAGTGCCAGGCGCTGCCGCTAAAGACGGACTGCCAGTTGTTGGGGGGCGAACCGTCGGGTTTGGCATCGGCCCACACGTACCAGTCGGATTTCGGATTCTTGCGGTTCTGGCGGCTTTCGATGAACCAGGGGTGTTCATCGGAGCTGTGCGACAGCACCTGGTCGATGATCACCTTCAGGCCCAGGGCATGAGCGCGGTCCACCAGCGTGCGGAAATCGTCCAGCGTCCCGAAGATCGGATCGACGGCCCGATAGTCCGAGACGTCGTAGCCGAAGTCGCGCATCGGGCTCTTGAAGAAGGGCGACAGCCAGATGGCGTCCACGCCCAGCGCCTTCACGTAGTCCAGCCGCTGCGTGATGCCGTTCAGGTCGCCCACACCATGGCCGCGGCTGTCTTGGAAGCTGCGCGGATAGATCTGGTAGATCACACCACCGCGCCACCATTCGTTGTTGGGTGCCTTGCGGGGAACGCGTGGCTGAGGGGTACCCCGCTTGCTGGAGGATGTCCCTGAAGATCCATTCGCCGTCCCGCGGGAACGTCGAGGGCTACTGGCGGGGGCGGATGGACGGGGCGTGCGTGTCACCATGGATCGGCTCCGGAAGAGGCATGTGCAGGGAAAAGCATCGGAGCAGGTGGGGCCGCCGGGCATCGTGTGCCTGGCGTCCTTGATGTGAGCACTCAGGCTGGCTGAACGTGCCCGGCCGCACCCTTGTCCGACGGCAGGACTACCGTGCGATGGCAGGCGTTCTCATTGTCGTCGAAAACGTGCAGGTGGTTGTCGCGCAGACGCAGGTGTATGGGCTGCCCCACACTCTGCTCGGCATAGTTCGGCACCTTGGCGATGAAGAGGCCCGCGCCGGGGATCGAGGTTTCCACGTACAGGTATGAAGAGTCTCCGACCCGCTCGATGTGGTTGATGGTGCCGGAGACGATGTTCTGTGCCTGCGATGGTCCGGAAAGCTCGGCACGTTCCGGGCGGATGCCAAGCGTCACGGGCGTGCCCGGGGCCAGGTGCGTGGCGTTGACGCAGGCACGGACAACGTGGTCGCCCACGGCAATCTCGGCATGTTCCGGGGTGGCGGACTTGAGCGTTCCCGGCAGGGTGTTCATCTTGGGTGAGCCGATGAACTCGGCCACGAACAGGCTGTTGGGCCGATGGTAGAGCATCAGGGGAGACCCGGCCTGGGCCACGGAGCCCCGTTTCTGAACCCGTTCACCGCTGTGCAGCAGCACGATCTTGTCGGCCAGCGTCATGGCCTCCACCTGGTCGTGCGTCACGTAGATCATGCTGGCGGTGCCGATGCGCTTGTGAAGGGCGGCAATCTCCAGCCGGGTCTGTACGCGCAGGGCCGCGTCCAGGTTCGAGAGGGGTTCGTCGAACAGGAAGACCTTGGGTTCCTTAACGATGGCACGCCCGATGGCCACCCGCTGACGCTGACCGCCCGACAGCGCCTTCGGAAGTCGTTCCAGCAACGGTTCCAGCTGGAGCGCGCGTGCAGCCTCGTTAACCCGCCGCTCGATCTCGGCCTTGTCGGAATGGAGCGTTCTCAGACCGAAGGCCATGTTCTCCCGTACCGTCATGTGCGGATACAGCGCATAGCTCTGGAACACCATGGCCACGCCCCGCTCGGACGGATGCCGATCATTCATCAGCTCGCCATCGAAGTACAGCTCGCCGCGGGTGATGTCCTCCAGTCCGGCCACCATGCGCAGCAACGTGGACTTGCCGCATCCCGAGGGGCCGACGAAGACGCAGAACTCACGCGGTTCGATGGTGAGATTCGCATCCTTGATGGTGATCGACCGGGGCGTGTATTGCTTGCAGACGTTCTTGAATTCGATCTTCGACATGGGCGGAGCGCATGTGCGCGGTTGGAGTGGGGCGATGGAATCTGTCGATGGCGCGACGAAGGATCCGGAAGGCCTGGGGGCAGGCGGGCCCAGGCCGAAGCGGGAAAATGGCGAGCGGGGCTGTGTCGGGAATGCCTGCCGGAGTCCTCAGCCCTTGACGGCACCCGCCGTCAGACCGGAAACGATCTTCTTCTGGAAGGCCACCACCAGCGCGATCAGGGGCAGGGTGACGATGACCGAGGCAGCCATGATCTTTCCCCAGGGAATGTCATACTTGCTGGCGCCCGATAGCAGCGAGATCGAGACGGGAACGGTGCGTTCACTGTCGTCGATGATGAAGGTGAGGGCAAAGAGAAACTCGTTCCAGGCGGCGATGAAGGCCAGCAGCCCGGTGCACACCAGGGCGGGCCACAGCAGCGGCATGAACACTTCCCGGATGATCTGCCAGGGTGAGCAGCCGTCCATGATGGCAGCCTCTTCCAGCTCGTTGGGCAGCTGCGCCATGAAGGTGGTCAGCACCCAGACGGTGAAGGGCAGCGTGAAGATCATGTAGGGGATGATCAGGCCGGTGGCACGGTTGTAGAGCCCCACGGCCTGGATCAGCTCGAACATGCCGCCCAGCACGGCCACCTGTGGGAACATCGAGACGCTCAGGATGGCGGCCAGCAATAGCCCGCGTCCCTTGAACTGGATGCGGCCCAGCGCATAGGCTGCCGTCACGCTCAGGAAGATGGCCAGCACCACCACGCACGTTGCCACCATGATGGAATTAAGCAGGTGGCGACCGAAGTTCTGCTCGGCCAGGGCAAACAGCGAGACGTAGTTGTCGAAGCTGGGTGACTTCGGCAGCAGGTCCGAGTTGAACAGCTCAGAGCCTGTCTTTAGCGACGTGGAAATGGCGTATAGGAAGGGAAAGACACAGACGAGCGTGACGAGCACGGCGCCGGTGTAGGTGGCGATGATCCCCAGGCGTTTCTGTGTCGAGTACTTCATGTCCGTTGCCCGATGTGTTGGGGGGTAAGGAGAGGCAACCGGGGCGTCACTCGGACTTGCCCCGGATGAACTTCATGTAGGCCAGCGTGCACAGTGAGATGATCAGGAAGAGTGCCGTGGAAGCGGCCGAGCCGTAGCCCAGATAGCCGTTTTCCACCATCTCGCGCTGCACGAAGCCCGACATGGAGATCGTCGCGTTGCTGGACGAGGTGAGCACGTAGATCAGGTCGAAGACGCGCAGCGCATCCAGCAACCGGAAAATGACGGCCACCATCAGCGCGGGCCGGATGAAGGGAAGGGTGATCTTCCAGAAGACACGCCATGGGCTGATGCCGTCGACTTTGGCCGCCTCATAGCAGTCCTTCGGGACCGTCTGCAGCGCCGCCAGGATCAGCAGTGTCATGAAGGGCACGGTTTTCCAGACATCCACGAAGATCACCGTCCACATGGCCCACTGGGGCGATGCCGTCCAGGCGATGTTGTGGTCGATGATGCCCAGCGAGCGCAGCCAGTTGTTCACCAGCCCGAACTGGTCATGCAGCATCCAGCCCCACAGCTTGGCCGACACGATGGTGGGAATGGCCCAGGGCACAAGCACCGCGGCACGGACCAGCATGCGGCCGCGAAACTCCTGGTTCAGCAGCAGGGCCACGCCCAGGCCCAGCACCGTTTCCAGGGCTACAGAGACGACGGCAAACTGCAGGGTGTTGCGAATGGATCCGCCCCAGTCGCTGGCCCAGAAACCATCGGTGTAGTTGGGGTTGCCGAACAGGCCGAACTCACCCCAATAGTTGTCCAGCCCCACGAACTGGGCAGACTCGATGTCGCCCATGTTGGCGTCGGTGAAGCTGAACCAGATGGTCCGGGCCAGTGGCCAGACGGCCACGGCCAGGAGCGTGATCAGCATGGGAGTCAGGAATATCCATGCCTGACGGGTCCTGCGGGATGCCTGTGCCATGACGCTCTACCTGCTTACCATTTGTTGCGCTTGACCTGCTTGAGCCTGCCTTCCAGTTTCTTCACGGCATCGGTGCCATTGGTGCGCCCGCTCAGCACTTCATGCGTGGCATTCCAGAAGCTCTGGCTGACCTCGTTGTATTTCAGGCCGGTGATGGTGGCAGGCCGCGGCAGGGCGTTCTGCAGCACCTGGTACAGGTTGGTGAAGAACGGGTTGGCCGCCAGCACTTCCTTGTCCTCGTACAGGGCCGGATAGGTGGGATTGAACGACCCCTCGATGGCGCGGCGCTTCTGCTCACGCTCGCTGGTCAGGTACATCACCAGGTCGGCCGCTTCGTCGGGGTGTTTCGAATACTTGGACACGGAAAGCTGCCAGCCGCCCAGCGTGGCAGCCTGGCCTTTCTCGCCGCCCGGCATGGTGGTTACGCCCACCTTGTCCTTCACGCGGCTGTCCGCGCCCTGTGCCAATGCCCAGGCATAGGACCAGTTGCGCATGAAGGCTGCCTTGCCGTTCTGGAACACGCCACGTGCGTCTTCCTCGGCATAGTTGAGCACGCCCTGCGGTGAGATGGTGCCGATCCAGCCTCTGGCCGTGTCCAGCGCCTTGGCGGCATGCTCATTGTTGATGGTGATGTTGCCCTGCTCGTCGACGATGGTGCCGCCGCCGTCGCTGTACACCCATTCCAGCGCGTTGCAGGTCAGCCCTTCATAGGCCTTGCCCTGCCAGACATAGCCCTGGAAGTCGTTGTTGCCGGCCTTGCGCTCGCCGTCCTGGATGACGGCAGCGGTCTTGGCGAACTCTTCCCAGGTCTTGGGTACGGGCTGCTTGTACTTTTCCAGAAGATCCTTGCGGTAGTACAGCATGCCGGCCTCGGTGAACCAGGGCATGGCCACCAGTTTCCCCTTCACCGTGTTGTTGGCGATGATGGCGGGGAAGTGCTTCTTCGCTTCGTCCTTGGCGTAGGGGGTGAGGTCGATCAGGTGGTTGCCGATCATGCCAGGCCACACCACGTCCAGCGTCACGACGTCCATGTCCGACGACTTGGCGGCAAACAGCTTGCGGTACAGGCCCAGAATGTCGCTGGGGGCGGTGGGAATGGACACCAGCTTCACTGAGTTGCCGGTCTTCCGGGCCCATTCGTCGGTGGCGCGCTTGCAGAACTCGTAGTCCTGCCCGACCGTACCGCACGAGATGGTGATAGTGGCGGCCTGGGCAAGGCCGACGCACGCCATCAGGATGGCTCCTGCCAGCAGCTTGGGGGTAAAGCTTCGGGTCATGATCGTCTCCGCCTGTCGGGGTGAAAGTGTTGAAGACGATCATACCTGTGAAATGTTTAATTTTGTAGAAAACCCCGGGGGTGCATTGGTCTCTGCCTAGCGCATCACCACTGGTCCTGCTTCACCTCTCCCAGCCGTTCCTGCAGCTTCTTCACGGCCTCGGCCCCCTTGGCTCGGCCGTTCAGCACGTCATGCACCGCGCTCCAGAAGGCCTGGCTGACGGCGTCGTACTTGGGGCCGGTGATGCTGGATGGTCGGGATACGGCATTGGGGAGCACGTCGTACAGTGTGCCGAAGAACGGGTTGGCGGCCAGCACTTCCTTGTCCTTGTACAGGGCAGGGTAGGTGGGGTTGTAGGCCCCCTCGATGGCACGACGCTTCTGCACCTTCTCGCTGGTCAGGTACATCACCAGATCGGCGGCTTCTTCAGGGTGCTTCGTGTATCTGGACACGGCCAGCTGCCAGCCACCCAGGGTGGCGGTGCTGCCGTTCTCGCCGGCGGGCAGGGGGGCCACACCCACCTTGTCCTTCACGCGGCTGTTGGCGCCCTGCACCAGCGCCCAGGCATAGGGCCAGTTGCGCATGAAGGCGGCCTTGCCGTTCTGGAAGAGGTTGCGTGCATCTTCTTCGGCATGGCCAAGCACGCCCTGGGGAGAGATGGTGCCGACCCAGCCTGCGGCCCGGTCCAGGGCACGGGCGGCGTTCTCGTTGTCGATGGTGATCTCGCCGGCTTCGTTGACGATGGTGCCGCCCCCCTGGCTGTGCACCCATTCCAGCGCGTTGCAGGTCAGGCCTTCATCGGGGCGGCCCTGCCAGACGAACCCCTGAAAATCCTCCCGGCCAGCCTTGCGCTCACCTTCCTGAATGGTGGCAGCTGCCTTGGCGAACTCATCCCAGGTGGTGGGGGTGGACAGTTCGTATTTTTCCAGCAGGTCCTTGCGGTAGTAGAGCAGCCCTACCGCCGTGAACCAGGGCATGGCTACCAGGCGACCCTGCACGGTGTTGTTGGCGATGATGGCCGGAAAATGCTTCTTCACCTCGTCCTTGGCGTAGGGAGCGAGGTCCAGCAGATGCTGGCCGATGATGCCGGGCCAGACCACGTCCACCATCACCACGTCCACGTCGGCTGAGCCGGCCGCGAACATCTTCTGGTAAAGGCCCAGGGTCTCGGTGCTGGACACGGGAACGGACAGCAGTTTGACCTGATTGCCCGTCTTGCGTGCCCATTGGTCGGACGCATGCTTGCAGGAGTCATAGTCCTGCCCGACGGAGCCACATGCAATGGTGAGGGTGGTTTCGGCCTGGGCGAAGCCGGCTCCGGTGGCAAGAAGAGCGCCGGCCAGCAGCGTGTGGGTGAAACGTCGGGTCATGGTCATTCGCACGGATGATGGACATCACTGGCGATCATAGCCCGGAATTCAGTGCCAGAGGATCGAAGGCCTGCTGTCACTTCATCGGCGTAGCGATTCCAGATCCACAGGGATCCCTACCTCGTGCTGGCGCTCTTCCACAGTCTTTGCCAGCTCGGCATCCTCGACCAGCTCCATGATGTACTCGTAGTGATTCAGCTCCAGCTCGGCAAGGCTGGCGACGGTATCGGTCAGGATCAGGCTGGGCATGGCGTCATCCCAAGAAGAGAGGGTCAGTGCAGTTGCGTCGGTGCAGGGGTGCTGAGTTCGATCTCGTCGCCCGCCTGCGAGGCGTGGTGCAGCATCAGCTGCCAGCCGTGCGGGGTGCGCAGGAACACGTTGGTGGCGTAGGCCAGGAAGCGCTGCGGTGCTTCGTCGGGCGGGTTGAAATCGAACTGCTCGATGACGTGATGCACCGAGACGGTGGCCGTCTCGAAGGACTGCAGTTCGTGGCAGGTCACGCGCACGCCGCCCTGCGCAAAGACTTCCTCGTGCGTGTCGCGGATGGCGTCCAGCCCCGAGAGCCGCTCACCCGAAGGCAGGATGCACAGCACCGAATCGTCATCGACCCAGATGGCCATCAGCGCGTCCAGATCGGCATCGACCAGGGCCTGGTAATAGGTCTCCTGGGCGTGGGTGGCGCTTTGGTGAAGGATGGCGTCTGGGGTCATGGGCAGGAAAGAAGGAAAGAGAGACGGCGCGGCGTGTCGGGCGATGGGGCCCGTTCAGTGTCCGTGGGGCAGCTTCACGCCCGGCTTGAGCCGGTACAGCGTGCTGCAGTAAGGACATCGGGCCTGACCCTCATGGGTCACGTCCAGGTAGACGCGCGGATGCTGGCTCCACAGCGTCATCTTGGGATTGGGGCAGAAGACCGGCAGGTCGGAGGCGTCCAGCTCGACGGCCGTGTTCTGGGTGGGCGACTGGCTCATGGGGGCACCGAAACGGAAGGTGGGTTCGACGAAGGGAACGAAAGGGAAGGGGCCGCTGGGCTGGCCACACCGAAGCGGGCACCTCCTGCATGTGGCATGCCCGCACGGCGGGGTGCGGGCATGTCAGGGGGCAAGACGGCCGATGGTGCGGCTGGCCACGCCCTGCATGGCAGGGCGCAGCGCCTTCCTCATGCTACGCCGTCCGGCAACGGAGGGCGCAGCTTTCTTCGGAGGCGGGCTCAGGCATTCACCGGCTGCAGCCAGTGGCGGTAGGCCGGATCCTTGCCCTTGACGACATCGAAGAAGGCGGTCTGCAGCTTCGTGGTGATGGGGCCACGCGTGCCCTCACCGATGACGCGGTTGTCCAGTTCGCGGATGGGCGTGACCTCGGCCGCGGTGCCGGTGAAGAAGGCTTCGTCGGCGCAGTACACCTCGTCACGGGTGATGCGCTTCTCGCGGGCCTCGATGCCCAGGTTGCGGGCAATGGTGAGGATGGAATCGCGGGTGATGCCGTCCAGGCAGGAGGCCAGGTCAGGCGTGTAGAGCTTGCCCTGCTTCACGATGAACAGGTTCTCGCCCGAGCCTTCCGAGACGTAGCCTTCGGTGTCCAGCAGCATGGCCTCGTCGTAGCCGTCGGCCAGGGCCTCGTTGTTGGCCAGGATGGAGTTGATGTAGTGGCCGCCGGCCTTGGCACGCACCATCGAGACGTTGACGTGATGGCGGGTGTAGGACGAGGTCTTGACGCGGATGCCCTTGTTGATGCCGTCCTCGCCCAGGTAGGCGCCCCACGGCCAGGCGGCGATCATGACGTGAACCTTCACACCGCGGGGCGAGACGCCCAGCTTGTCGTCACCCAGCCAGATGAGCGGGCGCAGGTAGCAGCTCTTGAGGCCGTTCTCGCGCACGACGGCCTTCTGGGCCTCTTCCAGCGTGGCGGCGTCGAAAGGCACCTTCATCTGGAAGATCTTGGCGGAGTTGAGCAGGCGCCGGGTGTGCTCGGGCAGGCGGAAGATGGCGGTGCCCAGCTCGGTGTCGTAGGCGCGCACGCCCTCGAAGACGCTCAGCCCGTAGTGCAGGCTGTGGCTGAGCACGTGGATCTTCGCATCCCGCCAGTCGATGAGCTGGCCATCGAACCAGATCTTCCCATCACGATCCGACATTGACATGATTGTTTATCTCCAGGACAGGGCGGGGCGGGCAAGGTGCCGGCACGGGACGGTGGCTGGCCGGGCTGCCCCATGGGCAACCCCCTCCATCGGCCAGGCGGTCCGGATGCTCCCTTCTGCTCCCTTCGCACTGCGCGTTCATTGAACAATAGGGGGCAACCATTCTAGCAGTGGGCCATCGTTGCGCACATGCCCCGTGGCAGGCAGGCCCCTCAGCCGAACAGGTGCTGCCACAGAGCCTTCACGGCACCGGCCTCGACGGCCACGGTGGCCGGTGGCACGCGGGCGCGTTCGGCGTCGTTCAGGCGGATCTCGTGCTGCAGGCGCCGGTAGCGGCGGTAGGCATCGCCCACGGCCTTGCCGGCCTCGGGCGGGATCAGCCCGGCGCTGGCCGCGCGGCGCAGCAGCTCGATGTTGCCCTTGTTCTCGATCAGCGCCGGGTGCTGGTGACTGTGGGCCAGCACCAGGTACTGCACCATGAACTCGATGTCCACCATGCCGCCCGCATCGTGC
>ERZ772946.390-NODE-390-length-17415-cov-5.15484_pt1 | contig 17415 bp, 24 predicted proteins | sample MGYA00511680_ERZ772946 | MGnify/ENA primary metagenome ERZ772946 (study PRJEB29015, sample SAMEA2737918) | human oral metagenome | biome: human oral; feature: human-associated habitat; material: dental | place: China | collected 2016 ... | reverse complement strand
AAGTCACATGGAATAAGGTTGACAGATCATACTTCGTTGTGGTTGTCAAATATTGTGGCGTGGTGCACATAGTCATTTGTCATGACATATCATCTAGTGATGCACGTCACGCCTTGTTGGGTTGACGTGCAGCTAATGTTGGTGCATTATTAATACATGAACGGAGCGGGAACACCGCCCAACAGGAAGGAACTGAAATGAACCGAAAAACAAAGGCGGTAATCGGATACTGGACTGATTACTACATCGGCAAGGACGAAATACGCGCGTATTTCAAGATCGGGTCTCAGAAAATCGGCGTTAGTCACACTGTTGATAATTACTACACGATTTATTACAAGTGGCTCGCCATTGAAGTGCATGATTTGGATATTTTTGCGTCGCTGGATCTTTTTGAGCGCATGTTGAAGGGGTTGGATTGAGATGTGGCAGTGCATTAATGGCGAGTGGCTTTGGATGGATCAGGAGATGGGTTTTGAGGAAGTGGAGCGTGAGCGGATTGTCAATCGAGTTGGTGCTGAGGTTTACACTCATGGTGATGTGCGTGATGCTGGGTGTCGGCTTAGCAAGGGCGACATTGCTTTTGGTGTGGCTGGTGGGATGATTGCTGCGAAGGCTGTGCCTCGGATTGGGGGTTGGTTGTTGTGGATGGCCGTACTGGCCGTGGCCCTCATGGTTTTTATGTGAGGATTTATGATGATCGATTGGTTTCGAGGCGGAAGTTGGTTTCGGTTTATGATACGGCTGATCGGTGTGTGATGATGTGTCATGTGGAGGGTACGAATTTGAAGTGTTTGGTGCGGAATAATGGTGACGGTTTTACGTTCTTTAGTTCGCAGACTAGTCCCGCTCGTCAGTATTTTGACTCTGACATGTCGATTGAGCAGGTTGTGTGTGCTGGTTTTAACGCTGAGGGGCGTTGGCTGGCGCCGGAGGATGAGCAGTTGGCTCTTTTCTAAGATTCCCGGCTGGACGGGTAATACCAGGGCAGAAATAGAAATCAACTAGATCGAAAGGAACGATCATGGCTATTGTTTACTCTTCTCTCAAGGACGACTTCGCTGGCAAGAAGGCTTTCTTTAATGCTCAGAATGCGGCGGTTTCTTTCAAGGAACTGCGAGGCAAGACTGTGGAGATTGCGAATGTTGTGATCACTGAGGACGATGTGACTGACATTGACACTGGTGAGGTTGAGACTCGTAAGGCGATCACGGTCCTGGATAATGATGGGAACGCGTATGGGACTTCTTCTCAGACTGTTGTGTCTCAGGTTCAGCGTCTGATTGATATTCTGGGTCCGGTCGAGGAGTGGCCTGAGCCGGTTGCGGTGAAGGTTGGGACTGCGAAGTCGGGTCGTGGTCGTGAGTACACGACGGTGTCTCTGGCGTGAGGTCCTGAGGTAGAATGGCTAGGCCCCCTGCCCCTTATCAGGGGGCAGGGGGTTTAGTGTTTTGGTTAAGTCTCATTGGGGTAAGCATTATCGGTCGTTTAAGCGCGGTGCTAAGCATGTGCGTAATACGGCTGGGGCGATTCGGAATTTTGTTTCTTCTATTGATTTGAGTGTGCCGGATGTGCCCGACACGTTGGGGGCGGATGCTTCGTCAGGGAGGGTTCGGTCGGCGAAGTCGTCGCGGGCGGCGGATCGTCGGAGCGATCTTGATAGGGCGCGCGATTTGCTTCAGGTGGAGCGTGATCGGGCGGTGCGTAAGATTTACAGGATGGCTACGTCGGATGATGGTGCGGATATTCGGGGCACTAAGTATGATCCTATTGGGAAGTCTGCTATTGGAAGGGTGACACTGAAGAATGCCGCGAAGGAATTGGAACGTCTTAGTGAGTTTAACAATTCTAGCAGTGTTTGGTATTACCGCGATAAGAATGGTGGTCCTATTCCAGCCAAGACTGTTAGAAGATACCGGGACGCTGTTTTACGCTACAATGCTGATATTGATCAGTATGAGCGAAGCGTTAGTGGCACAAGGCTGCCTTATATGGGGGACATGACGGTTGGTGACTGGATTCGAGATTTCAGGCCGAGTAGGCAGTATCTTCCGGGAGGGTCACATTATGCGCTTGAGAGGATGAATCCTGATAAGCGGCCTTCGAATTTCGAGGATGCTGATTCAATGTTGGCAAAGGCGAGGGCTGTTATGGAGTCTTTGACGAAGAGGGCTAAGGCTAAGCGGTTGACGTCTGCGAAGCAGCAGATTGCTGCAATGTTGGATGTGATTGGAGATTCTGAACTCTACGACATTTTGACGGATATTCCTGACGACGTGCTTTGGTTAATGTGGACGGTGAGTGGCGATTTTTCTAATCAGCTGTCGCTTATGTATGAGGCTTCGAAGGAGGGGTATTCTGATTTGAGGCGTGCGGGGCAGGATATTTGGTATGACGAGTACGAGAACGCCGATTCTTCACTGAAGTCTTTATTGAAGGAAATTAAGTCTATTAACATCAAGCCGGAGGACGATTTCAGTGCCTCGCCAGTTAACAAGCGGCGTAAGGGGAAGCGGCGTTAAGCGTTCGCACAAGCGGCTCCCTAATTTTGTCGCGGATTTTGAGACTACTACTAGAGAGGAGGATTGTCGGGTATGGTCATGGGGAATCATTAAGGTTGGCAAGTTGGACAACTATTTCGATGGAACATCTATTGACGGGTTTATGCATCATGTGGCAGAGCGTGCAGCGAACATTTACTTTCACAATCTTGCTTTCGACGGTAGTTTCATTATTGACTGGCTGTTGCGGAATGGCTATACATGGACGAAAGAGGCTCCAGGAGTTAAGCAGTTCACGTCACTGATTTCACGCATGGGGAAGTTTTACAGTATTACCGTTGTGTTTGAGACGGGGTACCGCGTTGAGTTCCGCGACTCATATAAGAAGTTGCCGATGTCGGTGGCCGCCATTGCAAAGGCTTTTAATCTTCACGATCAGAAACTCGAGATTGACTATGAGATGTTTCGGCCTGTGGGCTATATTCCTACCGAGCAGGAGCGGAGGTATCAGCGCAACGATGTTGCGATCGTTGCACAGGCGCTGGAGGTGCAGTTTGATGAGAAGATGACAAAGTTGACTGCGGGTAGCGATTCGCTTCATACGTATAAGAAGATGTCGGGGAAGTTGTTTGATAGGCGTTTTCCAATCCTCTCCCCCGAGATCGATGCTGAGGTTAGGAAGGCGTATCGCGGGGGCTTCACATACGCGGATAAGCGTTATGCGGGGAAGTTGAATGGCCCTGGTAGTGTGTATGATGTGAACTCGTTGTATCCGAGTGTGATGCGTACTGCATTGCTTCCTTATGGTGATCCGATATTTACTAATGGTCCCCCCGCTACGAATCGCCCTCTTTATATTGCGTCAATTACCTTTACAGCGAAGATCAAACCAAACCACATTCCATGCATTCAGATCAAGAAAAACTTGTCATTTAATCCTACACAGTACCTGACTGAAATTCCGCACCCTACTACGGTGGCGGCAACAAACGTTGATATTGAGTTATGGCAGAAACACTACAACCTTAACATCATTTCATGGAATGGAACGTTTGAATTTCGAGGCTCTCATGGATTCTTCGACGAATACGTTGATCACTTCATGGAGATCAAGAAGAACTCTACTGGAGGGCTAAGGCAGATCGCTAAGCTTCACCTCAATAGCCTCTATGGAAAATTTGCGACAAACCCAGACATCACAGGCAAACACCCCGTCATGGAAGACAACCGCGTGAGCCTTAAGATGAATGAGATGGAGCTGCGGGATCCTGTATACACACCGATGGGCGTTTTCATCACCGCTTATGCGAGGTTGAAGACGATCTCGGCAGCTCAGAGCGTGTACCCATATTTCGCGTATGCGGACACGGATTCACTTCACCTGGTCGGTCCGACCACTCCCCCGAAGGGCTTGTGGGTGGATCCGGTGGAGTTGGGGGCGTGGAAGCATGAGGGGAATTTTACTCGGAGCGTGTATGTGAGGGCGAAGCAGTACGCGGAGGAGATTGATGGTAGGATGGACGTACACATCGCCGGCCTTCCTTGTAACGTTGCCTCGAAACTCACGTTTGACGACATGTTGAAAGGTGGTCGGTGGGATGGTAAACTCGTTCCTGTAAGGGTTCCTGGGGGCACCGTCCTCAGGAATACATCGTTCACATTGAAGCCACATGAAAGGGTTGGTTAACATGGCTCGACCGGTTAGCACTAAGGCCACGTTCAAGTACCGCATCGACAAGTCGGTTGCCAAGGACATTGAGGAGCTGCATTGGGCTCTGCGTCGCGACACGGCGGATCTGGTGCAGGACGCGCTCATCGACTATATCGCCGCACATACTCCCAAGCTGGAGAAGTGACTAGGGGCCCGCAGGTGGGATGCGACCTAATGAACTGGGCTGCCTGCGGAACGGGCTAGCACCCCCTGCTAGCACTATCTGGATATTGGGTAATGTGGTAGGCTGGAAGCGTAATGCTTCCAGCCTATCGCTCGTTAGGAGGGCATAATGCCAAATAAGGCGCAGGAGGACTACGAGGCCAACAAGAAGCCGGGGGAGTCTCTCACGGACTATACGGCACGCAAGTCTAAGGAGACTGCCAATAAGTCACGGGAGTATAATGAGAACCAGGCCGCCAAGGTCAGGGCGGGCGACAAGTCTGCTAGGCCGCTTGTTGACAGGATAGCTGACCCGGATCCTGCCACACAGCAGGAAGCCACCCAAGAGTTGAATCGCAATCGGTCTAGCATGACTGACCAGCAGGCGAAGGAAGCTGGAGTTCCAAAGGTCAGTGTTTATGATCCGGGCGACAGTGACGGGGACGGCAAGGCTGTTTCTCCTGAAGATGAGAACCTGTATGGCGGGGATCCCAAGTCTGCTCAGAAGGAGGATGAAGACCCTTGGAAGGACACGAAGGCTGCGTGGGCTCACTTGACAAGTGTGTTCGGGGACAAGGTGTCTGCTCTTCAGAACGAGCTCGAGGGTCGCCTTGAGGAGATGACAACCCCGACTGACCGGGAGACGGGGAATCCTTTTGCGGGTAATGATGTGCCTGCGTCGAAGGAGATGAGTTATTCCGATATGAAGGGGGCTATTCAGGGCGACATCGATGATGCCAAGGCCGTGCTTGGGGGTGTTGCCGACATTGGCATGGAGGGAGCTAAGACTGCAGGCACAGCCATGAAGGATGCTGGTAGGGCCCTCGCGCATGAGATGGGGTATGATAGCAAAGACCTTGATGATGCAAAACAGACCCTGAAGGACGTTGGGTCCATTGGAAAGTCTCTTTCTGGACTGGGGGGCCTTTTCGCAACAGACAGCTCATCGTCCAATAACAAGGTTCCCGACTCTGGTTGGAAACCCAAGTCAATTTCAGATCTCTTCGGTTAAGGAGAAACACAATGCCAAATCTACGCGACGGACTCACTAACGTCGATATTCTCAACGCAATCCGGTCGGACTCCCGCCTCGAGTATCAGGAGCGCATCCCCGAGGCCACCAAGGCCAACATCCAGGAGACGATGTCCGAGATCATGCATGAGGACACCACTCGCAACGCGTTCATGAACGCTCTTGTTAACCGCATCGGGTCCACCATTATCCGAGACATGGTGTGGAAAAACCCTCTCGCGGTCTTCAAGCAGGGCATGCTGAACTTTGGGGACACCATCGAAGAGGTCCACCTCGACATGGTGAAGCCCACACTGTACGACGTTAACCGCGATTACCTCGAGAAGGATATTTTCGGGCAGAAGCGAGTCAAGTCGTATTCCGCGTTCCACAAGATTAACCGGCGCGAGAAGTATGAGATTACAATCAACGAGGCTGAGTTGCGGAGGGCTTTCCTGTCTGACACGGGTCTGAGCCAGTTCGTGTCCTCGATGATGTCTGTGATGAGCACGTCTGACAACTGGGACGAGTTCCTTGAGATGTGCTCCCTCTTCCGCATCTATGAGGAGAAGTTCGGGTTCTACCACATGCAGATCCCGGACCTGAACGTTTTTGAGGCAGCCAAGGAGAAGACCGATGCTGCTATCAAGGCGCTTCAGGTTGCTGCGAACAAGATGACTTATCCGACGCGGGCCTACAACTCGCAGGGGGTCCCCTCGTTCGCTAAGCCCCAGGACCTGGTCATCATCGCGACTCCCGAGTTCCAGGCGAACGTGAACGTCACTTCACTGGCTGCCGCTTTCCATCAGGAGAACACTAGTCTTCCGTCGCATGTGATCACTGTGCCGAACGAGTCTCTGCAGCTGGATGGTGTGAGTGCGATTCTGACGACGAAGGACTTCCTGCTGATCAAGGATGTGCTGCTGGAGAATCGTTCGATTGAGAACCCTGCGGGGCTTTACTCGAACTACTTCCTACACCATTGGAGTATTCTGAGTGTGTCGTCGTTTGTGCCCGCGATTGCGTTTGGCACGAAGGAGACCGGGCGGATCACGGTCCCTGAGGTTAAGAACGCTGAGATTCAGGGTATTAAGGTCGCCAAGAATGATGGTACTCACAACGTGACCCCGAAGCCGGGTGAGTTGCGCGCGCTGTCGATTGACTGGAAGACCCCGCTTGCCGAGGGCATCCACCCGGCGATCGACTGGGATATTAGTGGCCAGAAGTCTAAGAAGACTGCGGTGTGGAACAACGGCACCCTGGTCATCGGCGAGGATGAGGTCAAGGGGACTGAGATCACTGTCACGGTCACGGTCGACAATCCGGGCGCGAACGGGCAGAAACCGCTGTCGTTCTCGACCACCGTCACGGTGTCCTGATACACTTAGGGCATAAGCCGCCCACCATCCCGATTGGGGTGGTGGGCGGTTTCCATTTATGTATGGAGGGAATATGAGCCAGATTAATGACATGCCGCCGGACACGCAGGCAGGGCTTTCTTTTGACTATTCGGTGTGGTCTGCCGGTAGTGTTGTGCGCATGGTTAACGTGCCGTTTGACAACACTTACAGGGACATTATTGACTGGGGTCGCTATGGTTCTCCAAAGGATTATGTTGAGAGCTTCGAACACTCTCAGACGGTACGCCTTGATTCCATGACGTATCTAGCTCAGGGCAGACCCATCAGGATCCCCACGCCGTTCTCGCGAGCCGTGCAGTTCAACTACGTGATGGTGACCAACCCAGGGAGGCCGAGCTCTGCGTTCACGGCAGACTACCAGCCGACGGTGTTCTTCTACTTCATCACAGACGTGCAGTACATCAACCCCGGGACCACGCAGCTCGTGCTGCAACTCGACGTGTGGACGACGTACTACGACCGAGTGGAATTTGGTCGTGGGTTCCTCGAGCGTGGGCATATGGGGATCGCAGCCACAGACTCATTCGACGACCATGGGCGCACATGGCTCACAGTCCCCGAGGGCCTAGATCTTGGTGGCGAGCATATGGTTGCACGCAACTACCGCAAGGTGTTGGGCGACATTCAGAACAAGAAATACGACGTCATTATCACGTCAACTATTAAGCTTGACGCTCCGTACGGGTCCAGGACGTCCCCTTCGATGATTATGGCTGACGGGTCCGACATGGAGGGTCTTCCCAATTCCGTTGACATCTGGTGGGCTGACGCCGCTGGCTTCGCTGCTGGCATGAAGTACCTCGCGGACTACCCCTGGATCGCGCAGGGTATCGGGTCTGTGACCCTTGTCCCTAAGGGAATGCTCAAGGGTGATGGTGGTCGTAAGGTGCAGTTGGGTAGTGCTTCTTGGTGGGCCCTCACGAACCCGGGTGTGGAGAATAAGCGTGGGTACTGGATCACCCAAGAGAATTTCCGGGAGAATGTTATGCGGCTGGTCCTGCCTGAGTATTCTGAGTTGAAGAAGTTCTGCACCGCCCCGTACACGATCCTTCAGTTCACGACGTACACGGGTAATCCCGTCGAGGTGCGTCCTGAGTCTTTGGCTAGTGATGACATTGGCTTCACCGCGTGGGTCCACCTTGCGCCGCCGATGCCCCAGATTCTCTTCTCCCCGAACTGGCTCAACCGTCATCCAAACGCTGACGTGATCGATGTGGACGCTTCCACCTGGACCCAGCAGACTGGTGAGGAGCTGGATGTTGCTACGGGGTACCAGAGTCTTCCTACGTTCGCGGTGCTCAACAACAGTGCCCTGAACAACCTGGCATCCAACGCTCATACGATCGCCCAGCAGTACAATGGCGCGAAGTGGGCTCAGCAGCGAGCGCAGCGTGCGGCGACTGCTAGTCGAGACATTGCGAATGCGGGCATTGCTGCTACGCAGGCGGGCGCTGAGAATCAGATGTGGGGTAATAGTGCCAATGCTGATAGTCAGTCGCGTTACAACAACATGCGTGCGACGGTGCAGGCTGCTCAGGGGGGTATGACTGCACTTGGTGGTGTTGTGGGGTTGAATGGTCAGGCTGTGGGTGCTGGCATTGGGCAGATGGCGACAGCTCACGTGAATGCCATGATCAGCAATAGTCAGGCACAGTCGCAGGCGAACATCCAGAATCAGTTGACGTCGGGGCAGTCTCAGATTAGTCAACAGCAGCAGCGGGCGGTGCGTGACACGAACTATGAGTTGGCACAGTTTTCTGCGAATGGGGATTATGAGAATGCTATTGCGAGCGTTAATGCTCAGGTGCAGGATATGCAGGTTATTCCGCCGTCGGTTGTTGGGCAGACTGCTGGTACGGTGACTCCAATGGTCGCCTACCAGATGTCTCTTGACTGTCGGGTTCGCATGTTGTCGTTCAACTCGATGCGTCGCATTGGTGATTTTTGGCTTCGGTATGGGTACAATATGAATATATGGGTGAATATGTCAAAACTTTCTTTGATGTCACATTTCACTTACTGGAAGATGAGTGAGTGCTACTTGGTTCAGGCGAACATGCCGGAGACGTTTAAGGGTACAATCAGGGGTATCTTCGAGAAGGGGGTCACTGTGTGGAAGCAGCCATTCAACATTGGTCGGACAAACGTGCGCGACAACCGCATCGACACGAGTGTTAAGGTGAAGTTAAGTGAGTAAGCGAGCAGATTTTGTATCCCACGAGATTTATTCTCAGGTAGGTAGGGCGCCTCTCCCCTCGTCCAGCGAGGGCAGACAGGCTCAGCTTGAGTCCATGTACTTTCGGCAGCTCTGCGGGAAATGTATGAGCCGATTTACCTGGGAGGGTTTGCCTAACGGTATCGATCCCAGGTTTATTGAGAAAACCATCCTCGAGAACGGGTTCTCACTCTTCTATTTCGACACACTACTGGAACTCTTCATGTCCATGCCCGCCACCGAAACGGGCGTGTGGGATATCCAGGATAATCCTACAGGTTTCCGTGTGACGCGGAATGGTTTGTATTCCCGCGACGTTCGTGCTGTTGATAGTGTAATGATCTGGGGAAACCAAACTCGGGTTCCCGACATGGACGTGATTCGGGTCTACGCCTCACGACTCGCGCAGGTCGACCGGACCATCGAGATCGATCTACTCAATGAGCGCAACCCCATGATCGTTGCCTGCAACACGGACCAACGCCACACGATCTCCAACGTGATCTCCAAAATTTATGATGGTGAGCCGGTTGTGTGGGGAACCGAGAATCTAGCGATGGATAACCTGGCGAATACGATCGGAGTCTTTCCCCTCAACCAGAATGCGGGCACTGGGGCAGTATCCTCGATCAAGCACATGGAGTCCAAGGCCAAAATTTGGGGTGAAGCCTTAACGATGCTTGGCATCATGAATGTTAATTCAGAGAAGCGAGAGCGTATGGTTGTTGAAGAGGCTGCTGCCAATTCGGGGCAGGTGCTTGCGTCACGCGAGTCTTTCATGAAGCCTCGCGAGCTCGCGTGCGAGCAGATCAATGAGAAGTTTGGGCTTAGTGTTTCGTGTATGTGGGCGGTCGACGACAACGCCTCTCCAGACATGAATGATATTATTAGTCAACAGAACCTATTGCAGACAAGTGGGGTGAATGGCGATGCCGACGCATACTCTGAGACTTAAAGACGTCGATGCAATTACCCAGGGACATTGGGGGCTCGACAAGTATGAGATTTTTGACGAGGCCTATCGTGAGAAGTTGAACTCAAGGATTAAGCGCGAGTTTTGGCTCAACGAGATCGCACACGAAACAATCGACATCTTCATCTGGCGACTCGAGCTGCGCATGGATCTCATCATGCCCCGCTACAATCGAATGTACCTAGCGGAACTACAGAATACCGATCCTCTCGATGGTGGCGCCGGGTCTAGCCGGACGCGTCAGTGGGGCGACTCTAGTAATGACGGCACGAATACGAACGCCAGCAATGGCACGGGGTCAGGCACCTCGAAGGGTCGCACTGTGGCCTCTGACACCCCTCAGACTCGGCTTGCGGGAAATGGCGATTACGCCTCGAGCCTGTCTGACGCTACGACTGAGAACAGCAATAAAAGCACGAGCACGTCTAGTGGGTCCACAAACTCACGATCGCGCTACGACAACAATCAGTCGTCCGAGTCCAGTCAGCGAGGCTCTAAGGCTCAGATGATCGCCCAATACAGGCAGACACTCATTAATGTTGATAATTTTGTTATCGAAGAACTGAGAGATCTTTTCTTGGGCGTCTGGGATCTTGACCACCCATTAACATACTCAAACATCTACGGAGGATACTATGGCTAACATCAACGACATCATCAACTCAATCGACCGTGCCATGTGGCGCCTCCAAGGCAGCCAGGTCAACAACATCACGCCGTTCACATATCGCGACGGCCTCACATACCTCGAAGTGCTTGAGCGCATTCGCGGCAGCGTGATTGAGACCATCGACTACGTCGGGAAGTTTGGTGAGGAACAGAAGAAGATCATCAACATGATGAACGAAAAGGTAACAACGTTCATCACCGAGATGGAGAAAACTCACGACGCCTGGAACAAGGACATTGAGAAGAAACGCAAGGACACGTTGGACACTATCGAGGCGTTCAAGTCTCGCCTGATTCAGGTGGCGCTCACCCCCGCAAGATCGTCCCGCTACAATCTGGACAACGCCTTCATGGGCGCTCAGATGATGGACGGCACCACGCACTACCTGGCAACCGTTAAACTCACCGACAAGATGGAGGGACGGATCGACGAGGCAAACAAGAAGATCGACGACCAGATCGCCGCGCTACCCAACACCTACTACAACAAAACCTATCTGGACAGCGAGTTCCAGCGTGTTGCCCAGTACGATCAGGCGGTGATCATCGGATCATCGAATGTGAAGACCGACGGGGGTGTGTGGGCCAACCAGCTGGCCACAGAGTACGGGTTCAGGCGCGCACATAACTACGGCATCGGTGGTGGAGCCTTTACCAGTGCTCAGGGCGCTCGTTTCGATACGCAGATCCAGAACGCCTACCGCGGACTCGGAGACAACAACCGTCGCGTGGGCGGCGTGTTCATCATCGACATGCTCAACGACATTCGCGCCATGCACAACGTCCAGCAAATGGCCGAGGTGTGTGCCGGGATGATCCAGTTATACTGGCCCAACGCCAAGGTGTACTGCATCCCGGTCATCTGGAACGACTCGTCACTGAACAATGGGAAGATGAGCGAGTCGATCCAGGCACGCACCAGCGAGTTCATGTGGGCGTTCAACAAGCTGGCACCAGCGATCTGTGAAGGCTCACTCTCTTGGTTCCACGGTGACAAGAGCGTGATTCGCGGAAGCGACGAGGTCCATCTCACTGACGACGGCTACCAGCAGGCTAAGCGATACGCGCTCGGCTGGCTGCGTGGTGGCACATCCTGGAACGATTATGGGTGGCGCGACCTCTCTCCTTGGGGTGAGGACGCCAACGGGCTCAAGAAGTCGACCATGACCCTGAGGATCAAGCGGGAGCACACGAATGCCTACCTGCGAGGCTGGTTCGAAGTGATTGCGCCCTTGGGGGCTGATCATCCGATCTGGTCTATTCCAGGCTGGGCGACGCCGTACTCGAACCAGTACTTCCAGGGAATGACGCCCTCACGTGACTGGAAGACGTTCTATGTGAATACTGCGGGGCAGCTCGTTTCGGCCGACCCTATGCCGGTTGGAACGCAAATCTACCTATTCTCTCAGTGGGGAGTCTGGTGAGATAGTGTGGTGGACCTCCTGCTACAATTGTGGCAGGAGGTTCACTTATGGCATGGGATGAGCAGCACAAGAAAGTTGCTATCAAGGTAATTGGTACCGTTGAGTCCAATATGGATTATGGCGCAATCAATTACAACGACCCTATTACGGTGGGGATTGCTCAGTGGTTCGGGACGCGCGCTGCAGGGCTCTTGCACTCCATTCGCAACACGCAGCAGTGGCAGCAGAAGATGAACGGGTCTACGCTCGACATCAACGGGCTATCTCGCCACACCGCGAGCGACCCCTGGTGGAACACCTTCTACCTGTCACGCGCCTACGACGTGTCCCTGCGAGAGTGCCTCAAGGCCAATAGCGCGACTCAGGATGCGCTTCTGGTGAAGGACATTGAGGGGTATACCGCGACGGCAGTCCAGTATGGGCTCGACCACAACAGCAACACGGATGCGTTCATTCTGTGGGCCTGTGCGTATCACCAGAGTCCCCGTCAGGCACTGCGTGTGCTCATGCGCGGTGGTGGTGGCATGGGTCTGCGCGCAATGTATGCGGCCATCCTCGCAGACGGCGTCCTCGGACAGTACAAAACTCGGTACGAGAAAGCGTATGCCATCATCTCCTCAGGGGACACTAGTGGTGTGGGCAGTGGCGGCGGCGCCAATGGTGCGGGTGTGGGCAATGGGACAACCCTCAACGCCAACGGCAATCAGGAGATCACTATCGAGGGCGGCGAACTTGTTGTCCAGACCGACAACAGTAACGTAATGTTCGCGCAAACCAAATTCGGCAACGTCAATCTATATCCTTGCGGGATCAATGCCTGGAAAGCCAACCTCAACGACATCAAGACAATCGTTAACGTTGCCGTTGAACAGGCTGCGGCACAATCTGGGGCCGGCGGCGGTGGCGCGGGTGCCGGCGACGGTTCTGCTGGCGCCAAAGCCCTCGCCTGGATGAAGTCTAGGATCATGAAGTTCAAGTACCGGCAGGCTCCCGGTCGACTTAATCCTGACCAATCGGGTTTTGGTGATTGCAGCAGCACCATCTACAGGGCCTACATGGACACGTCGGGCATCAACCCCGGAACCTGGACGGGTGATATGTACTTCCGTGGGGCTGCTGTCATCGAGCGTGGTCGGGGCACCATGAGTGCTGCCCAGCAGGCGCTACTCAAGCCTGGTGACGTCATCGTCATCTCCTGGGGCGGTGGGTATCCGCACACTGACCATGTGGAGATGTACGTGGGGCCAGGACAGACAATCGGGCATGGTGGTGATGGGCCAGGGCCACACATCAACTCGATCGGTATGCTCTCAGGGGCTGCATGGTGGACGGTGAGGCGTCATGGTTAAGAAGAAATTCAGTTACTACTCGTTCTCGAAGGTGCTCTCGTATGGGGGTGTCTACAATATGGTTATGGGTGCTCGAGGTCTCGGCAAGACTTACGGGGCCAAGAAGATTGTTATCAAAAATGCTATTGAGAAGGGACAGCAGTTCATCTACCTGCGTCGCTACAAAACGGAACTCAAGGGTAGGAACTCCTTCTTTGCTGATATACAACAAGAATTTCCTGATCAAGAATTTCGGGTTGATGGGCAGTTTGCTCAACGTAAAGTAGGTAAGAAATGGGAGACCATCGGGTACTTCATCCCACTATCGACTGCACAGGCGAATAAATCAATTGCCTACCCAAACGTGTACACAATCATCTTCGACGAATTCATCATCGACAGGGGGAGTCTGCGGTATCTGCCGGATGAGGCGAAAGTGTTCATGGACTTCTACTCCACCGTAGACCGGTATCAGGATCGGGTTCGTTGCCTCATGTTGTCGAACTCTGTGTCGATCATGAATCCATATTTCATCAGGTTTCATCTCGAGCCGAAACAGGGTATTAGCCGGCATGCAGACGGGTTTATTGTCACTGACTTTGTTGACTCGAAGGAATTTGCTAACGAGGTTGCTCATACGCGCTTTGGTTCATTCGTTATTAATCATGCGGAGGACTACGCCAACTACTCTATTAATAACGAGTTCGCGGACAACTATGATGACTTCGTTATGAAGAAGACGGGTAAGGCTCAATATCAATTCACGCTCAGAACTCCGCAGGGGACCGTGTCCATCTGGACCGATGGTGGCACGTGGTTCGCGCAGAAAAGAATACCTCGAGGGCCCCAGGTAAGATGGGCCTACAAGGTCAGTGATCTGAGAGAGGGTGAAAGGCTTTTGCTATATGGCGACAAAGTTCTATCTATCATGCGCACCGTATACCGTAAGGGGCGATTATTCTCTGACTCCCCAGAAACTCGCAATATGTTCGCAGAAATTTTTGTACGATGATTGAAATCCCAAAGTTCACAATAGATGTTGCTGTAATCACCGGATGCCTGGCTCTTGTCGGCATCATCGGCCGCCTCATCTACCGCGTCAGTCGATACCTCGACCATGTCTCGTGTATGCTAGAGACATGGGAGGGGACTCCCGAGCGACCCGGTGTTCTGGAGCGTCTAGATGACATCGAAGACAAACTAAACGACGTGCAATATCACGTTAAACCCAATCACGGTGGGTCATCAATAGACGCCCAGAATCGTCAGATCGCTGAAATTCTCACCTATTTAAGGAGCAAATAATGAGTGAGCCCGTCACGCCCACGCCCCCGAAGTTCCTCGGCAACCCCAGCACACGCCTCTGGCTCTACGGCGTCTTCTTCGCCATCAGTGTTGCCCTCGGCGTCTGGGGAATCATCGACGGCGACAAAATCGCCGCCATCAACTTCATAATCAGCGCCGTCCTCGGCATCGCCGCAGGCAACGTACCTACCCGCCCCGACGGCAAGCACGAGGCCTAACAGTGAGCCGTCTAGACAACCTCCTGTGGTGGTGCGACTTCTACTGCAACGGGATCACCGTCTACTACAGCCAAGAAAACCGACAAGACGGGTTCGACAACCCCGGCAGCCCCACATACATGGACTGCTCCAGCATGACCATCGTCGCCGCACGCCAAGCAGGCTACCCCACGGGCGGTGCCTGGTACACCGGCGACATGGTCCCCGCCTTCATCTCCGCAGGCTGGGAGTGCCTCGACTACTCATGGGACGCCATGCAACCCGGCGACGTTGTCATCCGCCCCGCCAACGCCTGGCGAGGCGGACACGTCGTCGTCATCGGCTACCAGGGCACCTGCTACGAGGCATACACAGACGAAACCGCCCCTGAAGACCAAGTCCGCCAAACCAGCATCTACGAATTTGGCGCCGACTACATCCTCAGGCCCCCAGCAGACAACTACAGTGCCCCAGCACCCGAACCGGAGCCTGAACCCGAACCCACCATCAACACCACTGAAGGACTACTCATGTTCGTGCGCGTCAACTTCGGCGAGTCATACGGCTACGCCCTCATCCCCTACGGCCTCGGAGCCCAGGGACTCAACCAGGACCAGGCAGACCGCTACTACCGAGCAGGCCTACGCCCTGTCGAAGTCACTGCCGAGGATTTCACGGCTCTCGTCGCAGAATCGTGGTCCCACTACAGTGCCTGCTTCGGCTCCCTCGCATCCAAGAGCGACGTCCAAGCTCAGACCGACGCCGTAGTCAACGCAGTCAAGGCAGCCTCCATCAAGACTGACTGACAGCCAAACACCAAGTAGCCCCGGGGTGGAACCAACCACACCCCGGGGCTACTTAATACCCACTACCCATCACGCATAGAAGTCAATCATCATCTCCCTCAGGTTGTAGGAACAGTCATACACATCCTGAAGATCTGTGTTCGTCAGCGTGAACAACCCGTCCTCATCGACAGTCAGCTCGAAGTGCCATCCGTCGTCAACGGTGACGAACGAGCCATCGAATACCTCGGTCCAGCCATTGCCCTTCAGGTACTTCCTGTCCATCGCGCTCAGTCTCATTTCAGTTCCTTTCTGTTCGATGAACGTTGTTTCGTTCATGTATTAATAATGCACTTACTCCCTCTACCTGTCAACCCGCGACCGCGTGATCTAGGGCACAAGTATCCACACCGAACCGCTCTAGCGTCTCCCGATAATGCTCCTTCGCCTTCGCAGTGCCCCTAGGACCAAAAGACTTAATACTATTCAGCCCCGTGATCTTGTCCTCCACAGTAATACGGTTATTGGGCCATCCGTAACAATTAATGCGATAATCAATTCCATCAATCCCAATAAAGTCGTCCGTAGCAACAACGCTATATCCGGGTAATTGATCCTTAAGACTAAGTAGAGCTGCCATATCCTTTAAGTAAAACACCTTCAAATAACTCCCATGCTTTCCAACCCCATAAGCAGCATCGCATCGCAAAGTTGCTTATGAGTATCGTAATGTGTAATCACACCCGACCGTGTCTCGTACGGATTCCATGTCTCCAACGTGTAGTCATTAACCAATCGAATTGCCAGCGGCCCACAATACAAAATATGTACACCACCCTCAGTCACCGCCTCCCGCATACCAGAAGCCCGCAAACACCTACGCACCCGGCAAAAGGAACTCGTCATCCGCATCAAAATCACCGTCTAGTAGATCCACAACAATTTTCTTATTCGGCGCATCAAGCGTCAATGTGAATGCAACACTAGCATTTTCCATTAACAACCTCCTCCAAACTCACGATTCGATACTGGCCCCACCCCGATTTTCCTGTCGACACATGAAAACGCTCACTATCGCGATAAAAACGAACCTGCTTACCCTTGAATAACTCAGACATCACCCAAGAAGTCACATGCCAATCATTCAAGTCGTCAAGCACATCAAACGATGCCCGCATATTAGTCCGAGACGACATTATTCATCACCCAAGCAAGAAAGTCTTTCACTTCGTCACTATACACGTAAAACCAGTCGTCGCCCGTACCCACAAACGTGCGACCCGCATCATCAATCTCAAGTGTTATATCAATTCGCATCCAATCGCTCCTTAATCTTCGAAAATGAATAGCCTGTAATCAAAACGTCTGATGACGTACACGCATACTCAACCCCATCTCCAATAGGTGCCAACACATAAGTGTCTCCCTTCCATGGCAGTAAGGCGTAGTTATCGTAAATCACTGCCTCGACGAATAGAAACGCAATCGACTTCCTCTCGCCCTCGGTGAATGGTCTAGGCTCCATTGAACACCCTTCTGCTTGTTCTCTGGTTCATGCGTTAATAATGCACCAACATTAGCTGCACGTCAACCCAACAAGGCGTGACGTGCATCACTAGATGATATGTCATGACAAATGACTATGTGCACCACGCCACAATATTTGACAACCACAACGAAGTATGATCTGTCAACCTTATTCCATGTGACTT
>ERZ772946.387-NODE-387-length-17485-cov-7.31784_pt1 | contig 17485 bp, 15 predicted proteins | sample MGYA00511680_ERZ772946 | MGnify/ENA primary metagenome ERZ772946 (study PRJEB29015, sample SAMEA2737918) | human oral metagenome | biome: human oral; feature: human-associated habitat; material: dental | place: China | collected 2016 ... | reverse complement strand
CACCGCCATGAAGGCCGAAGTGCGCGAGGCCCTGGGCCGCGTGCGCGAGGGCGCGCCGCTGGCCCGTGCGCTGGGTGCTGGCAAGACGCTACCGCCGCTGCTCATCCACATGACGGCCAGCGGCGAGGCCACCGGCGAACTGCCGCAGATGCTGGAGCGCGCCGCCGAGACCCTGTCACAGGAAGTGGAACGTAAAACCTTGACAATGACCACTCTGCTGGAGCCCATCCTGATCTTGATTACCGGCGGCATCGTCCTCATGATCGTGTTGGCCGTGCTGCTTCCGATCATCGAGATCAATCAGCTGGTCAAGTAAGCGCCGAATGCAGGGCAGGCGGCGCTTTCCATAACCAGGACATGCCGCCACAGAATGCGTTCCGGTCAGCGCCTCATCCCGAGGTGCCCGGAGCCCCTCACAGGGCAGCGGCAGGGTCCACTCCAGGAGAGGGTATCAATGATGTGGCTGCTGCGAATCCGCCGACTGTTACGTGTCACCGGCCGCGAGGCCATGATGCTGTGGTACGCATTGCTCAACCCCGCCACACCGATGGTCATCCGGTTGGGTATCGTGGCCACGGGGCTCTACCTGTTCTCGCCGTTGGACATCATCCCCGACTTCATGGTGCTGTTTGGTCTGGCTGATGACCTGGCCGTGCTGCTGATCGCCATCCCCTTCCTGGTCAATCGCCTGCCGGCCCACGTGCAGCAGGAAGCCGCCTGGCGTGCCGACAACTCCTGGCTGGGCCGCTGGCTGCGGCGTGCGGGGACAGCTGCGCGGTAAGCGTTCAATCGTGTCTGGGCTGAAAGGTGCGGATACGCGGTGCAACCTTGTCGTGCATGGTGCGCACCGTGATCCGCATGTCGTACTACTTGGTCTGTAGATTCAGCCAGAAACGCGGCTCCATCTCGAAGAAAAGCCCGAGACGCAATGCGGTATCGGCACTGATGGGGCGCTTGCCGTGCACGAGTTCGCTGATCCGACTGGGTGATACATCGATGTCGGCTGCAAGCCGTTGCGCCAATATTTCCATGGGTTTCGTGAGGTCTTCCAGTAGATGGTGATGTGATAGATTGAGCTGAAGTCCATCCCATATAGGAGGTATTCGTGTCGGGGAGCGAGGTGGCTGTCGATATCGTATTTTATTTTTTTATTTATTGTGTTGCCGGTACCTTCATTCCCGCTTGGGGTGCCGAGAAAGGGTTGGGCATGATGTGGGTGATGAAATGGTCTTCCGTCGTTTCATTTTCATCCCTGCTTTTTCTTGTTCTCATAGGGGCTGCTCATGATGTTCGAAAGGGCGTGCTCATTGCTCTCTTTGGTGGCATCATGGTGCCCATACTGGCTGTTGCCTATTATTTTTTCCAGATCAACATGATTGATCTCAAAAGGGAAAGGGAAGAGAAGTCCAAGCAGGACGATTGATCCTACAGATACTCCACCGGCAATGACAGCAGGTCGTCGGCCAGCCACAGCTTCTGGGGGTACTGGTCGATGATCGTGCCGCGTGCCACAGTGATGTCGGCAGCGGGCAGGTGGGTGTGCAGCACCTGGAAGGCGCTACCCATGCGCCGGTCCGGCTTGGCGCTGGTCTTGATCTCGATGGGGTAGAGCGTCCGGCCGTGCTCGATCAGCAGGTCGATCTCTTTCTGCGAGGTGTCTCGATAGAAGTACAGCGGCGGCACTGTGCCCCGGTTCTGGAAGGACTTGATGATCTCGCTGACTACGAAGGTTTCGAAGAACTGGCCGCTGCGTGCGCCCAGCCGGATGGTGTCGGGCGTGAGCCACTTGGTCAGCCAGGCCATCAGTCCGGTATCCCGCATGTAGAGCTTGGGTGTCTTGATGGCTCGCTTCAGGTGGCTGTTGTGATAGGGCGGCAGCAGGTGGATGATGCCCGAAGCCTGCAGCACGGCCATCCAGCGCTTGGCGGTGTCCATGGAGATGCCGGCATCCTGGGCCACGCTGCTGTAATTGAGCAGTTCTGCACTGCGCGCCGCCACGGCCACCATGAAGCGTGTGAAATCCGATGTGCTGCCGATGTTGGCCAGCTGGCGCACGTCGCGCTCGATGTAGGTGGCCACGTAGGATGCGTAATAGACATCCCAGTTCACCGTCTGCTGGTACAGGCGTGGCATGTAGCCACGATGGATGGTCTCCCAGATGTCCGGACAGGGCTTCAGGCTGGCTTCGCGCTTTTGCAGGTAGTCGTCAGTGGGAATGAAACTGTCCGTGAACGTCACACCATGGATTTCCCGCAGCGACAGACCCGACAGATTCAGCACGGCGATACGGCCTGCCAGGCTCTCGCTCACGTTCTGCATGAGCCCGAAGGCTTGCGAGCCGGACAGCAGGTAACGGCCATTGTCCTGTCGCCGGTCGATGTCCAGTTTCAACAGCGGGAACAAGGAAGGCACGTGCTGCACCTCGTCCAGGATCAGGCGGTCGGGATGGTTGCGCAGGAAAAGGGCGGGGTCGTCATCCGCCTGCTGGCGCAGCAGCGGATCGTCGAAGCTGACATAGTGATGGTCGGGGGCCACGTGCTTCAGCAGGGTGGACTTGCCCACCTGGCGTGGCCCCGTGACCAGGAGGGCCGGAAACTGCGTCTGCAGCTCGGTCAGCAGCGGCTGCATCTGGCGGTCGATGTACATGCGTGCCTCCATGCGCGAATGGCCACTTTCGGTTCGCTGAGGGAGTATGTTCAATTCACGATTCTATCGTGAATTGAACGGGGTTGGCATGACCTCGACTACCCGCGTGAAGCACTGGCCTTCTTTGCCGCTGAGGTGGAGGCGCACCTTGACCTGGATGTCCGGATCACGCCAGCATGGCATCCGACGGCAGGGCAGCGCCGATGGCGGCAGCAAGTTGCGCTGTGTCGGCCGTGATGGGCTGGCCTTCCAGCGCCTGCCGGATATCGTCCAGCGCGCTGTCGGGTTCCAGGAAGAAGTCGCCCGCCACCTGCACATGGGCCAGTCTGCCATCGTGTTCCTGCAGGTCTACCACCACCAGCTTGCCGCCGGGGGACCTTGTACTCACCGTGCCTCGTGTTCATCGGACGCTCCTTCGGAATAAGGGGCTATGATAGCGAACGAGAACTATTTATAGATTAGATGAGCAAGATCCGTTCACGACGGGTACTTACGCCCGCTCGAGTTCTTCGAAATCCGGGCGTGCGCCCTAGAAGTGCGTGTCCAGGGCATGGAAGAGTGCTGGAAGATTTTCCAGGGTGCTTCCTTCCCGTTCGATAGGGGACTGTGCGTCCCCTTCGGACGTGGCCTCGGCCGTGGCTTCAGGTTTCATGCAAGGGCACGATAAAGTGACTGGTGAAGGTCAGGGCCTTGCGCTGGTGCTGCAAGGACCCAGTAACTTGGCATGACTGGTTCCCGAAAGGCAGGCCGGAACCCGCAGCGCGAGCCTCGGCCCGGGAGGCATCAGCCCTCCACGCCACCCAGGGCGTTGGAGTAGCCCGCGTCCACGTAGGTGATCTCGCCGGTGATGCCGGAGGCGAGGTCAGACAGCAGGAAGGCGGCGGCGTTGCCCACTTCCTCGATGGTGACGTTGCGGTGCAGCGGGGCGGCGGCTTCGACGGCTGCTAGGATGCTGGAGAAGCCCTTGATGCCGGCGGCAGCCAGGGTCTTGATGGGGCCAGCGGAGATGCCGTTGGCGCGGATGCCCTTGGGCCCCAGCGAGCGGGCCAGGTAGCGGACGCTGGCTTCCAGCGAGGCCTTGGCCACGCCCATGGTGTTGTAGTTGGGCACGGCACGCACGGCGCCCAGGTAGCTGAGGGTGACGAGGGCACCGTTGCGCCCCTGCATCAGCGGCAGGGCAGCGCGGGCCAGGGCCACCAGGCTGTAGGCCGAGATGTCGTGGGCCATGCGGAAGTTCTCGCGGGTGGCGCCTTCCAGGAAGTCACCGGCGATGGCTTCGCGCGGGGCATAGGCGATGGCGTGGACGAGGCCGTCGAAGCCGTCGGTCCAGTGCTGGCCGACGCTCTTCATCAGGGCGTCGATCTGTTCGTCTTCAGCCACGTCGCAGGGGAAGACCAGCGAGGAGCCGAATTCGGCCGCCATTTCGGTGATGCGGTCCTTGAAGCGGTCGTTCTGGTAGGTGAAAGCCAGCTCGGCGCCCTGGGCGCGGCATTGTTTGGCGATGCCGTAGGCAATCGAGCGGTTGGAGAGCAGGCCGAGGATGAGGATGCGCTTGCCGGCCAGAAAACCTGTGTTCATATGTCGCCTCGTGGCAAAAATAACAGCGGCATTGTCGCACGAGCTGGCCGCCCTACAATGCGGGCTGGTGTTTTCGACGTGGTGGCGGATGGCTGTGGGTGTGGATGTTTCCCGACAGAACGGGGTTGGGCGGCGTGCCTGGCTGCAGGGCGGCCTGGCGCTGGGGGCGGCCGCACTGGCCGGTTGGCCCGGGCGTGAGGCGCTGGCTTCTCACGGCATGGCCTGGGGCGGCGAGCCGCGCTATCCGGAGTCGTTTGCCCACTTCGACTATGTGCGGCCCGACGCACCGCGCGGTGGCCTGGTGCGGCTGGCGGGCATGGGCACCTTCGATTCGCTCAATCCGTTCACGCTGCGGGGCATTGCTGCAGACGGCACAGGCACGCTGATGTTCGAGTCGCTGGCCGTGGCCAGCTGGGACGAGCCCTTCTCGGTTTACGGCCTGCTGGCCGAGGACATGATCCTGGCCGAGGACCGGCTGTCGGTGATGTTCAAGCTGCGGGCCGAGGCACGTTTCAACGATGGGTCGCCGGTGCTGGCCGAGGACGTGCGCCATTCGTTCGAGACGCTGGTGGGCCCCAAGGGGCATCCGCTCTTTCGGCAGTATTTCGGGGACGTGGAGCGCCTGGAGGTGATGGACGACCGGCTGCTGCGCTTCTTCTTCAAGCGTACCAACCCAGAGCTGCACCTGATTCTGGCCAAGGACCTGCCGGTGTTCTCGCGTCGCTGGGGGCAGGGCAAGGCCTTCGATGCCATGCCGCACGAGCGCCCCGTCACCAGCGGTCCCTATGTAGTGGACAGCATGGACCTGGGCAAGCGCATCGCCTTCAAGCGGGTGGAAGGCTACTGGGCCGATGCGCTGCCGGTGCGGCGCGGCACCTTCAATTTCGAGCGGGTGGTGTTCAAGTATTTCCGCGATGAGGTGGCGCGGCTGGAGGCCTTCAAGGCCGGCGAGTTCGACTGGCTGTTCGAGAACAGTGCCCGCAACTGGACGCGCGGCCACGTGGGGCCGCGCTATCGCAGTGGCGAGATCGTCAAGCGCAACTTCCCGCATTCCAATGTGAGCGGCATGCAGGGCTATGCGCTCAACACGCGCCGTCCGCTCTTCAAGGACGTGCGGGTGCGCGAGGCGTTGGCGCTGGCCTTCGATTTCGACTGGCTCAACCGTCATTATTTCCAGGGGCAGTACACGCGCACGCGCAGCTATTTCGCCAATAGTGCCATGGCGGCATTCGGCAAACCGGATGCCGAGGAGATGCGCTTCCTGAAGAGCCTGTCGTCGCCGCTGGATCCCGCGGTGTTCGGTGAGCTGCCCGAGCTGCCGGACAACCCGGATGCGGATGCGCTGCGCCGCAACCTGAAGCGGGCGCAGCAGCTGCTCAATGAAGCGGGCTGGCAGGTGGACACGGATGGCGTGCTGAAAAACGCGCAGGGCCAGGCGTTCCGCTTCGAGGTGCTGGGTGATGCGCCGGCCTTTGAGCGGCTGGCCACGCCGTGGATCCACAATCTGGCGCGGCTGGGCATCCGGGTGCGGCAGCGCATGGTGGATCCGGCGCTCTATCAGAAGCGGGTCAGCACCTTCGATTACGACGTGGTGACGACGGTCTACCCGATGAGCAGCACGCCGGGCAACGAGCTTCTGCAGATGCTGGGCTCGGCGGCGGCCAACGACGCGCGCTCGGGCAACTATGCGGGCGTGGCCGATCCGGCGGTGGACGAGATCATCGAACGCATCCTGCAGGTGCGCTCACGCGATGAGCTGCAGCTGGCCACGCGGGCACTGGACCGCGTGCTGCGCCATGGCTGGTACATGGTGCCGCAGTTCCACAGCAGTAGCTACCGCGTGGCCTTCGACTGGCGGCTGCGGCATCCCGGGGTGCTGCCGCTCTTCTACGATCCGCAGAGCTGGCTGCTGGAGACCTGGTGGCGTGACGACGAGGCCCGACCGGTCCCTGTGGCCGAGCAGGCTGATGCGATGGACGTGCCCCTGATGCACCTGCCAGCCCTGGCGATGGAACGGCCCTCTCAGCCTGCTGGAGTGTCTGTCATCGGTCATCGCGCCGGGAGATTCCTGACATGCTGAACTATGTGCTGCGCCGGCTGGCGCTGATGGTGCCCACGCTGCTGGGCATCCTGCTGGTGAGCTTCGTCATCATCCAGTTCGTGCCTGGTGGCCCGGTGGAGCAGCTGGTGCATCAGCTGCAGGCGACATCCCAAGGAGGGGAAGGTGGTGGTGCGCCGGCGGCCAGCGGCTATCGTGGTCGTCAGGGGCTGGACAAGGAGCAGATTGCCGAGATCGAGGCCTTCTATGGCTTTGACAAGCCTGCGCCCACGCGCTTTGTCGAGATGCTGGGGCGCTATCTGCGCTTCGACCTGGGCGAGAGCTTTCATTACCAGCAATCGGTCTGGTCGCTGATCGTTCAGAAGCTGCCGGTGTCGATCAGTCTGGGGGTGTGGAGCTTCTTCATCGTCTATCTGGTGTCCATTCCGCTGGGCATTGCCAAGGCGGTACGCGACGGTAGCCGCTTCGATCTCTGGACGACGACGGCCATTCTGGCGGGCTACGCCGTGCCCGGCTTCGTGCTGGGGGTGGCGCTGCTGGTGCTGTTCGGCGGCGGTTCGTTCCTGTCGTGGTTCCCGTTGCGCGGGCTCACCTCGGATGACTGGGAGTCGCTGAGCCTCTTTGGCAAGGTGATGGACTATTTCTGGCACCTGGTGATGCCGCTGACCTGTCTGGTGGCAGGCAGCTTTGCCGTGACCACGCTGCTGACCAAGAACGTGATGCTGGAAGAGATCCGCCGCCAGTACGTGGCCACGGCGCGGGCCAAGGGGCTGGGCGAGCAGCGCATCCTGTACCGGCACGTGCTGCGCAATGCGCTGATCCCGCTGGTGACGGGCTTTCCGGCGGCCTTCGTGGGGGCGTTCTTTACCGGTTCGCTGCTCATCGAGACGCTGTTTTCGCTGGACGGGCTGGGGCTGCTGTCCTATGAATCGGTGGTCAAGCGCGACTATCCGGTGGTGCTGGGCATGCTGTATCTGTTCTCGCTGATCGGGCTGCTGACGCGGCTGATCACCGATGTGGCCTATACGTGGGTAGACCCGCGAGTGAAGTTCGGTGGATCGGGGCGGTGAACGGATGAACGCAGTGCAGGACAATCGACACGGTGCGACCGGCAGCGGCCCGCAGGGCGTGCCCGCATCCATGGCACCGGCCTTGGGCGGCGCAACGCCGGGTGCGCGGGAAGGGGCCGCATCGGCCTCGCCAGCGGCGCGGGCCTGGCAGCGTTTCCGGCGGCATCGGCGTGGCTACATCAGTCTGTGGATCTTCGGCGTGCTGTTTGGCATCTCGCTGTTTGCGGGCGTGCTGTCCAACGACCGGCCGCTGCTGGCCAGCTACCAGGGGCAGTGGTACACGCCCTTGTGGCACGACTACCCGGAAACCACCTTTGGCGGCGACTTTCTGGCGCCTACCGAATGGCATGATCCGTTCATCCAGCGACAGTTTGCGCAGGATGGCAACTGGGCGCTGTGGCCGCTGAATCGCTACAGCTTCAACACGCTGAACTACTATGCCGAGCTGCCCAACCCCGCACCGCCGTCGGCCCAGAACCTGCTGGGCACCGACGACCGGGGACGCGACGTGCTGGCGCGGCTGCTGTACGGCTTTCGGCTGTCGGTGATGTTCGGGCTGGCGCTCACCGCCATCGGCACGCTGCTGGGCATCGTGATGGGGGCGCTGCAGGGCTATTTTGCGGGTCGGGTGGACATCACGCTGCAGCGGCTCATCGAGGTGTGGTCTGCCATTCCCGAGCTGTACCTGCTGCTGATCCTGGCCTCGATGTTCGAGCCCAGCATCTGGGTGCTGCTGGTGATCCTGTCGCTGTTCGGCTGGATGGGGCTGTCGGACTACGTGCGGGCCGAGTTCCTGCGTAACCGGCAGCTGGAATTCGTGCAGGCGGCGCGTGCACTGGGGCTGCCCCGGCGCACCATCATCCTGCGGCACATCCTGCCCAATTCGCTCACGCCGGTGCTGGCCTTCCTGCCGTTCCGGATGAGTGCAGCCATCGTGGCGCTGGCCAGTCTGGACTTCCTGGGACTGGGGGTCTCGGATTCCAGCCCCAGCCTGGGCGAGCTGCTGGCGCAGGGCAAGAACAACCTGGATGCGTGGTGGATTGCGCTGCCCACCTTCGGCGTGCTGGTGGGCACACTGCTGCTGCTGATCTTCATCGGCGAGGCGCTGCGGGATGCGCTGGACCCGCGCAAGCGCTGAACGGCATCCGGATAAAGGCAATTGAAGGGAGAACAGGCCCCATGACGGGTTTGGCAGTTGGAACGACACAGGGCACAGCCAAGGCAACGGCAGACGGTGCGTCGTTGCTGGAGGTGCGGGGGCTGGGCATCGCGCTGCCCGACGGCGCCGGCCAGATGCAGCGCATCGTGCACGACGTGAGCCTGACGGTGGGCCGTGGCCAGCGGGTGGCGCTGGTGGGTGAATCCGGCTCGGGCAAGACGCTGACGGCGCACGCGCTGATGCGGCTGACCGAGGGCGCGAAGTACGACGGCCAGATCCTCTTCGAGGGGCAGGATGTGCTGACGGCCGACGAGCGCACCCTGCGCACCTTGCGTGGCGGCCAGATGGGCATGGTGTTTCAGGAGCCCATGTCGGCACTGAATCCGCTGCACACGATTGGTGACCAGATCAGCGAGGCCATGGAGCACCACGAGGGGCTCACCCGTGCCCAGGCGATGGCACGCACGCTGGAGCTGCTGCAGCTTACCCGCATCCAGGATCCGGCGCGCTGCGCCGCCGCCTACCCGCACCAGCTTTCGGGCGGACAGCGGCAGCGGGCGCTGATTGCCATGGCGCTGGCCTGCCGGCCCAAGCTGGTGATTGCCGACGAACCCACCACCGCACTGGACGTGACCGTGCAGACCGGCATCATGAAGCTGCTGGCCGACCTGCAGCAGGAATTCGGCATGGCGGTGCTGCTGATCACGCACGACCTGCCGCTGGTGCGCGCCTTTGCCGAGCGGGTGGTGGTGATGCGCCACGGCAGCATCGTCGAGCAGGGCTCGGTGGCCGAAGTGTTTGATCAGCCGCAGCACGAATACACCCGCGCGCTGCTGGCCGCGCACCCGCAGCGGCTGGTGGAGCCCGTGGGGGCGGGGGCGAATGTCGTCCTGCAGGCCCGCAAGGTGGGCTGCACCTTCGTGAGCCCCAAGGGCTGGTTCTCGCGCCAGCGCACGGACGTGCTGAAGGATGTGGACCTGCAGATACCGGCAGGCACCACCTTGGGCGTGGTGGGGGAATCCGGATCGGGCAAGACGACACTGGCCCTGGTACTGATGCGGCTGGCCGCTGGCGAGATGCAGGGTGAGGTGGAGATCGGCGGTCAGCGCATCGACACGCTACCCGAGCGCACGCTGCGGCCGTTGCGCGCCGGCTTCCAGATGGTGTTCCAGGACCCGTTCAACTCGCTGTCGCCGCGAATGAGCATTGCCGAGATCGTGGGCGAGGGCCTGTGGCTGCACCATAGCCAGCTTTCCGACGAAGAGCACCGCGCCGCCGTCATTGGCGCCCTGCAGGATGTGGGACTGGAACCCGCCCAGGTGCTGCACCGCTACCCGCATGAGCTGTCCGGCGGCCAGCGCCAGCGCGTCGCCATCGCCCGCGCGCTGGTACTGAAACCGCGCCTGCTGGTGCTGGACGAGCCCACCTCCGCCCTGGACCTGACCGTGCAGCTGCAGGTGCTGAAACTGCTGGTGTCGCTGCAGCAGAAATACGGCCTGAGCTACCTGCTGATCACCCACGATATGGGCGTGATCCGCGCCCTCGCGCACCGTCTGCTGGTGATGAAGGACGGCGTGGTGGTGGAGCAGGGCGCGGTGGAAGAGATCTTCATGACGCCGGCATCGGCCTATACGCGCGAGCTGCTGGCGGCTTCGGCTTGGCGGGACGCGGTGTGAGGGAGGCCAGAAGGGGTTAGGGGCTTCTGGCCGGTATTCCCGGTTCAGTGTGAGCTTTCCCTGGCTTTGTCTTCTGCTATTGCCTTGAGAAGACGATCACGGAGGGGCTTGCTATCTTTTTTATCAAGGTATTCGGCATGTAAATAAAGCGTCTCTCTATATGCGGGGTGTTTTGGGAATTCAATGGACCCGTTTATGATATGTTCAAACACAAGATCGCCTAACAGGTTCCGATTGTTTTTTTCTTGTTCGTTGTCATTGTTTTGGGTCCTTGTCATTTCTTTGTGTTTTATGATGACCGTTTGTAGGATCGAGTGCTTCCATTTATCGATAATTTTCGTGCTTTCGATTATTTGTTGCACAACTTGCCCTAGCAGGTTTGCCGATATCTTAGATAGGTGAATGGAGTCAATGGGCCTCCCAGTGATAACGTCGATTTGCGCTCTATTTTTGTTTGGCTTTATGTGTCCATATTGTTTTCTCGAATTTGTTTCTTGCATCGTAGTTTTCATGTGTTTTTGGTAGTTGTCGATTTGAGATCTTTTAACATAAATCCCTGCTTCAATCCAGTTCATGTTGTACGATATTATTTTATCCATGAGGATATAAATAGGGCAGTTTGTTTCCTCCTGGCCGCCATATACATCCTTTGTGTGTTTTATAAGACATTCTACTATGTGAAGCGGCGTAAACATATATATCTTGCCTTGATATCCATTTTTGATTGCTTCGTGCATCATGATGTTGAGCATCGATATTGAGGCATTGATTGGGTAGAGTTGTTTGTTTTTGTTAGTGTGGGGTAGTGCTGGGGGGTTTAATTCTTCTACGAGATCGGTTTTACTGTCTAGCGATTTCGTTATCATATTGAGAATTATGCTTTCAATTCCATACTGGTTTGCTGCGGCATAGGGGTTGGATAAAAGTTCTTTTATTATCGGCGTGTTTTTATCTATTTCAGGGGTGTATTCGTCAATTATTTTAAGCTCTGTGTAAAGTTGGCTCTCTGTGTTATTTACTATGGCTTCAATGAAGCGATCGCTGAAGTCGGTTGGTATTACGAAGTATGTTTTTATGAGTTTTAGGCAAATATTTGGGTGTGCCAGAGATGGGTGGTTGGTTAGATCATTGTTGTTTGTTATGTTTTGGATGGTGTTGTGCACGTGAATTTCGTCTGATAATTGAATTATTTTGTCAAGTTGTGGCTCAATGATTAGTGCAAGCTCATCGTATTGCCGGGTTGCTATGAGTCTGTCCACGAGTTCCTTGAGCTTCTTCGTATTGCTCCTTGGGAGATGTCCAAATCTTGAGCGAAGGTACACGTAGGAGAGCCATGCAACAAATATCAGATATGTCGCGCTTGCACTGTCAAGCCCTGGGAGCCAGGGGCCAATGCTGTAGTACAGGTTGAAGCTTGAAAGAAGCGGTTCAAAAGTCAGATAGTTGGCAAGAAGCAGGGCGAAGCCAGTTAAGGTCCAGTCGATCCATGAAAGGTTCAGACTGATTTGCAGGAGCCTCGTCCTTGGGATGATGGCCCAGGCTGCTGCAACAATGCCCATGATGGTCAGCAACGGTTCGGTGTTGATTGTCTGTTCCAGCGGCATGGTCACGGTGCCCAGAGGTTTCGATCTTCTTATTATCGTGGGCACTTCTGATTTGATGCCGTTTCAGACATGTTGGTCATTGCTAGTGTTGCCTGTAGGCATCAAGAAGATGAGTAAACAGGGTTTTAAGGGGCAGGTTTGGGCTCCCACGGATTGAAGAGCTTCACCCCCGTTAGCTCGAAGTCCTTGGTGTTGCGCGTGACGAGCCGGTATCCATGTCGAATGGCCACGGCAGCAATCATGGAATCCCGCAGGGATTTGGGATCGGGCGAGTGCATTCTGGCGCAGATCAGGGACGTTTCCGTGTCATAGGGAAGGATTCTTCCCGAGAAGGTCCGCAAAAGGCCTTCAAACCAAAGCCACAGTTTTTTCCTTCGCCTTTTCGTTCCAGTTGCAGGACGCCCAGTTCCAGCTCGTAGGTGGTGATCGCGCTGAGATACAGCGCGCTGATGCGGATGGAATCGGCCCCGGCGATGACAGCAGTGCTGCGCCGGGGCTTGCCTGGACGAAGCTCTGAAATGACGTTGGCACCCGTAGGTGCGTCATTTGGCCTTAGGCTCTTCTCTGAACTCGGCGGCGACCGGCATCGGTGCCATCAGCGGCGGATCGAAATCGGGTTCCGCGGCTGTATCAGGCAATGCAAGCATGGCCTGCAACAAGGTCGGTTCGGTCAGACCGATGCCGGGCTGGTTGGCACGCTGCTCCACTCAGGAGCCTCCAGCCCTCAGATATCCAGAATCTTCCGCTCCATCCCTTTGACGGGCGGCAGCCAGGCCTGGGTGCCCTGCAGGGTCAGGCCAAGCATGCGGGCCGGCAGGCGGTAGGACTCGGCGCGTTCGGGGTCGATTTCGGTCTGGATGTCGTCATCCCGTCCCTGTTCGGTCAGTTCTGCCCAGTGGGGGTTGATCAGGAGCGTCTTGCCCAGGGCAATGAACTCTGCCCAGCCGGTGGCCAGTGCCTCGGCAGCCTGGGATGGGGTGTAGAGGTTGCCCACGCCGATGAGGGGGAGCGTGCCGCCGATGTGCTGGTGCAGCTGTTCAATGCGGGTGCGTTCCGTATCGGCGCCGCGACGGGCCTTCTTGTAGAAGTCCCACAGGGAGACGTGCAGGTACTGCAGCGGTTTCCGCACAAGGGCATCGATGAGGGCGAAGGTGTCGGCCATGGTGATGCCGTTGTCGCCGGGTTCTTCGGGCGAGAAGCGGTAGCCGATGATGAATTCGGGTTTGGCGTGCTTGTCGCGCACGGCCGTGACGGCGTCCACGACGGCCAGCGGGAAACGCAGCCGGTTCTGCAGGCTGCCGCCCCAGGCGTCGGTCCGGCGGTTGGACTGGGCGGAGAAGAACTGCTGGATCAGGTAGTTGTTGGCGCCATGGATTTCCACGCCATCAAAGCCGGCTTCCAGTGCCAGTTCGGCGGCGCGGCCATAGCCGTCAATGATGCTCAGGATCTGCGCTTCGGTCAGGGCTTTGGCGCCGGTTTCGGGATGCTCGGATGGGGCGAAGATCTCACCATTCGGGTTGAGCTCGGGAATGGACTGCCAGCCGCCGTGATGGATCTGCAGCAGGGCTTTGGCGCCCTGATCATGGGCAATGCGGGCGACTTCACGCAGGCTGGGCAGGTCTTCGGCTCCGATGGCCTCGGGCTGACCGTAGAAGGCCTTGCCACCGTCGTGCACCAGGGTGGCGGCGGAAATGAACAGGCCGATGCCCCGGAAGCGGTCAGTGAGGAACTGACGCTCCTCGGCGGTGATGTGGCCGTTGTCGTCCGAGGCCAGATGGGTCATCGGGGCGACCGCCAGGCGGTTGCTGACGGTGACGCCGTTGTTGAAGGTGTAGCTCTGGAAGAGGTTCGGATGCTTCATGGTTGATGTGTTCTGGTGGGTTGGGCATCTGCCGTGACGCTGTTATACCACTGGCCCTCGTCAATGCCGGGTCGCGTCTGGGGCTATTGATCCGCTGCCCCCGCGAGTTTTCCCGTTTCCGATAGTGTCTTTCTTGCCCCTGCACGCCCTAGGACGGACAATGGCCAAAGGGCAACATCGAACGATGAGGCAGCTCAGCATGGCCGACATGGGGACAGATCGGGCAGAGGACAAGGTACGGGCAGAGATGTTCCGTGCCCGCGGGCTGACCAAGGTCTACCGGATGGGCGAGGTGGAGGTGCACGCGCTGCGCGGCATCGACCTGGCGCTGTATCCGGGCGAGTTCGTCGTGATTCTGGGCCCTTCGGGTTGTGGCAAGTCCACGCTGCTGAACATCCTGGGCGGGCTGGATGTGCCTACGGAGGGCGAGGTCTGGTACAACGGCCATGACCTGACGCATGCGGACGATGCGATTCTGACGCGTTTTCGGCGCGACAACGTGGGCTTCGTCTTCCAGTTCTACAACCTCATTCCCAGTCTGACGGCACGTGAGAATGTGGCGATCGTGACGGAGATCGCGCGCCAGCCCATGCCGCCGGAAGAGGCGCTGGCGCTGGTGGGGCTGGGCGAGCGACTGGACCATTTTCCGGCGCAGATGTCGGGGGGCGAGCAGCAGCGGGTGGCCATTGCGCGGGCCATTGCCAAGCAGCCGGCGGTGCTGCTGTGCGACGAACCCACAGGGGCGCTGGATTCGGCCACCGGGGTGCGGGTGCTGAAGGCACTGGACGAGGTGAATGAGCGACTGGGCACGTGCACGGTGGTGATCACGCACAACGCCGACATTGCACGGATGGCGCACCGGGTGCTGACGATGGGCGACGGGCGCATCGTGGCCGAGAAGGTCAACGAACAACGGTTGAGTGCCGATGAGCTGCGCTGGTGACAGCAAGGGCTGGCGGCTGCCGGCACTGTACCGGAAGGCGCTGCGCGACCTGTGGCTGCTGCGCGGCCAGGCGCTGGCCATCATGCTGGTGGTGGCGGGCGGCATTGCCATGCTGGTGATGTCGCAGGTGGCGCTGGATACGCTGAACAACAGCCGGTTGCGCTTCTACGAGGCGCAGCGGCTGTCGGACATCTGGGTGGATGCCAAGCGTGCGCCGGAAGCGGTGGCGCGGCAGGTGGCGGCGCTGCCGGAGGTGGCCGAGGTGGAAAGCCGGGTGCAGGCCTTTGCCAAGCTGAAGCTGCCGGGGTTCGATGAGCCAGTGTCGGCGCAGATGATTTCCCTGCCGGACGACGGTGGGCAACCATTGATGAACGGGCTGCACCTGCGTCAGGGGCGGCTGCCGGCGGCGCTGTCGCGCGATGAGGCGGTGGTGAGCGATGCCTTTGCCGAGCGGCACGGTCTGAAGCCCGGAGACCGGCTGCGGGCGACGGTGAACGGGCATGCACAGTGGTTCCGGCTGGTGGGGGTGGCCACGTCGCCGGAGTTCCTGTATCCGATCAAGCCCGGGGCGATCTTTGCCGACCACAAGCATTACGCCATTCTGTGGATGCCGCGCCGGGTGCTGGAGGCAGCCATGAACATGGCCGGGGCCTTCAATCAGCTGGTGGTGAAGCTGGCGGTGGTGCGGCAGGACCGCGTGAAGGAGGGGGTGCCCGGCGCAGATGGCCAGGAGCGCGCATCTGGCGGTGCCGTCCCCCGAGCCGGGCGGCACAATGCGGCCGATGCAGCGCTGGCCCGCGCCCGGCAGGAGGCAACGGCCATCGATGCCATCGAGCGGCTGATGGAGCGCTGGGGCGGGCTGGAGGCTGTCGGGCGGATGCAGCAGACATCGTATCGGGTGCTGCATGAGGAGCTGGCGCAGCTGCGCTCGATGGTGCGGGTGATGCCGACGATCTTCCTGGCGGTGGCGGCCTTCCTGCTGAACGTGGTGTTCACGCGGCTGGTGGGCACGCAGCGGGCGCAGATCGCCATTCTGAAGGCGTTTGGCTACCGCACGTGGGAGGTGGCGCTGCACTATGGGCTGATGGCGGCCATCGTGTGCGTGGCGGGGGCGTTGTTGGGGGCCCTGGCCGGTGCGGGGCTGGGGCAGGGGCTGGCCTCGCTCTATCAGGATAATTTCCGGTTTCCCGCGCTGTATTTCTCACTGGATGGCCAGGTGGTGCTGGTGGGCGTGGCGGTGGCAGTGCTGGCTGGCGTGGGCGGTGCGGGGTGGGCGGTGCTGCGTTCATCGCGTGAGCCGGTAGCGCAGGCCATGCGGCCGCAGGCACCGGAGCGTTTCCGGGCGGCCGGCTTCGAGAACTGGCGGCTGGTGCGGGGGCTGTCACAGCCGGTGCGGATGGTGCTGCGTCAGCTGGAGCGCCGCCCGGGGCGGGCGCTGCTGAGTGTGCTGGGGCTGGCCATGGCAGGCAGCCTGATCATCCTGGCGGGCATGCAGAAGGGGACGCTCTCGTATCTGGTGGACAGCCAGTACCGGCTGGCCGAGCTGTACGACATGTCGGTGACGTTCGTCGAGGAGCGTTCGCCACAGGCGGTGCATGAGCTGCGTTCCATCCGCGGTGTGCAGCACGCTGAGCCGACGCGTTCGGTACCGGTGGAGCTGTCTTTCCGCAGCCATCGCATTCGCACGACCGTCTGGGGCCTGCCGGCCGATGGTTTGCTGCAGCAGCCGGTGAATGACCGCTTGCAGCGGGTTCCGCTGCCGCCGGACGGGCTGGTGATGAATTCCTATCTGGCCGAAAGGCTGGGACTGAAGGAAGAGGATCTGCTGACGGTGCGGCAGTTGCAGGGCCGCCGCCGGGTGCTGCAGGTGCCGGTGGCACGGCTGATCAACGAGAACCTGGGTACCCGGGTGTACATGAACCGTCAGGCACTGAACCGGTTGCTCGGGGATGGGGACGTGCTGAGCGGGGCGCTGCTGGAGATCCGGCCCGGCGCGGCGCCTGCGGTGGTGCGGGCACTGGATGAGCGGCCGCAGGTGATGGCTTCGGACGATCGGCTGGATGCGATCCGGGCGATGTTCCAGATGGTGGAGCGTGTGTCCGGTCCGATGACGCTGCTGGGGGTGCTGCTGGGCTGCGTGGTGAACTTCGGGGTGGTGTACAACGCGGTGCGCATCACGCTGGCCGAACGCTCGCGCGAGCTGGCCAGTCTGCGCGTGCTGGGCTTCACGCGGGGTGAGGTGGCGCGCATCCTGCTGGGCGAGATCGGCGTGCTGGTGGTGGTGTCCATCCCGCTGTCGTTCGTGTTTGGGTGGCTGCAGTGCTGGTACATGGCGAAGGGGATGCAGAATGAGCTTTACCGCATTCCCGTGCATGTGCCGATGGGCAGCTACATGATGGCGGCGCTGGTGACACTGGGCTCTGCGCTGGTGTCCATGGTGGTGGTGCTGCGCCTGGTGAACCGGCTGGACATGGTCGAGGCGCTGAAGAACAGGGAGTGAGAGACAAATGCCTGTGCGAAGAACGTTGATCCAGGTGCTGGTGGCCGTGGGGGTGCTGGGCTGGGTGGGCTGGGAGGCACTGCGCGAGCCGGTGCAGCTGGCCCATGTGGAAAAGGCTGCTCATGCCCCGATGACCGAGAGCTTTTCGGAAGAAGGCAAGACGCGGCTGAAGGCGCGCTATGCGCTGGCAGCTCCCGTGGCAGGGCAGTTGCGGCGCGTGACGCTGCAGCCCGGGGATGCGGTGCAGGCCGGGCAGGTGGTGGCGTGGATCGATCCGACTTCACCAGGTCTGCTGGATGAGCGCAGTCACCGCCGGGCCGAGGCCGAGCTGGCAGCGGCTCGCAGCCAGCACCGGGCGGCACGACAGCGGGTGCAGGCGGCCCAGGCGG
>ERZ772946.380-NODE-380-length-17597-cov-28.9432_pt1 | contig 17597 bp, 18 predicted proteins | sample MGYA00511680_ERZ772946 | MGnify/ENA primary metagenome ERZ772946 (study PRJEB29015, sample SAMEA2737918) | human oral metagenome | biome: human oral; feature: human-associated habitat; material: dental | place: China | collected 2016 ... | reverse complement strand
GAACAGGGAGCAGCTGGCCACCGCCGACCATCCACTCCCCCGCGTCCATCTCCCTACACTCCAGTGATGCGCGCCAGCACCAGCATGTCCACGTACTGGCCGCCCACCAGGCAGCGCTGCGTCAGCCGGCCTTCTTCGACGAAACCGAGGCTGCGGAAGAGACCGAGCGAAGCGGCGTTACCCGCCACGATCCACGCCTCCAGGCGATGCAGCCCCAGGTGGCCAACCGCCCAGTCGATGACTGCCCGGCTGCCCGCCGCGCCATAGCCCTGGCCTCGATCGTTCGGCCGCCAGATGCAGATGCCCACCTGGGCGACACGGCTGCGCCAGTCGATGGCATGGATCGAGGCCTCACCGACCAGCCGGCTATCTCTATCTGCCAGGACGAAGCTGTAGGACGTAGCAGGCTGCGGGCCAGCCGTGTCCGCGATCTTGCGGCGCAGCTCCGCGCTGCTCCTCGGCCGCCAGTAGGGCGGGCCATACTGCGCCAGCTCCAGCCAGTCCGCGCACGCCTCGAGAACGGTGGGGATGTGCGCCTCGGCCAGCGCCTGGAGGGTAATGGCCATGCTGTCCCTCCCCTCTATTACCGCGCACAGTCTGCCTCTCGCACCACTTGATGCTACTCATCAGTCTGTAGACCTTCAAGTAGCAGGTGGCCAGGCTGAGAGATGTGGCTGTTGGTGATCTCCAGAAGACGGTGGGCAGGAACCTGCGTGCCTACCGGCTGGAGAGAGGTCTGAGCCAAGAAGCCTTCGCAGACCAGCTTGGCGTCCACCGCACCTACATGGGTGGTGTCGAACGCGGCGAACGCAACCTCACCCTCAAGAGCCTGGAACGACTGGCCGAGCAGATTGGGGTGGAGGCTCTGACGCTCCTGGGGAAGTAGTGCAGGATTGAAGGGGTTGGGAGAGCGGGGCTGTGGTGGATGGGGACACCGCTCCCAAACTAGTCACGACAACGATTGGAAATTTCACCTACTTGCTACTAGTCCGAATCAACCAAATCCGCCGCGTTGCTCGCCCGCAACAGCACTACCCGACTTCGCGCTCTGGTGATTGCAACTCTCAACAATCTCCGAGCGCCATCTCGCTCCGACACTGACGCGTTGGGTCGAATAAATGCATTAGAGCTCCTTGAGTCGCCGTCAATAATGACTACACCGTCGAATTCCTTGCCTTTCGCCTTGTGTACCGTCATCAACGAGCACCCATAGGGCTCTCTATAATCAGCTTGCAGCGACTGCATTTCAAGCGGGCGACGTAACGTGCTCGATGCCCCCAGATAACTTGCTTGTTCATCCCACAGATTACTCAAACATTCTCCGATCTGATCGGACGCTCGAAATAGTCGAACAAACTTCACATCATTATATAAGCTATCCAACTTGCCGACGTTGGTGTCGAATAAACTGCGAGCTCGCAACCAATCATCCCCAGGACTGCCACTAAATGCTTGCATAGTTTCGTAAGCCTTATTGAAGTGCTTCGAAAACTTATACTTTAGGGCATCACCATGGCGTAATCTGTTCATATCAACCGACAATTTTTCATTCATTTCCTTCGCATACTTTACACCACTAGGCTTCAAAGCATTTTTGATATCAAAGTACTCAGCGAGCAGTTCAAACGTTTGTATCAAAGCAGCGTTCTTGGGAAGTGCCGTCCATTCCAAGATAGAAGCAACAACAAGCGATCCAGATATGGTGAGGGCGGCATCCCACAGAACATCATGCGCAACCGGCTTGAATGACTGCCCACTATAGACATGCTCCTGAGTAAGGTAATCGGAGACATTTGCAACCATCAAGTTGGTTCGCGCAAGAACAGCGACGGAAGGCTTTTCGAGCCCCTCTCTTCGCAGACTTGACAGCATCCATACGACAGTCGCATGTACTTTCGCATCGATACCATTTCCACGGTATGGCAACACAACTACTTCAGGTATTGACGGAAGAGGAGTGTTGTGAAGTAGGGCGTTAGCGTAGGTGAGAATTCCTGAACTTGGGCTTCGATGATTGTCGTCACCGAGATCAAACTCAGCCGGACGGAGGCAATCACGAAGATGCTGTAGTCTCTCAGCACTCACATGCTCATCATATTCAAAAATCCGCTGATCGGGATCAGCAAGGAACATCATGTGCGACCGCTGCGAAAGTGTCTTGACCAGCTCCCATTGTGAATCATCGGTGTCCTGAAATTCGTCGAGAATGATCACCGGGTACGTGTCTGCAATAAGTTCGGCAACTGCATTCGATCCTGAAATAAGTTGATTAGCAACCGCCGCAAACTCACTGAAAGCATAGCATCCTTCTTCTGACGCCATCCGCTTCAGCTCACTCGCCCAGTGACCCGAGAAACGCGATTTTAAAAGCGCTTCTTTGTTGGGAGATATGATCCGAGGGGGTTCTCCCGAAAGAAGCCGGCCATGAGTTTGAATGACATCCAGCGCAAAGGAGTGATAAGTACGCACCTCGATTGATCGCCGCTCCTGTTTGTCCAGTAGGTCATGGCATCTAATCTCGACCTGGCGAACAGCGGCTCGAGAAAAACTCAGAAACAGCACCGCCTGACCATCGGAAAGTTCCGATGCGTATGTTTTGGCCTTCACTAGGGATAAGGTTGTCTTGCCAGATCCAGGGCCACCGAGCACCAGCACAGGATACTCACACTGTAGTGCATTCTGGGCAATATTCGAATGCTTCATGCAAGTGACCTACAATTCTTCCTTGCTAACCTGATCGCCTGAAGCTGAATCATCTAACGACAGCTTTTCTTGGCTAAACTCGGGAGGACCAACGTTTCCTTCTGGCGGCTTCAGATAGTCATCAATAGTGAGCAGTGCGTCACGAATGAATGCCGGCAACTCTTTCTCATCTTGACACTGATCGATAAGAATACCAGCATAGCCGAAGCCATAAGAGTCTCCCTTTCTTGCCTTTAGCACCTTCTCCACAAGCTGTTTTAACTCGGCGTCCTCGATTGAGGCATCGTAGTTGCAGTTTTCTGGATAATCGTCACGTGCCGAGACTTCACTGAGAAAGCGATGCAGCACCTGGCAAGGTGTTTCCTCTACAAGTATACGCTCAATTCCTTTTGTCGGGGATTGCCAGAACTTGTCGAAAATATTTATATTGGCCTTGGCGTCAAGAGGATCTGGTCTATTTGGTTCATCTCGCATACCAAATACTGGTTTCCCAAGAGCTTTGAAAATTGGCCCAAATTTCGGTGCCTCTCGATCATTTCCGGCATTGAATAAAGACACGCCAGCTAAATCAATATGAGAATAGCCGTCATGGAACTTCTCAAGCGCCGTTGACACCGCATTAACGGTCGCTACCTCGGTCGCACCTTCGACTACAAATACTGCCCTGCTGAGAATCGCCTCGGCAAACTGTCGGCGTTGAGTACGATAATTCTTTGGCTTAATTATATGAGCGCCAATCGGTTTACCCCAAAAATGGTTCTTATCATCACGTCCTAAAATGACGACACTCTCGGCCTCATACTGCTCGATAATGTATGGCGAGTGGGAGGTGACTATAGATTGCCCCATCTTTTGGAGAACATACTTCACCACGCGACGTTGGATGTGGGGAGACAAGGCGATCTCAGGCTCCTCCATCACAAACATTGCCGAACTCTCTCCCTTCATGTCAGCAATGATGGTCAGCAACGCAAAAACGAGAAGATTGACTGCCCCGGTGCCTTGTCGGTTGAAAGGAACGGGATAGTTACTCGGTTGAGTTGCGACGAATAGCCTCACGACTTCACGCAAATTGTCTCGAGTTAGATTAGATGCGTAAAAAGATGTCGGGTCATTATCAGAAGAGAGATTAACAAACTGACCAAGACGTTCCTGCAACCGATTGCGAATCGATTTAAGCTGCTCTATCTCTCCGATAGCTGGGTTAATCTCTTTAAGTGCCTGAAGAGCATCTGGCCACAAATTTACACCACCTTCCTCTCCAAGACGAAGAATAGTGTCCAACAGCGATCCTCGCTGGAGACTCAAGGCTCGCGTGCCAGTACGCAATGCACGCAGGTAAATGAATCCACAGATTCGTTTGTGCGCACGAGTAAATGCCGAACGTCCGCCTCCCAAGGAAGTTTTTTCTTCATCGTTGAGGTCATCTGGATGTTTCACTGGATGATCAAAGAATGTATCCCCAACAAAGTCATCTTCTTCGGGATCATATCGACCGATGAACACCACCGGCAACGCCCAGGTGACATTCTCATCGTCAGCACGGGAAAGACCGTCAGGCTCTTCGTCAACAAACTGAAGTGAAACATCGTCCCAACGACGAAGATGTTGTCTGAAACGTATCTGATGGGTTCGATCGAGGTTTGTTAAAACCACGCGAATAACAATGTCCCGTGATGAGCCATTATCTTCTTCATATCTTCCATTATGAAAGTCGTGCTCGTCAATGACCGGACGTCGGTACAGACGTTCCGGACCCAACACCAGATCCAAAGCCTCGCAAACAGTTGATTTACCAATGTTGTTGCCACCGACGAGCAATGAATGTTGCCGAAATATGACACGCCCGTTAGCGATGCCTCGAAAGTTGTCAATAGTTAGCGTACGAATTTGCATTTTGGTTGCCAATGGGTGAGACGGGACAGGTCTCACTCAGATTATACCCTATTTGAGACTTGGGATACTGTTCTCAGGCCAATAATGTATCAATTTGGTAAAGACTGCGTTGTCTTTCAAGGCGTGTCATAGGGAAGTTCTCAGAGCGACACCCTGCTGGACGAAGCGAGCTCAATCGCTCTCGAGACAGGTTTCTTCGTCACCTACACCTAAATTGGTCAACAATATAAGTAGCCTCTATGAAAAACCGGCACGTGAAGCCACGTTTAGTTCACAGATATTAACTTGTACTTCAATTGGTTTCGAGGTGGGCGCGCTGCTCAATCGACACGTTACCTCCTGCAGCAGACCCCTGTCGTCGGTTTTGCGTGTGCCGCCCACGTGAGCTATGTATGCTCTAGAACGTCAGCAGTAGCTCGAACAAAAGGACGCAGAAATGTCGCATACCGTGAGTTCAACAGAAAATCACGATGTATCCCCATGGAACCAGTTTATCAACTATCACTATGCATCGTCGGTAACACGAATGCGCCAAAATCGACCTTGGCGTACCGACACCCCCATCGAGAGAGGTGCGTCAAGTTTAAATCATCTAATTGAACTCGCCACGCAGGCAGAGAACGAATGCTCAGAGGACGGTGACCCGTCAGTTTCTTGCGCTTTAAGGTGCGTAGCCGCTCCTAAAACTCGACCAGACACAAAGAGCGGCGTAGATGTCTTGGGTGTCTATTTGGCATTTAACGGGAGAGAAGTTCGGGTAACTGGCGTCAGAGCACAGTCCGAAAGGATGCCCGCTGATGTCTGGGATGCAGCCCAGTATTTAAGCAGTATCGTACTCCTAGGATTTCACTCGCTACCGATAGGACTTCAGCGAGGTGACCATATTGAGGGCAGTCACCAGTGGCTAGCTTGGTGGTCATAATCGATGTGCGATTGCCAAAATCACTCCATCAACCCAAGTTAACACCTGCTAAAACTACCTTGGATAACGGAATATAACAACTCTCACCTAGCTTTGCTATTATAACAACTCCACTTACTGAAAGGGCTCTTCGCATGCTACCCGATTGCAACCTCATCACAGCTTCTCGAGACGACATACGACGTTATTCTCTTTTGGCGGCCCTAGTCTCCGCGTCTCCTATCGTTACGGCTGACGACGCACGACAGCTAACCATGTCGCTCAGTGCTGGATTCTCGGACGCATCAATGCAGTTAGACAATGACTTGGCCGAGCTCAATCGCTACCAGCTCATTAATGGCGACCTTTCAATCCTCAACACGAAATCCCCGACACAACTTGAGCCTATCAGCGTGAGCGAAAAGGGGAAGGGGCTAGTCAGAAGTCTTCAACATACTCTCAGTAATGATATCGACGCACAAGAATCGGTCATAGGTATCCAGATCCTTAACTATCTACACACCAACGGAGATTCTGTCCGTGGCATCGTACAGCAACTCATGAATGGACAGTTCACTGCGATAGGTTTACCTATTGAACACATTTGGGCGAAGACCACACTTTCAACGCTATCTCAGAAGGGCCTCATCGACATCACGATGCAGCACCAAGGCATATTTTCTGCATGCATTACCGCAGCAGGCATTACCTACCTTCGTGGTAGCAAAGCAGTACCGGCTACACCGCCAACTTCCACAACTAACACCACCACAATCAATTTTAATGCACCGATAAAAGCCACAAACTTCGTGGGATCCAATTCTGGAAGCATTACTCAATCGGCCTCACTCACCGCCGAGTACAGCCAGGAGGAAATCGGGTTTTTTCAAGCTGTCGACGCTCTTGATCAGCATCTAGAGGGATACCCAGAGCTCCAGGTGCAGCTTGATGAACTAGTGAATGAGTACAAGGGAGTTGACGCTCACTCCGACAAGGACAGCACTCAGCGGATTAGCATTCTGGATATGATCAAACCTCTATTGTATGAAATCGCCGTCAAAACTGGCGATCAAATTCTCACGTATAGCGTCAGTAAAACAATCGATGCAGTAATCCAAGCGATCAGCTAATGATACGATCGCTGTGCTCACAAATTGTTACTCCACATGCGACAAGATCGCCAAAATCTTAGTCAAACTAATTGACTTGCACTCAACCATAGGTTTATACTGAGAGTGTTGCACTCTCCGGTTAGGAGAATAGCATGTGTATTAAGTTTACAAAAGTTCGCACAGCTGAAATAGTTCCCTTGGTGGCACTCTTTTTTGGAGTCCTGTTTTGCGCTCTATGTATTGGAGCCGACAAAGGTAACCCTAACTTTTGGAGAGCGTTGCTGGCGGCGGTTTGCTGCACGGCAATCGGCGCTACAGTAGTAGCCAGTCTACGCTCCTAGTTAAGAATTTCATCAGAACCAGGTAGGAGAGTGCAACATCTCCTCACGAAAGGTGCATACTTTCCTCTCTTGGGGAATTTTCAATTTCTTCACGTTCATATCTTCTGTTGGCTGCAGCAATTAAGCCCGACATGGCTAGTACAATCACCGATACGATAATATACCACCAAAAGCTCTGTGTTGTGTGACCGACTACATAATGGTGTTTGATCGTCTCAAACATCACCATCCAAAAAATCGCACCAAAATACACCGCCAGGAGTGATTTAGGGTTCCTTGCAACATTGGTTGCAAAAAGTGGATATGCAATGATCACTTGCGAATACGCACTTTGGAACGGGCCACCCGAGTAAAGAGTGAACCAACATGAAAAAATTATTGAGGTCGTCACCAAAAGAAATACTCGTATTGCGACACCTTTAGGGTAATGGAATTCATTAGTGTGCTGTTCTATCCGAGGAGGTCGCCATTTTTTTATTGGATAACGTTTCCTCGACTCCTTGCCGTTGATGGTTCTACTGAATTCGTCTATGCCGCTATTCCATTTGTTAAACGCAACAGGAATATATTCAACATACATCGACCCCCAGAATAGAAAATATGAAGCGATCCAAATTACGTAGAACTTGATCGGCGGCATATGATACTTATCGCCTACAATCAAAAGGGAAGCAGAATACGATAGGATTGTCCCTATGGTATACCATCCGACAAGATCTGCCTGCGTTAGAGGGTGTGTTGTTGGGTATTTTAACCCTTTCCCTTTGTCTTCCTCAGAGAAAATGCTTCCGATAACAGCAACTATGGCGTCACACACCCGAGTGATGATCGAACTCATGCCCGAACCAACCTCAAGCAGCGCGCAACATAATCCGCTCCAGTGGCGTACACAATAGCGGCGGTGCACACAGTCAGCGCCTGAGACACGGACCCCATCATGACGTAGGCGCACTCCCAGATGAGGATGGCGATGCCGTACGACATGTGCCAGTAGGCCCCAATGATGATGACGCGGTACTTGGCTAGCAGGTAGGAGGAGAAGCCGCCCTGTAGCAGGTCACGCAGGAGCAGCACGCTCCAGGCAGCCCATCCCCCGCCGTAGTACAGGCAGGTCAGGAGGATGACCGTGTGGATGGAGACGCGGTCGAGCAGTACGTCGCCCAGCCGGCGTGAGGCAGTGTCTTCACCTACCTTGCGGGCAGCCACACCATCGAAGTAGTCCAGCAGCGCGAAGGCCACGAACGACGTACAGGCCATGAGCTGCCAGCCCATGTTCAAAGCAGCAATGCCGAAGAGAATGATGGGGATGCGGACGAGCGTGACGGAGAGTGCCGCCATGCGCGCCAGCTGACTTGGCGCAACTTGCTCGGGCGCAATAGTGCTGGCGTATAGGCCCTGGCTGGGCCTGCGCAAGCTGGCCACACTGAAGCGATTGTCGAGAGATGCGAAGATGGCAGACATGATGATCCAATCTCTAGAACTGCTGTGACGACGTCGTGACATGCAGCAACATCGTGCAAAGCGCGGGCGGAAGTGTCTAGCCCCATAACCAATAGGCAACACCCATAAGAAATACGACGTTGACCAGGTGCTATACGTCAATGGGTAGCTGGCTAGGCGACAATCTGAGCGGTGTTGTCGCACGCACCGAGTGATCGCGCAGGTGCGTGCAGCGTCGTATCTATCCACGAAGCTTCTTGGTGGTCTATCGAGGATGAGCACAAGCGATGCTGATGAGGCACAACGACGGCTGAGAGAAACGCGCGTCATGGCGGGCGTAGACGTGGTGAGCTGGGCGACAGCGACCAAGGCGGCGGCCCAGCCTCTGTACGGAAGTTGGTAGCGCGAACCAACGCTGCTGCTTGGCCTCTGCTCTTGACGAAGTGCAGGTTGCTCACGGAAAACGTGTGCAAGTTGGGGCCCGTATGCGTCGTTACCAGAGTGCGATGCGTAGACGATGCGGACCCTCAGGGTGTCACTTACCTCCGCTTCCTCGAAAAGACTTTCGGAGCGTTTGAAGCGCTAAGTATCTTGATGCAGGTACTGAGATCAGCTCGGATTGCGACGTCACCAGACTTCAGGTCGGTCTAACGTTGCGAGGAGATACCCCTATGGTTGAGGGTAGAGGATTTCAGAGCCACTTCGATAGAATTTAGAATGTCAGCAAAAACGACATTTTGCCACGACTTACGACACCAAATTTTCTTAAACCACCATCCATCTAGCATAAAATGAAAATCCCATTCTCTATGGGAGCTCCAAAATCGACCCCTCAGTCGAAAACTGCTACTTCTTCCGCTTCTTAGCCGTTAGTGAGAACGGCCCCCACGAGGACGGTGCCTCTCTTCGCAAAGTCAAATTCCGATCATTACGATCCCACTGCACCGAAAACTCGAACCTATTTATCCCATCATCTCCTTCGTCGTGGCTCCACGTGAATGAAGTGGGCATATTCTCGGTGTCCACATCTTCAGGAATACCTGAAGCAACATCAGTGCCATACTCAACAAACCTCGTATCCTCCCCCTGCTCCTTCACCGACACAGAGGTTCCCGACATGCTCCACACCCCCTGAGCAGCCTCTTTCTCACCCCCATCTCTCCGCTCAGCCTGCAATTCCCACTTTCCCTCACTTACTGTAAGAACTGCAGTCTTCCAACTATCCATATCATCAAAAGATATGTCCCAGGTGCCAGCGGCGAATTTCTTGAAAGCCAAAGTGGAACCGGAACAGCCAGTCAGAGGAGCGATGGCCGTACCGACAACCACGATCGACAGGTACTTGATCGTCCCACGACGACCAAGAGCGTGAGTGAGAAAACGAATCTGCTGCCGCATGGCTCGAATCCTTCGAGGTAGGGTGGGGACCGGGCGTTGAGAGGCACCCGTAACTACCCAAGAAGATCTACACCTGCAGTCGCGCCTTTCCCCAGTTGATATATGTCAACACCCTTCAATCCTCCTATCCTTCTCACCAGCCCTGAGCATGTTTGAGAACTACCGCATCATCGAAGACTGCTGCTACCCCCGTACCCTCATCGCCCTGGCAACAGCGCTGGACATGCAGGTGGAGGAGTTGGGGAGGGGTGGGATAACCACCCCTGGCTACAATGCCGCTATGAGCCAACGTGCACCCCTCCCCCAGGGTCATCCCACCGACAACGATCTGGCGCGGTGCGCCATACGATCATGAATATCGCGTCTTTCAGTGTCGACACTGCCGTCGGCGTTGTCACCGCGCTGACTGGCCTGATCGCTGCCGCTGTGGCCACCACACAGCTGTCCTACCGCCATCGCATGATGCGCACTGCCACCTGGGCACAGGAGCAGGTCCCCTCAGCCACCGGTAAGCGCAAGCAGCACTTGGAGGATATGCAGCACTGGGCGCAGTCTGAGGTGGTGGCAGCGACGATGATTCCGGCATGGAAGTATGTTGAAGCGATTGTTGCTGCAACGGTCACCGTGGTGGTTCCCGTCCTGCGAGAGCAACCCTTGGTGCCGTTTCTGCTCATTATGTTCGGGCTCCAGATGTTGGAGTATCGGCGCACCATCCTTTTTTATCTCGAGCGCCGGCGCTGCGCACGTGTCTACTACAGGGGCCAGCCAGTGTTGCCTGCACGTATTGGTTTCTTACTTCCACTCAATAAGCAGACGTATAAGACTTTCATTCCAGCCGGCCTTGCCGCTCTCGCGGTGACGATAACATCATTAGCGTTGGCAAACTTCGTTCACCATAGCAGGAGCGGCGCACTCATGCTCGCAGTCACCATAGACATTGTGGCGCTCAACCGCATTGGAGATATCCGCCGTTCCGTCATTCACCCTTTTCTCGAGCACTTAAAGGAATACTAGCTAAATCGAAGATATGTCGTCGCCAGGTCGACCGCTTTCCGTCCACCACGACATCATGGTTTACACTCGCGCATTAACGTGCTTAAATAGAAGTATGACCGAAAAAGACTTCCAACGCATACAAGAACTATTAACCACTAACCTCAATGCTGTCGAGGAGCGGATCAATGGTCGCCTCGACAAAGTTGATGAACGACTCGATAAGATAGATGGCCGTTTGGACAGTTTAGAAGGTCGCATGGACAGTTTAGAAGGTCGCATGAACGGCGTAGAGGGTAGACTCGACACGCTTGAACATGAGATGAAGGAAATGCGTACAAGCATGGAAGCACGCTTCGATGCCATTGGCGAGCAGTTCAATGAGATTGACACTCGCTTTGCAGAACTAGACGAGAAGATCGACCGCAACCATCAGGAAGTGACGAAGCGGATCGACGCGCTCAGCAAAGACATCGAATCTCAGCACCAAGACGCCCTCGAAGCGAAAGGTGCACTACGGCTACTCACCACACAGCATGAGGATCTCGCTGGCCGGGTGGCAGTTGTTGAGAGCAGGTTGCAGGCGGCGTAGCAGCGCAGGCACCTCGATCTCCCCTTTGGACGCCGGCTCACCGGCGTCTGCTGCTCTTCCGTACTGCAGAACTGGCACCCTCGAGCGCTAAGAGAGACACGAAGGGTTCTCCCCCGCACTCAGGCCCAGGCACAGGTGGCTCGCTAGGACGCACTGGTCGTCCCTGGTAGCAGGACGTGGCCCGCATAGCGAAGTGCACCGCGTCTTGCCCATCAGATCACGATTCAGCCGCAAACAGCCCGCCAGGACGGGAGACGGCTATTGGCCCGTCGTACGGCGATCTACTATCGCTTGCGGCAACGCAGCCCCGTCCCTGTTGGAGGCATCCTCCAGCCCTTGTCACCCATGGCGACACCGGCGTCGCTCGGTACTGCACTGCCGTATATCCCTCTCAATCCTGCGGTGGAGCCTCCCATGAGCCTGACGCGCGAACTGAATAAGAAGCAGTCTCCGTTCCGGCAGCTGGTGGAAGGTTGCGCCCCTGCTCTGGCCATAGCGGGTGGCAGGTCTCCAGAAGGCAAGCGGGTCGCTGAACGGCTTGGTTTCTACGATCTTGTCAAGGCACGCTCCCTGGCGCCGCTGCCGGATGGAGTGACCGACGCACGGCGGCACTCACCAACTGTCGGCATGGCCTTCGACATCCGCACCAGGATGATGCTGGGCGAGTTCGAACCACGCCGGAGCGCCTCAGCGATGGGCATGGACGTCTTCAACCATCTCCTCGCACCACTGTTGCCGAACGGCCAGCACATATCAGACGTGCTTGGCGACGCCTTCCTCGAAGCCGAGCGACTCACCAGGGACGGCGACGACGTTGACCAGGACTATGCCAGCATCGTCTTTGCCTGGTGCGAGTCGATCTACCGCGCCGGCGGGCGGGCGATACGCAGCTCGCTGGGCGAACGCCTGTCAGCAGCACGGAACGTCGACGAGGTGTACGACTCAATCCCACCGCTCATGCTCGAAGACATCGCCCACCTGCGCATCGTCAACCAACGCCAGATCAAGCACTGGCGCCTGCGCATGAGACACGGGGCCTTCTTCATCTCGAACCCATCCTTCTCCGGCGACTTCTTAGTCGGCGGCGCCGACGGCGACTGGTTCATCGACGACACCCTCTTCGACTTCAAGGTCAAAGACACCATCACAGCGCCGTGGGTGCGCAAAACGCTCATGCAGCTCCTGGGCTACCTCATCCTCGACCTCGACAACGACTACCAAGCCAAGTGCATTGGTATCTGGTTGCCACGACAGGCGATGGTCAAGACGTGGACCATCGAGGAGATTCTTGGTGGTGATGCCAGCACGATACTAGCGAGAGCGCGAGTCGATGTGCAGAGTGTGATGGAGCGAGAGGTGGGGGTGGTGGCGTAACGACCTCTAGATGATCAACTCATCAACACCAACAACATAAAGATGCAAACTCGACAAGCTCAACTGTTAACGTGAGATAATAGAGACATGATAGAACGTGTGATCATCAGAAACTACCGAGTATTCAAAGAACTTGATTTTCGACCCAACAAGTCAATGAATATCATCGTTGGCGACAATGAAGCTGGCAAATCAACTTTGATGGAGGCGATCAGTATGGCTATTGACGGTCGCCTTCATGGTCGACCGCTAGCAGAAGAACTGAACCCATACTGGTTCAATATTGATAGCGTTGAAGCATATTTCAAGGCCCGCCAAGACAACAAGGAAACAGTCCCACCAACAATTCTCATCGAGGTCTACCTCAATAAAACAGACGAACCTCAAATTCAACGCGGCACAGTAAATTCTCGAAAAATCGACTGCCCTGGCTTTGCCGTTGAAATATTGCCCGACGAAGAGTACAGCTCCGAATTCGAAGAGTACATGAAAAACGATCCACCACCTATTCTCCCAACTGAGTATTACAAAGTTACGTGGCGAGGATTCCATGACAAGCCTCTCTATCGCCGCCCTAAGGATTTCGGAGTTCTCCACCTTGATAGCAAGACGTCACAACCCTCTCGGCAAATCGACATTTACTCACGTCAGTTACTAAAGGAGTTGATTGACAACAAAGAAAGCGCAACCATATCAGTGCAGTACCGACAGCAACGACATCAACTAACCTCAGGGATTCTTGATACTGTTAATCAGAAGATGAAGAAACGTGGGGGTGCTCTGTCTAGTACTCTAAGCCTCCAACTAGACCAATCTTCTTTGTCAAGCTGGGATAAAGTGGTAGTCCCTCATATTGAGCAACTGCCTTTTGGCTACGTTGGTCAAGGGCAGCAAGTACTCATCAAGACGGCACTTGCCCTGACAGCCGAAGATAGTAATGCACGATTTGTGTTCGTCGAAGAGCCCGAGAATCACCTGTCTCATACAAGCCTGCTCCACTCACTCGACCGTATCGAGCAACTCGCCGAGGGACGACAGGTTTTCATCACGACGCACAGCTCATACGTGCTCAACAGAATGGGGATAGACAATCTGCACCTGTTGCATCATGGCAACATGGCGAACTTCGGAGAACTTACCGAGGATACCGTTGCGTATTTTAAGAAACAATCCGGGTACGATACACTGCGTATGGTACTGGCGCGTCGCCTTGTTATTGTAGAAGGGCCGTCGGACGAGATGATTTTCAAACGCGCATATTTCGACCAGACTGGTCGTACAACAGATCACGACCAGATCGATGTTATCGCACAGGGAACACGCAACCGTCGTGGGCTTGAACTGTGCGCCGCCCTCGATAGAAACGTTGCGGTACTGCGGGACACAGACAAACAGACCCCAGAACACTGGAAGAATCTAGCTGGACGTTGGCTTGAATCAGGAAAACGCGAAATGTTCGTGGGCGACCCAGAATTTGGCGCAACTCTTGAACCCCAGGTTGCTAATGCAAACATTCAAGCGGGGAACGACTATGAGGCAAGGCTTCGTAGGATCGTCGAATGTACCGAAGGCAAGAGCCTCGAAGAATTCATGACCGACGATAAAACAGGTTGGGCTTGGCGGGTAGCTAGCGCAGCAGAATCTGACAAGATCAAATACCCTGAATACATTACCGACGCAATTGATTTCGTTACGAGGGCAATGTGAACTTAGCAATCCTTGCTCCGGCGGGAGGCCGGAAAACACAAAAAATCATCGATATGTGTGCAGATGTAGCGGTACCGAGAAAACGAGCCGTGATCACTTTCACGACGAGCGCTCAGAAGATTCTAATAGATCGACTCTTAGCAAGTGACGCACGTAGCCAGATGCCAACAGTGATGGGTTGGTACACATTCTTACTTGATCATATTGTACGTCCCTATGCGCCATCAGTCCGTAAACTCCAGGGCGCACGGGTTAAAGGACTTGCCTGGGTTGAAGGGACACTTCCTAAGAAGTTACCGGGCATCCATTACTATCTCAATGGTGCTGGCGACGTATACAGTGAACGCCTCGGGTTGTTGGCATCCAACGTACTTAAGGCTGATGGAGCGGCGGTTATCGACCGGCTTGAGCGCATCTTCGACGAGATTTACATTGACGAAGTACAGGATCTTCGTGGTAATGACCTCGATGTGTTAGACGCGTTGATCCGTTCAAAAATCCGTGTTGTCTTGGTCGGGGATGTTCGACAGCGCTTGCTGTCGACGTCGAAAAGCTCAAATAAGTACAAGAAGTATGATGGCTTAGGTCTGATTAATTGGTTTCATGAAATGGACGAGAATAAGTTACTCGATCTCCAAACGATTCAGGAAACATGGCGATGCTGCCCTGAAGTGATACAGTTTGCCGACCAAATGTTCACCAGGGGCAGATTTTCGCCCACAGAGTCCAAAGTAACGATACCAGCCGGAATGCATCACGGAGTTTGGCTCGTCGAAGAGCCGCACATAGAAGAGTATATTCGTCGATTCCACCCTGCCTGCTACCGCAATTCAGTGCGTGACAAACTAGTTGGAACAGACTCAGCGACAAACTTCGGCCTATGTAAGGGCGCAACAGAAGATCATGTCCTGATATTTCCAACAGGACCTATGAAGAAGTTCTGGAAAGATAAGACGAACAACCTCGCTGACAAATCACGTATGAATGCCTATGTAGCGATTACTCGCTCACGATGGTCTGTAGCAATATATGTCGACAGTGCTAAGGGGTATGACATTCCAGTTTGGAGGCCAGTCGATTCATTGCTCGAACGCTGATTCATGCTTCCATCATAGCAGAGACCTGCTCTAGCGATTTGCATCATTAAGATGCAGGCCTCCTTCCCACTATGTCCTTATTGAAGTTTACTGCTGTGCACTGTGCTTCGCTACGGTAACTCGGTATCTCAAACAGATGGAGGAGACGCTGCATATCGACTCAGCCACCTATTTCTTTCTGAAGAGAGTGTGGCAGGCCTATGCCGAGTCGAGACCGTGAGGTGGGAAGCGAAACGCTAGATGATCTGCGCGTAAGAGTATAGGTGCACCGTTTTGTCTCCACTCCCCCATCCATCAGTCAGGCCTGCGCCGCCAGATGCTTGCTCACCGTATCCCGCCCGAAGCCGAGCTCCAGGCCGATCTCGATGTAGGTACGGCCTTGGGCGTGAAGCTGCTGAGCACGCTGGAGGTCATCGCTGGTGAAGTGTCGCTTGCGGCGGGGTGGTCGCTTGGCCTGGCGGCACGTGGCGCGGACGGTGGACTCAGTGACACCGACCTCGGCAGCGATCTCGCGGGCTGACATGCCGGTTGGCTCCAGATCGAGGATCTGCTGCTTCTTCGCCGCGCTGATCGGACGGCAGGCCGCGTTGCGGATGCCGCGGGCTGTCGGGGTCTCGCTCGCCTCCGCAGTAGGCGCTACGCTAGCCGTGCCCGGTTCCAGAGTCACCTCACCCGCGATGAGGCGCTTGCGGAAGGCAAGCAGGGGTAGCCAGTTGTTCGAATTGATGCTGCCCAGGTGCACCACAGCATCGCTACACAAACCCTCATCACTGACTCGTAGACGCGTCACAGAGTTCCTCCCTTTATTGGTTCCGTCTCGGGCAGGTTGCGTGAGAGGCCTGGGGCCTGGGCGAACCAGGCTGATCTGTTGACCTCGACGGCACACCCACCTTGCTCATAGCGGGTAGGCGGCGCTGAAGGCACGCACGCGCTGTCCCAGACCATTCATGAAGGCCTCCAGGCGCAACGGCAGGTCGGGGTTGACCACCCCCACCACGCCCAGTCGGGGAAGAGCGTGCCAAGCTTCTTGCCGTTGGCGTAGAAGACGATGTCCTCCCCCGGCATCACCGACACCGTGAACCTCACCTGCTCCCAGGGGACCGGGGTGAAGATTCGGCGCAGTGTCTTTCGGGAGACCAGGAAGCAGGCATTCTCGGTCATCACGTCGGTAAGCCGAGCCCCCTTCACTTGTACGCAAGAACGGCACGCCGCTCCAGTGCTCCTGATCAAGACTCGAGTCGGTCCAGAACGTCGTCGCCGCAGCGCCGTCGCCGCGAGCAGGCAGATCCCACAGAGGCACACGGGCACTTCTCAGATCTTCGAAGACGCCCCCGATGCCAGCTGCATCAACAGAACGCCAGAAGACCTCGTGCGCCAGGTCACGTGCACGCAGAAACGTCCCCGCATCCGCGTCCGCGTTCTCAAGCACCTTTATATAGCCCGCCGGCACGAGCCAAGGTGAGGATGTTGATGACGCGGCAGCAGTCGAAGCCCGCGGCCGTGCGGAGCCGGCGAGCATCGACACGGCAGGTACGTACCCAGTCACAAGGCTCGAATCCAGCCATAAGCCGGCCTCCGGCTCCAGCGAGTCGCACTGCTCGATCGCAGAGGCGGCGTCCACAACCTCGAAGGACTCCTCCAGGAGGGTGGCCGCCACCTCTTGGTCCAGTCCCGCCAACCAGCGCCTTCCGTGTCCCACAACTCAGGAGCTGCCTCGTGATACGGCCTGGTCAGGAACTCGTAGTCGGCGTGAAAGGGAGAGACAAGCATCATGGCATCAGTGAGCACTGATCGGACTCCGTCCTCGACGCGAGTATTGCTCTACGAGTCGGTCCGACACGGCAGTGAAGGACAGCCATCAACCGGGAGAATCCCGTTCACGGGATCAGGAGGCTTCTCTCTCCCGGACCTGCGGAGCCTTTGCCCTCCCGCCATGAGAAGGTGGACACTGGCTCTGTCTTCCCCTGCGTCAAGGAGCCGTCATGAAGATCGCCGCCCGGGCCAAGGCCGCCCAGCCCTTCCATGCCATGAGCATCGGCGAGC
>ERZ772946.377-NODE-377-length-17694-cov-3.01043_pt1 | contig 17694 bp, 18 predicted proteins | sample MGYA00511680_ERZ772946 | MGnify/ENA primary metagenome ERZ772946 (study PRJEB29015, sample SAMEA2737918) | human oral metagenome | biome: human oral; feature: human-associated habitat; material: dental | place: China | collected 2016 ... | reverse complement strand
AGTCGGTGACGGTCAGCACCTGCACGGCGGCGGCGGGGCATTGCTGCTGTAACCAGGCCGCGTCCAGCAGCGCAAGCGCGGGGCGCATTTGCCAGCCGTCGGCGGTTTCCAGCAGCGGCACGATGCCGCTTTGTTGCAGGGCGACGAGTTGGGCGCGGGTTTCCGCTTCGCTGCGGTTAAGGTGACGGGCGAGGGCGACCAGCGGCCAGGGGCGCAGGTCGGCGAGGGTGTACAGCAGGGTTTCGGACATGGCGGCTCCGCGGTTTGGGTTGGCGGGCAGGATACTGCGAATGCCGCCGCGATGCCATGCGGCGCGGGCGAGGTGCAAGGAAAAGGGCTGCCCACGCAGCCCTGGTTTTTTATGGCATTTGAGGTTTCAGCCAAACAGCTCTGAATGCGAGCCGAGGCGGACGAGTTGGATGGAATCTTCGCCGGTTTCGTATATCAGCAGCAAATCTGGCTTGATATGGCATTCGCGAAAGCCCGACCATTCGCCGCTCAAGGCATGATCCCGGTATTTTTTGGGAATTTCGTGGTCGTTGATCAGGTAATAGATAACGGTCGCCCAATCCGGGCTAATCAATTCGTCCCATTGTTTTTTGACATCCCGCCGGAATTGGGTGGTTGGGTACAAGGTTCTCTGTTTCACTCTTGCCATTCCTGAATGTCTTTCATCATGTCGTCGAGGTTGCGGTAGTGCTTGCCCGGTGTGCCATTTTTGCGGTTTTCGATCGCTTCCAGCAGCGCCTGACGGGTGACGGCATTGGGGATGTTTTCCCGGCGTCCGGCATGGTGGTTGAACGACAGCGGGATGGTCTGGGTATCGGCGACCTGGTTCAGAAACAGCTTAATCGCCTGCGACGGTGCCAGTCCGTAGCGTTCAAATACGGAGAAGGCGCGGTCGCGCAATTCCTGCTCAATGCGGATGTTGTAGTTGGTTGTGGCCATGGTGTTGCTCCTTTATCTGAATTGTGCTGCGAATGTACTGCTTTTGTCACGGTCTGGCAAGGCGGGCGGCCGTCGCCGCAGCGGCCGCGCCCGCATGGCGCAATGGTAATGCCGCTATAATACGCGCCCCCTTCTTTTCAGGATTTTCCCATGCTCGACAAGCTGTTCAAGTTGCAGGCGCACGGCACCACGGTTCGCACCGAAGTCATCGCCGGCATTACCACTTTCCTCACCATGGCCTACATCATCTTCGTCAATCCCAACGTGCTGGCGAAGACGGGCATGGATCACGGCGCGGTCTTCGTCGCCACCTGTATCGCCGCCGCCATCGGCTCGTTCATCATGGGTTTTTATGCCAATTTGCCGGTCGCCCTCGCCCCCGGCATGGGGCTGAACGCCTTTTTCACCTATACCGTCGTCCTTCAGCTCGGCCACACCTGGCAGACCGCGCTTGCCTGTGTTTTCTTCTCCGGCGTGCTTTTTATCATCGTCAGCCTGCTGCGCATCCGCGAATGGCTGATTAATGCCATCCCCAATGCGCTGAAGAAATCCATCGCCGCCGGCATTGGCGGCTTTCTCGCCTTCATCGCCCTGCAAAGCGCCGGGATTATTGTCGGTGCCGACGGCGTGCTGGTGAAGATGGGCAGCATCATCGCCTTCGCGCCGCTGATGACCGCGCTTTGCCTCTTTCTCATCATCGCCTTCGTCCACTACCGCGTGCCGGGCAGCGTCATGCTTGCCATCCTGATTATTTCCGTGCTGGGCGTCCTCTTCGGCGACAGACAAGTGCCGGAAAGCCTCATTTCCCTGCCGCCCTCACTTGCGCCGACTTTCATGCAGATGGATTTGAAAAGCGCGCTGGAACCGGCAATGTTCAGCATCATCTTTGCCTTCTTCTTCGTTGATTTATTTGACACCGCCGGCACGCTGATTGGCGTGACCGAACGTGGCGGACTGGTCAAGGACGGCAAAATTCCCAACCTGAAAAAGGCGCTGCTTGCCGACAGCGGCGCAACGGTCATCGGCGCAGCGCTCGGCACCTCCAACACCACCAGCTTCATCGAAAGCGCTTCCGGCGTCGCCATGGGCGGCCGTACCGGGCTGATGGCGGTCGTCACCGGCATCCTCTTTTTGCTGGCGACTTTCTTCTCGCCGCTGGCCGCGATGGTGCCGACCTACGCCACCGCCGGCGCGATTCTCTACGTCTCGGTGCTGATGATGTACACCGTCGGCGAGATTGACTGGCACGACATCACCGAAGCGGCGCCGGTCGCCATTACCTTCCTCGCCATCCCGCTCACCTATTCCATCGCCGACGGCATCACCCTCGGCTTTATCAGCTACACCATCGTGAAGCTATTGTGCAACCGCTGGCGCGAGCTCAATATCGGCGTCATCGTGCTGGCATCGGTGCTGCTGGCGCGGCTGATTTGGGTGCATGGTTGAGTGCATCCGGATACGAAAAACCCGCCGTAGTGGCGGGCTTTTGCTGCGGGAACACGGGCAGGGTGCTCACACAATCCCCTGCGCCAGCATCGCGTCCGCCACCTTGACGAAACCGGCGACGTTCGCGCCCTGGACATAGTTGATGCTGCCATCGTCGCGTTTGCCGTAGCGCAGGCAGGATTCATGAATGGCCGCCATGATGCCGTGCAGGCGGTTATCGACTTCCTCGCGCGTCCACGAGAGGCGGATGGCGTTCTGGCTCATTTCCAGGCCGGAAGTGGCGACGCCGCCCGCGTTGCTCGCCTTGCCCGGCGCGTAGAGAATGCCTGACTGGAGGAAGACGTCGGTCGCTTCCAGCGTGGAGGGCATATTCGCGCCCTCGGCGACGCAACGGCAGCCGTTGGCAAGCAGCTTTTTCGCATCACTTTCATCCAGCTCGTTTTGCGTCGCACACGGCAGGGCAATGTCGGCCGGCACGCCCCAGGGACGTTCTCCGGCGAAAAATTCCAGCCCCTGCTCCTTGGCATAGACCGCGAGGCGCTCGCGCCGTACCTCTTTCAGCTCCAGCAGCGCTTGCAGTTGCGCCTCGGTCATGCCGCTGTCGGCGAAACGGACGAAACCGCCGGAATCGGAAACGGTCAGCACCTTCGCCCCGCGCTGCATCGCGCGCTCGGCGGCGTACTGGGCGACGTTGCCGGAGCCGGAGATGAGCACGCGCTTGCCGCCGAGGTCTTGCCCGCGCGTTTGCAGCATGAATTCGGTGAAGTAGATGAGGCCGTAGCCGGTCGCTTCCGGGCGGATGAGGCTGCCGCCGTAGGAAAGCCCTTTGCCGGTGAGCACCGAGGAGAAGCCGTTGGTCAGGCGTTTGTACTGGCCGAAAAGGTAGCCGATTTCGCGGCCGCCAACGCCGATGTCGCCGGCGGGAACGTCGGTATCCGCGCCGATGTGGCGGAACAGCTCGCTCATGAACGACTGGCAGAAGCGCATCACTTCGCCGTCGCTCTTGCCTTTGGGGTCAAAATCCGAGCCGCCCTTGGCACCGCCCATCGGTAGCGTCGTCAGCGCGTTTTTGAAGACCTGCTCGAAGGCGAGGAATTTCAGCACGCCCAAATCAACCTGCGGGTGGAAGCGCAGGCCGCCCTTGTACGGGCCGATGGCCGAGCTCATCTGCACGCGGTAGCCGCGGTTGATTTGCACCGCGCCACGGTCATCGACCCACGGTACGCGGAAAATGATGACGCGCTCCGGCTCGACAATGCGCTCCAGCAGCGACTGCTCGGTGTAGCGCGGGTTTTCTGCGAGGAAGCCTTCGAGACTGGCGAAGACTTCCTGCACCGCCTGGTGGAAGACGGGCTGGCCGGGGTCGCGTTGTTGGATGCGGGCAAACAGTTTCATCAGAATGTTTTGGGGCATAGGTTATCTCCTCTAAATAAAGCCAAAAAAACAGCAAAAAATTTTGCTGTGCGGGGAATATAAAGTGTTTTTCGCCAAAGTCCAACAAAAAAATGCCGCTGCGGGCTAAAAAGGCAACGGCAGGCGGTGAAAGGGTGCGGATTCAGTAGGAGCTTGAGGGCATTTTGGCAGCGGCAAACGTGTGCGGTCTGCGGCGCGCTGTTCGTAGGGTGGGGCTTGCCCCACCGCCGCATAACCGTCGCCATCACCCGGACGGTGCGCCGAGGCGCACCCTATGGCAGGCTTCGCGCATAGGTGGTGTGGTTTGGTGCAATAGCAGAGGTTCGCCCGCCTGCCGTCATGTTTTTGTTTACTGGCGGCAATCGTTGCCGTCCCACGCCCATTGTTCAATGTTGCCGTGGACGTCGATGATGAAGCGGGTGCTGCATTGGCGCAGACTGTATTCGTCATCCATTTCGTCTAGCAGATAGAAGACGCGCGGCGAGCCCAGCATGGTGCGTCCCCAGCCGGGGCGACGGACGATTTGTTGTTGGCGGTATTCAATGACCTGGCGTCCGTCGCGCAGGGTGTAACTGCCTTGCGGTGGCCCCCAGGCGAGGACGAGCTCATCCAGCGGTTTGCCGACCCATTGCGCGAGGGCGCTTTCGTAACGGGCGGAGGTGGCGCAAGCGCCCAGCAGCAGGGCTAACATGGCGGGAAGGGTATGCTTTAGTTGGCGTTTCATGGTGGCTCCGGCGATGGGGAGGGTGTGAGGCGAGGTGGTCAGGCGGGAAAGAGCGCTTCCAGCACCTGCGCCAGCCCGTCTTCGGCGTTGGTGGCGGTGACGTGGCGCACCTGCGCCTTGATGTCTTCCGGCGCGTTGCCCATCGCCACGCTGTAGCCGGCGTAGCGCAGCATATCGAGGTCGTTGTAGTTGTCGCCAAAGGCGATGACTTCGTCGGCGCCAACACCGAGGCGGCGCTCCATGAACTGGATGGCTTGCGCCTTGGTGGCGGCGCGGTTGACGATTTCGAGGTATTCGTTTTTGGAGCGGTGGATTTCCAGCTGCGGGTACGCCGGTTTGAGGCGGTTTTCCAGCGCGAGGATGTCGGCGGCATCGCCCATGACAAGGATTTTATGCACGGCGGTGAGCGGCGTGGCGGGTTTGGCGCTGGCACGCAGGCCGGTAATCTCGCCCTCCTGCGCCGTCCAGTAGTTGTCCGGGTCGGGGCTGTACCAGTGCGTGCCCTGGTAGTAATTGAGCGAGAGGCGCGGCAGGGTTTCGAGTTCGGCTTCAAGCTGGCGGATATCGGCGTCATCGAGCGGCACGCTGTACAGTTCGCGCAGCTCGCCGTCGAGGATGAGCGCGCCGTTGTAGGCAATCAGCGGCTGCGCGCCGCCGATGGCGTCGGTGAACGGGGTGATGGCGAGCGGTGGTCGCGCCGAGACGAGGATGAAGGGGATGCCAAGGGCGACGACGTGGCGGGTGGCGGCGAGGGTGCGCGCGCTCATGCGGTGTTCGCGGTTGAGCAGGGTGCCGTCGATGTCGCTGAAGATGGCGCGGTAGGGCATGGGGTTCTCCTTTGGGGTTTAGAGCAGTTTGCCGAGCGGCTCGCGGAAATAGGCGGCACGCCAGCCGCTCAGCAGCGGGCTGGTCGGGTCGGGGCGAGCGGTGAACTGCTTGAGGATGCGGGCGGGGGCGAGCATTTCCGGGTGGATGTTGAGCGCGGCGGCGGTGTCGGTGGTGTAGCGGCAGAGTTGTTCGTACTGTTGCCGTTTGCCGGGCGAAAGGCGCGGACTGGCGGGTGGGGCGGGCGGCGGCGCGGCTTCGCTGAAGCGTTGCGCGAGGAAGGGCAATTCTTGCCAGAGCGGGTGGTCGGCGGCGAGGTGTTCGGCGAGGTTTTCCGGGCTGGTTGGGCGTTTTTGCGCGATGGCAATGAGCTGACGGTCGCTCATCACGGCGCGACGCGGCAGGTCGTGCGCGATGGCGATGCGTTCGCGCGCTTCGACGAGGATTTGCGCCGCCGCTTTGTCATCGTGGCGCAGTTGCGGCGCGCCCTGGAGGCGGTACCAGTGCCAGGCTTCGCGCGGCTGCTGTTGTCGGGCGAGTTGCGCCGCGCTTTCTTCCGCCCACCAGCCGAGGCGGTCAAGGCGTTGCAAGTCGGCCGCGAGCAGCGGGTAGAGGCGGGCGAGCAGGCCGACGTCATCGGCAGCGTAATCGAGTTGTGCCGCATCAAGCGGGCGAGCGAGCCAGTCGCTGCGGGTCTGGCTTTTGTCCGGATTGATACCGAGGTAATGCTCCACCAGCGCGGCATAGCTGACGGCGAGTTGCGGCGTGCAGAGGGCGAAGCCGGTTTGGGTGTCGCGGATACTGGCGGGCAGGCCGCCGCCAAAAAGCTGCATCAGTTCCAGGTCTTGTGTGGCGGCGTGCAGCACGATGGGCGCGGGATGGCGCAGAAGGGTTGTCCACGGTACGCCGCTATCGAGCGGGTCGTACAGTTGCGCGGTGCCGCCCGGCTGGCAGGTTTGCACCAGGGCGAGTTTGGGAATGTAGCTGCGTTCGCGCACAAATTCGCTGTCGTAGCAGAGGATGCGCGCGGGGTCGTAAGTGGTGCTTGCGGTGGCGTGTTGCCAGGGGGTGTGATTCATGGAGGTCAAGGTGTTTTTTGTGGCACGGTAGCACGTTTTCCCCGGACGGTGGCAGTTTGTTTTGACGGAAGTTTTTCCTTATAATGCGCGCCCTTGCCGGTTCGCCGGCATTTCCTTGCCGCCGTAGTGGCGGCTTTGTTTATCCATAAGGAATCTTTATGAGACATTATGAAATCGTGTTTCTGGTTCACCCAGACCAGAGCGAACAGGTCAATGCGATGAGCGAGCGTTATCGCGGCATCGTGGAAGCTGCCAAAGGCAAAGTGCACCGCTTTGAAGACTGGGGACGCCGCGTGCTGGCGTATCCAATCGAAAAGCTGGTCAAGGCGCACTACATCATGATGAATATCGAGTGCGACGCCGCTACCCTGGCCGAGCTGGAAAACAACTTCCGTTTCAACGACGCCATTCTGCGTCATCTCACCATCCGTCGCGATGAAGCCATCACCGAGGCCTCTCCGATGGCCGACAGCAAGAAGAAGGAGGGCTAAGCCATGGCACGTCGCAGATCCTGCCGTTTCACCGCCGAAGGCGTGAAAGAAATCGACTACAAAGACCTTGAAACCCTGAAGGCGTTTTTGACCGAAACCGGCAAAATCGTCCCGGCACGCATCACCGGTACCAACGCCTACTATCAGCGCCAGTTGGCAACCGCCATCAAGCGCGCGCGTTTCCTGGCACTCCTGCCGTACTCTGACCAGCACTAAGGGGGATTCATGAACGTTATTCTTCTGGAAAAAGTCACCCACCTCGGCGACCTCGGCGACCGCGTTGAAGTCAAAGCCGGCTATGCCCGCAACTTCCTCATCCCGCAAGGCAAGGCAACCGAAGCCACCAAGGCGAACATCGAGCGCTTTGAAGCCCGCCGCGCCGAGCTGGAACGCCAGCAGGCGGAAAAACTGGCAGACGCCGAACGCCGCGCCGCCGCGCTCGCCGGCAAGGTACTGACCATCCTCGCCAAAGCAGGCGACGAAGGCAAACTGTTCGGCTCCGTCGGCACGCAAGACATCGCCAACGCCGCCGTGCAGCAAGGCCTGCAACTGGCGCGCAGCGAAGTGCTGATGCCGCACGGCACCATCCGCGAGATCGGTGAATACACCATCGGCCTGCACCTCTTCGCCGGAATCAGCACCGAAGTGCTGGTGCGCGTCGTCGCAGGCGAATAAGCAAAGTTTTTTGCATCAAAGCCGGGAGGTGGCAACACCTTCCGGCTTTTTCGTGCGCGCCATCCAGCGGGGCAGGGCGGTTCAGCCGCTTTCGTGCAGGTAATCGAGCAGTACCGCGAGATGCGAGTGTTCGGGGTGTTTGACTGCGGTGAGCAATACGGTATGCGGCTGTTGCCCGGCGAGGCGCCACAGCTCTGCCAGTGCCGCCTGGTGTTCCGGGTCTTGCAGTTCCTGGCGGTAGCGGGCGGCGAAGTCGTCATAGCGCTGCTCCGGGTCGGCGTGGTACCAGCGGCGCAGCTCTGCCGAGGGGGTGAGGTTTTTCAGCCAGACAACCTGTGCCATCAGTTCTTTGTGGACACCGCGCGGGTAGAGGCGGTCAAGGAAGATGGCGGTTTCTCCGGCCTGTGGCTGGTAGTCATAGATGCGGGCGATGCGAAAGGTCATGGCTTTGCTCCGTGGATGGATTTACAGAAAAACCCGCCTTGCGGCGGGTTTTTGTGGCGTGTGGCGTTTAGCTGTTTTGGGTAGCTGTCGCCGTTGTGGCTTCTGCCGGTTTGGCCACCGCCGGGGCGCTGTCGCCCGGTTCTTTGTGCAGCAATCCTTTGAGGATTTGCAGGCCGAAGGCGACTGCACCGATGATGAAGACAACGTCGCCGATGGTACGCACCCAGCGCAGGGTGTGGATAATCGGATTCTGTTCGACAAATTCCGCGCTGCGCGCCCACCACAGACCTTCGTTGATGGTGGCGTGCGCCTGGATGATGCCAATCGGCAGCAGGCTGGTGAAGAGCATCATCGCCAGGCCGAGGTTGAGCGCCCAGAAGGAGGTGAACATCAGCTTGTTGTTCATTTGCAGGGTCGGGCGGATGTAGCGCAGCACCATCAGGGTGAAACCGAGGGCGAGGAAGCCATAGACACCGAAGAGGGCGGCGTGGCCGTGGTTCGCGGTGGTGTTCAGCCCTTGCAGGTAGTAGAGCGAAATCGGCGGGTTGATGAGGAAGCCGAAGACGCCCGCGCCGAGCATATTCCAGAAGGAGACGGCGATGAAGAAGCACAGCGGCCAGCGCATCGGCTTGATCCATTCGGATTTGTGCTGGATGGTCCAGTTTTCAAAGGCATCGTAGCCGAGGAGGACGAGCGGCACGACTTCCAGCGCGGAGAACAGCGCGCCGATGGCCATAATCGGCGTGGTGGTACCGGCGAAGTAGATGTGGTGGAAGGTGCCGGGGATGCCGCCAATCATGAACATCATCGCGGCGAGCAGCGCGGCGGTGGTGGCGGCGCGACGGCTGACCATGCCGAGGTTGTAGAAGATGAAGCCGACGGCGGAGGTGGCGAATACTTCAAAGAAGCCTTCTACCCAGAGGTGTACCACCCACCAGCGCCAGTATTCCATGACGGAGATGTGGGTGTGTTCGCCGTAGAACAGCGCCGGGGCGTAGAACAGGCCAATGGCGGCGGCGGAGAGGGTAAAGAGGATGAGCAGGCTCTTGTCGCCGGGTTGCTTCAGCGCCGCCCAGATGCCGCGCAGCATGAGGATGAGCCAGAAGACGAGGCCGATGAACAGGGCGAGCTGCCACAGGCGGCCAATTTCCACAAATTCATAGCCCTGGTGGCCGAGCCAGAAATTCAGTTTCTCGTTCATCCAGCCTTTCAGTGCGACGAACTGGCCGAGGTAGGAACCGGCGACGACGACAATCAGCGCCCAAAAGAGCACGTCCACGCCGAGTTTCTGGAATTTCGGGTCCTTGCCGCCGTTGATAATCGGCACGAGGAAGAGACCGGCGGCGAGGAAGCCGGTGGCAATCCAGAAAATGGCGGACTGGATGTGCCAGGTGCGGGTCAGGCTGTAGGGCAGCCAGTCAGCGACCGGGATGCCGTAAAAATCCTGGCCTTCCACAGTGTAGTGTGCGGTGAAGCCGCCGAGCATGACCTGGACGAAGAACAGCGCCGCGACGATGAGCAAATATTTGCCCAGCGCCTTTTGCGACGGGGTGAGTTTGACCAGGGTGAGCGGGTCTTGCGCCGGAACGGCGATTTCTTCATGTTCGTGGCGGGTGAAGAACGCCCAAATCCAGATGACCGAACCGATGCCGAAAATCAGGGTGACGACGGAAGTGATAGACCAGATGACGTTTTCCGCAGACGGCTGGTTGCCAATCAGCGGCTCATGCGGCCAGTTGTTGGTGTAGGTGACGTCCAGATTCGGGCGGTTGGTGGATGCCGCCCAGGCGGACCAGAAGAAGAAAGCGTTGAGCTTGGCGCGTTTCTCCGCGCTGGGCAGGGTGTCTTCCTTCATCGCATAGGCTTCGCGCAGCTTGTGCAGCTCCGGGTCGGCACCGAACAGCTTGTCGTAATAGGCAGCGACGGCTTCAATGGAGCGGACGCGGTCGGCAGAGAGCGTCACCTTGTCGGTTGTCGGGTCGTAAGTGTTCTTGCGGAACGCCTGCTGCGCGTCGTAATTGAGCGTAGCCTGGTCGCGCGGACTCAGCTCGGCGTAGTTCTTGCCGTATTCACGCTGCGCCTGCTGATCAAGCCAGCCAAGCACCTCGCGGTGAATCCAGTCGGCAGTCCAGTCAGGCGCCTGATAGGCGCCGTGCCCCCAGACCGTACCGACGGACATTCCGCCGATGGATTGCCAGGCGGACTGTCCCGCCATGATGTCGTCTTTGGTGTAGAGCGTTTGCCCGTTTTCATCGACAAAGGCGGTGGGCACAGGCGGTTTTTCGTTGTAAACCTCCTTGCCGAAATAGCCGAGGATGAAGAACGAACCGATCATAATCAGACCGAGTATCGCCCATAACCGTTTGTAATCTTTCATATTTTATTGCCTCCAGGAACAGTAATGCGGCGACGGTTGTCGCAACGCGCGGCATTTTTACAAAACGGCAAGGCGGCTACCTTGATAAAGGTCAGGATAGTTAACGGGCTTGGGATTTCCCGTGTCGAAGGCATTCGCCTGCATCAGGTTGGGCAAGTACCTTGGTGCCGAACGTGATGGCGGGTGTCCGGATCAAGACTGCCTTGCCGCTCGAAGCCATCCATGCCGCCTAAGAGCCTGTCCAAGATTCCAGGGGCGAGGTGGGTTGGTACGGGATGCAAGGCGCAAAACGTAGGCAATGTGGACTACCTTGCCAAGTTTTGCAACGCCGCAGCACGCTCAATCCCGCGCTCATCGCGCTCGCCATGGGATTTTGAACAGGCTCTAAAGCCCGAAATCGGTGCGTATCCACGCGGGCGTCACCGCTGGTGGGTGCGACGTGAGTATCGTTATAACCCCGCAGCGAATCACAAAATACACAAGCTCCGTCCATAACCATGCCGCCGTTGTAAAATCCGCACGGAATAGATGACAGAGGAGCAAACCATGCGTATTGAGACCATTCGTATCCATAATTTCAAAGCCTTCCGCGAGGCAGAAATGACCGATATTCCGCCATTTTGCGTGGTCGTTGGCGCAAATGGCTCCGGCAAATCGACCCTGTTCGATATTTTCGGTTTTCTCCGCGACTGCCTGACTTTCAATGTCAGCAGTGCATTGCAACGGCGTGGCGGTTTTCGTGAAGTGTTAAGCCGGGGCGCCAATATCGAAAAGGACCATATCGCGCTGGAGATCCAGTTCCGCATGGATATTGGCGGTGTCAATCGCCTGGTAACTTATGAAATTCATATTGGCCAAAATAAAAACAGAAAACCGGTCGTGCGGCGGGAAAAACTGCGTTATAAACGTGGGCGGCATGGTTCGCCCTACAATTTCCTTAATTTTGAAAATGGTCAGGGTTATGCCATCATCAATGAAGAAGATTTCAGCAAGGAAGAGGAAGAGCTGACGCGTGAATATCAGGAAATCGAGCCTGATGTTTTGGCAATCAAGGGGCTGGGGCAATTTTCCCGTTTCAAGGCAGCCAGTGCTTTCCGCCAACTCATTGAAAACTGGCACGTCTCCGATTTTCATATCAATCTGGCGCGCGGCAGCAAGGATGCCGCGGGAGAATATGAGCATTTATCGGTATCAGGCGAAAACCTGCAATTGGTAGCGCAGCACATTTATGAAAGTGAGCCGAAAGTCTTTCAGCGCATTGTTACCGCCATGAAGCACCGTGTTCCTGGTATTGGCGATGTAGAAACTATTCAGTCGCCGGACGGTCGTCTGCTGCTGGGTTTCCGTGACCAGAGTTTCAAAGATCCTTTTATTGATCGCTATGTTTCCGATGGCACCATTAAAATGTTTGCCTATCTGGTTTTGTTGTATGACCCGCATCCGCACCCGTTATTGTGCGTGGAAGAGCCGGAAAACCAGCTTTATCCCACGCTGCTGTGGGAATTGGCAGAGGAATTTCGCGCTTACGCCGAACGCGGCGGGCAGGTATTTGTTTCCAGTCATTCCCCCGATTTTTTGAATGCTGCCCAATTGGATGAGGTTTTTTGGCTGGTCAAGGAAAAAGGGCATACCACCATTCACCGCGCCCGTGACAATACACAAATTGCTGCCTTTATCCATGAAGGTGACAAAATGGGATATTTGTGGAAACAGGGATTTTTTACCGGAGCCAATCCGCAATGAAGCTGGTATTTTTTCTTGAAGAACCGTCGGCAAAAGAAATGCTGCAAGGGATTCTACCGGTAATTGCTGCAGGACACGAATGGCAGTTTGTCGTTTTTGAAGGCAAGCAGGACTTGGAAAAGCAATTAGAACGCAAGTTGCGTGGCTGGCAGCATACGGAAAATATCCGCTTTGTGGTTTTGCGCGATCAGGATTCTGGCGATTGTTACCGCATCAAGGCAAATTTGCAGTCCATTTGCCACCTGGCAGGCAAACCCGATACGCTGGTACGCATTGCCTGTCATGAGTTGGAAACATTTTATTTGGGCAATCTGGCTGCGGTTAGCCGTGCTTTTGGCAGAAACCTCCACGCGCAACAACAGGGAAAGAAATTCCGCCAGCCAGACAATCTGAACAATGCTAAACAGGAATTAAAGAAGCTGGTGCCAGAATATCAGGAAATTGCTGGTTCGCGTGCCATCGCTCCACTATTGATGCAATGGAGAAATATGTCGCAAAGTTTTAATGTATTAATTCAAGGTATTCAAAATCTACTTTAATCAACGGGTAGAATGTGTTGCCGAGCAAGAGGATGCTGAGAAAATCGCATTAATCCGGGAGTCAGCCGTTATTACCATCACCGCATCTAATCTGATGTAGGAAATTGAAAGCCGTGTCTGTGCATAGGAATGGAGCATTAAAGCATTGAAAGTACTGAATTTGAGTGAAGGCACATGGCGCGACAAACCAGGTGAATCCCCGATTTTTTTGTATCCGGCGCGATAGTAATTTTTTAGCGCTCCTTCACAATCACTTCAGAAAACGGCGATTCTCACCGCTTGTTGGTGCGAATACAATAAGCGCTCCTTCACAAACCCCAGGAGAACCCCATGAAATTCGCCGTTATCGGCGCTACCGGCTACGTTGGCAACGCTGTCGTCCAGGAGCTCGCCGCGCGCGGCCACGACGTTACCGCCTTCGCCCGCAACACCGGCAAAGTCTTCGCCGCGCCAAACGTGCGCGCCGTTGCCGCCGATGTCACCGCCGCCGGTTTTGCCGAGCAGCTCGCCGGATTTGATGCCGTCGTTAGCGCCTTCAATCCCGGCTGGACCAATCCGAACATTGGCCGCGATTTCCGCGACGGCTACGCCGCCATCCTCGCCGCCGCCAAAAGTGCGGGCGTGCCGTACCTGCTCATTGTCGGCGGTGCGGGCAGCCTCTACATCGCCCCCGGCGTGCAAGTTATTGACACCCCGGATTTCCCCAAAGAAATCTACGACGGTGCCAACGCCGCGCGTGAGCTTTTGACTGAACTGCGCGGCCGGAATGACCTCAACTGGGCGTTCATCTCGCCGCCGATTTGCCTCGGCGCCGACGGCGGCCACAGCGAAGACCGCACCGGCAAATACCGCCTCGGCGGGGACGACGCGCTGATGAACGGCGACGCCCCGGCAGGCATCAGCGTCGCCGACCTCGCCATTGCCATCGCTGATGATGTCGCGCAAAAAGCACACCTGCATCAGCGCTTTACCGTAGCGAGTGTCTGATTTTTCCAAATCTCTAAAGGGAGTTTCCCATGAAAATTGCCGTAATTGGCGCAAGCGGCTTCGTTGGCGACGCCGTCGTGCGTGAACTTGCCATGCGTGGCCACGACGTCACCGCCTTCGCCCGCAACGCCGCCAATATATTCAGCGCGTCGAACGTGCTTGCCGTTGCCACTGACGTTAATGACGCCGACTTTGCCGCGCGACTCGCCGGTTTTGATGCAGTCATCAGCGCTTTCAATGGCGGCTGGACGAATCCGAACCTCATTGCCGATTTTCGCCGCGGTTACGCCGCCATTCTGGCCGCCGCCCAAAGCGCAGACGTGCCGTATTTGCTGGTGGTCGGCGGCGCGGGCAACCTCTACGTTGCCCCCGGCGTGCGCCTGATTGATACGCCGCAGTTCCCGCAGGAAATCCTCGACGTCGGCAAGGCAGAACGCGATCTGCTGCACGACCTGCTCGCGGCGGACGGCCTCAACTGGGCGATGATTTGTCCGCCCGCGTGCTTCTCGCCGGAAAACAGCGCCGCCCTGCCGCGCATGGGTCGCTACCGCCTCGGCGATGAAACGCTGCTCATGGACGGCGACAAACCTGCGAACATCAGCCGCGCCGATATTGCGGTTGCCATCGCCGACGATGCTGAGCAAAAGGCGCATCTGCACAAAATTTTCACCATAGCCGCAATCTAAAGGAACAAACTTGAAAAAAATTCTCCTCTCCTCGCTTTTCGCCGCCGCACCGCTGGCATTTGCCGCCAGCGACAACCTCGCGCGCAACAAGGAAAACGTCATCGCTTTCTACGAACTCGCCTTCAACCAGCACAAGCTGGACGAGGCGGTCGAAAAATACGTCGCCGAGCCCTACATCCAGCACAATCCGGGCGTGGCCGACGGCGGCAAGGCGTTTATTGATTCCTTCGGTCCCTTCCTCAAGCAAAACCCGCAATCGCACGCCGACATCAAGCGCGTCGTGGCGGAAGGCGACCTCGTTGTCGTCCACGTCCACAGCCAGAACACCCCGGACGAGCGCGGCGAAGCGGTGATTGACATCTTCCGCCTCGACGACAACGGCAAAATCGTTGAGCACTGGGACGTCACCCAGCCCGTGCCGGAAAAAACCGAAAGCGGCCATTCCATGTTCTGACCGCCGCTCACAAAAAATCCCGCCTGATGCGGGATTTTTTTTGCGCCGTTATGGAAAATTCGTCCCTGTCACCGCAGGACGCCTGGCATTCGTGAGCGGGCAGCGTCCGTAAAATTGCAGTCCATGCGGTAGTCTTCCCTGTCCGCTTTTCAAAACTATGGCCATCCACCGAAAGTTTCAGACAAGGCGCGCCGCTGAAGACAGTACGCGGTTGTACGGCGAAGCGGCGCAACACAGTATGAGGCTTTCGGTGGATGGCTATATGATTTGCGACGACCACTTCCCCATATAAAAACCCCGTTATGCAAAGCATAACGGGGTTTCAGGAATAAATGGCCCGCCCGAAGGGATTTGAACCCCTGACCTTTGCCTCCGGAGGGCAACGCTCTATCCAGCTGAGCTACGGGCGGTGTGGCGGCGCATTGTACTGGAAGCCCCGGCACGGGCAAAGGTTTTTTGCACGCAAAAAAATCCCCCTGCCGAAACAGGGGGGAATAACTCACACATTCAGGCATCATGCCCCTTCCTCGCAATGCCTCCTGCACAAGGTCGTGACGGTAACATTCTCGACCAAAGAATGAGCGCTAATCCTAAGCTTACCTTCACGTCATGAACTTAGCTTTACGGGTGCCAACGCGGAAATTGTCTATAAAAATAAAAGGTAATGTTCTGTTTCGTGCAGATTGCCGCCGCCAGTCCGCCTTGCGTGCGACAACGGCGGCATTTTTGGTGCATCAGGGCATTTTGCGGCTTGCAAGCTGTTTTTGTTGTAAAAATACGAAAATCGCCTGCTGTCGCGGTTTTTTCTGCGTGCGGGGCAGTTGCCGCAAATAGTCATTAACTGACGTTAATGTAATCACGCTGCCCATCTTTGTCTCCGTGGCGGCTTTGCAATTATTCCAATCGGCCATTTTGGAAAAATCCGTTTAACTTCCAAGATTAACGCGCGTGTCTGTCGTTATAATTGCGCGCGCCGGGTCGCCCGGCAATCCATAATTCATAACAAAATCCGGCACCCCGGCGCTGCAAGGAATCATCATGGCAACCCTCTCCCCATCGCAACCCGAAACGCTCTACGAGAAGCACGTCAAAATCCGGCCGCGCCCGGTCAAGGGACGCTTCGCCAACCTGCGCAAAACCGCGCTGTTGGTGCTGCTCGGCATCTTCCATTTCTTGCCCTTCCTCCAATGGAACGGGCGTCAGGCGATATTTTTCGACCTGCCGCACCGCCGCTTTTATATCTTCGGCCTCAACATCTGGCCGCAGGACTTCATCCTGCTGACCTTCATCTTGCTCGGTCTCGCGCTGCTGCTCTTTTTTGCCACCGCCTTGCTGGGGCGCGTCTGGTGCGGTTACGCCTGCCCGCACACCGTTTACACCGAAGTGTTCCTCTGGATTGAGCAAAAAATTGAAGGCAACCGCTCCGAACAGCTCAAGCTCGCGCGCAAACCCTGGCGCGGCGAGAAGGGGCGCAAGCGCGTGCTGAAATATTCGCTGTGGGTCGCCGTCGCCCTGAGCGCGGGCATCGGCTTCGTTGGCTACTTCGTCCCCATCCGCCAACTCATCCCCGATTTCTTCACCCTGCACGCGGGCATTGACACCTATCTCTGGGTCGCGCTCTACGGCAGCTTCTGCTACCTGCAAGCGGGCATCGTGCGTGAGCAGTTCTGCAAATACGTCTGCCCCTACGCCCGTTTTCAGGGGGCGATGTTCGACCAGGACACGCTCATCATCGCCTACGACCCGCATCGTGGCGAACCGCGCCGCCGCTTGAAGAAACAGGACCGCGACAACCCGGACGCGCTCGGTTTCTGCGTCGATTGCACCATGTGCGTGCAGGTCTGCCCGACCGGCATCGACATCCGCGACGGCCTGCAACTGGAATGCATCGCCTGCGCCGCCTGCATTGACGCCTGCGACAACATGATGGACCAAATCAAGGCGCCGCGCGGCCTCATCCGCTACACCTCGACCAACCGCCTCGCGGGCAAACAAACCAAACTGCTGCGCCCGAAAACCTTTGCCTATGGCGCGGTACTCATCGCCGCCTTCAGCCTCTTTATCCTCTCCATCGCGGGCAAAGGCGATTTGGACGTCAACATCCTGCGCGACCGCAACGTGCTCGCGCGCAAAATCAGCGGTGGCCGCATCCAGAACATCTACACCATCAAAATCCTCAACAAAACCGAAAACCCGCGCCAATACACCCTCGGCATCGAAGGCGCAGAAGGCGCGGCAATCGACGGCAAAACCCGCTTCAGCGTTGAGCCCGGCGCCGTTTACGAGACCGTACTGCGCGTCAACATCCCGCGCGCCTCCCTTACTGACAACAACGCCAACATCGACTTCATCGTCACCCCGCAGGACAACCCTGCGGACGCGCACCGCCAAACCAGCAAATTCCTCGGTCCGACCAAATGAACCCCATCCCTTGGTACAAAAACCACATCCTGCTGCTCATCATCCTCATCCCGCTCGCCACCGTCTACGGCAGTATGTACACCATCTACCTCGCCGTCAGCAGCAAAGAAGCGCCGGTGCTGGAGGACTACAGCAAAACCGGCCTGTCGCCGCAAAAACGCCACGAAGGCCGCACCACCATCACCGCGACGCTTGCCGACGGCGCCATCACCCTACAACGCGACCCGCCCAGCATCGAGCCACTCACCCTCACCCTGCAACACGCGAGCAAAGCCGCCCTTGACCAGACGCACACCCTGCAGGCGGACGCGCCGAACCACTACCCGCTACCCGCCGCCGTCCAACAAACCCTGCCAACCGCCACCTGGTACCTCAGCCTCGCCCCCGCTGACAAAACCTGGAAAATCAAGGGCAAATACCCGCATCCCAAACGCGGCGAACC
>ERZ772946.374-NODE-374-length-17844-cov-11.0399_pt1 | contig 17844 bp, 17 predicted proteins | sample MGYA00511680_ERZ772946 | MGnify/ENA primary metagenome ERZ772946 (study PRJEB29015, sample SAMEA2737918) | human oral metagenome | biome: human oral; feature: human-associated habitat; material: dental | place: China | collected 2016 ... | reverse complement strand
GTGGGCTTGGACGGCTTAAGGAGAAAAAATGGCTAATTTCGCTTTGATGTTCGCAGTCGCCCTTGCGGTGGGCGCGCTCGTGTATTTTCAGGTCCAAAAGGCTTCCGCGCGAGCAGACGCCGCAGATCCCGAGCTTAGCTCGCAAAGGTATATGAAATTTTGCGATATTTTAGAGGGCAAACTGCGAGATTTAAAGCGGCTTGAACTGCACGACGAAAGCGCTCGCGAGAGCTATCTAGGCGAACTTGAGGCTCTTAGTAAGGAGTTAGTCTATATCAAAACGATGCATCAAAGCAACCTAAATCCCGCCGTGTGGGAGGGTAAGCTATTTGAGTTTCTAAATAAAACGGACGCGCTTATCGAAAAATACGCCGCGGACGCAGAGCGCTCGCTGCAAGACTGGCGCAAGCAGCTGGAGATGGAATTTAAGAGCTTATAGTCGTGATCCTTAAGATATCAAAATTAGGCTACATATGATAATCGGCTCGGCATAAAAGGCTTGATTGATGAACCTAAAATGGTAAAATTTAGCCGCAGTACTAAGCCAAATCTAGCTACAAGACAAGCTCGATCCAAAAGTCAATAAAATTCCAAGCGCGCTGAAAAATCTTAAAAATTTGCAAACTCTGCAAAGATTCAAAGGAAAATTTATAGTCTTGCCACAAGGATCGCAATAGATCATACCAATCTTCATCGCAAAAATTGAGTTCCACGAGCAAAGCCATAAGACCTGCTAAATTCAGACGAAATGAGAAGCTCAGCAAAACATACGTCAAATTTTAAACCGTGTATAAGCGCTAAAGTGCGTAAATTTTAAACCGCCAAATATCAAGGCGCATAAAAATTTAAACCGCTCGCGCGCTCTTTTTGGCTAAAATTCCTAAAAATTTAACCGCCAGTTTTTGTAGCAATCCCTGCTTTTTACGCTTGCTTAGTAAAAATTTTGCCGTTTCACTCCTACCAAACATCACAGCAAAGGCATAGGGTGTCATACCAAGACCACTCGTAGCCTCTACGTCTGCACCTGCATTTACGAGAGCTTTGACTACCTCCAAATGCCCTTTAAAGGCCGCGCCCGCGAGCGGAGTTTGCCCGCGGTCGTTACGCTCATCGACTCTGGCGCCGTTTGAGAGCAGCATATTTACAGTCTTTAGCGCGTTATTGTAGCTAGCTAGCATTAAAAGCGTGTCGCCTTTGGCGGATTTTAAATTTACGCTAAGGCCCGCCTTTATCATCTTTTCTAGCTCGTCAGCATTATCTCGCCTAGCTAAATCAAGCGCTATAGCGCAAAGCTCGCCATATCTTTGCTCCTCGGCCTGTGTTAATCTCATCAATTTTTTGCTTTCAAAGCGGCTCTTACGCCATTTGCGTAGTCAGCGGAAATTTTTTCAAAATGTCCTATCGCGCGCTCTTTTATCGCTTCGCTCACACCCTCCATGCTATCTGCGATATTACTAAAAAGCTGCGATTTTTGTCCGTCGCTCATTAGCTCAAAAAGCGCTCTAGGTTGCGAATAATAATCCTGATCCTCGACTCTGTGATCGTATCTTTGCATCGCGCCTTCTATGCTTATATCAGGCTCTAACAAAGCACGATCTTCTTTGGCGCCGCCAAAGCTGTTAGGCTCATAGTAAGCCTTATCGTCAAGCTCATACATTCCGTTATTCATCGCGCCGCCCACGACGTAAGTATTGACCTCGCTTACAGGACGATTAACATCTAGCTGCGCGTAGTGCGTGCCGATACGATATCTTTGAGCATCGGGGTAGCTAAATATCCTTGCTTGCAGCATCTTATCGGGACTAAAGCTGATACCAGGCACTATATTTGACGGGCTAAATGCAGCCTGCTCAACCTCATTGAAATAATTTTTCGGATTTTCGTTTAGCGTCATGACGCCCACGTCGATGAGCGGGAACTCCTTATGAGGCCAAGTTTTGGTTAGATCAAAGGGGTTAAATTTGACCTCTTTTGCCTGCTGTAGAGTCATTATTTGAATTTTAAAATCCCAGCTTGGAAAGTCGCCCTTTTCTATACTCTCAAAAAGGTCGCGTTGATTGCTCTCTCGATCTTTTGCAATGATCTGTGAAGCCTGAGCGTTGGTTAAATTTTTAATGCCTTGGCGAGTTTTGAAGTGAAATTTAACCCAAAATCTTTCGTTTTTGTCATTTATAAGGCTGTAGGTGTGGCTGCCAAATCCGTGCATATGGCGGTAACTTGCCGGAATACCGCGGTCACTCATCAGGATGGTTACTTGATGCATACTCTCAGGGCTTAAGCTCCAAAAGTCCCATGCTGCCTCATTTGAACGGAGGTGTGTACGAGGATCACGCTTTTGCGTGTGGATAAAATCCGGGAATTTATACGGGTCTTTTACAAAAAAGACGGGAGTGTTGTTTCCGACCAAATCCCAGTTGCCCTCTTTGGTGTAAAATTTAATCGCAAAGCCCCTTACGTCGCGCTCAGCATCAGCCGCTCCAGCTTCACCGGCAACGGTAGAAAATCTCAAAAGCAGCCTTGTTTTCTCGCCTTTTTGCAATACTTTGGCTTTAGTATATCGTGAGATATCCTGCGTAATCTCCAATGTTCCGTATGCAGCGCTACCTTTTGCGTGAACGGCGCGCTCAGGGATGCGCTCTCTGTTTTGATGAGCTAGTTTTTCAAGTAGCTGATAATCTTGTAACATTATACCGCCGCGACTGCCTGCGGTAAGGGAGTTTTGGTTATCCGCGATAGGATTACCCGAAGTAGTGGTTAGTTTTTTCATATTTATTCCTTTCTAATAAATTTTGTTTGTAATTATACATATATAAATTAAAATATTCATTAAATAATAAAAATTATTGATAGAAGTTTAGGCTTAGAATTTGTAATATTTTAAAATTTTATATTTCTAACCCATCTTTAACATTATTTTATAAATTATGAGATCTGCTATATATAAATTTATCTCATATTAATATAAGAACCATGATATTTCGCGATCTTATATAAATTATAGATGCTATATACAAAATACAAGGTAGCGATAACTTAAAGGTAGGATTGCGATGATCAAGATATTAAAGAGAAACGACAAATTTAAAATCATTAAAATTTTATAAAATTTTGCCAAATACGTAGCGATCATAACCAAAATCTCTACAAAATTTTACTTATTGGCAGACGCGGTATCCTTAGCCTTGGATCCCGCTTGCTCTAGCTGCTTAGACGCATCGCGCCTTAAAATTTTATCGTATTCCTCCACCTTTATCACCTTGCCTTTATACTCTATTTTAAGATAATATTCCAATTTTTCTAACTGCAAATATCTAAAAAATTTATCCAAATCAAAGCCGCTTGCACCCTTAGGCTCATCGCCACAGAGCGAGGAATAGCGCTTTATAAGCGTATCGTAGATACCAAGTAGCGCTGTATTTGGCGTTACCGAGCCGCATCTATTAAGATCGGGCAGCGAGCCTTTGTTAAGCTTGATTACATCATTTTCCGAATACTTTGAGCGCTCCGTCATCATATATCTAAGCAGCTCATACCTAGAGCTGTTTAATAAAGTCCAATCTAAAATAATCTCATCGTAACAATAATTATCCATATGCTCTAGGTATATTTTCTTATACTTCCTCAACGTATCCAAATCCTTACGGCAGTCATCGTATTTTTTTTGAATACGCTCATCGTCCGGAAGTCCTGCTAAATCGTATTTAAGCAGCAAATTTAGCATACTTGCGTCATATCGTTGCGGCAGCATCTGATAGATGGAGCAGTTCGGCTGCCGCTTATCTTTGCGGTGTTTGAGTGTAAAAGCAATACAATTATCGTCCGTCCAAGCCGTAATCTCAGGTCTTACGCCGCTGCTAAGCATAAGCTCCGTCATCTGCAAAAATCCGCCTGCTACGGCGTAATAGAGTGGATCGGATACCGCACTAGTACCTTCGCTTTTAGGCGTTATGGAATATGTCTTTACCTGTGCGTCGCTAGTAACAACCAAATAGGAGTCACCGTATCTAGGGTATGTAAGCCACGGACGAACATATTTAACGCTAGAAAAGCTAGCTCCGTGCTTAAGTAGAACTTCCACGACGGCGGTAGAGTTATTTTCGATAGCATAGCTTAGCGCCGAATGAGAAAAATCGTCCGTGCGGTTGATATCCGCTCCGTGATAGATCAGCTCCTCGGTGGTGTTTGCATCGTTGTAAAAGCTAGAATACATTATCGCCGTTATGCCAAAATGCAGCGGATCGCCCGCAGTGATGCGCTGCTCTCGCATAAATGCCAGAATACGCGCAGTGTCCTTGGAGCGCAAAAGCTTACGGAAATATTCCATTCGCTCATCGCCCTGCACTACGCGCTCGTCTAAATTTAACTCGGCGCCCAGCCTTTCGTACCGGTACCTTGCTATTGCGGCGCGATCCTCGTCCGTTAGCGGCCGATTGGAGGAGTTGCCGGAGGTTGTGGCGCGACTCACCGTGGAATTTTGCGCGGGCTGAGTTTCGGATCTATCCATAAATGCACCGCCTGCGATCAGACAAAATACGCCTGCCGTAACAACCAAGCACGCTATGATGAGCTTGGATTTTATCTCTTTCAAAGCAACCTCCGCAAATAAAGTGGCAAATACTACCGAGTGTGAACTTAGTCGAACATAAACGGGCGGAATTTCACAAGGCAATTTCGCTTGGGCGGAATTCGCAGGGCGAGGTTTAAGAGAGTTTAGGCGCGAAATTTGACCTTCGAAATTTTACCGATAGAATTCGCGTAGAAATGTCGCTCGGGTAAAATTCTACCGACGAAATTTTATCCCAACGACACAGGCGGCTAGAATTTCAACAAGCGCTTCTACGCATAAAATTTAGCGCTAAAATTACGCCGTATTTGCACTCGGTATCGCTACGAAATTTAATGGCGGCTACCATAAAATATTGAAATTTTAGTTTTAAATTTGCCGCCCGTTTCGCATATCCTCCTAGAAAAGAACCGTATAGTCTTTTTTAATATAGTCTATATTTATATTTTTCTGCAAAAAATACTCTCTAACTTCGTCGTAAATTTCACTGCTATACAAATAAATCAAATAGTAGTGCGCCGCTATGGCAACGGCATTGTATAGATACTTACCATATCCAGGTCTGGCGACTTTTATAAACGGGAAAATTTTAAATCCTTTTAAAGAACGGTTAATATAGAAATAGACGATTAGTTTTAGAAGCATATTGATTATATATATAAAAATTAGCGCTACCAAGAAAAGACCCAGAGAACCGACACATAATACAACTAGCACAATAAAAGATGAGGTGCGAAAATTTTCAGTTGAAAAATTTCTACGCAATACTTCCTCTTCCACTTTGCACTGCCTTTTAACGACCCCTTTATCTAAAAATTCTATGTATTGATCGGTAAATCTTATTTCGCGTTTATTGCGTATTGCGGTAAAGATATAAGTAATAACGGCGATTAGTAATAGCGCCATGCAGGACAGCAAATATTCGTAAGTATTGATATATCCGAAGTCTATAATATCTCGAATAAGAAGTAGCGGCAGACCCGATACCGGAAGAATTATAAAAAGCCGCGCATAAACAAAAAACTTTTCATAATTTTTGATTACTATCGGATCTTTATCGTAGTTCCTAACGTTAGAATTTTTAAATAAAGTAGTATTGTCTGGATCTAAATTTTGAAATTTTCTACCGCGCTCTGCATTTAAATTGAGATCGTCTGAATTTTTGTCATTAGAATTTAAAGCCTTGGAATTTGTAATATTTAAATCTGAGGCATTGAAATTTGAAGCATTTGAATTTGAGGTATCGGATTCTGAAGTATCAAAATTTAAGGCATCAGAATTTTGAGCACTAAAATCTTCCTGCGAGCCTTGCTCTAAATTTTGATGTCGTTCGTTTAGAATTTTCTTTAGCTCTTTGGGCTTTGCTTCGTTCATCCTTATCCCTCACTAGTGATTTCGAAAGTTTGCCTATTGTGCCTTTTGTAGCTTAAGTGGATATTAAATTTACGAAACATAACTTCAATTATATTACAAAATAGCAGAGCACTATCTTTAAATTTTACAAATTATTTTTCTGCGCGATCAAGCTCAATTTGTGCATTTAATTCTCTCTTATCCATGTTTAAACTCCTTTTGAAATATCGTAAATTCTTTTCTAACATTATCTATATTAATACTCTTATGTAATAAAAAGTATCTCTTTAATTCCGAATAATCTTTATTAGAATTTATAAAAATATTTATTATGATGCCATCTTTAGAATATATCGCCAAACGATCATATATTTTGTTTGCTTCCAAGCCGCCAATTACAGTACAAATTAAATTCTTTGGAAGAATGAATATTGTGGCCAACAATATAAATACAACTATAAAGTCTTTAAAAACAAATAAGATCATTGTTATTATAGTAGCAAATATACAGAAATAGAAGAGTTCTTTTGAAATTGGAAAATATTCTGGTGTAGAAGTCCTAGTATCCATATTTTTAGATATCTTAATAATTTCATCTAGATTTATTCGGAAGATTTTTATTCCTTCGACTTCTACCGAAATAAATTTTTCGTTAAAAATTATAAAGCGCCTATTAAATGGTTTATCACGCTCAATAATTCTAATAAATGGAATAATAGTGCAAAAAATAATGAAAAAATAAGAATCTTCTGATTCGGAAAATTTTTCAATACCAAAATTAGACAATATTCCTGTTTGAGAAAGTATTATGATCAATATTAATATACAAAATTGGCAAAAACCTATTAAGGCACTAAAATCCTTTATTATTAACTCTTTTTTACAATGGGCATTTATATTTATATTGGAATTTCTATCATTAAAATTTCTAGACAATTTTTTAGTTCCAGATTCCGTTTATTTGAATTGGGCATTTTAAGCTTTCAAGATTAAAACTATTTCCAGAGCTCTGCTCCACATTTTGACGCCGTTCGTTTAGAATTTTCTTTAGCTCTTCGAGCCTTGCTGCATTAATCCTTATCCCTCGCTAGCGATCTTAAGCGATTTTGTATTTTACTTCTCTGTCGCTTGGGATAGTATTAAATTTAAAGCTACTTCACTTGCCTGACCCAAGCATTTTGGAATTTGTCTATCGAGGTAAAATTTATAAAATTGGAAGATAAATTTAAGCGGGAAAAACCCGCTTAAATTTTATTTGCCGCAGCCGCATTTGCCCTGAGCGGCAAGCTTGCGGCGAACATATGCGATTTTGCTTTGAAGCGGAAGGTGCTTAGGGCAGTTGTCCTCGCAGCCTAGCAGCGTCATACAGCCGAATACTCCGTCATCATCGCCGATTAGTTCGTAAAAATCCGCGTCGCTGCGTTTATCCAGCGCATCGATCTGAAAACGCGCTATACGGTTGATACCAACGGCGCCGATGAAATCCTTTCGCATTATAGCGGTGCCGCAGCTCGCCACGCAGATGCCGCACTCGATGCAGCGATCCAGCTCGAAAACCTCTTGCGCGACCTCCGGCTCGACCTTCTCCTCAAGCTTTGAGATGTCGGTTTCGTGATCGGTGTGTATCCAGCTCTCTACGCGTTTGCTCATCGCGTTCATCCAGTTGCCGGTATCGACGCTGAGGTCTTTTAGCAGCTTGAAAACCGGAAGCGGCATAAGCTCGATCACGCCGTCCGGATAGTCCTTAGTAAGCGTACGGCACGCAAGCTGCGGCTTGCCGTTTACGAGCATACCGCAGCTACCGCAGATACCCGCGCGACAAACGAAGTCGAAGCTTAGCTCGGGATCAAATTTCTCACGAATCACGTTAAGCGCGATAAACAGCGTCATTCCGTCAGTCTCTTCAAGCTCGTAAGTAGCGAAGTGCGGCTTTGAAATTTTGCTTAGCGGATTATACTTAAATGCCTTTATTGTTATTTTTCTACTCATATCCTATACCTGCTCTTTCGTTAGGTGCTTTATATTTTGGCTGCAATTCATAATGCATCAATGCCTCTTGAATTTCATATCTGCCTTTGCCCTCGGCTTGCATTTTCTCGCGAATTTCATCGACCTCTTTTTGGCGCACGGCGCTGTCTGGATGCTCGATGATATTGCCTTTGGCGCCATATCCGCGGAACGCAGGCGGCATCTCCATCTTCATAATATCAAGCGGCTCGTAGCTTAGAGTAGGCATAGTATCGCCCTCTTTCCAGTTTGCAAGCGTTCGTTTTAGCCAGTTTAGATCGTCGCGTTTTGGATAATCCTCGCGGAAGTGCGCGCCGCGGCTTTCGGTGCGATCAAGCGCACCCTTGGCGATACAAAGCGCGAGCTTTAGCATCTTCGGTACGCGGTAAGCCTCCTCAAGCTCAGGATTTCCGAAAAGCTCTTTATTGCTTACTTTGACGTCCAAGGAATGCTTGTAAAGCTCTTCAAGCTCTTTTACGGCTTTGGCTAATCCCTCACCGGTTCGGAAGATCGCGCAGTGCTCCCACATAACGTCTTTCATCTTGTTTTTGATCTCAAATACGTTAAATTTACCCTCTTTTTCAAGCAGGCTCTTAATATAATTTTTCTCTTTATCTACGAATTTTTCGATATCGTGCGTATTGATATCGACATCGTGTCCTTGGCAATACTCCGCAAAATACTCGCCCACGATCATGCCCGCGACGACGGTTTCGGCGACGGAATTTCCGCCCAAGCGGTTAAAGCCGTGCATATCCCAGCACGCAGCCTCGCCGGCGCTGAAAAGTCCAGCTAGCGTTGGACTCTCGCCCGTAGCTTTTGTTTTGATACCGCCCATCGAGTAGTGTTGCATAGGAAGGATAGGGGCCCAACCTTTACCGCGCTTTCTGCCCTGCTCGTCGGTTATTACCTCGGTGTCGGCAGGATCGATGCCGTTGAAAATTTCGCAAATTTCTTGTACGTCGCGTAAATTTTTCTCGATATGCTCGCGTCCGAGGATCGAAATGTCAAGCCAAACGTGCTCGCCGTAAGGACTTTTGACGCCCTTGCCTTTTCTTATATGCTCCATTATGCGGCGGCTTACGACGTCGCGACTAGCAAGTTCCTTTTTCTCGGGCTCATAATCCGGCATAAAGCGGTAGCCGTCCACATCGCGTAAAATTCCGCCGTCGCCGCGGCAACCCTCGGTAAGCAAAATTCCGCTCGGAACGATAGGGGTCGGGTGAAACTGCACCGCCTCCATATTTCCAAGCTGCGCGACGCCCGTCTCAAGCGCGATAGCAGCACCTATACCCTCGCAAACGACGGCGTTTGTAGTGTGCTTATATACTCTGCCGTAGCCGCCGGTAGCGATCAACGTGCCCTTTGATACGTATGCGATCAGCTCGCCGGTAACCAAATCGCGCACGATTGCGCCGTAGCAGCGGTTGTTTGCGTGAATTAGCGCGATCGCTTCTTTTCTATCATGAATATCTACGTTATGCTTTAGTGCTTCGTTCGCAACGGCAAAAAGCATCGTATGTCCCGTAGCATCGGCGGTATAGCAGGTTCGCCATTTTTTCGTACCGCCGAAGTCGCGGCTGTGAATAAGTCCGTGAACCTCATCTTTTTCGGTGATCGTGGTCTTTTGAGCGTTGATAATAGCGCTTCGCTCGCCTCTAGTAATCCTGGTCCAAGGAACACCCCAGCCCGCAAGTTCGCGGATCGCCTTAGGCGCCGTTTGTGCAAACATCCTAGCGACATCTTGATCGCAGCCCCAGTCGCTTCCTTTTACGGTATCGGCAAAGTGCACGTCCTCGTTGTCGCCCTCGCTCATCTTGGAATTTCCAAGCGACGCCTGCATGCCGCCTTGAGCTGCTGCAGAGTGTGAGCGCTTAACAGGGATTAGACTCAAAACGATAGTGCTAAGCCCCTTCTCTCCGGTAGCGATCGCAGCTCTTAAGCCCGCCAAACCGCCGCCAATAACTAAAGAATCGCAATATATTACATTCATCCTAAGCTCCCTATTCTAAACTTAACCATTTGAAATCGGCGATTATCGAAAGCAAGAAAAATGCGCCCCAAACGATAAAAACCGTCTTTTTGATGAGGGCTCTTTTCCTTTGAATTTCCGCCTTCGTGCCGTCTATGCTGATCCATTTCATATATAATCTATAAATTCCGATGCTAGCGTGAGTTACTACGAAAATCAATAAAACGAAATAAAATAGGTGAAGCTGTCCGAAGCGAGCGATAGCAAGATCTGCAGTAATTTTCGGACCGAATACGATCATTAAAATATGAGCCGCCGCAAAGAAAAATAGGAAAAATCCCGTCCAAAACTGAAACCACCAAAGCGTCGTGTCGCAATGCTTCATTCGCATTTTGTGCGCTTTAAACGCTCTGTAAGCGGCGTAGTTAGCCGGAAATTTTCTCATCGCCAAAAATGCGTGAATCACGAAAATCACGAAAATTACAAAAGCGACGATGTTTGTGACGAAATAAATTCCGCCCGGTTCGGCGAAATGTACGACGCCCTCAAACGCGCCCTTACCGATCAGAATCGTGCCGGTAAATATCATATGACACAGCATAAAACAGGCCAAAATCAGCCCGCTGATGCTTTGCGCCACGTCTTGCAAAGCCATAATGCGGCTTTTTTTGCCGTCTATGGATCTGCCCGTAAAGCCTTCAATGCGACCTAGCATAGGTTCTCCTTAAAAAAGATGATTATAAATCCCCGCTAAACGAAAATTTACATTTTTGTAAAGAGATTATATTACTTTTTAACTTTAGATTAATTTAATTTCTGCAAATTAGTTTTTTCTTCAAAGACTGCTTTAAGAAAACTGCTATCAAAAACATAACTAAAGATAAAATTTGCCCCATCGATAAATTTAAAAATATAAACCCAAGCCCGTCGTCCGGCTGCCTAAAAAATTCTACGAAAAATCTAAACGCCGTATATAGCATCGCGTACAGACATATCAGCTCGCCGTTAAATTTCTTAAATTTACGGTAGAAAAATAAAATCACGAAAATTACCAGTCCTTCCAAAACCGCTTCGTAAAGCTGGCTTGGGTGACGTAATGTGCCGCCTACCAAAATCCCCCACGGCTCGCTCGTCTCGCGCCCGAAAAGCTCCTGATTTAAAAAATTTCCCACGCGTCCGAAAAAATACCCAAGCGGCACGCTAAGTGCCACGAGATCGAGCAGCGCCCACATATCGGTTTTAAATTTTTTGCAAAACCAAACCGTCGCGATCACGAATCCGACGACAGCGCCGTGATAGCTCATACCGCGAATGCCCACGAACTCGCCGTTATGAAAGGGGTTGAAAATTTGCCACGGATGGCTGAAATACCACGCCGCCTCGCCCGAATAAATCGCAATGTATCCAAGCCGCGCGCCTAAAATGACGCCCACTTCAACCCAGATAAAGTAGCGATCAAGCATCTTATCGCTAAAGCCAAGGCCGTCTTTTTTTACAAAATACTTTGCCATAAATAGCGCCGTAAGTAGCGCCAAAACATACATAATGCCGTACCAGTGCACGTTTATGCCAAACGCGCTGAATGCCACGGGATCAAAGTGAGCGTAAATTTCGTTCCAGTAATTCAAATTTTTCCTTTGTTTTAAATTTTAAAATTTAACGGCGCGCATCGGACGCTGCGTGACGCATGCTCGGCAAAAGACGCAAAGCGGCGCAAGTGCTAGGCGCCAAACTTAGTTTTCGAACGCTCGATCGCACGCGCGAAACACGTAAGACGCGAATCCTAGCGATAGCGTCAAACGATGGACAGACCACCTCGCATGAAATTTCAAGCGACGACGCCAGATGGGACGCAAGGCGCCTCACGTAAAATTCCAAATGACTATGCCAGACGACATACGAAGCGACACGCAAAGTGGCGCGACGCAGACAAAGCACGCAATACCCTAATGCAGGCGGCGCAAAACGAGAGCACTGAACGCCGAGCAAAACTCGCAGTGCGCGCAAAACAAACATCAGGCGGCACATATGCAAAATACCGAATGCCGCGCAGAATTCAAAACGACGCGCAATATGACAAGCCGACGCACAAAACAGCAAGGCAGATATTTTGCATCCGCGCAGATAATGCAGATAAAATTCGCCCGTCTTGCTTAGCTTGTCGCGCTCGCAGGAGCTGTATCGGCTACAGCGCAAGAAATCCCGAAAGCAAGCTTTAAATTCTATCTCTACGCAGCACTTCTCCGTGTCGAACACGCAAAAAACACCGAGCGAGCGTCCTAAATTTTAAATTCCAAGCCCCAGCGTCTCTTTAACCACGCGGCAAAAATCCGCCAAAAACCACCCGAGCGCCTTGTAGTAGCTGCTTTTGGCGTTTATCTGCACGTGCGTAGCAAGCGCGGAAAAGCTAGGAATGATAAATTGCGCCAGATATAGCGTCAAAATTTTATGCGATTTCGCATCCGTGTTTTGCTTAAAGATCATGGCAAGCAGCGCTAGCATATTGGCTGCGTGAGCACTTTTAAGCTCTGCAAAAGGCTTTTTGAAGCGGCATTTTTCATAAAACAGCTCCACTTCGCTTTCGCTTATGAGCTTGAAAAAATCCATCTCAAACGCCTCTTTTAGCGCCTCAAAATCGCGCCCTAGCGCCGCGTAGTCCTCGCCCTGCACCTTTTGCCAAAGCTCGTGACCGTTTTTGTTCTCGATATTTTTATTTACGATGATCCAGTTTTTGCCCAAGCCGCGCAACTTCTGCTCATCTATCACGCCTTTAAAATTCGTCGCAAAGATTATGCAGATCACCGAGTATAGCTCGCCTAATTTCATCTTTTTCCTTTAAATTTAATCAAATTTCGCTCGCTTTTTTCAGCTTTTCGATGCCGAATTTTTCCCAAATCCTGCTTAAAGATCGATCTAAGCTCTGCTGCTTTTTATCGATCTCGCCAAAAAGTAGCGAGCCGCCCGATTTGCCGCTAAAATTTGAAAGATTTAGCGCTACGTGGATTATCTGCGCGCCTTTTTTCACATCGCAGAGCCTAAACAGCTCAAGCGCAGTCTCGCTCAGCAAGCTTAGACTAAACGCCCTATCCTGGCTGATCTGGTGCGAAAACTCCTCGCGCGATTTATAGCGGATCTTTAGATCATACGTCGCGGGCTTTAGGCCTCTGGCGAGCACTTCGCCCGCCAAATGGCGCGCCAAAATTAAAATTTTACGCCGCAGCTCGTCCCGATCGGCGCACGGCGCGAAGCTGCGCCCAAAGCCGATGCTTTTGCGCTCGCGCTTTGAGACGACCTCGCCCTCATCCTCGCCGCTAAGGGCTGCGAAAATTTTCCTGCCGTTTACGCCCATCTTTTCAAAAATTTCTCTGTGTCCTAGCGCATCGCCGAAGCTTACGATGCCGTATTTGCCGAGCGTTTTTTGCGCCGCTTTGCCGATGCCTGGGAATTTTGCTACCGGCACGGTGGATAGCTCACGCGCGATTTGCGATTTTAAAATTTGCCGCACGCCGAAGGGCTTGGCAAGGCTCGTAGCGAGCTTTGCGATCAGTTTTGCTTCGCTAAGACCGACGCTGCACGGAAGGCTAAAGCGGCGCATAATCTCGCTTTGCAAAAACGCAGCAAAGCCTAGCGCGTCCGCGTCATAAGCCGTGCCGCGTAAATTTAGAAAAAACTCGTCGATGCTAAATTTTTCGATCTCGGGCGTAAAGTTTAGTAAAAACTCATAAATTTCGCGTGAAATTTTTCGGTATTCGCCGTGCTGCGAGCGCACCAAAATCAGCTGCGGGCAGAGTCCGAGCGCGATTTTAACGGGCTGCGCCGAGTGCACGCCGTCCGCTCTGGCCTCGTAGCTCGCGCTTAAAATCACGCTGCCAAGCTCGCTCTTGCCCCCGAAAATCTCCTCGTCGCCTCCTCCGACGACTGCGATCTTTTTGCCCGCAAGCGCGGGATCGGCAAGCCTTGCTACAGAGACGAAGAAGCTGTCCAAATCGATGTGAGCTATCAAACTATGTCGATCCCGAATCCGCTAAGCCCCGCGTAGTCTTTCGGCTCGCTCTTGCTTAAAATTTTGATTTTTCTAACGCCCAGATGTGCTAAAATTTGCGCTCCGATGCCGAAGCTCTTAAAATCGGCGCGATTTTGCGCGGATTTTAGCATCAAAAGCACGCCGCCCTCTTTGCGCAAAACGTCCAGATCGCGCATGAAATCGTTAAATTTCGTATCGCTTAAAAACTCCAGATCGCTTGAAATTTTATGAAATTTCACGTTCGTCTGCGCGCTCTTTCCCAGCTCGCCGAAAATATATGCGCGGTGCTCGTTGCCCTCGTGATCGCTCACGTCGTAAAATTTCGTCGCCTCGCCGCACAGCATGGCGCTTTTGGGCTCGCTAAATTTAACGAGGGTTTCGTGTTTTAGGCGGTACTGCACGATCTGCGCGACCGAGATCATATTGATGCCGTGCTGCGCGCAGAATTTTTCCAGATCGTCCCTGCGCGCCATATCGCCGTCGTCTTTGACGATCTCGCAGATCACGGCGCTTTGCGAAAGCCCAGCCAAGCGGCATAGATCCGTAGAGCCCTCGGTATGCCCCGTGCGGGCGAGCACGCCGCCGCTTTTGGCGATGAGCGGGAAGATATGCCCAGGGCGGACGAAATCATCCGCGCGAGCGCCTACGCGCGACATCAGCTCGATCGTCATATTGCGCTCATACGCGCTTACGCCCGTCTTAGCGTCCTTTGCGTCGATCGTGACGGTGAAGGCGGTCTCGTGGCTGGAGGTGTTTTTATCGACCATCAAGCTTAGATCTAGCTGCTGCGCAATCTGCGGGCTAAGCGCCACGCACAGCACTCCGCGAGCGTGCGTGATCGCAAAATTTACCTTCTGTGCGCTGCTAAAGGTGCTCGCAAACACCAAATCGCCCTCATTCTCGCGATCGACGTCATCGACCATAACGAGCATTTTGCCGTTTTTCAGATCCTCAATCGCCTGCTCTACGCTGATCATTATCGCTCCTTTAAATTTAATTCTACAAATGCCGCTTTTAGCTTCTCAAAAAGCGGGGCGAACGAAACGCCGTTTACGCGGACGTTCGCGATCGTCGTGATGAAATTAGTATCGCGCTGCCACCGCGGTACGAGATGATAGTGCACGTGCTCGGCTATGCCCGCACCCGCGGCGGCGCCGAGGTTCATGCCGATATTTACGCCGTTTGCGCCCAATGTGCGCTTTAAAATCCCCACTCCGGCGCGCACGTAGCGGCTTATCTCCGCCCACGCATCATCGCTAAGACACTCGATATTATCGACATGCTCGTATGGTATTACCATAAACGCGCCCGGGCTGTAGGGGTAGAGGTTCATCACCCCGAAGCAGTGCTGCGCGCGAAAAAGCACGCCGTTGCGATCGTCGAACGCCGCATCCGCCGCCGCGTCGCAGAAGGGACAGCCGCTTCTTTTTTCGGTAAAATATTCACTTCGCCAAGGGGCGCAAAGATAATCCATCTCTTTTCCTTTCCGAAATTCCAAAATTCTATGGAATTTTAAAATTTGCGTTTCGCAAAATTCTATGAAATTTGGAATTTAAAACTTCTAAATTTCATAGAATTTTAAATTTACGCGGTCTGCGCTTGCTCGCGCGACGCGGAGCTATGCACATAGCAGGGCGCGAGCCGCTTTGCAATCGCGGGGCGCTTCGGCGCAATACGCACTCTGCGGATCGAAGCCCGCGGCGGACGCGCATTTGGCAAATACTCATCGCGCGGCAAACATAGCGTCTATCCGCACCGTAGCCGTTTGCGCGGCGTGCGATAACAAGCTCGCGATGCCAAAGCGCACGTACGCCTACACGACTGCGATATCGAATCTACACGGTCGTTTGCGCGGCGCATTATAACAAAACTTTGACGCACTCACAGGCACGGTGCGCGATGCCAAACCTGCGCTGCAATCACCGTCGCGACACGCGGTAAAATTTAGACGTGGCGCAGTCACGGCACAGCTGTAATACAGCCGAAGTTCAATCGCGGCGTATCGCAACCGAGGCGGCTTAGATCGCGAGCTGCGATTAAATTTACGGCGCCGTATAATCGCCAAAACCGAGTTTGCGTAAGCGTACGACATGCAGGGCATTACGGCAAACGCGCAATCCTAAGCAGTCAAATCCCGCAAGCGCAAACCCGCCTGCGCGAAGCTATGCAAAGCACAAATTTAAACCTCACTCCGCAGCCGATCGCGCAGCGCACACGATAATGAACTCACGACGCCAAAGCACAGCGCGGATGCTCGCACGGCGCGCAATAACAAACTCACGATACCAAAGCGCAGCGTGGATGCTTATGCGATGTGCAATATTAAATTGCGGCGCGGCGCTAAATTTAAAGAGCCGTTAAATTTTAAAGTCCGCCAAATTTTACAAATTTTAAAATTTACTGCCTTAAAATTTCGCTCTCTTCGCTAAATTTAACTTCTCGTTCCGATCTGATCTTTCGCGATCAAACAAGTCGGTTTAAATTTCGCCGCCCGTGCCGAGTTTTATCTCGCGCAGTGCCGCGCCGACGTCATTTTGGCGCATAAAATGCTCGCCGATCAAAAACGCATCGACGCCCGCCTCGTGCAAGCTTTTAAGCTGTTCGTGCGAGTGCAGACCGCTTTCGGCGACGATGATCTTGCCGTTTGGAATCAGCGGGATTAGCCGCTCGCTCAGGCTCGTATCAACCTCGAAAGTCTCTAAATTTCGATGGTTGATGCCGATAATATCGGCGCCTGCAAAGACCACTTTTTTCAGATCGTCCTTATCGTGGATCTCGCACAGCGCCTCAAGTCCCAGCCTACGGGCAAACTCGAGCAGTTCTCTTAGCTCCTTGCGCTCAAGCGCTTTGGCGATCAGCAGGATAAAATCCGCGCCGTAAACCAGCGCCTCGAGGATCTGATAGCGATCGACGATGAAATCCTTGCGCAAAATGGGCGTATGCGTGTAGCGGCGGATCTGCGCGATAAACTCGATGTCGCCTCTGAAATAATGCGGCTCGGTTAGCACCGAAAAGGCGCTGGCGCCTGCATTTTCATACTCCGCAGCAAGGCTTAGCGGCTCAAAATCCTCGCGGATGATCCCCTTGCTCGGGCTTGCCTTTTTGATCTCGGCGATGATGCGCAGCGGGTCCTTCTCGTCGCTTCTAAGCGCGCTTATGACGTCACGCGGCTCGTAGGGATTGGCGCTTAGCAAGCGGCCTAGCAGATCCTCGGGCAGCCTTTCTTTACGAAGCGCCAGATCCTCGCGAGTGCGCTTTAAAATTTCGTCTAAAATCATCGCTACTGCCTTGGCGTCTGGGTTTTAGAGCCGGTAGGCTCTTTCGACGTAGAATTTTGCTCTGGCATAAAATCCTGCCTCGATACGGAATTTTGTCTTGACGAGGCAGAATTCTGCGCGGCGGAATTTATGGGCGTCGCGAAATTTTCAGAAGTCGCGGAATTTGGTGCCTGGTTTTGAACCATGGAATTTGCAGACCCAGCAGAATTTTGCGAAGCGGAGTCTTTTGGCGTTAAATCACGCGTTGCAGCAGAGCTTGGACGTGCGGAATCTAACGCAGAGCTTTCGGGCGCCGTAGATTTTATGGAATTAGGCGAAGGGGTTTTTGTTGCCGGGCTTTGCGGCGCCTGATCTTTTGGCGCGGAGCCTTTTATCGTAGCGGGATTTTGCGATATAGAATTCTGCGGCGCCACGCCTGTGCCTGCGGCGCACGCATCGATCGCCTCCAAATGCTCCTTACCTTCGGGGGAATTAAAAAATTCTGCGTCTTTGATCTTAGCCATTTCATTTTTAGCCTTGTCGCACTCGCCAAGCTTGTAGTATCCCCAAGCAAGCGAGTCCAGATAATACGGCGAGTCGGGGTCTTTTTGCAGGGCGCGGCGGACGAGCTCGATGCCCTTGCGAACGTCCAAATCGTGATCTATTA
>ERZ772946.373-NODE-373-length-17893-cov-7.76432_pt1 | contig 17893 bp, 16 predicted proteins | sample MGYA00511680_ERZ772946 | MGnify/ENA primary metagenome ERZ772946 (study PRJEB29015, sample SAMEA2737918) | human oral metagenome | biome: human oral; feature: human-associated habitat; material: dental | place: China | collected 2016 ... | reverse complement strand
CTGTCGTGACCGCGCCTGCTGCCCCTCGGCCGCGCCGGCAGCGCAAGCCGCGCACGCCGGTCGCCACTGAACCGCTGCAACAGGTGGAAACCCAGGCCGGCAAGCCGTCGGACGAGCAGTAACCACCTCACCGGCCCGGCAGGCATCGCCTGTCGGGCCGGTTCACTTCCTTTCCCTTTCATGGCAGAACGAGTCATACCCATTGCCGACCAGCGCAGTCGCGGTATTCTGCCGATGCAGCCGCTTCGCCTGCAGCACGGCACATCGGCACTGCCCATGTCCCCGGACGGCGCACTGCTCGACGCCTGTGGCCGGCCTCTGCACGACCTGCGCATCTCGGTCACTGACCGCTGCAACTTCCGCTGCTCATACTGCATGCCGCGCGAGGTCTTTGGCAAGGACCATGAGTTCCTCTCGCACGGCTCGTTGCTCAGCTTCGAGGAAATCACCCGCGTTGCCGGGCTGATGGTCAACCTGGGCGTGAAGAAGATCCGCCTGACCGGCGGTGAGCCACTGCTGCGGCGCGACCTGGAAACACTGATCGCCCAGCTCAGCTGCCTGCGTCAGCCCGACGGCCAGCCCGTGGAACTGACCCTGACCACCAACGGCTCGTTGCTGGCCAAGAAGGCCCCGTCACTGCGCGAGGCCGGACTCGATCGCGTCACGGTCAGCCTGGACGGCCTGGACGACGCGCTGTTTCGCAAGCTCAACGACGCCAACTTCCCGGTTTCCCGCGTCCTGGCCGGCATCGAGGCCGCTGCCCAGGCCGGTTTCTCCGGCATCAAAGTCAACATGGTGGTGCGCCGCGGCCTGAACGACGGCGAGATCCTGCCGATGGTCGAGCATTTCCGCGGTACTGGACACATCCTGCGCTTCATCGAATACATGGACGTGGGCGCCAGCAACGGATGGCGCATGGAAGAAGTGCTGCCCAGCCGTGACATCATCGCGCGCATCCACGCCGTGCATCCGCTGGCCCCTGTCGATCCGAACTATCCCGGCGAGGTGGCCCAACGCTGGCGTTACCTCGACGGCGCCGGCGAGATCGGTGTCATTTCCTCCGTCACCCAGCCTTTCTGCGGCGACTGCTCGCGTCTGCGGCTGACCACCGAAGGCCAGCTCTTCACCTGCCTGTTCGGCCATCAGGGTCATGACCTACGCGGCCTGCTGCGCCGCCAGCTTCCCGACGAGGACATCCGGGCCGCGCTGATGAACCTCTGGCAGGGACGTGACGACCGCTATTCCGAGCTGCGCAGCAGCCAGAAGTCCGCCAGTTCGGCCTCCAACGGCAGACGGCGGGTGGAAATGAGCTACATCGGTGGCTGAAGACCCCATCACCGGCCTGGTGCTGGCCGGTGGAGCAGCCAGGCGCCTGCAGACGGCCCACCCCGGAGCCGACAAGGGACTGCTGCCACTGGCGGGCAGGCCGCTGATCGCCTGGGTCATCGACAACCTGGCCCCGCAGGTGCAGAGCCTTGTCATCAGCGCCAACCGCCACCTCGACGACTACCACCAGCTGGGGCATCTGGTCCTGCCCGACCTGTTGCCCGACATGCCCGGCCCCCTTGCCGGCATTCACGCTGCCCTGTCTGTCTGCCACACCGAGTGGCTGGCCGTGGCCGCCTGCGACACCCCCTTCCTGCCCCCCGACTGGGTTGCCCGGCTGCAGCACGTCCTGACGGGCAGCAACGCCCCCATTGCCTACGCCCACGATCCCGAGCAACCCCACCCACTGGTGGCCCTGCTGCATCGCAACCTGCTGCCCTCGCTGGATGCCTTCCTGAAAGCCGGTAACCACCGGGTCCGACAGTGGTATGGCCAGCACGGCGCGCGGGCAGTACCCTTTCCCGATCCGCAGGCCTTCCAGAACCTCAACACCCCGGAGGAATGGCAAGCGGCCGAAGGCCGTCTGAGCCCGCCTGCCGATCCGCGTCCTTCATCCTGAAAGAACCCCACCCGGCCCCAAACCCGGCTGGCGTCCCCATCTCGCCCGAGACCCATTCATGAGCACCTCGACCGACTGGCCCTCCCCCCTCGCCTCCCTGCTGGCCCGCCTGCCGGACTTCAACCCGGACGCCGTCTCCGTGGCCCAGGCCCGCGAGCTGCTGGCGGACTGGGTGGCACCGCGTGTCCAGGCGCGTTCGATGCCGGTTCAGGCCACCACCCTCGGCCGCGTGCTGGCCCGTGACGTCGTCGCCCGCCTGGATTTGCCCCCTTGCGACAACGCGGCCATGGACGGCTACGCCCTGCGTCATGCCGACCTGAACCCCGAGGGTGACACCACGCTGCCTGTGGGCGGCCGCACGCTGGCCGGCGATCTCCCGGCCACCCTGCCCCCCGGACAGGCCTGGCGCATCATGACCGGTGCCCCCATGCCCGCGGGTGCCGATACCGTGGTGATGCAGGAACACGTCCGCCGCCATGCCGATGATTCAGCCCTGCAGAGTGCGAGCAGCCAGCGCGATGGCGACGCTTGCCCGCCGGAAACGATCACCCTCCCGGCCGGCCAGAAACCCGGCCAGAATGTGCGCCGCCGGGGTGAAGGCATCTGCACAGGCCAGACCGCCCTCCCTGCCGGCCGCATCCTGTCCCCCATGGACCTGGGTGTGGCTGCCTCGCAGGGCATCGTCGACCTGCCCGTGTTCGGTCCGCTGAAAGTGGGCGTTTTCTCCACCGGCAACGAGCTGGTCCAGGGAGGGCAGCCGCTGGCCGCCGGCCAGATCCATGACAGCAACCGCCCCACCCTGCTGGCGCTCGCACGCAACCGGGGATTCGAGGCCATCGACATGGGCTGGCTGCCCGACGATCCGGCCATCCTGACCAAGGCCCTGGCATCCAGCATCGACCAGGTCGATGTGCTGCTGACCACCGGCGGTGCCGCCGGGGGGGATGCCGATCTGCTCTGGCACGTGCTGTCACAGCCCATGCACCATCAGGGCATGTCGCTACCCACTGAAGCCCACGCCTGGAAACTGAAGCTGCGCCCGGGGCGCCCCCTGGTCATCGGCCGCATCGGCCAGACGCCGGTCTTCGGCCTGCCCGGCAACCCGGTGGCAGCGCTACTCAGCTTCCTGTTCGTCATCGACGCCGCCCTTCAGAAAATGGCGGGCATCACCGATCCGCGCCCGCTACCGCGCATCCGCGCCCGCGCCGGCACGGCCATCCGCAAGCGCCCGGGCCGGCAGGAGCTGCTGCGCGTGACGCTCTGCTACCATGAATCGGACGACCTGCCGGTGGCCATGCCTGCCGGCAGCCAGAGTTCCGCCCAGCTGCGCTCGGTCGCAGAGGCCGACGGCATCGCCGTGCTGCCCGAAGACCAGGGCCCAGTGGCCGAAGGCGACCGGCTGGACGTGGTGCCGCTACACGGCCTGCTGTAATTCACTAACAGTCCCCAAGCAGCAAGGGCCAGCGAACACCACCTTTTCATCAGGATCCCGCACCGCATGAACGCCATTCCCCATTTCCACCGCTTGCTGCTGGCCATCGCCCTGGCGCTTTCGGCAGGCAGCGTGCAGGCCGCCCAGACCAGCAGCAGCCGCCCCGTCGAGAAGGCCGAACCGGCCGCCATCCAGCCGGGTACCGACGTACCGCCCCCACAGCCCATCAGCGATGAGGTGATCGGCCAGGAATACGACGCCTACCGGCAGAGCGTGAGAGGCCAGAAGATGTACACCGTCAGCTACATCCTGCTGGACGACGAAACAGAAGCCCGCCAGTGGATTGCCCGCCTCCGGAGCGGCGCCTCCTTCGAGAAGGCGGCCCGGGAGCACTCCAAGCACCAGCTCAGCGCCAAGGAAGGCGGCAAGCTGGGCACCTTCGCCACCTGCCGCTGGGCCAAGGACACCGTTCAGCTGCTGGACACCCTCAAGCCTGGGCAGATCTACGCCAGACCCGTCAAGGCCAGTGCCGGCTGGAGCATCTATCGTCTGGATGCCGTCAAGCCCCTGGAGCCGATCAGCTACGCACAATACAAAGAACAGCTGCTGTCGGCCTCCTTCAAGCCCGAATGCCCGTGGGTCCCCCCTGTGACGGTGGGCGTGCCGCGCGAGCCCTGAACAACACCGCATGAACCCTATCGACCCGAAGATCCCCGACCTGCTGAAACGGGGATTCGCGTGAGCAGCAAGACGGCGACGATGGACCGCAGCAACAACAGCCACCGAATGGGCCTGGTGGCCGCCACCGCCATATCGGTCACGATCGTCGTGGGTGCAGGCCTACTGACGCTGCCCGGACTCAGCTACGCCCAGGCCGGGCGCCTGGGGCACCTGCCCTGGCTGCTGATGTCTGTCTTGATGCTGCCGCTGCTGGCTGTGTTCGCATTCTTTGCACAGCGTCACCCCTCCGCCGGCGGCGTGGTCGGCTACATTCGCCTCAGCCTCGGGCTCCGGCTGGGAGCCGCCAGCGAAGCCATCGTCATCGGCACCTTCTCGCTGGGACTGCCCGCCATTGCCCTGATCGGCGCCACCTACCTGCAGCAGACGCTGCCGGGTCTGCCCGTGGCCGCCACCGCCATCGGCATGGTCACCATCGGGCTGCTCTTCGGGATATTCGGCCTCCGAGTATCCGGAGCCGTCCAGACCGCCATCGCAACACTGATCGTTCTGGGCCTGCTGGGGCTCTGCGCTGGCTACTGGCTTCATGCCCCCTCGGACACCGCTCCCGGCACGTCCCTCCTGACAGAGAGCGGCATGCTGCCCATGCTGTCCGCCAATGCGCTGCTCGGCGTCCTGTCGGCGCTGCCCCTCGTGCTCTTTGCCTACACGGGCTGGGAAATCACCGCCTTCCTGGCCGAGGACATGCAGGATTCCGCCCGCAACCTGCCGCGTTCGATCTGGGCCAGCTTCGTCATCGTCACCCTGCTGTACGTCTTCGTCGCCTGGACGGTGGCCAACGCCGCCACCGCCGACGACGGCTGGCGACTCGCCCCTATCGCCCGGCTGGCCGACAGCTGGCTGGGCGTTGCCGGGCTCCGGCTGACCGGGATCATCGCCACCCTGCTGATTCTGGCCAACGTCACCGGCGCCTTCCTGTCCACCTCCCGCGCCCTGTTCTCGGCCGGTCGCGATGGCCTGCTGCCCCGAGCCCTGGCCCACGTGGATCAGCGGGGACTGCCCGTGCGCGCCATGCTGACAGGGTGGTTGCTGTACGTGTTCGTCATTCTCGTCACGCAGACATCCGGCCTGGGCGTCGAGACGCTGCTGCAGCTGGCCGGCCAGAACTTCTTCGTGCTGTATCTGCTGGCAGCCGTGGGCTACACCCGCCTGCAGCAACGCACCGGCCCCCGTCTTCTGGGCCTTGCCGCCATCCTGCTGGTGCTGGCCATGATGAGCCTGTTCAGCCTGCCCGGCGTTCTCTACTGCGGCGCGCTGGCCCTGCTGGGCCTCTGGGGCGCCCGCAGAACGCCCCGTGATGCCGTCTCCGGTTGAAACGGATCATCCCACCTGAAGCGGGATGGGCCTACAGCTCCACCGGCGGCGCGTGCCGCAGCGCCTCATCGATCGTCGTGAGCCCGGCCGCCACCGCAGCGGCACCTGCCATCCGCAGGGGGCGCATGCCATGCTTGATGGCGGCCAGCCGCAGCTTGCGCAGCTCCGGCCGCTCGGTGATGTACTGGCGGATGCTCTCGTTGTTGGCCAGGATCTCGTAGAGACCGGTCCGCCCGCGAAAGCCTCCCATCCGGCAGGACGGACATCCCACCGGCCGGTAGATGGAGGCCGGCTTGGGCACGTTTCGGAAGGGCTTCACGAAGTCTGCCCACATCTCGTCCGTCACCGAATCATCGGGCTGCTTGCACTCCGGACACAACGTGCGCGCCAGCCGCTGCGCCATCACCCCGATGAGCGTCGACTGCAGCAGATACGCCGGCACCCCCAGATCCAGCAGTCGCGTGATGGCGCTGGGTGCGTCGTTGGTATGCAGCGTGGAGATCACCAGGTGCCCCGTCAGTGCAGCCTGCACCGCCATCTCGGCCGTTTCCAGATCCCGGATCTCGCCCACCATGATGATGTCCGGGTCCTGACGCATCAGCGCCCGGATGCCGTCGGCAAAGCCCAGATCAATGGCCGGCTGCACCTGCATCTGGTTAAAGCTGTTCTCCACCATCTCGATCGGATCCTCGATGGTGGAGACGTTCACCGCCTCCGTGGCCAGCGCCCGCAGCGTCGCATAGAGCGTGGTCGTCTTGCCCGAGCCCGTCGGTCCCGTCACCAGCACGATGCCGTTGGGCCGTCCCGTCATGTCCTGCCAGCGCGCCAGATCCTCGCCCTGCAGCCCCAGCTGCGCAAAGTTGCGTGACAGCACCTCCGGGTCGAAGACCCGCATCACCAGCTTCTCGCCGAAGGCCGTGGGCAGCGTGGACAGCCGCAGCTCGATCTCGTGGCCATCACCCGCGCGCGTCTTGATGCGACCATCCTGTGGCCGGCGCTTTTCCACCACGTCCATCCGGCCCAGCAGCTTGATGCGGCTGGTCATCGCCGACATCACCCCCGGCGGCACCTGGTAGACGTTGTTCAGCAGGCCATCGATGCGGAAGCGCACCACCCCCAGATCACGCCGGGGCTCCAGATGGATGTCACTGGCCCGCTGCTCGAACGCGTACTGCCACAGCCAGTCCACCACCGTGACGATATGCTGGTCATTGGCATCGAAATGCCGGCCGTTGCGGCCCAGCTCCACCAGCTGCTCGAAATTGTTCTGGACCGCTGTCTGGCCGTTGCGCTGCGCACTGCGGATCGTCCCCGCCAGATCGAAGAACTCCGCCAGATAGCGCTGCAGCTCCAGCGGACTGGCCAGCACCGGCATCACCCGCCGGCGCAGCGTGTGCGACAGCTCTGCCACCCACTCCGCCGTCAGATAGGGCTCGGCCGTGGCGATCGTCACCGAATCGGGCGTGACCTCCAGCGGCAGGATCCGATAGCGATTGGCATAGGCCTTGCTCATCACCTCGCCGATGCGCGAGAAATCCACCTTCAGCGGATCGATGCGCACATGCCGCCAACCGATCTGTCCCGCCAGCCACTGACACAGCCAGTCCACGTCCAGCATCGCATGCGGCGGCTTCAGCCCCTTCAGCTTGCGCTCGGCAATCATCACCAGCGGATGCCGGTCAGCCGAAGACAGCAAGGCGTCACGCGACAGCGTCTGGCGCGTTTCCTCGCTGATCTCGCCCTGCTCGGCCAGCAGCGCCAGCAGCCGGTCGATCATCAGCCGCCGGCCGGGCTCACCCGGCATCAGCCGCGTACCTGCCGCCTGCGCACGCCCCTCCGGCGCCCGCACCTCCATCCCGGCCTCTACCATGCGCACCACCCCATCGTGTCCATGGTTGTCGATTAGACCCCGTCAGCGCCTTCACCACCGCGAACCCAAGACAGAAGGACAGCACAGACCGGTGCAAGGTCAGACACCCCGACCAGGAGAAGCATCAAAACGCCAGGACACCCGAAGCACATGGGGGCCGGACAGCCGGGAGCGGATGGGGCCCGGACAGCCGGGGCGGCGGCAGGCACCTGCGGCCTTCATCGCCCACCTGGGGCCTTCACGGTCCCCAGAACTCCAGCCACTTCAGTGCATTCATCGCCCGATAGGCCTCACGCACATGCCGCATGGCCGTCCTTGCACGCGGGCTCACCGGCTCCTCGACGACACGCTGTCCGTCCACGAAACGCAGCACGACCTTGCGCGCCTGCAGCAACCGGTCCAGCCGCTCCAGTCCATCATAGTCGTCAAGCGCATTGTCCGACCACCACAGCCCGTCCAGATCCTCGCGGGCATGCAGATAGAAACCAAGATCCTTGCCATCGGCCAGGACGCTCACCTTCACGTCCCGTGCCGCCCCCTTTCGGGGCGCTACCTTCTGACGACGATGGACCTGCAGCCCCAGATGAAGGCCTTCCTGCGATTCGTCCCGGGCATGGCGCCCATCCCGGATGACCAGAAAGATGGGTTCCTGCTCCCGCCCGGGCGGCGTGCTTCGGTCCTGGTACCAGACAATGCCACCCACCCGGTCCTTCTGGCTGACCAGAAAGCGCAGGGCCGCATCCCGTTTTGCGGTCTGTGCAGCCATCTTCTCTTGCCACACGCCGCGCTTTCGCTCCTCTTCCTTCATCTTCGCCAGCGAGTCCCGGATCAGCGCGTCTGTCTGGCCGTCCTCGGCCCGGTATTGCATCCATTGCTTGCGCAGACGCTGCGCTTCCTTCATGCGTTCCTGGGCGACCTTCTCCAGCCGGAGAATCTCCGGATCGTTCAGCACCTTCAGACCCTGGATGACCTGGACAGCCCCGGCGGTGTCGCCCAGCGCCAGCTGGTTGTCGATCCCCTGCAGAATTTCCTCCCGCTGTGCCGCCACATGCCAGCGCAGCTCGGACAGCGCCTTCTGGTGCTCCACCACCACCTCGTACCCGGCCAGCTCCGGCGTCGGCACCGGCGGCACGAAATACCCCATGCCGAAGGGATACAGCAGCAGGTTCACCGCCAGAAAAATCCCACCGAACAGGATGAGCAAGGGGATGCCCAAGACAGCACCCGCAACCCCGGGCGCAACGGCCACCAGAATGAGAAACAGCATCTCGCACGCTCCTAATGGGCCACGCCGGTGCCCACGGCGCCGGCGTTCGCCAGTCGCAACTCCTCTTCGTAGCTGGACAGGGCAGCCTCGTAGAGCGTCAGCACCCGACGCAGGGAATTCCTTTCCTGAGCGCTGATCTCACGCTCGATCATGCCCTTCTGGCCACCGATCCGCAGCTTGCTCCTGCTCCGGTCGATGATGTCCAGCACCAGCTTGGCCTCACGCTTGCCCACCGGTTTGGCCCACCACACCACATTGCCCTGCTCTCCGGACTCGGCACCGATGCCAGCCGGCACCTCCTCCGTCCGGATGATCTCGACCTCGAAACTGCGGATGGGCAGGGCATTCGGCCCGTCATACTGCACGCGCAGCATCAGCACGGGCTTCTGCCCATCCTGCATGCCCAGCAGCAGGAAGAACCCGGTTCCCGTACTGCATCGCACGCCTTCACTGTCGTGATACCAGGTCATGGCCCCCTGCATCGGTCCCGCACATGACCAGCGCTTCAAGCCCTTGAGCTGCTCGCGTATCCGGGCCTTTCCCTTCACGACGGCTGTGGCCATATCCGCACGTGCCAGGGAAACGGCATCCTCCGCGGGCGCCTTCCTGTCGTTATGGCCTACCGTCCCGGGCGTCGTACCTGCACGACCGGCTTCGCCCTCGCCCTGGTTGGCGACGGCCGTGCCACTACCGGCCACCGTCACGTTGGCACTCACGACCTGCTTCAGATTCTCCGCCGCCTTCTGCCGATAGCGCTGGACCTCACTGTCATTCAGGCTCTCGAACAGCCCGGCCCGCTCATACAGTTCCCGGTAGCGGCCCTTCTCCTCCAGATACGCCAGATCTTCCAGCACCGCCTTGCGGTTCGTGGAAAACCACACCACCAGCCGTTCATGCGCCTTCGCCATGAGGTCTTCGGCCTGCCGCAGCGCCCGTTCCCGCGCGGCCATCGCCTCGTACCGTTCGATCAGCTGCTGTTCGGGCGGTGCCCCTTCGTGCGTTGACGATGGGTCTGAAGATTGTGCCGCCGATGTCGGGGCTGTGGATGGGGCTGCGGGCACCGGGGCTACGGATGGGTCGGATGCCCCTTGGGCCATCCCCTCGGGCGATGCCTCACGCGTCTCCTCAGGACGGGTCAGGCTGTCCGCAGGAGCAGACACCGGCGCTCCTGCCATGGACTCATGGTGTTGCACCGCGGCGGGCGTTGCACCGGGTGTTTCAGGTACCGTCGCATGCGCTGGCACCCCGGTGGCAGGTACTGCCAATGCGGCGGAAGGCGCTGGCGCCACCGTGACAGGGGTCATGGTCACAGCAGGAGCAGCCACGGAAGGAGCTGTGCCCCCTTGCACCGTGCTTCCGCCCCGGGAATCAGCCGTCGCAGGCGGTTCATCATCCTGGCTGAGCCACAGCGCCACCGCGATGATGGCCACGAAGACCAGCAGTCCGCTGACCACCAGCAACAGAAAGTCCCACACCTTCTTCATGCTCTACCCCTGCCTGCCCAAGGCGCACCCACCTGCGGCCATCACCTTCATTCATGGGGCCCGGTACATCAGCATGCGTCCGACACCCGCTTTCATGGGAAAGACATGGGCAGCCCGGCATGACCTTAGCAAGCACGTCGCGCCTTCATCTTCCGCAAGCAGACAGACGGACGGCAGGGCCGAACGGGGCGCGAAGCATCAGCTATGGACGAGACTTAGGAGCAGGAACTGTTACCTGCCCGGAACGGCGACCAACATAAACCAAAGCGCACCGGGACTGGGTACCTCCACAGGCGCTCTGGAAGCGAAGCGGACAGCATGAGCCGAGGAGGGTACCCGGTCACGGGGCGCCCCCCATCGAAGTCGTCCTCCAGCAGGTAAACACCTACCGACGAAACCACCCTCCATCTGGCGCAAGTCCTGAACGAGGCTGTCCTCCGTAGACAGAGGCCTCCTCACAAGCCCCAGCAAACAAAAAGCGCCTCACAAGGAGGCGCTTTTCATCGAGGAACCCGATCACTTCTTCTTCTTGGGTGCCACCATCATCACCATCTGGCGTCCTTCCAGGCGGGGCATCGATTCGACCTGGGCGATTTCCTCGATGTCGTTGCGCACCCGCTCCAGCAGGCGAATGCCGAACTCCTGGTGGGCCATCTCGCGGCCGCGGAAGCGCAGGGTGATCTTCACCTTGTCGCCATCCTGCAGGAAGCCGATCATGTTGCGCAGCTTGATGTTGTAGTCGCCGTCGTCCGTCTGGGGGCGGAACTTCACTTCCTTGATCTGGACGACCTTCTGCCGGGCCTTGGCCTCGGCTGCACGCTTCTGTTCCTGGTAGCGAAACTTGCCATAGTCCATCAGCCGGCAGACCGGCGGGGTGGCGTTGGGAGCGATCTCGACCAGGTCGACATCGGCCTCTTCAGCCATGCGGCGTGCTTCACCCAGCCGGAAGACACCCAGCTGCTCGTTCTCTTTGCCCAGCAGGCGAACCTCGGGGGCGTGGATTTCACCGTTGATGCGGTGGTTGCGTTCGGTAGCGATGCTGATTATCTCCGAATGAACTGGACGAAAGCCGGCAGCAGGCTGCCGGCCCAAGGGCGATGAGAAAAGACCTCAGTTCGCCTTCTCTGCCACCTGCTGCGCCAGCAGGCTGGCGAAACCTTCGAAACTCATGCTGCCCAGATCCTTGCCCCCACGGGCGCGGACGGCCAGCGTGCCTGCCTGCCGATCCTTCTCGCCGACCACGACGAGATAGGGGATCTTCTGCAGGCTGTGCTCCCGGATTTTATAGCCGATCTTGTCGCCCCGCAAATCCGAGATAACCCTAAATCCTTGTTTTATCAGCCGTTGCCGGATGTCCTCGGCATAGTCGGCAGCCGTGTCAGTGACGGTGAGCACCGACACCTGGACCGGCGCCAGCCAGGTGGGCATGGCCCCGGCATGGTTCTCGATCAGGATGCCGATGAAACGCTCCATCGATCCGACGATGGCGCGGTGCAGCATGATAGGACGACGACGGCTGTTGTCCTCGGCCACGTACTCGGCGTCTAGGCGCTCGGGCATCATCGGGTCATACTGGATGGTGCCCACCTGCCAGGCGCGACCGATGGAGTCCTTCAGGTGGTACTCGATCTTCGGACCGTAGAAGGCGCCCTCGCCGGGCAGTTCCTCCCAGGCCACGTCGCAGGCGGCCAGCGCCGCACGCAGGGCGTTCTCGGCGCGGTCCCAGGCCTCGTCGGTTCCCAGGCGCTGCGACGGGCGAAGCGCCAGCTTGACCGAGACGTTCTCGAAGCCGAAGTCGCGGTACACGGCCATGGCCTGCCGGTGGAAGGCCGTCACCTCGGCCTCGACCTGCTCTTCGGTACAGAAGATGTGGCCGTCGTCCTGCGTGAAGCCCCGAACCCGCATGATGCCGTGCAGCGCACCGGAGGGCTCGTTGCGGTGGCAGGAACCGAATTCAGCATAGCGCAGCGGCAGGTCACGGTAGCTGCGCAGCGATGCATTGAAGAGCTGCACGTGGCCGGGGCAGTTCATCGGCTTGACCGCGTACTCGCGCTTTTCCGACTCGGAGAAGAACATGTTCTCCTTGTAGTTGTCCCAGTGGCCGGAACGCTTCCACAGGTCCACGTCCAGAATCTGCGGGCAGCGCACTTCCTGGTAACCATTCTGCTGGTACTTTTCACGGATGTACTGCTCGATGCGCTGCCAGATGGTCCAACCACGCGGATGCCAGAACACCATGCCCGGGGCCTCGGCCTGGGTATGGAACAGATCCAGATCCTTGCCCAGCTTGCGGTGGTCGCGCTTCTCAGCCTCTTCCAGCATGTGCAGGTAGGCGTCCTGGTCATCCTTGCGGGCCCAGGCCGTGCCGTAGATGCGCTGCAGCATCTCGTTGTTGGCGTCGCCGCGCCAGTAGGCGCCCGCCACCTTCATCAGCTTGAAGACCTTCAGTTTGCCGGTGGACGGCACGTGCGGCCCGCGGCACAAGTCCACGAAGCGCCCTTCGCGGTAGAAGGTGATGCCTTCCTCAGACGGAATGGACGCGATGATCTCGGCCTTGTACTTCTCGCCGATCGACTCGAAGTACTTGACGGCCTCCTGCCGGTCCCATTCCTCACGCACCACGGTCTCGTCCAGCTTGGCCAGCTCATGCATGCGCTTCTCGATGGCCGCCAGATCCTCCGGCGTGAACGGACGCTTGTACGCAAAGTCGTAGTAGAAGCCATTCTCGATGACCGGACCGATGGTGACCTGCGCCTCGGGAAACAGATCCTGCACAGCATAGGCCATCAGGTGTGCCGTGGAGTGCCGGATGATGTCCAGGCCTTCCGGGTCCTTGTCGGTGACGATGGCCACCTCAGCGTCCTCGCGGACGGTGCGGGACAGATCGACCAGTTTTCCGTTGACACGACCGGCCAGGGCGGCCTTGGCGAGTCCGGGACCAATGGCGGCGGCAATTTGCGCCACCGTGACGGCATCATCGAAACGGCGCTGCGAGCCGTCCGGCAAGGTAATGATGGGCACGACGAAATGAGGGTAGAGGTTTTCTGAAAACGCAGAAAGGCGATTGAAGCAAGCTTTTAATCATATCACACCATAGCCATACTGCACAATTTGTACCAGACGAGCAACACCTACATTATCAATATCTGTTGCCCATGCGTATTCATTTTCGCTGCAAAATAGGCACGTTCACAGGAGGCATTCGGACATGAACACCGATTCCCGCATTCCACCCTCCATCCGTGCGGATTATCTGTTCATGATCGAACAGGCCGTCAAAGCTCCTTCAGGGCACAATACCCAACCCTGGAAGTTCAGACTGTTTTCAGACCGCATCGATATCCTGCCCGATTTTTCTAGGGCACTTCCCGTTGTCGACCCCGACCACCGGGAATTATTCGTGAGTCTTGGGTGTGCTGCAGAAAACCTGTGCATTGCAGCTGCCCACAAAGGCTGGCTGGGAAAGGTTTCCACCACCACCGACGGCGTCATTCATATCGGGCTCAGCCGGCAGAACGGTATTGAAGCGCCCCATTTTGAGCAGATTGCACGGAGGCAGACCAACCGGCGCTGCTACAACGGCAGCATGATTCCCGACAAAACCCTCGCCCTGCTGAAAAAGATCCCTGCGGAACCCGGCATCGGCATTCACCTGTTCCAGAAAGGGACGCAAGCCTTCGATGACATTGCAACACTGGTATACGAAGGCAACGAGCGGCAGATGGGCAGCCCTGCATTCAAGACCGAGTTGCGACAGTGGATGCGCTATAACAGAAAACACCAGGACGAAACCGCCGATGGGCTGAGTTATGCCGTTTTCGGTGCACCGAACCTGCCCCGCTTCATGGCCGAGTTCATCATTTCCCACAGCCTGGATGCGGCAAAGCAGAACAAAACCGACCGCCGGAATATTGCCTCCGCCTCCCATTTTGCGCTGTTCACCACACGCGACAACCGCCTGGAACAATGGGTGGCGCTTGGCAGAACGCTGCAGCGCTTCCTGCTGGCAGCCACCGCTGCAGACATCGCCCACGCCTATGCCAACCAGCCCAACGAAAACCCCGAGCTGGCAGAGCGCATGGCGCAGGCCCTGGGCATCAACGGAGAGTATCCGACCATCCTCATCCGCCTGGGGTATGCCAAGGCATCGGCATACTCCCTGCGTCGCAGCATTGAGGGCCTGATCGTCGACGAGGGCTGAGGCTCCTCCGAATCACCTTCCGCGCTGCAGATCGTCTTCCAGCACCATGCGCACATAGCGGGTATAGGGCATACCCTTGGAGCGTGCCTTTTCCCGGATGGCCTCCAGAAGCGCCGTCGGTAGCCGCATGTTCAGTGCCGATTCCTTTCTGGCCATTTCAAACCGCATGGGCTTGAACTTGGAAAAATCCAGATCGGAAAGGCCTTGCTCCAGGAAAGCCTCGGCCTCGGCGTCAGTCTTGAGCTCGGGAACTTGCTTCATAGTTGCTTGCCTCTTTTGCATGCATGTAACGTGCACTGATCGGCCTGATGAGCGCCCCCCGAACAGCAAATGCCACGAACAATGCACGGCCATCGGACCCGACCTGCTGCAATGTGGCGACTCTCGGAGGGCGTCGAGTGCTTCCAGTCCGGCGCCACGATTGCATGACCCTCCAGGAAAAGACGTTCGATTTCCGATCGGGAAACGCCATGCTTCCCACATTTCGGCCAATTGCCTTCGTCCCAGTCGAACCCCTCGATTTTCATTACAAAAGTGTAGGCAAACGTCTACATAATAACAAGGACTCATCGAAACATGCAGCGCGGCTTTCTGCTGGGCGGCCTGATGGTGGTGCCGTTCATCCTGCTGATGTGGCTGTTCGGACTGGCCTGGGTAGCCATGGAGCCGGACGGCGAGGCCTCGGTGGCGCTCTTTGCCCTGGTGATGCCCAACCTGCAGGCCTGGGTGGCCCTGGCCTTCATCCCGCTGGGCTGGCACTGGTGATGAGCAGCACCGACACGGCCATCAGCGCCATCACCAGCATCATTGCCGTGGATGGCGCCCGGCTGCTGCCCCAGGCGCCCCCTACCCGTCTGCTGCGGCTGCCTTCCCGGTGTTCCTGGGACTCTACAGCCGCCGGCATGACGGCGCCCTGGTGGCCACGCTGGCCGGACTGGCCGCAGGCCTGTGGATGTTCCCGCGCCCGGGGCAGCCGCTGGACACGCTTCTGGAATCGTTCCTGCTGGCCGCCTGCGTGCCGGTCATCGTGACGGGCCTGATGCGACTGCTGCGCCGCCGGCGCCACGCCTTCGCGCTGGAAACGCTGGATGATGGCGTCCGACGCTTCGACCGCGAGGATGCCCAGCCCGACGGTGGCGACAAGGCGCCCCTGCCGGCCCAGGCGTGATTCTGGCGTGATTCGGACGTGATCCGGGCCTGACTCAGGCCTGGGTCACCTGCCGCTGCCGCAGCACCTCGTACAGCACCACGCCGGTGGCCACCGACACATTCAGGCTGGACACCGAACCCATCATCGGGATGGAAACCAGTACATCGCACTGCTCCCTGACCAGACGACGCAGGCCCTTGTCCTCGGCCCCCATCACGATGGCTACCGGCCCCGCAAAATCGGTGCGGTACAGATCGGCATCGGCCTCGTCGGCCAGGCCGTAGACCCGAAAGCCTGCGTCCTGCAGCCGCTCCACCGTGCGCACCAGGTTCGTCACCAGAATGTAGGGCACCGACTCACCCGCACCGCTGGCCGTGTGCATCGCCACATCGGTCAGCGGCGCCGCGTGGTCCTTCGGCGCAATCACGGCATCCACCCCGGCACCGTCGGCACTGCGCAGACAGGCCCCCAGATTGCGCGGGTCGGTCACGCCGTCCAGCAGCAGCAGGAACGGCGGCCGCTCGCGCCCTTCCAGGTCCGACAGCAGCGTGGGCAGATCAGTACTGATGGTCTGCGTCTCCACTTGGGCCACCACGCCCTGGTGACGCTTTCCCCCCGCCATCCGGTCCAGCCGCCCGGCCTCCACGCGCGTCACCTGCACGGCCTGCTGCTGCGCCAGCTTCAGCAGGTCTCGCACCCGATTGTCGTCACGGTGCCGGTCGATATAAAGCGACTTGAAACTGGCCGGTGCCTGGCGCAGACGCGCCATCACCGCATGAAAGCCGTAGAGCAGCATGATGGGACAGAAACAGAAAGGGATGAGATTGCCCGGGATGGTACATCCAGACCCGGACGCAACCCCTCCTGTCAGACGTCATGGTATGCCCTCACACACAAAATTCCGGATAGGCTCCCGGCAGAAGCCTCCCCACTTCTGAAAGAGGGATCAATTCCGATATTTCATACCTCAAAAACAACACCATGCATCCACATTATGCCGGGTCCCCTAAGATGAACATTCTCACCGCCTTTGGCGTTGACTGAAAAAAGCACAACAAGGAATCCCAAACATGAAACAGCATGTACACACCCGGCCAGCCCTGCGCATCCCGCTGACAGCCGCTGCACTATCACTGATTCTGGCCGCCTGCGGTGGGGGAGGAGACGGAGACAGCGCCACCCCCCAAGCCATATCCAGCAGCCCTTCCGCCCCCAGAAACATCACCGCCACAGCCAATGGCAACACGACCGGCACCCATAACGCTGACAATGTGGCCAGCGCTGCCCTGGGCACAACCACTGCCAACACGCGGGGAGTTTCGAACACTGCCATAGCTAATGTCATTGCCGAGGGCGCGTCCCAGGCCCCAGTTACCAGCAACGACGGTAACCAGAGCCACCCGGCCCCTTCCTCCGCCAATAACAACGACACAAGCACCGCCCACGCAACCAACACGGCCGACGACACAAATGCAGACTCTGCCACCAGTAGCGCGGCCAGCAACGAAACCAACAATATCAACGGAGACAGCACAGCGCCACTCGTATCTGCGCAAGGCGTACGGGGTGATGTACTGCTGGCCATGTTCGATCAGCAAGCCTGCCGTGACTCATTCGACGTCGGTCGAGCCGACTCCTTGTCCGCCCCCAATTTCTATAGTCTGCCGGATCGAACGAGTGACACCCCGCCCGTTCTGGCCGATACGGGGATCAACAGGGATGCCTACAGCTATGACATGAGCAAATGGGAGCAGGACGGGCGACGGGCGCCTGCCCGCGCCCCGACATATGTCTACCAATGCAGCTACGATGACATCCGTTCGTACAGCAACCCCATGCAGCCTGGTAGCTACGCCTACACGATGATCACGGCCGGCCAGTATCACACGTACCTGACCTCGCGCTATTACGGTGATCCGACCATCACCAAGGGCGTCAACAAAGCGCTCGTCGAATACCCGCTGATGGTCACTCAAAACCAGTTCAGCATCGGTAGTCAGGCCAAGGTGGAACTGAAGGAAGACTTCGGCTACAAGGCGAAAGACATCTCTGGTCAAGGCATACCAGAAGGTCGCCGCATTGAGGCCGTGCTAAGCGGTACTGCACGCACCTATGAACGCCAGGGCCTGGTGCCCTTCGGCGCCGTCAACCAGTGGAAAGACAGCACCGGCAACGACGTCGAGCTGCTGCTGATCAAGGCCGATGAACCGGACACGGTCCGGATCTGCACCCATATCAACAGCACGCTCGCCAAGCGCCTGCATTGCGTCACCTGGAAGGTGCCTGCAGACTGGACCTGGGGCAAGGAGCTGATCGGGGGCAAGCACTACCTAATCGACGACCGCACGGTCTACGCGGGCGAAACGGGCCTCATGTACTGGCATTGAGGCAACGCCCATCCAGCGGTCGACCGGGGCCGTCATTGCGCGGGCCGGCATCAGCTGCCGGCCTTGCTGCCCCGACGGCGGCGCACGGCGGCTGCTGGAGTGCGT
>ERZ772946.372-NODE-372-length-17906-cov-10.5681_pt1 | contig 17906 bp, 14 predicted proteins | sample MGYA00511680_ERZ772946 | MGnify/ENA primary metagenome ERZ772946 (study PRJEB29015, sample SAMEA2737918) | human oral metagenome | biome: human oral; feature: human-associated habitat; material: dental | place: China | collected 2016 ... | reverse complement strand
ATAAAACTTTTCAATAAAGATAATTCTCCTAGTTGAATTTCCCTAACTTTATTCATAAAATTACTTCGCTCCATTTTTCGTAAATACAACTTTAATAGTTTTTAGTAAAATTTCAATGTCTTTCCAAATTGTCCAACCATCTAAATAAGTAATGTCTAATTTTACTACATCATCGAAGTTTGTAATATTGCTTCTACCACTAATCTGCCAAAGGCCTGTGATTCCAGGTTTAAAACTGAGACGACGTTTTTGTTCTGGTGTATATTTCATGTACTCATCTAAGGTTGGTGGTCTAGTACCAACTAAACTCATATCACCTTTTAAAACATTCCAAAATTGTGGCAATTCATCTAGACTCGTTTTTCTAATAAAATGCCCAATCTTTGTAATTCGTGGATCGTTTTCAATCTTAAACATTCCACCCTGCATCTGGTTCTGACTCATCAAGTCTTTCTTGATTTTCTCTGCATCTACTATCATAGAACGGAATTTATAAAATTTAAATACTCGTCCATTTCTACCAACCCTATCCTGGGCAAAAATAGCAGGGCCTCCATCTCTTTTTATCAGAGGAACAAGAAAAATAGACACAAGACCACAAATAATCAGACCAAATAAGGATCCGATTATATCTATCATTCGTTTTAAAGCAACATCACTAGAACGATAAAAGGTTGTTGAAAAATTAACAACACTAGAATTCCCAAAACGTTGAATCGCTTTTTCACTATTGGTTACAAATTCTAAAACCGCTATATTGACAGCTACTGGCAGTCCCATCATTTCAAATTGAGAAACAAAATCTGCAATTAAAAGGCTTTCACTTGGGAGATTAATCACCACTTGATCTACTACTGATCTCGTAGTATAGGTCACTAAGTTATCCAACGTAACAATTGTATAATTAGAAGCTTCAAATCGCTCATCATCTACAATACAAACAGCTGAAACATAGCCATACTCATAAGTAGAAAGTTGATTTAGTACTCTATCAACTCGTGCACGCGTGGTCACTAACAAGATACGCTGAGTGTATTTTTTTTGACGTGATAAGGCCTTCCAGACTTTACGAATAAAGAGATTGAGTACTAGGATAAAAAGTGTATTTACCCCTACAATCCAAAATAAATTGTAGATACTTAAATGAGGTAAGTCGGGTGCTAACAATGGAAAAACAACAAGAGCTAATAACAAATAGACCAATTCGTACTTTATTGTCTGTATCAGTTCTTCTGCTATACTCCGATATTTGAAATTCTTACTATAATCACTGACATAGTAAGAAATAACATGAACAACCATTAGAAATAGTATATGTTCATGGATATTCAATACAAAAGGCATCAGATAAATTGGAAACAGTTGTATTATGAGAATCTCTAATTTTCGAATATTTGATACTTCTCTCAAAACTACCTCCTAGGTAACTCTACCTACTTCTTTTTCCCATAATTTCCATAGGCACCATAGGCACCATAACCGCCATAAGCTCCGTATTTTTCAACTTCCGTGTTAAATTTGTTTAGAACTACACCTAAAAATGGAGTTCCTGTTTGTTCTAACTGTTCCTTCGCCTTTAAGACATCACGTCGTTTTGTCTCTCCAGCTGCCGTTACTAATATAGAAGCATCACATTTTTGTGTAATGATAGCAGCATCAATGACCATCCCAATCGGTGCAGTATCCACAATGACATAGTCAAAATACTTACGCAGGGTATCAATCATGGTATGGAAATTTTCACTCTGCAGGAGGGCTGTTGGGTTAGGTGATACAGGTCCTGCCTGGATAACAAATAGGTTTTCAACATTGGTATCACAGAGGCCATTTGAAAGATCAGTAGTTCCTGATAAGAAGTCAGTTAATCCTGTAATTTTTTCCCTTGACTTGAAGACACCAGACATAACTGAATTTCGGATATCTGCATCTACTAGTAGTGTTTTATAGCCTGCACGCGCGAAAGCCCAGGCGATATTAGTTGACGTTGTAGATTTCCCTTCACCAGGTTTGACAGATGAAATGGCAAGAACTTTCAAATTATCACCACTCAATTGAATATTGGTACGCAAAGCATTATAGTGTTCTTCAGCTTTTTTAGCAAAATCCAAACGCTTTTGTGCGATTTCTAATGTTGGCATATTTTCTCCCTTACTTTAACTTATCCAAATCTGGAACAATTCCTAAAAGTGCAACCTGCATGACTTCTTCGACATCTTCTGGTCGTTTGACACGATCGTCCAATAATTCAAGCAATAAGACTGAAACAACCATCACTGCACCACCTACTAAGAAAGCAAGCGCAGTGTTTCTACGAATATTAGGTGAGGATGGTGTTAGTGCCGGTCTAGCTTCCTCTAGTGTTGTCACGTCAGACACACGAGTTACAGAAATGATTTTTTCAGCGGCAACCTCACGAAGAGCGTTTGCGATACGGCTAGCTTCTTCTGGTTGGGCATCTTTTACAGTAATTGACACGATACGAGTGTCCACAGGAACTGTTACCTGAATCTTCTTGCTTAACGCCTTAACTGTTTTCTCTAGTTTAAGATTTGAAATGACTTTCTCCAATACATCTTGCGAAAGGATAATTTCCTTATAGTCTTTTACCAGGTAAGTACCAGCCTGCAAATCCTGGTTGGTCAACCCTGTTTTTTCCGATTGATTTCGATTGACTACATAGATACGTGTTGTACTAGAATACTCAGGCGTAAGAACAAAACTGCTTACACCAAAAGCTATGACAGCTGCTACAATCGCAGTTAGGATAATAGCGATTTTCTTCTTCCAAAGGATTTTAAATAATTGGACAATGTCAATTGCGATTTCTTTATTTTCTTTCATGTCAACTCCTAAATAATTTGATCCGCTAAGATGAAGCGAGGATTTTCGATAAATAATTCTCTCGCCTTTCTTTCACCGTATTGTTTTGAGACGATCTCATAAGCTTCTTTCATGTAAGGCGGTCTTTGGTCTAAATTGTGCATATCGCTCGCCACAAAATGTACCAAATCACGCTCTAGGAAATAGCGAGCTCGTTTCTTCATAAATTTATATTTATCCCCAAATAACTTTGGTTTTAAAATACTTGAGCTATTGATTTGAGTGTAGCAGCCCATGTCAATCAACTCTTTTACCCGTTTTTCGTTATTTTCTAATTCATGGTAACGTTCAATGTGGGCAACTACAGGCGTTATCCCAAGCATGAGAACATTGCTCAAAGCAGTATGGATTTCCCGATAAGGGGTAGCCATACTAAACTCAATGAGAGCATAGCGTGTCCCATTAAGACTTGGAATGACCTGTTTCTCCAATTTCTCAAGCACATCACTAGTATAATAAATTTCTGCTCCATAGAGAATAGTCAAGTCTGGAGCCACATCCTTGGCTAGCTCCTTAACTTCTTGGAAGTTTGCCTCTATTGTCTCCTCAGGAGTTTCAAACATTCCTTTTCGTCTATGCGATGTCGATACAATAGTCCTTACCCCTTGCCTATAAGCTTCTGCCAGAAGTGCCTTGCTTTCTTGCTTAGATTTTGGACCATCATCCACACCAAATACAATATGCGAATGAATATCAATCATTTTGTCTTATTTTCCTTCCATCACATCATTGATTGCAGCCTTGACTGACTCTAAACTGCTATCACTTATCTCCATCATGTAGAGGTTACTGTCAGGCATGGCATAAGATGGCAAATCCATACGTCCTGTTCCTTTAAGATCTTGTGAATTAATCTTATAAGTTCCACCACTCTCAAGTTGAGCATTGATTAAGTTCATCATGGTTTCAAGTGGCATATTGGTTTGAATCGAATCTTGCAACCCCTTAATAATACTGTCATAATTTTTCAAAGCTTCTGTCGAGGTTAACTTTTGCAGAATAGCCACAATGACCTTTTGTTGGTTACGACCACGATCCCGGTCTCCATCTGCCAGAGAATAGCGCTCACGCACAAAGCCAAGAGCCTGCTCCGAATCAAGATGAACATTCCCTACTGGGAAATGAAACTTCCCGTGACGAGATGTAAATTCCTGATCATTATAGACATCAACTCCACCAAGAAGATCAATCAATTTCAAGAAAGAGGTGAAATTCAAACGAGCGTAGTAATTTAAATCAATACCGTAGAGATTTTCCAGTGTATGAATGGAAGCATCTACCCCATAAATACCCGCATGGGTCAACTTATCTTTTTGGTTGTTACCACCATCTGCAATTGGGACATAGGAATCACGAGGGGTTGTTGTTAAGAGAATCTTTTTCGTTTCACGATTCACTGTCATAATAATATTGACATCCGAACGAGAGACTGAACTGATTGGACCATAAGTATCAATTCCACTGATATAAACGTTGAAACTGTCACCTTTGACATCTTTTGGAGTTTCAACCGTCTTAGTCAATTCTTTGGTATAGATTTTCTTAATTTTTGAAGCATAGTCAGGATATTCCGATTCGATAATATTTTCAAAGACAGTGTTTAGAATGATTGCCTTTGTATCGCCAGCTAACAAGCTCTTATAGGCCGCAAGATAGGAGCTGCTTTCTTCGACTGTCAGTTCTTTATTTTGAGTAGCTTTCAGATCATTCAACAACTGTTGGATATTATCCTTATCCGTCCCAGTCGGTCCCGTTACACTAGTTACCTGACTGATATTATCAATTGGACTATCTGCTAACACCGCAACACTCATCGAATAATTCGAGTAATTCGATGTCGCATTCAGGCGACTGGTAAATCCAATGAACTGCCCTACAGCAAAGAGAGAAGTACCATTGATTAACACACCAAGTAGTAATAAAATCAACGTTAGATTTTGAACTTTCTTTGACCGAATTAAAAAGAAGCACAAGATAGCTAAGGCTACAATTAAGACAGTGACCACTATATTGAGATATCGGAAGGCTAGCATATTGTACTTGAAAATCAAAAACAACAAAAAGACTGCTAGTAATGCATAGATAGCTAGCAACCCCCAACTAATCAATATTTTTGTTTTACCCTGACGAGCTCGCTTCGAAGATCTACTCACGATATACCTCTATTATCAATTTTTATTTCATTTTATTATATCATAAAAAAATACACTTGTGGGGTAAATCCGCTTAGGTAAGACGTTTTCACCTTCTTTCCGAAACATTCTTTTTGATTTGCAAACAATTACATCAATAAATTTACTATATAGATGTTAAAACAAGGCCCCTTACGGAACCTCGCTCATCTTTATTTAACATGATTTTCTGCTTCTTTTTGGGCTTTTTCGATTGCTTTTTTGCTTTCTTGCTCCCATTTAGTCTTAGCTTCTTCAAACTGTTTGGTTGTCACAGTATCTTTTTGCAGTTTCATGTACTTGTAGTTATTACCGTCACCCTTGATGCCGACCAGTGAATATCCTCTTGTAAATGGCGTTACTTTGGTTACAGATGCTGTACCACCACTTGACATGGCTGACATAATCAGAGAATTGTCAATCATCCAAGCCTGTGCTTCAGCATATTTTTCATAGCGTTTGGCTACATCTTTATTTTCACTATCTGCATCTTTGAGCATCTTGGTGTAAGTATCAAGCCCCAAGCTAGCAATCTTAGCTTTATCTTCTTGAGCATCTAAACCAAAAATCTTGAGGTAGAACCCATCCTCAGCATTGAAAGGATTAAGATAAGTTGACGGATCTTGGTAGTCACCTACCCAACCATCAAAGTTCAAATCATAGTCACGATCAGCTGGTGTTGGCGCTAAAAAGGCTACATTATTAAAATCATCCGTTGAAAGTTGTTGAACATCAATGACAATGTTATCAGCACCCAAAACAGACTCAAGAGTCTGCTTAACTGAGTTCATGCCTGTCACAGCATTTTTACTTGTCTGATCAACTGCCACATCCAAGTGAATTGGGAAGGCCACACCTTGACTTGCCAATTCTTTTTTAGCTTCCGCAAATTTTGCTTGGGCTTTTTCTTTGTTGAAATAGGCATCTTGAGCATCTGCTAAGTTAATACCTGACCATTCTGTACCATAGTTGACCAATTTAGAAGCGACTACTTCTCCAAAAGTCTTGTCTCCAACTTGGACAAATGTAGGAGGCACTAGGGTGTTACGAAGGGTCTTGCTGGCTGCTTCTTCCCCATTTGACTGAGCAGAATAGGCTGTACGGTCCAAGGCAAAGTTCACCGCTTGGCGGAAGTTCTTGTTCAAGACAGCTGTCTCAGTTGACTTCTTCTGCTCATCTGTCGTTTTAGCAGTGTGATTGTAAGCCTTACGATTGACATTGAAATTGAAATACCAAGAAGTCTTGTCCTGCAAGCTATAAACGATATTATCCTTAAATTTTTCCTTAGTCTTAGCAAAGTTAGAACTATTTGGATAAACCCCAGCGATAGAATAGGCTCCACTTTCAAAGTTACGGATAGTCAATTCTTGGTCTGAGCCATCAAAATAAGCCAATTTCACGTGTTCAATCGATACTTTGTCATGATCGTAGTAATGCGGATTTTTCACATACTCGATCGATGATTTTGATGTGAAGTCTTTTAACAAATAAGGTCCACTGTAGAGAATGCTATTTGGAGATAGGGTTCCAAAATCTTTCCCTTTTGAATTTAGAAACTCTTCATTTACTGGGAAAAGAATACTGTTCGTTGTTTTTGAGTTCCAGTACGGTTCTGGGCGTGCCAAAGTATACTCAACAGTCTGGTCGTCGATGGCCTTCACTCCAACCTTAGAAAAGTCAGAATCCGCTCCTGTAATATAATCATTCAAGCCCTTGATCGAGTTTTGAATCAAGTCAAGCGCCTGTGATTTATTATCCACTGCATACTTGATACCTGTCACAAAATCCTGTGCCTTGACTGGGGCGTACTCTTCACCATCAGCTGTGAACCATTTGGCATCTTTTCTCAATTTGTAGGTATAAGTTAGACCGTCGCTTGAAACAGACCAATCTTCTGCCAAAGATGGAATTAGGTTTCCATGATTGTCATTTTCAAGCAAACCATCAACTAAGTTAGTAATGATAGCTGTATTATCAGCGTAGTAGTCTAGTAAATAGTTAAATGTAGTTGGGTTTCCACTAAAGGTTGATGAGTAAGTTTTTGTATCTGAACCTGATTGTCCACAGGCAGCTAAAAGCAAAGCAGCCGCAAAAGTCAGGCCTGCACTAAGGATACGCTTTTTTGTAGTCATCTTCTTTCTCCTTTATGTTAGTTTTTATAACATAGGTTTATTTTACCAAAATAGTGGAAATTTGTAAAGTTAATTGAATTTTGAGAATGAAAGTTTATAAACCTTGGTTATAAAAAAACAAAGGATTTCTGCCTTTCATACAGTCCTCCCTTGTTTTTATACGATTTCAATTTTAAATTTTTCTGTAAAAAATGTTTATAGCAATTCCACACAGAAAGCATCCCATGGAGCCAAGCTTTGTTTTTCAAAAACTTCTTGAGCAAAAGTGTTTTCAATCAAAACTGATTTAACATTTCCTTCTACGGTCAAGTCTTGTTCTGCATTGGACAAGTTAGCTACGACTAGGAATCGACGGTCACCATCTTTACGGATATAAGCAAAGACCTTGTCAGCTGTTTCCAATAGTTCAAAGTCAGCTCGAATCAGCCAGCTGTTTTCCTTACGAATTTTGACCAGTTTCTGATAAGTATAGAAAATAGAATCTGGATTTGCCAGCGCTTCTTGAACGTTGATTGCTTGATAGTTTGGATTTACTGCCAACCAAGGTTGACCTGTTGAGAAACCAGCGTTTTTGCTCTCGTCCCATTGCATAGGCGTACGGGCATTATCACGTCCAATGACACGAATACTGTCCATGATTTCTTCCATCGGAACGCCTTTTTCAAGAGCCTCACGCGCATAGTTAAGGGATTCAATATCTTCTACTTGATCCAGTGTTTCAAAAGGATAATTGGTCATCCCAATCTCCTCACCTTGGTAAATATAGGGAGTCCCTCTCATGAGATGAAGCAAGATTGCAAAGGCTTTGGCAGATTTTTCACGGTATTCCTGGTCATTTCCCCAGATAGAGACGATACGAGGAAGGTCATGGTTGTTCCAAAAGAGCGAATTCCAGCCATCCTCAACTCCTAACTCTGTCTGCCATTTGTTGAAGATTTCTTTCAACTTACTGATATTCAGCTCTTTTTGATAGTGCCACTTAGGTTGCCCTTCCTGATACTGAAGACAAATGTGTTCAAACTGGAAAACCATAGACAATTCTTGACCCTTCGGATCAGAGTAGAGCTTGGCAATTTCTGGCGTTGCCCCCCAAGTTTCTCCCACTGTCAAGAGATCTTTATCCCCAAAAGTCGCCTGATTCATTTCCTTGAGATAGGGATGGAGCATAGGACCATTATTGACTACTTTCTCATCAGGAATTTTCCCAATCATGTCGATGACATCCATACGGAAACCGCCAATTCCTTTATCAATCCAGAAGTTCATCATCTCGTAAATTTTCTGGCGAAGTTTTTCATTTTCCCAGTTGAGATCAGGCTGTTTCTTGCTGAAAAAGTGGAGATAGTACTGACCTGACTTTTCATCGTATTCCCAAGCAGATCCGCTAAAGATAGACTCCAAATCATTGGGCTCATCTCGCCAGATATAGTAGTCACGTTCAGGACTGTCAGGATTTTCACAGGCCTCGACAAACCAAGCATGCTCATCCGAGGTATGATTGACCACCAAGTCCATGATGATGCGAATATCACGCTTCTTGGCTTCCGCAATCAGTTGGTCCATGTCCTCCATGGTCCCGAAAATAGCTGCAATCGCTTGATAATCAGCAATATCGTAGCCATTATCGTCCATAGGGCTGTCATAAACCGGAGAAAGCCAAATCGCTGTGATTCCTAACTTGGCTAGATAGTCCAACTTACTAGTAATACCTGGCAAATCACCAATTCCATCTCCGTTGCTATCCATAAAACTCTTAGGATAAACTTGATAGACTACGGCATTGTGCCACCATTTTTCTTGCATCTTCTTACCTCATTATTTTAATAATCTATAGTCTATGATAGCGCTTTTTCAAACTTAGTGCAAGCGTTTGCCTAATCTTTTTGATTTCTTTTTTAGCTCCGTAGTTTCCTAACTCCCAATTTTTTATTATAATAGAGGTCAGAGGTAAAAAAATGAAAAAACAAGCTTTTAGTTCTGAACAATATTTGAATCTACAGCGCGACCACATTTTGGAGCGTATTAACCAATTTGACGGCAAGCTCTACTTGGAGTTTGGTGGCAAAATGTTAGAAGATTTCCACGCTGCTCGTGTCCTTCCTGGTTATGAGCCTGACAACAAAATCAAGCTCTTGCAGGAATTGAAAGAGCAGGTTGAGGTTGTGATTGCCATTAACGCTAGCAACATCGAACATTCCAAAGCCCGTGGCGATTTGGGTATTTCCTATGATCAAGAAGTCCTTCGTTTGATTGATAAATTCAATGAATTAGGGATTTTTGTCGGCTCTGTTGTCATCACACAGTACGCTGGCCAACCAGCTGCAGATGCCTTCCGCAACCAACTTGAGAAAAACGGGATTGATTCTTATCTTCATTATCCAATCAAAGGATATCCAACAGATATGGATCATATCATTTCTCCAGAAGGTATGGGGAAAAACGACTACATCAAAACAAGTCGTAACTTGATTGTCGTAACTGCTCCTGGACCCGGTTCTGGAAAATTGGCAACCTGTATGTCCAATATGTACCACGACCAAATCAATGGTATCAAGTCTGGTTACGCTAAATTTGAAACCTTCCCGGTCTGGAATCTTCCCCTTCATCACCCAGTCAACTTGGCCTACGAGGCTGCCACAGCTGACCTTGACGATGTCAACATGATTGACCCTTTCCATCTCCAAACCTATGGAGAAACCACTGTCAACTACAACCGTGATATCGAGATTTTCCCAGTGCTCAAGCGCATGTTGGAACGTATCCTTGGTGAATCTCCATACGCTTCACCAACAGACATGGGTGTCAACATGGTTGGTTTCGCTATTACAGATGATGAAGCTGCTGTCGAAGCTTCTAAACAAGAAATCATTCGTCGCTACTATCAAACTGTACTTGACTTCAAGGCTGAAAAAGTTGGCGAAGCTGCTGTCAAGAAAATTGAGTTGCTCATGAATGACCTCGGCATCACACCTGCAGACCGCAAGGTTGCTGTCGCTGCTCGTCAAAAAGCAGAAGAAACTGGCGGACCAGCCCTAGCCCTTGAATTGCCAACTGGTGAAATCGTGACTGGTAAGAACTCAGAGCTCTTTGGCCCAACAGCCGCTGCTTTGATCAATGCTATCAAGAAATCAGCTGACATTGATAAAGAAGTAAAACTCATCGAACCTGAACTTGTCAAACCAATCCAAGGTCTTAAAATCGATCATCTAGGTAGCCGCAACCCACGCCTACATTCAAATGAAATCTTGATTGCACTGGCTATCACAGCTACAGAAAATCCTGATGCTGCCCGCGCTATGGAAGAGCTTGGCAACCTCAAAGGAAGCGAAGCCCACTCAACCATCATCTTGACAGATGAAGACAAGAATGTCCTTCGCAAATTGGGTATCAACGTAACCTTTGACCCTTATTACCAATACGATCGCTTGTATCGTAAGTAAAGATTTGAACCTCTCCACTCTCGGAGAGGTTTTCTCTCTGTCTCAGGAGCCAGCTTTGTGTTATAATGAAAGAAGAAAACTGAAAGGATTTACCATGTCAAAAGAAGTTATTGTTGAAAGTTTTGAACTTGACCACACTATTGTTAAAGCACCTTATGTCCGCTTGATTGGGGAAGAAACAGGACCAAAAGGAGACATCATCTCCAATTATGATATTCGCTTGGTGCAACCAAACGAAGACTCAATCCCTACTGCTGGACTTCACACCATCGAGCACCTCTTGGCAAAACTTATCCGTACCCGCATTGACGGTATGATTGACTGTTCACCATTTGGTTGCCGCACAGGCTTCCACATGATTATGTGGGGTCGCCATACCAGTGCTGAAATTGCGGCTGTCATCAAGGATTCGCTCAAGGAAATCGCTGAAACTACTACTTGGGAAGATGTCCCAGGGACAACCATCGAATCTTGCGGAAACTACAAGGATCACAGCCTCTTCTCTGCTAAAGAATGGGCTAAACTCATCTTGGAACAAGGAATCTCAGATGATGCCTTTGAGCGCCATGTGATTTAAACAAATAAAGGAACCAGTTTTTTCAGCCGGTTCCTTCTTTTTTTATTCTCAAAATTTTGTCTTATACTCAATGAAAATCAAAGAGCAAACTAGCCGCAGGCTGTACTTGAGTACGGCAAGGCGACGTTGACGTGGTTTGAATTTGATTTTCGAAGAGTATTAGGCTTTTTCACGAATAACTAAACCACCATCTTCCATATCTGCTTCCAGATGTTTGGCATCTAGATGATCCAAGTGGAAGTCTGTTACCTTATCACGAATTTCTTGTTCAACCACGCGACGGAGAGGGCGAACACCCATGACTTCGTCATAACCTTCTTCTGTGATATAGTCTTTAGCCGCTTGACTGACTACCAAGTCAATGTCTTTCTTAGCCAAGGTTTGGTTAACTTCAGCCAACATCAAGTCCACAATCTTAGAAAGGTCTTCCTTAGTCAAGTGTGAGAACTCAATAACTGCGTTAAAGCGGTTAAGGAATTCTGGACGGAAGAACGGTTTCAAACGATCCATCAATTCTGGTTTATCCGCATCTTCTGTCAAGTTAGCTTCATAGCCAAATCCAGCATTTGATGTTGCGATAATGACAGTGTTTTTAAAGTTAACGGTATTTCCTTGACCATCAGTCAAACGACCATCATCCAAGACTTGGAGGAGAAGGGTAATTACTTGAGGATCAGCCTTTTCAATCTCGTCCAAGAGAATGATAGAGTATGGATTGCGACGAACACGTTCTGTCAAGGTATTGCTATTGTCATCATAACCCACATAACCGGCTGTTGTACCGATTAACTTAGAAACAGCTGTACGGTCACTATATTCGGACATATCCAAACGAATGATCGCATCCTTGGTTCCAAACATATCGAGCGCTAATTGCTTAGCAAGCTCGGTCTTACCAACCCCAGTTGGACCTACAAAGAGGAAGCTACCGATTGGGCGATTGCCTTCATCAAAACCAGCACGGTTACGACGGATAGCACGAGCCACTGCTTCTACCGCCTTATCTTGGCCGATAACCTTGTGTTCCAAACGATGGGCCATATCTTTCAAACGTTCGATGTCTGACGCTCCCATTTGTGACACTGGAATACCCGTCATTCGTTCCACAGATTCAGCAACATCATTGATGCTTGCTGTCACTTTCATATCTTCAGTGTGGTTTTCAACTTTTTTCTCTAATTCTGCAATGCGAGTTTTGGCATTGAGAGCTGCTTCGAAGTCTTCTGCTTCAACTGCTTTTTCTTGCTTGTCTTTTTCTGCCTCAATTTCACGTTCAACAGCATGAACATCTGTTACTGGATGTTGAGCTGCCAAGTGAGCCGCCGTTACATCCACAAGGTCGATAGCCTTATCAGGCAAGCTACGTTGAGGAATATATTGGATAGAATAATCCACTGCTGCCTTCAAGACTTCATCTGGCAAGATAACATTGTGGTGTTGTTGATAGAGATCACGAATCCCTTGAAGAATTTTAAAGGTATCCTCTGCTGAAGGAGCATTGACCTTGACTTCGTTGAAACGACGAGCAAGAGCTGCATTCTTCAAAATCGTGTTACGATATTCGTCTTGAGTCGTTGCCCCAATAACAGTCAACTCACCACGAGAGAGAGCTGGCTTGAGAATGTCCGCAAGCCCTTTAGAACCACTGTCTCCGCCGATTGAGCCAGCGCCAAGGATTTGGTGAATTTCATCAAAGAAGAGGATAATATTTCCTGCTTCTTTCACTTCATTGACTAGATTTTGAACATTTTCTTCAAAGCTACCACGGTATTGAGTACCAGCCTCGAGACCTGAGATATCAATGGAAATGATTTCCTTGTTCTTAATAGCAGCTGGAACATCTCCGTTCACAATGGCTTGCGCCAAGCCTTCGACAACGGCTGTCTTACCAACACCTGCATCTCCGACCAGAACGGGATTGTTCTTGGTACGACGTGAGAGGATTTCAGATGTTTCTTGAATTTCCTTGTTTCGTCCGATAACAGGATCCAACTTGCCCTCACGAGCTTCCGCTGTCAAGTTACGACCTAGTTTAGCAAGGACACCGTCTTGTTTCATACCTGAAGCGTGTTGTTGCATTTGCGCATCAGATTCTGCATTTCCTGGTAATTTCCCAGTTGCACGATAGTGAGCAAATTCCTCAGGTGTCACTTCTCGTCCATTAATCAAGTAGCGACGGTTTTCAGAACTATATCCTCGCATACCACCCATCAATTGGTTAAATAAATCATCCATGTTGTTAAAATTATTAAAGTTGTTGTTCATATTCTTTACCTCTTTTTATTTACTTAGTTATGATTACTGATATTGACTATCTTTGACCTTTATCTTAAAAAATTTAGACTAGCTAGATTGCTACTCTACGTACTATTTCTGGTTTTTCTTTTTCAAGCAGGAGTAGACTATCTTTACTTCTAAAGATTTCTAGATTAAACATAGACCCCACCTCTTTCTATTTTACTTTAAATAAGTGTTCTAGTAAGGCTTTCATTTACCTTACGTTCATAATATACTACATTAGTCAAAAAAGGTCAAGGAATTTGACTTTAATTGACCAATATTTTTTAAAAAGCAAAAACACCCTGAAACATCAGGGTGCCATTCTTACATCAAATACAAAATTGCTAGGGTCAGGAGACTTGCTAGAAGCCCCACTCCCCAAAAGAAGAAGTCAACCTTCCACTCGCTCCAAGGATTTCCTTTACCAGACAATCCTCCAAGTTCAAAATGGTGATGCACAGGCGTCATACGGAAAATACGTTTTCCACCAGTCATTTTGAAATAGCCGACTTGCATCATGACCGAAGTTGTTTCAAAGACATAAATAATTCCGATAATCAAGAGAGTCCATTCTTGGTGGAGAGCCATTGAAATAGCTGCCAGCATTCCACCGAGAGCCAAACTTCCCACATCTCCCATAAAGACCTTAGCAGGCTTATGGTTAAAGACAAAGAAACCAAGCAAACCACCAATCATGGCAAGAATCACTAGAAGGATATCCATCTGACCTTGCACATAGGCAATAACTCCATAGGCAGACAAACTAATCACAACGGAAATGCTAGCTAAACCGTCAATACCGTCTGTCAAGTTTACTGCGTTTGAAAAACCGACTAGCCAGAAAAGAGCGAAGACAATATAGAAAATCCCTAGATGCACTTGGTAGCCAAAGACAGAAAGCATATCGCCACCACGCTCATAGAAAAGGTAGAAAATGACACCACCTAGAAGCTGAAGAGCCAATTTCTGTTTGGGATTAAGGCCCTCATTGATTTTACGGAAGACCTTGAGGAAGTCATCTAAAAATCCGATTAAACCATAGAGAACCAAGATAAATAAAATCATACCAACATTATTGCTGAGTTGATTACTAAATAGGGCGAAAAAGAAAGCAACTAAAACAGAAGCAATTAAGAAAACCAAACCTCCCATTGTAGGAGTCCCAGCTTTTGCCTGGTGCTGTTTGACATCCTCATGCATCTGCTGGCCTGTAATTTGCGCCTTTCTATAAAATTGGATAAAGGCCGGAATTCCTACTAAAGTTAGTAAAAATGTCACAATTCCAGCACTGATAGAAATAAACATATTAGTCTCCTAAAGTTAATTTAATTTTTTTAATGTTTTTGATAGCTGTATTAGTCCGAACATCCTGCTTCTGAACGACGGAACCTGAACCTTCAAATTCCAGCTCGATATCCAACCATTTAGCAAAGGTCTCGGCAGTCTCTTTTTTCCAGCCATACATGTCTGGAATTTCTTCTACCTTATCCGATAAAAGGAGAACTTGTTGGTTTGGTGCAAGATTGGTCCCTTCTTCTACAGAAGTCTCTTTAATCTTTGTTCCAGTACCTACAACGATTGGTTGAACAATATTTCGGCGTAAGGCTTCCGCCAAATCACCGGGTGAAATGTCCTTGATACTAGGCATTGCATAAGAAGATTCTGAAGTCACTTGATCTAAATTCTTAGCTGGAGATTGAAGATTGAGAGATTCTTTCATAGCTGAAGCCCGTTCCAAGATTGGGTTAGCAAATTCTCCCAACTGGATACCTGAGTAATGTTCAGGCTGTTGAACCGTTACATACAAGATAAAATCAGGATTTTCAGCAGGGTTCATGGCCACAACTGAGAAAATGTAGTTGGTAGAACCAACCAAGTAGCCTCCATTTTTCTCGTCTGCGATTTGGGCTGTACCAGACTTGAGGGCTACATTTTGACCTGGAACATTGACAGTTGCTTTTCCTGTACTATGATTGTACATAGTTCCATATCTAGGATCCGTCCCTACCAAAACCATGTGAGTACGAGTTTGGCTAGCTGCATCTTTCGAAACGGGATTTCCTACGATTTCTTTTTGAGATTTACGAACGGTTTGATCATTTGGATCATACAAGGCCGTAATAAATTTAGGCTCTAGCATGACGCCATCATTGGCAATGGCTGTAAAGGCACGAATCATTTGCGTCTGAGTTACTGAAATACCTTGTCCAAATGAACTCTGAGCAATATTAACAATATTGTCAGCTGGAAGTTGCCCTGCATATTCATCTGTCAAACCAAAACGAGTTGGAACCCCAAATTTAAAGCGGTTTAGATAATCCAACCAAGTAGCATCACCCATTTTCTGCTCAAGAAGTGTCATCCCAATATTACTTGAGTGAGCAAACCCTTGAGAAAATGTCATCATACCACCGCCGGTCAAACCTTCATTAACGTCCCAATCTCGAATCGTCGCATCCGCTATTTTTAATTCACTGCTATTGAAGTATTCTCCACCTGGGAAAGTATTATTATCAATAGATGCTGCTAGCGTCATGACCTTCATGGTTGATCCTGGTTCGTAATTACTTTGATAAAGAATATCACGCCAAACAAAATCTTTGGTGATGCCATCCTTAGTATCTGCATTAAAGGTAGGTCGTTGGGTGGTAGCGAGGATTTCACCGGTCTTTGCACTGACCAAGGTCGCGGTCATATACTTACCTTTTACTTTTTCTAGAAAGGCATCCATCTGAGTTTCCATGAAAGATTGGAGCGGACTAGACAATGTTGTATAAACATCCTTGCCATCTACAGTTTGTTGCGATACCTGTTCTGTACCGGGTACGATATTTCCTACACGGTCTTTTTCATAGGTAATAATACCGTCTGTCCCAGCAAGAATGGTATTTAAAGAACTCTCCAAACCAGAAGTCCCTAACAAACTCTTACTACCATCCTCATTTTCATGAAGTTGGGCTAAGCCAATAAAACTAGAAGCAAATTGTCCATTTGGATAGCTTCTGTTAGGGCTAGTTGTAAAGTCAATCCCCTCCACACTAGCATCTTTTAACTCTTTTTTAATAGCCATCATATTGGCATAGGTAATCCCATTTCCTTTTGCACCAAAGGAAACTTGGGTCAGATTTGGTTGAGCCAGTTGCTCTTTTACATAAGCTTCATCCATATCCAAATACTTATGGAAGACTTCAGCTACCTTATTAAACTGCGAATCCTCTACATAAAGAATTTTTCCAGTTGCTGACTTGTATTTTTTATCAATAACAGCATAGACGTTATAAGAGGTCGCATCTTCAGCGATTGGCACTCCATTTCGGTCATAGATAGTCCCACGTTTGGCAGGAACTGTTCGGGTTGTTTGGTGAACCTTTTTAGCCTCTTTAACCAAGTCAGTACCAAATATATTACCTTTTGCTATAATATACGCAAAATTAGCCAAAAAGATAGCGAAAAGTACGACAGCTAACAAACTGATGTACTTGCCGACTATTCTACGGTTTTCTGCTGGAGATTTACGATTTTTTAGCGCAAATCGGGTTATTTTTTCTGTCCATTTCATATCTTACTCCGCTGTTCGGATATTTTCGTTATTCAATTTCAAATCTTTTTTATCTGCAATCTCTTTCAAGCGCTCTGAACGAATCAATTCATTCACTTCCTGCTTGGCATCGTCCAGCTCTGTTTTCTTTTCCTCTATCTGCGCATTGATTTTTGTCAAATCACTTTGCACTTGCAAAAGTCGTGTTTGCATAAAGATAATGCTCACTGCTAAGACGAGAGCCGTAAAAGCGATGGAAAGATAAAAAGCCTTCTCCACACGGGAGAATTTTTTGATACGACTCTGCAAGAATTGACTGGTTGTTTCTTTTTTATCTACCATTTTTTCCTCTTACTTGTGAATTTTTCTGGCCACGCGCAACTTAGCTGAATGCGAGCGGTTATTGGCTTCTAATTCTTCTGCACTTGGCAAGATTGGCTTACGGGATACCAATTCCATCTTGGGCTTGAGATCATCTGGGATGAAAGGCAAACCTTTAGGAACTTCCACTGTTGAAGCTTCCTTGAACAATTGCTTGGTCAAGCGGTCTTCCAAGGAATGAAAGGTAATCACTGAAATTCTACCATCTAGAGCCAACATGTCCATAGCCTGCTGGATAGATTCATCTGCCGCTCCCAGTTCATCATTGACTTCAATTCGAATAGCCTGGAAAATCTGCTTGGCAGGATGCCCCTTCTTCTTGAGTTCCTTAGCAGGTTTGGCCGACTTGATAATCTCTGCCAACTCAGTCGTTGTCTCGATTGGCTTGACTGCACGTGCTTGTTCAATCTTACGCGCAATCTGTTTAGAGAACTTGTCCTCGCCATACTTGAAGAAAATACGAACCAAGTCATGATAGTCATAGTGGTTTACCACTTCATAGGCTGT
>ERZ772946.370-NODE-370-length-17923-cov-108.376_pt1 | contig 17923 bp, 24 predicted proteins | sample MGYA00511680_ERZ772946 | MGnify/ENA primary metagenome ERZ772946 (study PRJEB29015, sample SAMEA2737918) | human oral metagenome | biome: human oral; feature: human-associated habitat; material: dental | place: China | collected 2016 ... | reverse complement strand
GTGTCTGTGCCCCCCTTTCATGTGACGAACATCACCCCCATTTTCGTCAAATAGTGTCACGTATCACACGATTTCGTTTGACAACGTAATGCATCTATGGTAGGTCGGCGGTAGGGCATATTAATAAGCGGCTCTATTGTCAGTACAATAGGGCCGCTTATGTTAGGACATTTGTTTGTGTGGTCTAGTTCACGCTCAGTTAACTTGACTGGCGGAGAACTAGGGTGCATTATTAACGCATGAACGGGGTGGTGATGGGCCGCACGGAATGGAAGGAACTGAAATGGAACCAATCAAGACTCTGCTTGGGGCAGGGGCGAGCAAGTTCTACGAGGAGGCAGGGTACAGCGTTCAGACTTGGGCGGGGGGTCTGAGGGGCTTGGTGTCTTATGGTGGCGATGAGATTTATGTCCTTCGTCGTGGTTCTCGGAACTGGGAGGTGCGTGACACTGACGGCGATTCGTTTGTTTTTGGTTCGCAATGGGAGTTGTTGGCTTGGTTTGGTGATCGGCTGTGAATTATTTGATTGTTGGCGAGGGCGATGAGCGTGAAATCACCAAGGAGGAATATGAACATTTATTAGACGAATTGGTTCAATATAGACTAGCCAGATACTTCAGGGAATTGGTTCGATGAAACGAAGATCGCATCACGGTGACGGTGACGATTTTGTCACTCTCACCAATTGGACGGTTTCTAATTTTATTACTAATGTGTTGCTGAATGGTTATCATGTTGGTTATTACAGGGATACTGGTCGCATTCATTATTGGAGGAATGGATCGAAGGATTATCACATAATTTCCATTGATAAAATAATTTCAAGCAAAACGGGAATTGAAATCGGAATTAATAATCATGGATAATTCGCTTAAATGGCTACTTGGTGACATAATTGATTATGCGGTCAACCAACAAGACATAATCGTTAAAACACCAACGATTATGCTGAGTGCAAGAACAATTGGTTCTTTTATTTCTTGGGTATTGATTTACAAGAAAAAGAAACTCTCTATTATTGGAGATATAGGCGACACAGACACAGTGTTTTATTCAATGAGAAATTTCGTCTGCGACATAGATAGGGAATGTAATGAGTCAGATAATTCTTGAGCGCACGGGCGATTCGAAGTGGTACATCAAGGGAACTGATGCGGGGGAGCGTCCGGAGATTGCAGCGGAGTTTGTTAAGTGGTCTGCGGAGATGACGGATGACAACTCAGACAACTAAAAGAAAGTTGCGCCACTACGGTATGAAAGAATTCTATACGCCTGGTGGCTGCAACATTCTTTATTGTGGGTGTACAGCATTTCGCTTGGTTAATGACTACACAATGGAAGTGTGGAATCATTTTGAGTCGTCGAGCGGGACAATTATTCACTATGATTCAATGGATCAAAGAAACGAAGCACTAATGGAAATGGGACTGGAAAGCATGGGAGTGCTCTAATGTATCAATTCAGAGAATTCGCCAAGAAACTTAATCTAGTCGATCAACTCCCGGGCCACATTATCGAGATTAGGTGTGATCGCATTCTGATTGATGGTATTGATTATCGCCTTGATGTATATGGCTGGCCTGATAATCGCGTAGTGTTTTCAGACAAATTGACAGGACAAAATGCGATTAAGCGGTTCGGACACAACGGCGCAGAGAAATGCCGCAAATTCTATTATGAATGTCTTGAGTCGATTGGAGTTGATTTGACAGCACTTGATATGTGAGGACATAGTTAACCCCCGGAAGTGGTTGGTTCCTTCCGGGGGTTAACTGTTTATTATGGGCGTTCTGCGGTGCGGGCTAGTCGCTCCCAGGCGGCCCAGGTTTCTGGTCCCCATATGCCGTCGACGGTGACGCCGAGGGCGGCCTGCAGGGACTCGATGACGCGGTCATGGGCTGCTTCGCTGGCGTCGCCCCATACGCCGTCGGGCTCTGTGCCGATGACGCTCTGGGTGTAGGCGATGCCCCAGGGGAACTCTCGTCCGCCCCAGTTGCTGGCCTTGATTACTGCGCACATTCGCTTCTCGGTATCGGTCCCGAGAATGTTGTCTTGTACAGCACCGAGAATTCGCTGAATGTCTCGAATGTCGCCGCCACTGGAAATGGCGGAATTGTCGTCGACTACGCGAATGCCGTAGCGGGCCTCGTCCATATGGCGTTCGCGGCGCGCAACGACTCCACCGTTATCCTGAGGTCCGCCAATGCCCCACGTGGTGTTTCCGTCGATTGAATAGAAAACACCGCCTGAATTGGGTGGCTGCTCCACAACGCCAATGTGCTGTGCAATTCCTTCACCGTCGAAATCGAATGTGATGAGATCGCCGGGGCGCACGTCCCATTTGTCGATGAGCACGCCGCGCTCGCGGGCCTGCGCTTCACGTCCGGGGACGTAGGCGCTTAGCCAGTTAATGCCTGCCTTGGCGAGAATGTAGGACACGAACATGTCGCAGTAGGGTACGCCGGACACGCCGAAACTGGGGGAGCCGGTTGCCTGAGCGTACCAGCGCCCATACTTGGTTCCGCTTTCCTTGTCGGCCCATCGGCTGTAGCCGATTTCCTCCTGAGCTGCGGAGATGATTTGTGCTCGGGTGACCATTCAGGACGCCTTTCCTCGCGGCGTGTTAGATGCTGCGACGCCGAAGAATGCGGCGAAAAGGAAGTTCAGGGCGCTAATCTTGTCGCCGTCAAGAATGCCCCAGACACCAAGGCAGACAAGAACACCAACACACACGGTGTAAATCCACATGCGGTATGCGTCGGGAATGAAGGGGGGCTTGGGGGACTCGTGCTCACCCATTGTTTTTCTCCTTGAGATAGGAAATGATTTCTTTGAGTTGACGGTTTTGCGCGTCTACGCTTGAGCCGCCGTGATTTGGCTTGACGTGATATTGAACGTCTTTTAGTTTTTCCTCTATATCCTCAAGCCGGTCCAGTACGCTGGGCATCCCATCTTTTCCGTCCCACGCATTTAACATAGTGGATAAGTGATCCATAAAGATGGTGGCACGATAGATGAAACGCCCGGCGATTGTGATTAGTGAAATGACGCCGAGAATTAGGGCAACGTCAATCGTGGTGGGATTAATGTGTATCATCGGACAAAGATTTCAGCGAACATGTTTCTGGTTTCAGGCGAGTCAGAGAAAAGGCGCCCCTTGCGGTACGTGCTGCGCATGATGCTGAGCACCTTGTCACCATACATGAGCAACCGCTCCCCCTCCCGCAGGTCTGAGACCTTATAGGCCCATCTTACCCTATCCCCGCGGGGCTGGCGGCGCTGGGCGAACCATGTGCCGCCGTCGATCCAGATGGAGACCTCGCCGTCGGGACAGCGGAGGGAGAATGCGTATTTGGCTTTTCCGGTCTTTTTCATGACAAAGTCGTCATAGTTGTCTGCGAATTTGTTGGAGATGGAATAGTCAGCATAGTCTTCGGCATAGTTCGTGATAAACGAACCGAAGCGGGTGTGTGCCACTTCGGACTGGAATTGCTCACTGTTGACAAAGTCGGTGACAATGAATCCGTCAGCGTGACGGCTAATTCCTTCCTTCGGTTCAATGTGAAACCTAATGAAGTAGGGGTTCATAATGCTTACCGCGTTGGAAAGCATGAGACACCGCACCCGGTCTTGATAGCGGTCTACTGTGGAATAGAAGTCCATGAAGACTTTCGCTTCATCGGGGAGGTACCTAAGCGACCCTTTATCAATAATGAATTCATCGAAGATAATGGTGTAGACATTTGGGTATGCAATCGACTTATTTGCTTGTGCAGTGGAAAGTGGAATGAAATAGCCAATGGTCTCCCATTTCTTTCCCACCTTGCGCTGCGCATACTGTCCTTCCACGCGGAATTCCTCATCGGGAAATTCGTGCTGAATGTCGGCAAAGAAACTATTTCGTCCCTTGAGTTCAGTCTTGTAGCGCCGAAGGTAAATGAATTGCTGTCCCTTGTTGATCGCGTTCTTGATAACAATTTTCTTGGCGCCGTAGGTCTTACCAAGACCACGGGCGCCCATAACCATGTTAAACACGCCCGCATACGAGAGCACATTAGAGAAACTATAGTAGGAAAATTTCTTTTTCATTCGTGACGCCTTACCGTCCACCAGCGAGTGCCAGCGAGAACATCAATAGACTTAGTTACTGGACCATAATGGGGATTGCCGCCGTGTCCAACAAGGGTGTTCGAGTCTACCACCATTTCAACGTGGTCAGTTTCCGGATAGTAACTACCCGTCGACTTCCAGGCCATGACAATCATGTCCCCCGGCCGCAACTGGGCCCGCTCCGCGGCCGTCATGGCTCCACCACGGCGCGGGAACGGTTCAGCCCCACGAAAATATTGATCGCCCGTCCAAGTGCCAACAAACGTATTAGAAGTTGCTTTATAGGCTGCATACATTAAACCACTGCAATCCGTGATACCAGAATTGTCAGGGTCTTGCCTGCCAGGACATTGACAATAAGCAAATTTACCCAATCGGGCCATTACCCATGCGAGTGCCGCTGCGCCCTTGCCGGAGCCGCCGGGCGCGGGAGTTCCGCCGCCCCCACCTCCCCCACCAGCGTTGGCAGCAGGATTCTGACCGACAATTGTTTGCTGAATGTCTTTGAGGTTTACTTCCCACAGATTATGGCCTCGGGAATACATTTGATAGTTGCCGAACTTTGAACGAAGCGTAAGAATGCCACTGTCGTCGGCACTAATAATCAGTTTCCCGCCAGACACGTTGACCGTCTGAGTGTTGTCGCCAACACTCCCACCATTACCGGGTGTATTTCCTGAAATACCCCCCTCGCCAACTCCGCTAGTGTCTTTTCCGGCAATAATATTCTTAGCCTGGGTGTAACGGTTAGAATAGCGGCCGAGTACTCCGTTAGACATAATGTCGGAATACATTTCCTCAAGACCACCACCAGAGTAGTTACTGGCCGCTTGAAGGGCGTAGCGAGGACCCTGATGGTATGCGACACACCAGAGAATAAATGCGTCAGTATCAGTCTCGGGATTGATCCCATATTGCTTAGCAACAGTGAAATAGTTCTCAAGGTCCTTGACAATCTGGTCACCCTGAATATCCTTGCCCGCATTAAGCAACGGCTTAAGACTATCCCCCACAGCGCGCGAGAGATAGTAGGTGTTCCACGACGAATCGGACTCAGGCACAGACTCGAGCCGAGATCTAAACCCCGCGTCCACTCGCCCATACTCGGCCGCGTGAGCGCCGCGCATTCGATTCAGAATTGCCGCAGCGCGAGTGCCATACCATTGCGCAATTCCGACGGTAATTGGGTCATTGTAGTTGATTGCCGAATAGTCCATAGACGACTCAACCTGACCAATAGCCTTAATCGCAACCTTTTTGGCTGTTGCGTCCCATGCCATAGTTCCTCCAACAGAAATAGCCTGCCCCAATTCTATCGGGGCAGGCTACTCCTGTCTACTCACCAGATTTTGTAGGTCATGTTTACCTGATAGGTCTGGTTTGCGGAGAGAATGTCTCCTGCGTAAATTCCTCCAGTCTTGGCAACATATAGATATTTATATGTCCTGTCGTTTCCAATAATTGTTGACATGACGCCATCGTACGGGCGCGCCCACCCAGGAATACTCATTAGTCGACCATCGTATCCCACATTATTTGTGCCAACCTTGAATGTTCCTTGAATATAAACCCAATCTCTATCGCGCTCGCACGTGAGGTAGTTGTAGTCCTTTGCCACAGTACCGTCAGACAGTGTGTGCAGAGCCATCGCCGGAGGGTTGAACCACGACGACCCGCCCTTGAGCCACACCTGAAATAGCTCCTTGACGTGCGTGTACCCCGAGGCAGTCATGTGCACATTATCGGGCCCCTGGTCCCAGGACTTGGCTTGCCCTTCCCCCCAGTGCACCCAACCACGAGAGCCCTCGCAGACGACGGCGCCGTAGGGCTTGCCCGCATTGACGACCTCGAATGTCCGGGAAACACATGAGCGCGCCATCTGCACATACTCATTCAGGGAGGACTCGTTAAAGATAACCGGGAGAACTCGAATGTCCGCGTTAGGGAAGTACTGGCGCGCAAGCCTGAAAAACATGCTCGCCTTGTCGCCCACCGAATTCTGTGCCCGAATGTCGTTCAGTAGGTCGATCACGAACAGATACTTAGTTCTGCGGCGCTTATCCTCAGACATTCCTTGCTTGGCGTTATCCAACTGTGTCAGGAAATTATTGTCAGATGTTGAGGTAAACCCACCACCGCCAATTGCGTACACATTAGGGTTAAGTCCCAACTCACGACACAGAGTCTCAGTCCAGCGGCTTGCTTCAATCGTGGCATTAGACGACCCAATGACTACGCCCTCAGTGAGTTTAGGGTCCTCGAGGAAGATATCGTTAGCCTCAGTCTTCGTGTAGTAGGCCGGGAAACGATTGTCGAAGTCCCTGCGCTGTTGATCCAACTTTCCCTGAATGTCAGCCTGAAACTGCGCGTTCTGGGCCTTAAGCGCATCACCCCACGCCTTAGTCGTCAGCGTAACCCGCTTACCCGCAGGCGACTTAAGTGGCGCCTCAATGTAGTTGCCGTCAACCTCACGGAATTCAGCGTCAATAAGGCGCCGCTTGAAGTCCTCGATTAGCGACTCGAGCGCAGTTTTCTTTGCGTCCAGTTCCTTGTTCCAACCTGAATGCGTCTTCTCAACCTCAGTAATGAAATTGGTGACCGTCTCATTCAGTTTGGCGATAATCTTATCCTGTTCCTCACCAAAGGAATTCGTGAACGCAATAACGTCAATAACGCTAGAGCGAATTCGCTCAAGCACATCAATATACGTCAGCCCGTCCCGATAAGTAAACGGCGTAATGTTATTCACCGACCGTGACTGAACGCGCCACAGCGCCTGGTCAATTGACCCAATAATGTCATCACCAGTAGCCATAATATCCTCCAAATCCTAGGCCGTAGGTAAATCCGTTAACTAGTCCCCCCGGAGTGTGAGGCATGTCTGTGTCCCACAGCCCCATAAAAAGTTCACTCAGTTCTGCGATAACTAGGTCATCCACATTAAGTAGTGTCCCACGATAATCGGCGATAGCCCGAGCCTTGGAGCCCGAATAGCCCCAGGACTCTGACCGCTGATTGTTGTTGTAGTTGCTGGTCGAAGAAGACGTGCTATCCGACTCATTACGAGACGTGGTGTCACCTGACGTGCTCGCGTCGCTGATACTCGTAGCATAGTCCCCATCGCCCGCAAGCCGAGTCTGAGGAGTGTCTGAGCCCACGGTGCGCCCTTTGGACTTGTTGGTACCACTACCACTACCAGTCTGATGGTTGATCCCAGAATTCTGGGACGTGCCGTCCTGGCCGGTCCTGCTGTAATGGCGGTTCCCTTCAAGCGGGTCCGTGTTTTGCAGTTCAGCCAGATACATTCGATTATACCGGGGCATAATCAGTTCCATCTTAAGGCTTAGTCGCCAAATAAAGATGTCGATAGTCTCGTGAGCGATCTCTTGAAGCCAATAAGTCTTCTTGATTCGATCGTTCAGAGTCTTTCGATATGCCTCATCAAAAATCGGATAGTCGTCAAGACCAATGTGGTCGTTGGTTAACTTAACAACGTCACGAAGCATTATCGTTGTTACTGACATCGTCACCCCCATAGGTTGTCAAATTAGAACTAGCGAGATAATCATTAAGATTTGGTGCTGCATTGTCGTCAACAGCCCAGTAGCAAGACACGTTGAGCCCAAATTTCTCATTAATCTGTTCACACGCCAACTCTCGCGGCTTCATAAACGACTCACGAGACGCAAGCACCTGACCGGAATTGGCGGCCGCTTCCTCAACCACCATGCGCTCACGCTTTTCAGAATTAACATTCATAATACCGAGCATTGTGAGTGCTTCGCCCCAAATCTTGGACTTAGACTCCATGTGCTTGATCGAGGAAACAGCACCCGCACCAGCATTCTGGTTAAGGGGAAACACGCCAATAGTGTTGGCGAGATTATCCATACTCATATTCTCAGTGCCCCACACAACGGGCTCACCATCGTAAATCTTAGAGATGAGATTCTGGATGGTAAGGCGCTGGTCCTGCGAACACGCGACAATCATCGGGTTGCGCTCATTCAACAGATCAATTTCGATTGTTCTGTCAATCTGAGCAAGCCGTGCAGCATACGAAAGCACAACGTCGATTTCCGGTTCTCGGACCTGATTGCCCCAGATACACACCGAATCTGATGCACTCACCTCGCGAGAATAAACACCGTTTCGGGTTACGCGGTATCCAGTTGGATTGTCCTGAATGTCCAGTGGCCCCGAAATTGTTGCGGGCATTGCCATAAACAATTCAAAGAAACTATCGAAATAAAACACGGAGTACCCATTATTGAAGATAGTTGCTTCAATAAAACGTGGGTCAATCCCATTAGGCAGTCCCTCCCAAGTAAACCGGGAAAGGCACTTGCCCATTAACTGGCGCCTATACATATGTTCGAGTTGCGCCTGTCGCGCCTCGGATGAGGATGGGGGAGATGCCATGATTTTCTTGTAGATGCCGTTAAGCACGTAATCTTTTTTACTCACTAAGGGTCACCCTAACCGACTTGTCAATCCGATTGTTGCGAACATTTGTGTTACCGATACGCTGAGGAGAACGCCACACAGTCACACCCTTTTCAAAGATTCCCCGCACACTGGCCTTGAAACCTTCGGGAATAGTTGTGTCAACCAAGTAGCACTCAGCCATCTTCCAATATGTAAACTCCGTCATAAGGCTAAGGGTCTTCGGGAACTTAATCCAAGTATTCATCAAATACCCATACCTAAGCCAGAAATCGCCAATACTACGCATAGCGGCCGGCGAGACGCTTCTAATTCTAGCATCAATCACCAGACCATTCGAGACCATGGCAGACACATATCCTGACGTCTGTCCGACAACAGACGGCGGAATAACCTGCATGTCCTGGCGCTGGCCGTTAATTGATGCGATGGCCGCCTCATAGTCCCCATTAGCCGCAAACTGCGCCAATTCATAGTTAGTATCCCGCACAGTCCTTTGCTGCTGCTGAGAAATCTGCGAAGCACCACTAGCCAACTGATTCTGAATATTCGCCGTCGACTGAGCCTGAGAATTATTAATCATCGCAGAAACACCAGCCGTAGCCGCCTGACCAATACCCGCACCGGCCGCCGAACCATTCAGCCCCATAACCCCGCCGAGTGCCGTCATAGCGCCCTGAGTCGCCTGAACGGTAGCCCTCATGTTGTTGTAGCGAGACTGCGAATCAGCCATCGCAGAATTACCCCACATAGAATTCTCAGCCCCAGCCTGAGTCGCAGCAATACCCGCATTAGCAACATCACGCGCCGCCGTCGCAGCACGCTGAGCACGCTGCTGCTGCCACTTCGCGTTATTCACCTGAGCCGCCGCAGTGTGCGCCGACGAAGCAAGTGCATTCAGCGAAGAATTGTTGACGGCCGAGAACGTGGGGAGAGACGTGTATCCGGTGCACATATCCCAGCCCTCACCATACTCGTTAGTCACCTTGCCTGCACGGCGCTCAACAATCACAGATTCGGTGATTGTGTTGTAGTCCCGGATAGTGAAAAACAGAGACGGATTAGGCGGCACAACATGGGCATACTGATTAATGTTAATTCCCGCTGTGCGGATAGACTCAGGGCGAAATTCAACGGGATTCCCTGAATATGTTGTCAACTCGACAATACAGTATGGTGATGTCACGAATTTCTTAAGTTCCCGATACTCCTTAGGAAGTAACGAAAGAAATTCATTCCTAAAACTAGCGTCAGTCAACGAATAATTACGATTAATGTAAACACTGTTGTCGGATAACCATGTCCACGTTCCTTGTCCTGTTTTCTCACCAACCTTAACTTTGTCGCCAGCATTTAAGTCAACAACATCTTTAGGGACAATAGTGATTGACCCAATACCCTGCGCAACCCAGGGGTAATAACGAAGTCCCTCCATACCAGATTTAAAATTACTTGCGGTGCACGCATAAATTTCGGTACCGTTAGGGATTCCTTCAGTTCGCGAGGAAGTCGCCATAGATACGCGGGGATTGTTTTCGTCACCATAACCATTATTAGCGTCAAGTTTTGTTGTAGAAGTAACAATCACAACATAATCATAATTATTAACATCCGCCAGCAATCGCCGGTAGGTTCGGATAATTTGGTGCTCGGAGCCCATGTCCAGGCCCTCAGGCTGGGTCAACCAGTTCTTTCCGTAGTTGTCGAAAGAATCGGTTGCCGCAATCCCCATGTGCCCACGCTCAAGATAACTGCGACCAAAGTTAATGCGCTGGTAATAGGTTGTCCAAACATCAAGTTGCAGCGTCAACTGTGTAGTATTGGGGGCAATGTAGTCAATGCTGGTAATGAAGTAGAAAAACACGCTAGGCGTATACCCTTCAAAACCAATGTTGTTAACAGGACGCCCAGGGTTCTCAACCATGACATAATTGTACTGGTTAGCCTTAGTAAAAGGTGTAGGAATACGAATCGGCTTACCCTGCGCAAGATAAGTCATCTGATTAATCTCGACCTTATGCAGGTTGTTAAACGACTTGACATAGGCGTAAGGTGTGTGGCCATAAGATTTCCAGTCAACAATGTCCCGATACGTATTGTCGAAAGGAACATTAACCATGGTGATAACACTGCCAGCAGACCACACAGAATAATCAAACGACAAGCCCGCGCGCGTCTCAGGGGGCATAGCATAAATCTCTGACATATCGTCCTCCTTCAAGTCCAAGCATAGCAGAACCGGGCACCCATTGGATGCCCGGTTCTGTATTGATTCAAGTACTACTTCTTAACCTGAATACTAATCTCCTTATTCAGCGGCTTGTTGCCATCCGCGCCCTTAGTGTCAACATTCACACCAAGCGTAAGGAAAGCCTCAGGCTCGTCCGGTCCGACGGTAATAACACCGTCGTTAGAAATCTTCGTTCCCTTAGACTTGGCATTCTTGAGATACCAGTCAGTAGCGTAACCCTTATTCGCGGGCGCCGTCTTCCACTGGATACTGGCCTGACGCACCGCCGCGGGCGGCATAATCGTCGACTGAGCGCCATCCGGCTTAGTCACAATCAGCGTGCTAATCTCCGCATTCGTCTCAGCCTTAGGCGTCACCACAACCGTGTTCGGCTTAGTGCCGAACGCAATAGCCGGGGTAAACGGCGAAGCGCTCATGACCGACCAGTGATGCAACCAGAAATTATCATACAGACCCTCAGGGTTAGAGATACTCCGGTTCTCAAGGAGAATGTCCTTAATCACGAAGAACTGCTTACTGGTCAGAATAGCCGACGTATCAGCCATCCCCAGCGCCTCACCCGGAACAGTAATGATGTGGGACGGCGCCTCAGCGTCGCTCCGGTTAAACGCGGCGGACAGAGACGTCACGTCAACGTTCGCCTTAAACTCAGGCGTCGCAATAAGCACCAGGTCCTCAGGGCGTGCGAACGAGTGCACCGCGGCGCTGTTAAATGCAGGTGTCGGGTACTGCATCTTATTCGCAGCAACCCTGAGCGCCTTAAGCGCAGCGTCGACCTTAGCCTTATCCGGCTCGAACGAATTCATATCGGAAATCTGCATCCGATAGAATCCGAACTTATCATCAAAGGTCTTGAACAACTTAGTCATACTAAGGAACTCAGACCACTGGTCAGACGAAGCGGCCACGGCCATAATCTGAGAAATCATCTCAGAAAGACCGTTATCCGAAAGGAAAGCCCGACGAAGCACGTCACGGTTAACCGTGATCTTGAACTTCTCCTTGCGGTTAATCGTGTGAAACGCGCTCTTGGACGGCGGCGGGGCCTGTCCAAACACGTCACGCTCAAGGTAGTCGCGCTGCTCCTCATAAATGGTGGGCTTGATAAAGTCAAGGTGAACTTCCTCGATAGTGTCACCAAAGTTCATCATGCCCTGCTTGAAGACCGCAAGGGGGTTCCTCCACGAAATGTCACGCACAATGGTAGAACCGATACGGTTAACCAGCGATGACATGAATTCGTTGCGAGTAATGTTATCAGACATGATTCCAGCAATAGTTTCCTGAATGTTCGCCTTAGTGGCCTCAGGAACCATGTTCTGATAATCATATCGCGCATCGCTACGAATAGCGTTAAGAATATCAATGTTTGAAGTGTCGTCACGCAACTGTGGCATAATCAATTCCCCTTAAATAGTTCGCTAATCGACTTAGGTTTCCAATTGGAATCGGGAACCTTATCGTTTCCCGAATCACTACTAGAAAATAATCCCGAAAGTCCTGCGAGAGTCTTTCCAGTACTAGCCGCAGCCATCCTGTCAATCCCCATACTATCAACTATAGCACTCCCAGCATCCTTAGCGGCAGTTCCGCCCAAATCAACGGCAGCACCCCCAACGTCGCCAACACCCTTGAGGACCGCCTTGGCGTCATCCTTCGTGCTCTCGGCCGCCTGTTTCACGTCATCCAAGGTCATTTCCTTAGACGTCGGAACATCGTCCCCAGCGAACGGATTATCTGTCTCCCTGTCCGTGGGTGTTAGTTGCTCACCAAGGCGATTCTCAAGTTCCGCCTGCAATGCAGAAACCTTTTCCCCGAACACGTCCGTGAGATGCTTCCACGCCGCCTTAGTATCCTTGAAGTGGTCAACATCCGCAGGGTCCTTAGGGGCCCCTTCAAACATGTTCCCATCATCGGGGGAAACGGCTTTCTTGTCCCCGTCACTATCCCCTGGATCAAAGACGTCATTACCAGACATCCCCGATTCCTCGCGCTGCTGCGGCGTGAGGTCCTTGGCCGCCTTATTGCGCGCCTGGGCGTCATCCATGGACTGTTGCGGATCGCCCTCAGTACGCCGCTCAGTAAGCGAACGTCCGTTGTGCTCAGCCTTATCCTGCTTGATCGACTCGGCGTTCTTGGCGTCAACCTTGGCCTTATTGGCCTTTCGCTGCTCCTCGTTCATGGGGGAGCCGTCGGGGTTCAGTCCCTTAAGCGCATTCTTCTCAGCATCAGATAGTGCCATAATTCCTCCTAAAACGGTAGGCTAGGAACCTACGTTCCTAGCCTACCATAAATACCCAATCATCCGAAAGCAATCCCGAGGGCTGCTACCCAACTAAGCCGGGCCCAGTTCATTAGGTTGCTTCCCGGCAATTAGTCGGAAATTACTTGCCGGACTTGGGAGCATTCTTCGCCAGATACTCGATAACGGCCTCAGTGACAATATCCGACTCATCCTTGCGCAGAAGCCAGTGAGCCTCAGTCAGGTCCGCCTGAACGGACTTAGGGAGACGGAACTTAACAGTGCTGTGACTAGAAACAGGACGTGCCATGATTACCAACCTTAATCAATCTTCAATGTGAATGTTGTGTCCCGAAGAACTGTGCCTCCGGGAACCCTTACAGGAATCAGTTTACCATTCCAAGTGCCACCACGCAACATGTCATCTAAAGTCAATGTGGCGGCTACGTTGCGGGGCATGCCCGCAATGTGTACGTCAAGTTTACCATCAATTTCCTCCGCATATTGCTTCGCTCGAATATAGACCGATTTTGTGAAAGAACTCTCATGCTTCCAAGCCCCTAGTTCTACCGGATCGACCCACAAGGAATCTGGGGGAGTCGTGGGACCAATAAGGTGTAGAGAATCTGTATCGGCATATGCGAATGTTTCATAATTATCTTGCGCGGCACTAATCGTTTTCTTCCTTGCATACGCAGTAATAAACACACCCATTGGCGTATAAACAGGGTCCCGCATTTCAGGTTCATTCATTACCAGTGATACACGATTATCTTTCAAGGTGGGATGTTTCCCAGTAATGTCAGGATTAGTTGCAAACTTTCCATACAAACTGTTCAGGTGTAGTTTAGCAATTTGCCTTAGCCCGCCAGTACTGTTCTTTTTAATTTCCATAAAATGGTCAACATATTTATCGAAAAATCCGTGTGATCCGCGAAATTCAAACGTTCCGTTCCATGAATAGATTTTAAAGTCGTAATGCTTTTTCCACAACTCAATATCAATGTTTGTTGCCACCACTGTTGTGGGTTCTTTTACTTCTTCTAGATATTGTGTTGGGTTAAATGAAAGATTCTTTTTAATCTGAATGCAAGGAATGTGATTAGGCTTTAATTTTGCTGTAAACGTAATTGAAGCAATGTAGAGAGGGCGATTGGTTATTGGCGCGCCGTCTGAGTAGATCGGATCGCCGTAGGGGAGTAGTGCCGTTCGCATTACCGAGGGATAAAGCGAATTAACGTCATACACGCTCCCTGCACCATTCAATTTCTTTGAGTATCTAGGATCGGCATAAGTAAATCCCCCGCGATATGCTTTCCGTATCTCAGTGTCAATTTCAGGTGAAAGAATTGGGAATCGCCGAATAAACAGTTTCCCAGTCATCTTCTTATATGTTGCAAGTGAGTCGCTACCCGCCGTTAGTTTAGTCATCTTCTCTTCAAACTGAACTTCGAGCGCTTGAGCAACAATCGCTACGTCATTTCGCTGATATCGCTTTTCTTGTTCTGTAGGGATGTAGCCTATTGGCCTAAACTTTTCATAATCAATCTCAAGTTTCTGATCATGCAAATTAAACGCTTTAGCGATTGCGCTGACCGACATTGGTAATTTCTTGAATGAATCTCTGAATTCAACCCTATAGCCCGTCTCAAAAACAACTGTGATCGAATAATACTTACCCATCCTTGAAATCAAAGAAGTAAATTCCTTGACGCCCGGATTTTCTTTCACCCATTTATAATCGTGCTTAAGTAGCCAATCTAAAATAAATGTGCCATCGAATGCTAGGTTGTGGAAATAAATGTGTGCTGCGCGTTCAGAAATATGTGACATAAATCCGTCAAGTGTAATTCCATCAACATAATTCTGAAGTTTTCCAACCTGAATAATCCCCCAAGACCACACACGGCAATCATCCTCAACCGTAGTCGTCTCAAAATCCGCACAGAACGAAGGAACTTTCTTATGGCTACGCCTAACGCCGACCCTTGCGGGTCTTGCGCTTGTTGATTGGCGAACCACTGAAATCATCCTCCGGTTTAATCTTAACTTGCTTTATCTCCTTAAGTAGAGATTTAATACTAGAGTCGGCTTCCTCTACATCGTCATACCAAAGATCGTAGCCCGCCCGTCTTCTATCGAAATATCCTTCTTTCGCCGCCTCATACATGAGAGACAATTGATTGGCGAAATCGCCATTAACGGTCCACATTAACCACAGCACGTCGTCAGGAATGTCTGTAAGAATATCATACAATTCAGGGTCACCAATGACGTCCAGCATTGCGGCGATCTGTTGTTTTGCTGCCGTCAACTTTTCTTGCTTGGCCGCCTTACTGAGGGAATCCAAAACAACATTAGTTTTCTCTCGCATTGCTTCGGCAGACTCAAAATTCACGGTACGCTTATTAGGATTCATTCTCTCAAGCGCATAATGTGAACCACCAGGCAAATAAGATCTAGATGGTCTAAAATCTCTAATCCAATCGCCCACGGTAACATCGCCTAGGTAGGGCAATTTAGTTCCCGCTACACTGCGTTCATAAGCGTCAATATCCTCATTATAGCGACGCACAGCATCACGATAACGACGAACGTCTTTAGCAGAAATGGGATTACCTTTGCGGTCAGAATAATACCACACGCTATCAGAATTATTAAACTCACTAAGACGCTCAAGTTCCCTCGCTGCATTCTTCAACGTCACCTTCCCAACAGCCGACTTACCCAAAGGATCATACTTCGTCCCACGAATATCCGCCCCATCATCACTAGTCGCCATCCTATACATCTTACGCACAGCCCGATCGCGCTCAACCTGCAACAAATCACGCGCCCTATTCAAATCAGAGCGACGCTGCTCCCTCGCACTCGCCTTAGCCGACTTGACCTTAACCTTATCCTGTTCCTCGGACAAAGTATCCGGCAAAGGATTAAAATCGAGTCCGCCAACAAAGTCCCGAATATCAGCCGCAGTATTCCGAACATGCTTCGCACCGCGCTTAAACGACCGATAATGCTTACCCCAGTGTGACTTAACCAAACCAATCACCCCCTGCCCCCTAAGGGGACAGGGGGCAACTAGTATCCTACAGCGTCCGTCAGGCCAGCGTCACCGTCGTGTACTCACGACCCCGACCAGACTTAGCAGACCCAATCTCAACAGCCACCGGCTCCGGCCACGACTTAACGTCACCCAGAATATCCACAAGCCGCTGAATCTGCGCCACAACCGTCTGAGACGAAGTACCGTAAGCGTTTCCGTCCTTGTCAATCACCGTGATAGCCCGACGAGTCTCAACCTCACCAGTATCCGTGTCAACCACGTCATCCTCAGTGATAACAATGTCCTTAATCTCAATCTTCTTGCCACGCAGTTCCTTGAAAGAAACAGCAGAATTCTGAGCAGTGAAGAAAGCCTTCTTGCCAGCAAAGTCGTCAGAGAGAGAGGAGTAAACAACAGCCATGATCTTTTCCTTTCGTATGGCTACTTTCAATTTAATTCAGTTCTGGTATTACCCGCCCAGCCGGGAATCTAAAATAGTGTTGGTGAATCAATGTCATCAGGAACCAAGATAAAGTCATCGTCGGTCAAGGCCATGCACACAATGTCTGGTGTGGAAACTTCGTCTTGATAATAAAGTATGTGCTCTGCGACGCTAAGTGTGTGACTGTATGTACATGAGGGACTCCTTGTAATCGCCACATTGTATCTAGTTCCCTGAATCTTAAAGATTCGCGTATATTTGTTTGAAGACGAATACCGAGAAACTAAAAACTTCTTTGATTCAAGACTATTGGAGTATGCCCTCACATAAAAATCATGATCAATGTGATTAGTCCAGCAATCCATAGCAACCAACTCCCAACCCTAGGCGCCACCTTAGCGGCAATCATACCCCCAGCCACACCGAGAGCAACGCTGCCCGCAGTAAGCTGATCACCATGACGCCGCACGTCACCACAAGTACAAGTCGAATGAATGCCAACAGAATTGTATCGCTCATTTTCCTGCCACCCCATTTCCTTGTCAATCCAAATAAGTTCGCCATTAATGTTTTCCCACATTATAATGATCCTAATGTTGGTCTTGTTATATAAAAAGCAATTTGTGATCTTGAATAAAACCAGAGATTCTTTTTTGCATCATACCAATAATCGCCCCGCCTTTCTACTTTAATCCATCTTGACCCGCATGTGATAGTAGCGATAGCGCCATTATCGCTAACATCACATCCTTCCTCCTTAAGCAGAGAACTCAACGCAGGACCTAGAACACTATTTTCCATCACACATCATATCCAAACATTCGCTCAAATTCGCTACATAACGAATCAAGGTCACCGTCGTTTCTGAACACTGTTGAATTAGTGGCGCCCGAAATAAATCCGTAGGTTGCATTGTTGGTGTTGTAAAACCACTCAACATAATAACCTGGCACCGACGCATGAAAACTGTGAATCTTCGGCCTAATTGTAGCGTTGAGGATTTTGAGCTTGTGAATAATTTGTGGATGAATGTATGTCGCACCATAATTAATTGAATCACGACAAAATCTATTCATTGTTGCTCGTGAATTAGTTGAAATCATCTCAGTTCCTTCCATTGCTCGCGGGCTGTTCCCGCCCCGTTCATGCGTTAATAATGCACCCTAGTTCTCCGCCAGTCAAGTTAACTGAGCGTGAACTAGACCACACAAACAAATGTCCTAACATAAGCGGCCCTATTGTACTGACAATAGAGCCGCTTATTAATATGCCCTACCGCCGACCTACCATAGATGCATTACGTTGTCAAACGAAATCGTGTGATACGTGACACTATTTGACGAAAATGGGGGTGATGTTCGTCACATGAAAGGGGGGCACAGACAC
>ERZ772946.369-NODE-369-length-17930-cov-7.55737_pt1 | contig 17930 bp, 16 predicted proteins | sample MGYA00511680_ERZ772946 | MGnify/ENA primary metagenome ERZ772946 (study PRJEB29015, sample SAMEA2737918) | human oral metagenome | biome: human oral; feature: human-associated habitat; material: dental | place: China | collected 2016 ... | reverse complement strand
CCCCATGCTTTCATGCCGACCAGTCTAGCCTGATCTGCGGCTGGCGGGCGGATGATGGGGTTTTTCGAGGTCCCCATATGCAATCATGAAAACATCATGAAAGAAATCGATGGAGTGCCTAAGCATCACGGAAAAGTTCGATATCCTGGCTGCCATCCATCCAGATAATGACAGGTTTTCATAGGCAGAAATGATGCTGGACAGGGCACTGGCTGGAGATGGATCAACCTGACCCGCAAAATGCCATTTGACGAGTCTGTCCCCAGGTGGGTCGACAAGTCGTTGATAGAAAATCCAGGGCAGGTAAGTCACGATGCTCAGGGTAGCTATCTTGGCGATCCTGATCAGGGAATTGTTGCGCGATATTAGATACGCCAATGTCGATCCCATGAGGGTAAACAGGGTGCCGCCATGCGAAAGCAATGCGAATGCGGCTGCAAGCGCAGTCCATATCCAATTGTGTCCGGGGTTCTGTGACCCTCGGTGAAACAAGGTGAAGTGATAGATCATGCAATAGCAGGCTGCCAGCAACTTCGGCCAGACGAACAGGCTGTTCAGTATTACGATAGGAGAAAACATGATGGCAAGGACGATTATCCTTCTTGCGCAGTCATCGAGTGCTTTTCCAAGAAGAGCATAGATAGGCACAAGCACGAGGGTCTGTGCCCATGTGGAAATGAGCTGATAGCGAATCCCGGCGTGAACTTCGAAAAATGGAATCGCATTCATGAGCAGATACAGGCCCGCTTGCAACGGTGGTCTGTCACTGCTCTGCCAGTCACCTTCCATCGGTGTTCTGATCTCGCCTTGTGCAAGCATGTCCGAGAAAATGAACGGGATCCAGTTGTCAATCGGCATTTCGCGCCATCGATTTGCTGGTGTTGTCCATGATTCACCGGTCCAGTCAAATGGATAAAGGCCGATCCAAATGATCAATATGGAAAATGCTGACGAAGCAAGAAGATCCTTGTTTGCAGAAATGAGGACGTCAAAATCCGATACTTTTCGCTGAAGGGTAATCTTGCAGATGACGAGAAGGAACGGAAGGTAAATGGCTGCCCTGGTGTAATAGTATCCAGCCATGGGGGATGCGAAGGTAATGATTGCTGATAGCCAGCACAATGCTCCCAAGGTGATGATGGCTATTGTGGAATGTCGCTGATCAAGAACCAGGCGGGATGGTAGAAGCCAGGCGATTGCGAGCAGCCAGAGGTGGCATGTGAGGATGAACGCCGCCATTGGCAGGAATGCTTTCAAGACTAGCCAGGGAGAAGGAGGGCTGGTGAATGCTAGGCCGGCCCATCCTCTGAAACCTGAGGTTTCATCTGCGAGCTGGATCCTGAATGTCTGACGCTTCGCTTCCGGAGGGATGGCAAGCGATACGCGCTTCCATCGCTCCCCGGCGTTTGGAAGGTGGAAGGTGTGCAGGTGTTCTCCTTTTTCGGAGATGACTCGAATATCGATTCCATCCACCTCGGGGTATCCGGTTACCGAGAGATGGACTTCTTCTGTTCCTGCTGGAAAGATGCTGGTTTCTATGCTGGCGAGCGTGCCGTCGCCGTCCTTGCAATGAGTGATGCGTGCGGGGCCCGGTGATTTCAGTTTCGGGAGCAGAGCGAATGTCTCCGCCTCGCAGCCTCCTGATAATTGAATTTTATGGTATTCGTCTTCATCTTTCGAGTTCAGGATGGCCGTTGTCGACAGGATTCCGATCAGGGCGACAGCGATCCATATCCATTTGGGCCATGATGTCAGAGGATGGTGCGTTGGAGATGGCATGGATGCCTCATGGATGATGAGTTTGGCTGATCGTGAAGGCGTTTTATCGGTGCTGTCGGCGCCGAGAAGGTAGGCCATTCTCGTTGCGAAACGAGAGAAGACCCATCGAGATGACAGGGAGCCTTTCAGCTTCATGGCGGGTTGATCGACTTGAACGACAGATGCTTGTGCCCCAGGTAGCTGCTGAATACCGGCACCACCACACCCACGGCGTGGGCGATCTCATGCACGAAGCGCTGGACGCCCAGTGAAGGGAGCACATGGTCGGCCAGCAGCAGGCTGATGATCCAGGTCTGGGCCACGGCCACCAGATTCACCAGCACGAAGTAGAGAGCCGAATGGTGCAGTGCGCGCTGGCTGTCCTGGAAGACGAAGATTCTGGCCAGTACAAAGGCCGTGACCATGCCCGTGATGTAGGCCAGCACGATGGCAGCCGAGAATCCCATCCACTGGTTGTAGAGGATCCGGCTGCCGAAGTTCACGGCCGCAGCCAACCCACCCGTGACCAGAAACATCACGAACTGACGTGACTTGAACGCGCCGATCATGACGTGGCATCCCGGGCCATCTGGCGGCCAAAGCCGATGCTCTCGGAGATGCCCCTGTCCTCGGGATAGTAGTAGGACGTGTCTGCTACCCACAGACCCTTTACCGGAAGTGCAACCGGTGGAAGCCCTTCCAGATAGCCCGGGGGGCAGATCGGCTGGGCATACCGGTAACGGCTGGCCCGGATGTCGATGAAGTCGCTGTCCACAAGGCGCGGATTGATCTTCTTCAGGTAGCGCCGGACCTTGTCCAGGAAGACCTCATCCGCATCGCCATATTTGGGATGCTCGCCCGGCATGTAGAAGGGGACATACACCACATGCTCGTTACCCAAGGGGCGCAGGTTGGTGTACTCCACGATTCCCGGGATGTCCATGTCCGGGTCGTTCGTGTTCAGCCAGAAATTGTCCGTGACCGGCTTCTTCAGCTTGGCGATCACGCAGACCACGGCGATGTTCTTCCGGGCCTGGTATCTGGCCAGGATGTCCGGGGGCAGATCGGGGGCCAGCCGTGGCACATAGGGCAGGGGAACGGTGCTGATCACCCTGTCGAAGGACTCGGTACCCGCCGCCGTCTGGACCCCGGTTACTCGTCCATCACTGACCAGAATGCGCTGGACCGGGGTGCTCAGGTGGAAGATGCCGCCTCGAGTTTCGATGGCGTGCTTCATGCCGTTCAGCAGGGTGGCCGATCCCCCTTCCAGATAGCCCAGTTTTTCGCGGAAGATGTCGTAGCGGGATCGGCCGATGCGCCGGATGCGGCTCCAGATCCAGGCAGCGGACAGGTTGCTGGTGTAGTCGTAGAACTTCAGCTCGAAGAGCTTGCGCCACAGGACCTCATAGGCCTCGTTACCCACCCAGCGCTTGATCCAGCCGGTGGCCTCCACGTGGTCCAGCGGGCGCCAGTCGTCACGCTTGGTGGAAAGGAAGGCGTGCAGGCCATAGCGCAGCTTGGCCACCATGCCCAGACCCTTGAAGCGGAGCAGCGCCATGGGATTGCCCCAAGGCTGCAGCCGGTTCTGGAACCAGTAGCCCATGCGGGTTTCCGTCCAGCGCATCCGGTCGGCCAGGCCCAGCTCGTCCAGTACCTGCAGGAAGGCATGGTCCGAGATGCAGTGGAAGTGGTAGTAGCGTTCGATGTCCAGGCCGCCAAAGTCGAAGGTGGCCGTCATGCCACCCACGCGGTCGTCGGCCTCGAACACCACGGGCTGATGACCATCCAGTGCCAGCTGATAGGCAACGGCCAGCCCCATGGGGCCGGCTCCCAGTACGGCAATGCGTGTCCTGTCGTTCATGGCGTCAGAACTCCAGCACGATCTTGCCGTAGCGAGGATCGTTGAAGGTCTCGTCGATGGCCTGACGGAAGGGGGTGGCTTGAACACCGAAGATGCCTGGCCAATCGATCACCTCGAACTCGTCCTTGGCGCTCAGGGCCGCCAGCTGCTGGGTGGTGAATGGCGGGTTCCGGTCGAACAGCGACCAGATCCAGAGCAGCGCGTAGAAGATCCCGTAGGGAATGCGCACGATCGGTGTGCGCGAGCGCGTGGCGGTCTTGATCTCCCGAATGATGTCGATGTAGTCGACCTTCTCGTGTCCGGAGATGTTGTAGATTCCTTTCAGCTCCGGATGCTCGATGCAGCTGATGATGATGTCGCAGAAGTCGCCTGCGTACAGGGGCTGACGCATGTACTTGCCATCGCCGGGAATGGGGAAGACAGGTACCTTCTGCATGAATCGGGAAAGCCACCCCAGATGCTTGCGGTCGAACCAGCCAAACATCAACGTGGGACGCAGGATGGGGCAGGGAATGCCGCTTTCCAGAACCAGTTTCTCCTGGTCCTTCTTGGTGTTGGTGTAGAAGTCATCGGCCACGGACTCCACGACGGACGAGCTGATATGAATCAGCTGGGGAACGCGGTGGGCCTTGATGGCGTCCAGAATCTTCTGGCTGGCCGTGATGTTGTTGCGAACGAACTCCTGATAGTCATTGCCCCCGATCTGGGCCTGCAGCATGACGACGGTGTTGGCACCCTCGAAGTGTCGCGTCCAGTCTCCGGAAAGGGACAGGTCCACCTGCTCGACCGTGATGTCCGGCTGGATGCGACGCAGGATGTCGACATTGGTGGGGTGCTTGTCCAGCACGATGATGTTCCGGTAGCCCCGGTCCTTCAGCCTGGCAACCAGGTTCTGTCCTACCAGCCCGGCACCGCCGGGCAGGATGATCTTCTTCTGTGTGTCCATGATAGGTTTCAATTCAGGCAATATATTCGGAGGGAATTGATGATGCTCGTTCCCTGACTGTCTATGGGGGTGATCTGCAGGAATCTGGACTGGTGGCCTCGTTGAAATGCGAACTGTGCAGTGATGGCCCCCTTGGGATACCAGCGCTTCAGAGAGTTCTGCTCAGGAAAGCCCTCGCTTTCACTCCATCTCAGGGTTACGAAGCCATCGTTGTCTCTCTGCAAGTCAATTTCTAGTCCAACGCTCAAATGTTTCCTGCATTGGTCTCCGATGTCGAAAACCGAGTTCTTGATCCCTGATTCAGACTTGATGAGAACCATCTTGTCTTCTACTGTGCTGCTTGATGTGGGGATGAGGTCTTTTCTAAGAAGGGATGCGGGAAAGTCCGTATCTATGTCGGCTTTAGATTGGATTGCAGTGCTTGGGCGTGCTGAAATATGCCATCCTGGATACATATTCCATACTGGATTGATGGGGATGATGACAGGTTTTATTTCCGAGAATCGGGCGTATGACTCAAACTGAAGTTCTTCAACGATGGTCGCTTTTGTCGCCTTCATGCTTATGAGTGAGACCGCTGCCATGAGAAGAAGTCTTGTTTTTTTGTCCGCCCTTGCAGAAATGACTATTCCATACAATATGATCAGAGTATAGGGTATCCAGTTGTATCTACTCCCAGACGATAGGGGAGATGTCAACATGGGGGCATCCTTGATTGCATAAGCAGAGGCCAGTGTGATCGCCAAAAAGGAGATCATGGCCGCCACTGACGTTTGTCGCACAGGAGAATCTTTCGGTGTTTTTAGCAGGAGGTATGATGACAGCGAGAGGAGCAGAAAAGCGGCGACGTAGGTTATTGGCTTGCCTGCACCTAGCGTCAGCTGACGGGTCAATGTGGCCAGCCATTCAGAGAATGGTGCGATAGTTCCGGGTTGCGTTGCTCTGCCGGATGAAAGCAATACCCACGCTTGAATGAAGGATGTTGCGACGATGGCTGCATACAAAGAACGGTTTCCGCTCCACGTTGGTCTGTGCCACAGGTAGAGAATGATGATGGGGGCCAGGACGATGGAGAACGGGCCGGTTAGCCCCATGAGTGCCACAACTCCCAGCTTGAGAGGGCTGGTTCTTGTCGTGCCTTGTTGTGGTGTGACGGCAATGGTGAATAGTGCTGCGCCCATCATCCATTGCGAGTTTGTGATGTTGAACAGCACCTCGCCGTTCTGCGGCTGCAGCGATACCAGGGCGACTGCGGCAGCGGTATGAATGGGCGATGCACCCACAGATCTCATCAGTCTGGCAATTGCATGGACCAGCAATGCGTAAGAGATCAGCCACCCACAAAGGAGAATGTTGGGTCGATTGATCAGCTCGACGCACTGGGATATGAGGGCAATGAGCCGCGGATACAGATGGATGTATCCCGCATAGGGTCGCCACAGCGTAGACCATCCTGCGGATGCGTCATTGAGGAAGACGTTGCCATCCTCTGCCCACAGGTGACGCGATGCAAAATGATGGAACTGGTCGATTCGCAGGTATAGAGACGCCGTGGCGGCCAGGATGACCAGCATCACGACCATCATTGTCTCGTTCTTGGCTTGTTGTAGCTGCATGGCTAGGGAAAGGTAGGGGCAGTTTTGACCTTCTCGGTCAGATATCCAGCCTGTTGAAGACAAACGCCGGCAGGTTGCGGATCACGAACATGATCAACGCCCATTTGCCCGGCGTGTAGAGCACTTTCCTGCCCTTGGCCACCGCATTCACGATGTCCTGTGCCACCTGCGTGGAAGAGGCCATGCGTGCGCCTTGCTGCTTCAAGTGGGCCGTCATTGGCGTGTCGGTGGGGCCGGGCTTGACCAGCAGTACATTCACGCCGCTGCCGGCCAGCCGGTGCTGCAGGCCCTGCGCATAGCGCTCCACCAGTCCCTTGGCGGCACCATAGATGTAATTGGACTTGCGGCCCCGATCACCGGCCACCGACCCGATGACCGCCACGGTACCGTGGCCGCGTTGCAGCATGACGCTGGCCAGTGCCTCGGCAAACAGCACGGGAGAGACGGCGTTCACCAGCAGCGCCTGCCGGTTGGCGGCCAGGTCCTGCTGGCAGGCGTGCTGGTCGGGCAGCATCCCGTGCGCCACCAGTGCGATGTCGATGGTGCCTTCGGCCGCAATATCGTGAATCAGGGCATCGATGGCGGCCGGATCCTGGAAGTCGACGGTCAGTCGGCGGATCCGTGCGGCGGGTGCTCGCACGTGCAGGTCATCGCCGATGGTTGCCAGGCGGCTTTCGTCGCGTCCCACCAGTACCAGTTCGGCAGGTGCCTCGGCGGCCCACAGCCGGGCGCATTGCTCGGCAATGGCCGAGGTGGCGCCGATGATGACGATCTTCCTGCCGGACGGTCGGGTTGTCGCGTTCATTCAGTCTCCCATCAGTCTGCGCGAAAGGGCGGAGCGGATGCCCGGATCCCGATAGGGCAGGAACTCTCGCAGCCGTGGATAACCGGCCAGGAACATGTCGCGTGGCATCCGGGCGTCCTTGGCCAGGTAGAGCCGCCCACGGGCCTCTCGCACGATGGCATCCAGTCGTTCGAACAGCCGCAGCGTGCGCTCGCCATGGTTCGGAAAGTCCAGTGCCAGCGTCACGCCCGGCATCGGAAAGCTCAGCATGCCGGGGGCCTGGCGGTTGCCGAAGGTCTTCAGCACGGCCAGGAAGGAGCCTTCGCCGGCGTTCGAGATGGCCTGCAGCATGGCCTGTACCGCGTCGCGTCCGTTCTCCATCGGGACCACGCTCTGGTACTGGTAGAAGCCTTTGGGACCGTACATCAGGTTCCAGGCATGCAGGTTGTCCAGCGGGTAGAAGAAAGGTTCGTAATGGACGATGCTGCTGTCGCTCTTTCCCTTGTTGAGGTTGAAGTAGGCCCAGTTGAAGGGGCGCAATGTCAGCGCGTTCACCAGCGATACCGGTGGCTGCAACGGCATGGTTCGTGTGTGCGGCCGGGGCAGGGGGCGCGGGCGGACATCGGCATGGTTGCCTCGCATGAAGAGTCCGCGTCCCTGGGCAGACAGGCAGTCGATCCAGGACACCGAGTACTCCCAGTCGTTCTCGGACGCTGCAGACAGGGCAAAGAACTCGTCCAGGCTGGTGTACGGGATGGTCTGAGATTCCAGCCAGGGGCCGGGCACACGGCGCAGCTGCAGCTCGGCCTGCACGATCACGCCGGTGAGTCCGATGCCGCCCACCGTGGCCGCAAACCAGTCGGCATTCTCGGTGGGGCTGCAGGTCAGTTCGGTACCGTCGGTCCGCGCCAGGGTGAAGGACAGCAGGTGGTCGCCGAATGAGCCCGCACTGTGGTGCCCCTTGCCATGGATGTCGTTGGCAATGGCACCGCCCACGGTGATCAGCTGCGTGCCGGGGGTGACTGGCAGCATCCAGCCACGCGAGACGGCCAGGCGCTGAATGTCCTGCAGCAGCACGCCGGCATCGCAGACCAGACGGCCGTTCTCCTCATCGAAGGAAATGAAACGGTCCATGCCACGGGTCAGCCACAGGGTTCCTCCCGGATTCAGGCAGACGTCGCCATAGCTGCGACCGTTGCCGAAGGCCAGACCCGGGGCCGACTTGCGAATGCACGCAGCGACTTCCTGCGGACGGGGGAGGGGGACGAGCTGGTGTTCATCCCGAGAGAGCCTGCCCCAGGCGGAGACGGCTACCATGGGAAATGCCCCAGGCTGCCGGTGCCCACGGCCAGCACCAGCGCAAAGGCCAGCGCTGCCATCTGGCTGGTACGGTCCTTCACGGCAAACACCAGCGGGTCGTCGTGCATCTCGCCACGGTGGGCGTGCATCCACATCCAGCTGATCCAGAAGAGCATCACCGGTACAGCCCCCCAGATCATCTTCGGATGATCATAGAGGGTGATGACGGCATCGCTGTTCACGTACAGTGCCAGCACCAGCACCGAGGCATAGCCGGCCACGATACCCATGGCCTGAATGATCGGCGCATCCGCCACCTGGTAGCCGCGGCCGTGAACCTTGCCACTGGCGCGCTTGTGCACTTGAAGTTCCGCGTAGCGCTTCACGAAAGCCAGTGACAGGAACAGGAACACCGAGAAGGCCAGCAGCCAGAACGACAGGTTCTGACTGATGGCAGCCGCCCCGGAGACGATGCGCAGCGTGTACAGCATGGCCAGTGTCAGGCAGTCCACCAGCAGCAGCCGCTTCAGCATCCAGGAATAGGCACAGGTCAGCGAGAAGTAGAAGAGCAGCCACGACAGGAACATCGTGCCCACCATCAGGCCCAGGCCCAGGCTGGCCAGCAGCAGGAAGGGGGCCAGCAGCACACCTTGCCAGGCCGGCACCAGGCCGGAGGCGAACGGACGCAGCCGCTTGCGCGGATGCAGACGGTCGCTTTCCAGATCCATCAGATCGTTGGCGATGTACACCGACGAGGCGCACAGGCTGAAAGAGAAGAAGGCCAGCACCAGTGCGCCCCAAGCCTCCAGGTTGTAGAAGTCGTGCGCTGCGATCAGTGGCACGAACAGCAGCAGATTCTTCATCCATTGGTGCACGCGCAGTACGCGTCGCCAGGCTGAAGGGCCGGTGGGGCGACGCTCGAACACCTGCGAAACAGTGCTGACGGCAGCCGCCTTCTGGACCAGTCCGGCGGGAGCCTCCACCACGATGGCCTGCCGGGCGTGGGCCCACACGGCCAGGTCGGGCTCGGCGTTGCCGGCGTAGTCGAACCCCTTGTCGCCGAAGCGCGCCACCAGCGCTTGAGCCTTCTCGGGCCCGGCCAGGTTCAGCGTACCGTCACTCGCCATGACTTCGTCGAACAGGTCCAGGTGCCGGGCAATGCCGTTGGCAATCGAGCGGTCGGATGCCGTGCACAGCACCAGTCGGCGCCCTTCGGACTTCTGGCCCTTGAGCCAGCTCAGCAGTGCTGTGTTGTACGGCAATGCCTTCGGATCGACATGCGTGCGTGATGCCAGCTGCTCCTTCAGCACGGCTTTGCCGCGTGATAGCCAGAGCGGGATACGCAGTGTGTCCAGTGGTCTGTCCCTGAACAGTTTCAGCGCAGACTCATGCAGCATGTCGGTGTGAATCAGGGTTCCGTCCAGATCCACAACAAGCACGGGTTGATCCAATGAAGTGCTCCTGATTGGCCCGGAAAGAAGAATGAGCAGGGCCATACCATCTGGCCTTGGGGCTTTCATGACCTCACGCGAAGACTCCAGGGCCGTGCCAGGAGGAACGGGAGGGCAGGAAGATGGTCATGGTTCCGATGATGTGGCCCCGGCCAGTATGGGGTGTCACGGAAAGCTGCCGGCAGCGTCCCCTTGTCGAGACTGACAAGTGAGCTGCGCTGTTGCCTGGAAGAAACGTGGCTTCCAGTTGTCAGGATGAATGGTATCAAGAAATCGACAAACGTTATTATCGTTGCTTATATGCAACTAATTGTATATTTTGCTCTGACCAGGGGTGGTGCTACTTTTCTGTTGCTTTCCGGCCAATGGATGGCCTCTCTGGCAGCCGGCCGTTTCAAAGTTTCTGCCTTTCGTGATATTGGCAGCCCGGGTGCGCTGCCGCGTGTCTGCCCGTTCTAGGGTGGGGCGTGTCTGGATTCCTAGACTGGCGCTTTGTCGTCAGCACGCCAGGGGAATCCCGTGCACTCCGGTCAGGTTGGTATCATCGATGAAGACTTCAGCCTCCAGCGGCGTTCGACGCTTCGGCTGGTGGTGGCGGCTGTTGCCATGCCTGCATGGTTGCAGGGCTGTTCCGATGCCGGTGACGGCCAGAATGGTGCCGATGGGCCTATCGGGAAGGAAAACCTGGCTGTTGATGGTGCCGAAGAAGGGAAGGGGTTTCGGGCGCGACTCTATACGCCCACGTTCATCGACAAGCTGAACGGCCGCTACTTCATCGTTGACTGCTGGCACCATCGCATCATCCATGCCAGTAACCTGAACACGCCGCTGGCGCGATGGCAGGCGCTGGATGAAGACATTGCTGGGCCACATTCCATTGCCACGGATGGGGTGCTATACGTGGTGGAAGATACCGGGCGGCATGGATTGCGCGCCTACCGGGAGACGGCCCGCGGCCACTTCGAGCGGGTTCAGGAGGTGTCCGGTGTGGGGATCCGGCCCCATCGGACCGTGTTCGATGCCCGGCACCAGCAGTTTCTGGTCGTGGGGTCTGGCGATCAGTCCATCCACCTGCTGGAGAACCGTGACGGCACGCTGGTGCGTATCCTGGAGAAGCGCATTCCAGAGCTGGGGACCCAGTATTGTCGCTCGATCACGCTGCACCAGGGGTTGCTCTATTTCGTAGGCAACGAAGATATCGTCATCTACCGTGTGGAGCGAGGCGCTGTCAGTGCCTCGGGCAAGGTCATTCACCTTCCACAGGATTATCAGGGCAGCAACGACATCTTCTTTCTGGAAAGCCGTCACGGCATTTTCACTTCCACGCCGCAGAAGGCGTTTCTCTTTGCGTCCCTGGAGGAGCTGGCCAATGGTACAGCGCAGGATGTATCTCCAGCCTTCCGGGGAACACCCTATTCCGTCAGCCGCTTCGATGGGCGGCTCTGGATACCCGAGATCACCGAATATTCGGCCATTCGCAGCTATCCGGTCGGCGGTGGTTCCATCAGCCAGTCTGCTGCCCAGACGCTCTTTGACTTCGGGGAGCCCGATTCACTGTCGCTTGAGCGCAAGCGGGCCTTGCCGACTTGAAGGCGGTTTCGGGGCAAGCACTGGATACCTGGGCCGACTGGCGCTGGATGCGCCTGGCCTGTCATATGCACTGAGGCACGCCGCCGGGCCGCTGCCAGAGCGGCTCGTCGGTGCTGTGAATGAAACTTCTCAGGTACTTGCCCAGGGATCCAGCGTCTGGACGCCCCCGTGGCTGAAATCCCTGGTATTGCGCGTGACGACCGTCATGCCGTGCGCCAGGGCGATTGCGGCAATCCATGTGTCGTTGGCGGGGCGAGGCCCATGTGCCTGCAGACGTGCGTAGTGGTGGGCTACCACGGTGTCGACGACCAGGGTACGCTCCCTGAAAAGGGTGACGATACCTTCATACCAGCGGCGCAAAGCCTGCCCTTGCGAGGGAGACTGGTGCTCAAGGCGCAGGATGCCCGTCTCCAGCTCGGCCAACGTAATGGCCGAGATGAATTGTCGGCCGATGGGTACGCTGGCAGCCCATTGGCGCACTGCTGGGCTGGCATGCGGCTTTCCCGGCCGAAGCTCACTCAGCACATTCGTATCCAGCAGCCACATCATGCGGTTTTGTCAAGGAAGTCGGGAATGCGGTTTTCGCTGCCATCCGGGGTTTTGTCCGGCAGTTCCATCTCGATGTCGGGCGTGGCAGGCAGTGCCATCATGGCTTCCAGCAGCGACCGTTCATCGCGCTGCCCCACCAGGCTGAAGTAGTCCTCGATGTCGAGCACTGCCAGCGAGGGCTTGCCGCGGTCGGTGATGAAGACCGGTCCGTTGGCCGTGGCCCGTTTGACGGCACTGGCATCACGGGCAAAGGTGCGGCTGGAGAAGGTGGTGATGGCCATCGTGCCCTCAGATCTTGGAATGTCTGTATGTTACGACATTGATTGGTGTTCATCAATGTGCAGGGTGCCGTGAGGGGAGCGCGTTGGCCAGGATCGGTTGGTGATCCAGACTGCACCGGTACGCTGAATACTATGTGGGAGGGGCGCAGGATGGCCGGTGATCGAGCAGCTTCCTGTGCATGGGAACACCACAGAGGATTGGCCGTACCATAGAGCCAACATTCATGGTGCAGCTGGCTCGCGTATGGACCAGGAAGGGAAGGATGATTACGAAGTTCTCATTTGAAGACTGGAAAAGCCATCGGCATTCCGAGCTGTTTGTGGATCCGCTTTCCGTCATCATAGGGACCAATGCAAGCGGAAAATCCAACGCATTGGATGGTTTGCTGTTCATGCATCGGGTAGCCAATGGTCTTCAGTTGACCACGGCGTTGCAAGGCGACAGTGCCCAGGTGGCCATGCGTGGAGGGATCGAGTGGGCTGCGCGCAGGCCGGGTGATGTCTTCACGCTTTCGGTGGCGGTACGTGCGGGGGAAACCATCGATTATGAATATAGCATCAGTGGGCAGGTGCACGATAAACGGTGTGACCTGATTGCAGAACGTTTGGTGCGTGTCAAGTTTCGCACTGGGAAAGACGGGAGGCGCAGTACGGAAGCTGGCTCGGTAAATCTGTTCTGGACAGATGAGTGTCAACAGGGGGAGGCCGCCATTGTTGCTCGTCTATACAACGAGAAGCGAGGGACGACACGCTCTCTTGGGCGTGGCAATGCCATCCTGTATCAGCTGTTTGGCCAGAAAGTCAGAGAAGAAATCCAGGAGGGGGTCGATGCTGTCATGCGTGCTTTGCGGCAAATATTCATTCTGGATCCGATTCCGGCGCATATGCGTGGGTATTCGCCATTGTCCGAGCAGCTCGATCCTGATGCCCGTAATATTGCCGGCGTTCTGGCTGCGTTGCCGGCGGATCGGAAGCAGAAAGTAGAAGAGACCATCACCCATTATGCGAGTGATTTGCCAGAGAAAGACATCCGGCGGGTCTATGCAGAGCCGGTCGGCAAGTTTGGTTCGGATGCCATGCTCTATTGCGACGAGCATTGGGCCGATACAGGGGAGGATTCGGCAGTCGATGCACGGGGGATGTCCGACGGGTCGCTACGCTTCCTGGCGATCCTGACGGCACTGCTGACTCGGCCAGAGGGAAGCCTTCTGGTCATCGAGGAGGTGGATAACGGACTGCATCCCTCTCGTGCAGAGCTTTTGTTACGCATGTTGAAGGATATTGGTACTCAGCGTGGTGTCGACATCATTGTCACGACCCATAATCCTGCATTGCTGGACGCCATGGGTACAGAGATGGTTCCTTTCATCACGGTGGCAAACCGGGATCCTGTGTCGGGTGACAGTCAGCTCACGCTTCTGGAAAGCTTGGCCGATCTTCCAAGGCTTCTGGCACAGGGCGCTGTTGGCCGCTTGTCCAGCCATGGGCTGATCGAGGCCAGCTTGCATGCGGCAGCCCAGCGTCAAGGGGAAGGGGAGTGACTCGAAAGGTCTTGATTCTGGACACTTCTGTCCTGTGTTGCTGGTTGCGTGTCCCTGGCAGGGAAACTGCCGGTTCGGGTGAGGAACGATGGACACCGGAAAAGGTGGATGCCTTCATCAGGGAGGAAGAGGCCAATGGCAGCACCCTGGTGTTGCCCATCGCTTCCTTGATCGAGACAGGAAACCACATTGCACAAGCTCCGAGTGCCAGATTTGAATGCGCAGAGAAGCTGGCCGATTGTCTGAAGGCCGCCATTGAGGAGCGTTCGCCATGGGCTGCCTTCACGGCGCAATCGCCCATGTGGGAAAAGGCACATCTTGCCCAGCTGGCAAGAAGCTGGCCTGGGCTTGCGGCGGGCGGTACCTCCATTGGCGATGCCACGATCAAGGACGTGGCAGATTACTACGCCCGCGCCGGTTACGATGTGGAGATACTGACGGGGGACGCAGGTCTCAAAGCTTACGAACCTGAAAGGAAGCCTGCCCCTCTGCCTAGGCGTCGGCTGTCTGGTAGGCGATGAGACCAGCGTGCAGGCCGCTGGAAACGCGCTTCGATCACTCTTTCCCAGCCTTGCGCCCCTCCCGCCACAGCCGCCACCCATACCGCCAGAAGCAGGTGCGGGTCCAGTAACGCAGCATGCCGCCGATGTGCCAGCGGGTGAAGCGCAACGAGCGGTGGCTCTGCTTGCGGGCGTCGTGCACCACGCGGGTGTCGGCCACCTGGGCCAGACTCCAGCCGGCCAGGCACAGGCGGCTGCAGATGTCCACGTCCTCGATGTACAGGAAGTAGCCTTCGTCGAAGCCGCGGATGCCGTGGTAGGCGCGGCTGTCGAACAGCAGGAACATGCCGGCCAGCCAGTCGGGGTGGTCGCCGTGGTTGGCGGGATGCAGTTTCTGGCGGATCAGTTCGCGTGGGGTGTACAGCTTGCGGGCGGTGTTCTCCAGCCGGCCTTCGGGGCTGTAGATCTGTGGGGCCACCAGCCCCCGTTTCGGTGTGCCAGCCAGGTCCTGCAGCAGAGCCGGGAAGGGATCGGAGTCGAACCGCAGGTCCGGGTTCATCACGCAGAAGTAGGGCGTGCGGCAGTGCGAGAAGGCGGTGTTGTGGTTGCTGCCGAAGCCCTTGGGCGTCTCGTTGCGGATCACCATCAGGCGGATGTGGCCCGTGTTCAGCGCAGGCAGGTCGCGTTCGGGGATGTTGGCGGTGTAGATGATTTCCGCTACGTCCGGGGGACTCAGGCGCAGGATGTCGTCCAGCATGCGCAGGGCGATGTCGCGCTGGCCGTGGCTGACGATGGAGAGGGTGATCTTCATGGGAACCTGTGTGGCTGGGCAACCGTTATTGTGACGGAAGGGCGTGGGTGGCGGCGGGAAACCCCTGGGTGTGTCGGGAAGCTTCTTGATTTCTCAAGGGTTTCTCGGGCCAAGGCGGAGCGTGGACGACGAAGGACGGGCGGTGCGCCCGGTGCCTTCGGGCCGTAAAGCTGGGGCCTCAACGCTTTCGATAGGCACCGCCGCGACCCAGCAGACCGTCCCACAGACCCCGGTTCATCATGCGGATGCGTGGTAGCCGTGGCGTGGCCACCAGGGCGTAGAAGCCGTACTTCATGACGGTCTGGTAGGCATCCACCACTTTCCAGCGCCAGCCAATGTGCGGCATGCGCTGCAGCAGCAGGGCATTGCGGAACAGGTAGTAGTGGCGCAGGGGGGAATGGTCGGGCAGGTGCTTGCCCATGAAGCGGATGGGGGTATCGCCCAGCTCATGCTGCATGCGGGCGTCGCACACGCCCAGCATCCGGTAGCCGGCGTGGGCGGCGCGCAGGCACCACTCGATGTCCACGTAGTCGATGAAAAGCCGCTCGTCCATGTCGCCCACGGCGTCCAGTACCGCCATGGGGATCAGGCTGCCGGAGGCGATCAGGTGCTCCACCTCGATGAGCTGGCCGGCGTGCCGGCATTCGCAGCGCACGCGCTTGAACCCTTCCAGCTGCACGAAGGGGGAGGGATTGGTGGTCTGGCGCGCATCGGCGTAGCGCGGGCCGGCGGCGGCCACCGGGGGGCTACCGGCAGGCTGTTTTTCGATGGCGGCGCGCAGGGTGGCCACCATGTCGGCCTCGGGAATGCTGTCGTGGTCCAGCAGCAGCACGTAGCGGCTGCCACGCTCGCGCGCCAGCGCGATGCCGGCGTTCTGCGCGGCGCCGATGCCCCGGTTCTCGCCCAAGGGCAGCAGGGTCAGCGCACTGGATGAGCCCTCCACCAAGGCCTGCAGGGCAGCCAGGGCCTCGGCGGACGATCCGTTGTCGACCAGCACGACGTGCTCGACCTGTGGCTGCACGGCCTGGCAGAGCTGGGTCAGCCGGGCAGGGTCGGGGTTGTAGGTGACGACGACGGCGGTGATGCCCTGGGCGGCTTCAGGCACGGCCATAGTTGTCCTGAAAGCGTACGATGTCGTCTTCGCCCAGGTATTCGCCGCTCTGCACCTCAATCATCACCAGCGGCAGCAGGCCGGGGTTCTCCAGCCGGTGGCGGTGGGTGGCCGGGATGTAGGTGGATTCGTTGGTTCCCACGAAGATTTCCTCGTCGCCGTTGGTGACCTTGGCCATGCCCTTGACGACGATCCAGTGCTCGTTGCGGTGGTGATGCATCTGCAGGCTCAGGCTGGCGCCGGGTTTCACCTCGATGCGCTTGATCTTGTAGCGCGAACCTTCACCCAGGATGGTATAGGTGCCCCAGGGGCGGGCCACGGTGCGGTGCAGCTGGGCGGCCTCGTGCTTGCGAGCCTTCAGCTCTTTCACCACCTCCTTCACCTTCTGGGCCTGATCGGCGGCAGCCACCAGCAGGGCGTCGGGGGTGTCGATGATGAGCAGGTTCTCCAGGCCGACAGTGGCCACCAGGCGGTCTTCGCTGTTATGGACGTACACGTCGTGGCTGTCCACGAAGACGGTCTCGCCGGTGCTGCGGTTGCCCTCGTCATCGGCCGCCGAGAGGCTGCGCACCGCGTCCCACGAGCCGATATCGTTCCAGCCGAAGGTGCCGGGCACCACGGCCACACGGTCGGATTTCTCCATGACGGCATAGTCGATGGAGATGTCCGGCGCTTCGCGGAAGTCGTCGCCGACGATTTCCACCAGGGTGGCATGGTTGGTGTGCTCCTGTTTTGCACTGGCCTGGCAGGCGCGGGCGGCGCGCAGCACGTCGGGGGCGTGCTGTTGCAGGGCTTCCAGCATGGTGCGGGCGGCAAAGCAGAACATGCCCGAGTTCCACAGGTAGTTGCCGGCGGCCAGCAGCTGCTCGGCCTTCGCGCGGGCGGGCTTCTCGATGAAGCGGACCACGTGGCGGCCGCAGCAGGCCTGTTGGCCCATGGCCGGGATGGGTTCGCCGGCCTCGATGTAGCCGTAGCCCGTTTCCGGAGTGGTGGGCTGGATGCCGAAGGTGACGAGATGCCCCTGGGTAGCCAGCGTGGCGGCCTGGCCGACGGTGGCGCCGAACAGCGCTTCATCGCTGATCAGATGGTCAGCGGGCATCACCAGCATCAGGGCGTCGGGGCCGTGGCGGTCGGCCACCCGTAGGGCTGCCAGGGCAATGGCGGGGGCCGTGTTGCGGCCAAAGGGCTCCAGCAGGAAAGTGGAGCGCTCGGGTTCATCGGGCAGGGCCAGCTGGTACTCGTCGCGTGACAGAAAGAAGTACTCGCGGTTGGTCACCGTTAGGATTTCGCCCGGCTCGGCCACACGGCGTGCGCGCTTGTAGGTCTTCATCAGCAGGCTTTCGCCGTCGGGCAGCTTCATGAAGGGCTTGGGGTGACCTTCACGCGAGACGGGCCAGAGTCGGGTTCCGGCGCCGCCGGACAGAATGACGGGGATCAGCATGGAATGGGCCTGTGATGGGGGCGGTTGCCGCCGCCGGCAGAGCCGGACGGCGTGTCGATGGACATGATCATAGCGCCCTTGCTGTTCTGGCGTCAGGAGGTGGCATCCATCGTCGCCCGTCGGGTAGAAGCGTGTGGCGTGGTATCACGCCGGGATAGTGGGGCGACGTTGGGCTAACAGGCAAGTGGATCGTGGATGGGTGGAGGGGGATCGTGGATGGGGATCGTGGACGGGGATCGTGGACGGGCGCGGACGGGTGAGCGGGCGAGCGAACGAGCGAACGAGCGAACGAGTGGGGGCTGAATGCATCCCATTACACACAAGTTCCAGCATGCGTCAATAGCAGCTCTGCACATGAAACGATGAGAGACTTCCATGAGCTGGGCACAGG